>Ga0164242_10000555_pt1 | contig 45227 bp, 29 predicted proteins | sample OricomgcompostMG_FD_108783 | JGI IMG/M metagenome (GOLD analysis project Ga0164242, IMG submission 108783) | Miracle-Growth compost microbial communities from Emeryville, California, USA - Original compost - Miracle growth compost (MG) ... | reverse complement strand
TCGTCTGTGACTGTCAGCGTAAATACATAAGTTCCGCCCTCTAAATCACTCACCGTGATCTTCGCTGATTTATCGTCCGAAATGGTGTAACTAGCCGGTCCGGATTTTTTCACCCATTGATATCCGGAAATACTTCCATCCGGATCACTCGATCCCGATCCATCCAAAGTAGCAGAATTTTCCGGAAGCGTGACCGTCTGATCCGTGCCCGCCGCAGCCTGAGGCGATTGGTTCTTCTCTTCATTCACAGTGACCGTCACATCATCAGATGACGTAAGACCCTGATCATCTGTGACAGTCAGCGTAAATACGTAAACGCCAGCTTCCAAGTTATCTACAGATGTCTTTGCCGCCTTACTATCTGCAATAGAATAGGCAGCTGGCCCGGACTTTTTTACCCACTGATATGCGGAAATACTTCCATCCGGATCCTTTGATCCTGATCCGTCCAGGGAGATGGTATTCGCCGGAAGAGAGATGGTCTGGTCCGTGCCGGCTGACGCTTGTGGTGACTGGTTTACACCTTTATTTACGGTAACCGTTATATCATCAGATGCCTTCAGTCCCTGATTGTCAGTGACCGTCAATGTGAATATATAGGTACCGGCTTCCAGGTTAACTACAGAAGTCTTCGCTGATTTATCATCAGAAATTGCATACGTATCCGGACCTGATTTTTTTATCCATTGGTACCCGGCAATACTCCCGTCGGCGTCGCTGGAGCCGGATCCATCCAAGGTCACTGTATTTTGGGGTAGAGCAATTGTCTGATCGGCGCCGGCTACCGCTTTGGGTGGCTGATTAACAGGCGGCGGAGGGGGGGCACCGCCCAATTTATATTGATACAGCCACTCATAAATATTCATGTTTTTGCCATTGATATTCTCCCTATAGGCAGGATCAAAATAATTCATCCAACAACAATGAGCACCGTTATAAGGCGTTAATCGAGCGTGGCCCGGAAAAGCAGCATTAATGGCATTATATGCATTCTGGGAGTTAGAATAACTGACGACATTATCACTTGTTCCATGGAAAAACCATATGCGTTCGTTTTTGAAAGCATCTATTTTGGATTGGTCTAAAGTAGCGGCCGGACTCATTGCTACAAACGCGGACACTTCGTTTGGCCGCTGGGTGGTATATTGAAGGGTGACTCCTCCACCAGCACTTAATCCCGTCACATATACTCGCGAGGGATCTATCCGGAAGCCTCTGTTTACCAAGTCTTGATAACCTGCATGTAGTACCGCCGGGCTTGGAGACCATGATGTCGCTTGAATACTCAATACTATAAAACGGATGGTATCGCCATTGACCACCGCATATGGCGGCTTATTATAAGTAATAACGCCCGGCAGCCCCTGATGTGCCAATTTCGTTAGATCAGCTCCCCCATTTCCTGCTTCACCGACGCCGTGCGCAAACAAAATCAGGGGGTACTTCTTTGTGGTGATATTATAATCCCAGGGAAGATATAATAAAGCGTTTGTCGTCGGAGAGGACAAGGGCACCTTGATAGGAACTTGCTGGCCAGGAACTTGTGCCAACCCCGATTGCTGCACAAAAAAAGAAACTATAAATATCAAAAATACAATGCAAAATGGTCGTTTCATAGGACGCACTGGTTAATTCTCTCACTTATACTTTTTTCCATTACGGTGCTTGCTGATGCGGATCTAACACATTAAGCTCATTCGTTCCCAGGCCATAAAATACCCGTTCCTTATAAATACAAAAGGTGGGGGATATAAATCTCCCCTCTCATACTTAATAAGGAAACTCAAGACCTTACGGATATAGCGCCTGCAAGAGCCTACTCCTTTCTAAATAGGGATTGTAAATGCTTTAAAAAAAGCATTTTAGTTCGTAAATGATACAAACAAGTCAGGTAAAGTATAGCGAAATTACAGTGTATAATTATATATTCAAATATTTTTTTGCCAATATCTATCAAATTATTGATTTCCAGGCGCTTTTTTTGTCAGATAAAATCAATCGTATTTTTACATGTTTTTATAATGCTGACATATTTAAGGGTAATATTTCATCATAACGTAAATGCCACTATGTAGACAAACCCGTTATATATTATTGTTATCGGATATAAACGAGGAAAAAGCCTTTGCGACAGCGCTTCGATTGGCCGGCCAAAAACGAAAATGAATGCCTATACCAGGCGAAATATGGCGTTAAAAAGCCCCAACCATTGAACCCGAGGATAGTGGGAATTGGATGAGGCAAATATTTGACGGGGGAGGTCCCTCAAATGTTAGAGGATTAACTTTTCAATCAAACGACTAAAACTGACACTAGCGTGCGGTAGTAAATTTATCGCTACTTATTAATCCACAAGGTTTAGTGGTATCCAGTATCCATCCCATTTACAAAATCCTGCTACCATCAACGCCGCGCCTATATTCCCAGCCGCCGAGGGCCTCGCTTTAACTCAATTTAGAGTGGTTGTATCAGAAGGTTCAGATGGAGAAGGGGTATTCGTCAAGATGTTGTCCAGAGGTACGCCGATAAGTGCTTCTAACTGTATCTTAACCTGATTAAAGTTATGCTCTGCATCTATTCTATTAATCAGCTGATCATGATACTGTTGCGTCGCTTTATTATAATCATCTACTGATATTTGGCCATTTCGAAACTTCTGCTTAGCCTGCAGAAATTCATTATATGCGCTCTCTGTAATCTGGCTTTGCACCGTAAGCAGTTCCTGATTGGTCTGGTAATTTTCATAAGATGATAATACTGCCGCCCTAATTTGTCGAAATTTGCTGTTCCTCATGGCTTGGGCAATCGCTAGATTTTCCTTAGCGACCTTGGTGTCCAAATGCTTTGTAAAAATTCCGTCGATAGGAATTCTCACGCTCAGGTTGTACAATGGATAATAGGGATAGAACTGGCCATTAGGGGCGGTTTCTTTATTAAGTCTTTTCACAGTAAATTCATTAGCGTTTGAGGATAATTCAAAGCTACTTATCCACCACCGTTTTGCCTTTTTTACCTGATATTGAGCAGCTCGAATTTCATGATCGGCCACCTCAAGGTCAGGGTTCTGCAAAGCCAACGTAACCAATCGTTCCTCGATATTAGACGAAGAATGCACCGACGGATCTGGTAAACTCTGGCATATTCCCGAACTATAAACGATTAACGCCAAAAAAGTAATCAAGATAATTTTCATAGTATAGGCTTTATACATTAAGTGATGCTTGCGGTCGATCAAAAGTATGTAGTTTTATAAGGATTGCTAGGAAAGGGAAATAATAAAAATTCTGCGGATCCATAGTGATTGTAAACTGGGCATAATTACCTAACATTAGAGAAAACAACATGGTAACTATAACGGCATAATAGGTCTTAATCTCCGGATCGCAAACTGCGTAAAAATAATAAACCGCATACATCAACACAATAAAAAAGAATCCACAGGTTAAAACCAGACCCACCCATCCCGTTTGCATCGTTATCGATAAATAGCCACTATCCGGTGGTATGCTCGCCAAAAAACTTCCCGAATTATATTTATTCCCTCCGCCTCCAGTCGAGTTTAGTCCACCGCCAAACGGGTGTGCCATAAAGTACGGCTGAAGTTTATGCCGATTTCTTTCACGAACCAAGTTTGAATTATCCTCTGTGGGATGAAATGCAGACCGGATCCTATTAATAGTCATATTACCATAAACAGGAGCATACATAATTCCCAACAGCAACAACACTAAGGAACCAGCAAGAATGAGCGTCTTCTTTCTATATATCGTCATAAAAATGTACAACACAATACCCCCGGGAATCATAATATAGGCCGTACGGGTTCCTGAATAGGCCATTGCTAGCAAAGAGATCAGAGCCCCGCCCAGGATCAATATTTTTTTTCTTTTAGAAAACGGGCCAAACGACAATACGACTAAGCCTACCGCTATACTAGCCATCAAAGTGCCATAAGTAGCAGGGTCCGACAGAAACGAAAATTTGCGGAAAGATCCGTCAGGAAGAATATATAGTCCATAAATCCGCGGGTCTGCATATATCCATCTGAGTTCAAAAGATGTAAACCCGATCCATTTTTGATAACATCCATATAGACCTGCTATTACAGCAGCTCCAAACATGAACTTTAAGAAAAACCGAACACGATCGATGTTTTCGAAAATATACAATGAAATAAAAAAGAAAAACAAATTGATTATCGCCCCTTTCAGATAGGCGACGCCTCCCAGAATCGATCCGGAATTTGGATTAAAAAATTCTAATATTAAAAATAAGGTATATCCTAAAAGTCCTAGGGTAATTAAATCCTTCCTTAACCAATGGTTGTCCCGCCTAACAATATTCTGTATAAAAAGGCCAGCTAATACAGCGAGCGCCAGCGCATCGGACGCAAGACTAATCAGAGAAAGGTCAATTCCAGATAGTCGGTTGATCCATGAAGCAAGAAAAGAGATACCGACAATAAAATAAAATCCGAACTGGGTATTCGAGATGCTTTTTATGACGATCGCAATTGCAAACACCAATACAATAACCAATAATTCTATTTTATAGCTAAGAAACAGCATCTGCCAATCTAATATAGTATTCAAAATGGATATAGTCCTGACTTTCCATATGATTAATGCCTTCAAAAAAACAGCATCTTCATTACAACAAATGTGAAGAATGCAATAAAAAAAATCCCAATAAACACTTGAAGCAAATAATATCTGCTATTCCCATTATTCATACACCTTAGTTGTTGACAGTTTTTGGAATATTGGCTTAAAATAAACCGGCTGATATTCGAACAAAAATTTCATATTAAGATGAAGTAACAGGTTATAAGCCATAATAGACCCAATAACGCTAATGATAATCTGAAAAGGAAGTACAATAAATGCATTGTAACAGTTAAACACATGCAAAAATACCGCCCTTACCGATGCTTCAAAGACGATATGCATTAAATAGATATAGAGCGAATGGTAGCCGATTACTCGAAGAAATGAAAAAGGGCTGTATTTCTGCAGAATATAGCAAATATTTATTGTAAAAGCGCAACCAACAACGACTATACCAAAATATAGAATCAAATTTACTTCCTTGTCTAAAATCCATGACAAGGTAATTCCATTATCTGCGTATTGAATAAAATAAGGATCCATGCCTTCATGCCTCATCCAATAATACTGAGAGATAACAAACAACGGAATAATTATCAGCAAAAGCTTATAAGATGAAAAAAATCTTTCATTCTCTTTATTCAAAACAAACTTCGAAATCACGGTTCCTATAGCAAGATAAACATAATTTATACACAGTTCCTGGAGCATGCTGTTGAATATCACAAATGGAACAAGCAAATACAGAATAACTCCTATAACCAAATGCCAAATGCCACGTACCTTCAACTTGGTATGCAATAACACATAAATCACCGACGCATTATATAGCGCCAAAAGGTACCAAAGCTGTCCGGTTGACTTGGGTTCATAGAAAACATATAGATAGGATTGCCACTTCCATGGAAAATTCACATAGGCTTTAGCAAAATAGGCAATAGATATTTGAAGAAATGCCCATAATATATACGGATACAGCAAGATCCTGCTTCTGTAACCTATATAGCTACCTATTCCTCTTTTTGATACACCCTGTTGAATAAACAATCCCGATAATATAAAGAACAAGGGAACCCTAAAAGAGTAAACAGCCATATTTATATTGATCAACCAAGAGTTTACCTGGAGTCCCGCAGTTTGAAGACCAACAAATGCATGATGATAGACAACTAAAAAAATAGTAATTCCCTTAGCATAGTCGATCCACTTCAAGCGTCTTCCGCTCAAAACAGAGCGATAGTTAAAAAAATAATCATACAAACTCGACAAGGTCTTATTCATGGGAAAGCACTTGTTCAAATGTTGAAAGATGCGTAAAAATTCTCTATATGAGTAGACAAATATGAATAAGCCTCAAAATATCAGAGATTCATATTGTCCTTATCGATCCGGTTCAATACGGCTCCAATAAACAAGTTATCATCCTTCAAAAGGTTGACGACTCTCACCTCTTCATCAATAAGCGGCTGATCTGCCGCAAGTACCACAACCACTCCATCCACCAACTTTGTCAATTCCCTGGCGCCGGGACCATCCATCAAAGCCCCGCCTTCTATCAGTACATAATCATAAGGACTCTTTTCTAAACAAACTGAAAGAGTCTGTTTCGATATTATTTCGTCTGGAGTATAGTTTCCCCCCCTACACCCGATGATATCAATATTATGGTCTTCTGTCTTCTCCACCGATTCTTCAATGTCCACCTCCATATTTTCTTTCGAAAAGATCTCTTCTAAGGAATTTGAAGCACCAAACTCTTCTGTTAGCCTATTATCTTTAAAATTTGCATCAATTAACAACACCCGGTTTTTACTCAGGCTAAAGCTCTTGGCAAGGGATTTCATTAATAAAGTCTTACCCACATCAGGCTTACAGCTTGTAAGCAAAATGACGCGACTTTTCGAAGTTTTAATATCATATCGAAGTTGTCTCACTCTGTCCTGAAACTCGGACACCAATTCCGGTGTATGATTTTCAGAGGAAAAAATCCTGTGGGTAGATATAGCCGTTGGGTCTATCTTAGGAAAATTAGCCAACAATGGAACATCCACACGTTCCCTAACCACCGACGGAGCTTTGATATTAGGATCAATGAATTCAAAGAATAATATCAAAAACACCACAAAGAAAAATACTGCAACTCCGGCAAATAATATCACCATCAGCTTTTTTGATGGTTCAGGAGATATTGGCGGACTCGCCACAAGGCTCTGCTTAAAATTATTTCCAGGAAAAATATTCCTATTAATCGCCTCATTGTAACGGTTATTCGCATCAATATACTCTTGCCGGGCCACATCCACATCATTTTGTATGCCTTGAATAATGCCTTGTTTTGACGCGGCGGTAAGCACGTTATTATTTAAGCGGCCAATGCTTTGTTGCAGTTCAGCAATGGTTCTTTTAGATATATTGATTTTTGTATTCAGGTCCATCTTCTGCTTCACCAGATCACCTACAGATACCCCCGCGCTTCCTGCCCCTGCCGCAGAAAGCTTCTTCTGTAAATCATTCCGCAATCCATTAATTTGTTCGAGAAGCGCCGCATTTGTTGAACCTCCGTTGATATAACGCGTCCATAAATTATCAATATTATTTCTTAAGTTGATGATCTCTTCATTGTTTGAAAGCCCGCCTCTTTTATCGTTCTCCGTAAGCTGCTTATCGACGTCCTCTAACGCCACTTGAGAAGCAATCAAACTATTCCTCTCCTGGGCCAACTGATTCTGAAGTGTCTCCAGCATACCGACTGAATTCGACGTCGTAAAGTCCCCTGCACTGCTCAATAATTTCAACTTGTTATCTAGGATCTGTTTCTTCTCAACAACTATACTCCTCAACGTATCAATAGACGTTGACGAAGTCTGCTTTTGAATTCCGTTATAATAATCGAGGAAAGATTTACAAATCGCGTTTGGAATGAATGCGGACAAATCTGCATTCTCTGTGGTCGAACTAATTCTGATAAAATCAGAACGATCTACCTGAAAGATTAATACAGCACTTAGGATGTCATCGGATGTATATCTATACAGAGCGGCCAATTCTTGAATTACCCTATCATTTTCTTTGGCCAGATTAAGTACGTAAAAAGAGTCAGATTTATGTTGCAGATCAACTATCAACGAAGACTTTCCTCCGGGAAATTTTCCAATGACTTTCTGCAGCTTACCCTCATTTTTAACTGTTCTGAAGGACGGTTCTCCGCTAAGGTCGTGCAACAATAGTTCATAAGAAACACGATCTATAATTCTTTTGGATTGCAGTGTTTGCAGAACATTGCCAAACAGAATTGAATTATTCTGATTTCTACCGCCGCCGTCCAATAAATTATCAGAGACATACCCGGTAGAAAGCTCTGCCATTGACACATATTCGGGTCTGCCATGGCGAGTAAAAAACCATGCTGCAATGAAGGCAACCACAGTGGGAATTATAATAACCCACTTTTTTCTCATTAGATACTTGAGAAGATACACAATGTTCATAGGATAGAATTAAAACACTATTTTCAGGGATATGTTACATCAGTAGCTTAATATATATTTTTAATGTTCAGGCGCTACTAGCTGCCGTTAAAGATAATAATCCGGTTCATAATAACTTCATTATTCTGTTAGACAGGTGACCTTCTGATCAGTCCCACCTCACCCATTCGATCATTGTAAGAATACACCGTGGTACTCTTACAATGACCGCTGTGAGTTTCTATCATCTATCTCAATTTAATAAGTTTAACTGTCGTCTGCTTTCCGGTTATCTTGGATTTAATACTCAGAACATATACACCCGTCATAAGATCCGCATGAGGTTCGTATTTAACCGAATTCATGCCCTCAAAGATGGACGCATTCTGCTGATCTACCAAAATGCCTTCCGTATTGTAGAGGCTCAAGATCAACTGGTCTTTAGTAGCGCTCGACAAGGAAATCATGACATAACTGTCAAACGGATTCGGATAGACATTCACTACCGAAATGCCAGAAGCAGTGGATTCCTTAGTCAGATCCCTCATGCCCATCAAAGGATGTGACCTGTTATACATCTCATAGTATTGACGACCCAAAGGACCATATGAAATATTCCCCTGGTCATCGTATCCATTGTGTACCTGGATCACCATGGCACCCAGAATTGCATACCGAGAATCTGAAGTACAATTTATCTTAATGACAATCTGGCCATTCTCATCGGGATAAATGCCTTTCAACGACGTGGTTTCTGTGGAATTATTCGTCGTAGTCAATGCAGTCATCTGACCATTGACAATAAAGACTGTCGTATTGTTCCAGCCAAAATTAACCAGGCTTCCAAAGAATGTCAGATCATACTGTTTAGAAATATTTAGGTTGCTCAGTTTCATCACTACGGTATCCATACCCTTATCGAGGTAATATTCGCCCTGCATTACCAGATCGGGATATATTCCTGAGTTGTTACCCGTAACGACGCCGACATTATTCTCTCCCTCGAAATTGGACTCCATTTCTATCGTCATATTTGTACCCTGACCATTTTGGTCATAAAATGGCCCGTATACGTCTCCGTAAGACGGTACATGATTGGTGTTGTTCCATGGAAGAGGTGCTCCTGCTTCTTTCTGGTTAAAGTTGACATATACTGCAAACTGTTGGGTCGTCACAGATGCGATGTTGCTGTACGAAGAAGAAGTTCCACTCCTTATAGCCCTGACCTTATAGAAATACCTAGTATTACCCGCAGCAGCCGCATCTGTATAGGAGGTGACATCAGCTGAAACAGTCGCTATTTTACTATAAGATCCATCCAATGCAGTAGAGCGCCATATCTCAAATCCCGTTTCATTATAGGCTCTATCAGTCCAAATCAATTTCACATTATTCATTTCCGAGGTAGCACGCAGTTTCGTCGGAGAAACCAACGTGTTATTATCATATGCCTCAACCACCATCACATTTAACACCCCATTATTTGCAGCGGCCGTCTTTTTTACAGTCACATTAATAACACCATTCTGATCAGATGTGAGCCCATTAAATCGGGCCAATTTTGTTTTATTCCGGGTGTTGTCCACAGTAATTGACTGGCTACCCACGGTGTATTGAGTCTCAAAATTGTAGTTGTTATAATAAGAAGAGCCGAAGAGAACGATATTGTAGCGTTTGGTCGGATCAAGTCCGCTAACTGAAACGGTTCGTGTATTCCCATCACTAATAACTATATTAGATCCCTGTACTCCATCAGGGAATATTCCTGTGTTATTATAGGTGTATATTCCGTAATTGGTAACTCCTGACCAAGCATTCACCAAGGTTAATGCTACATTCGTAGGCTTGTTAAAGTTATCTATCAGATTGCTATATCTGTTACCCGATGAAAGACTAAAGACGATATTATTCCAAGGTTGTCCATATGAATGCGAAACATCTGTAAAGTTCATATAAATTGCATTCGTTAATCCTCCATCAGATACATACACATCAAAATACTTTGTAGCCCTAGCGCCGTTGCCGGTAACAGCAGTCACGCCCACACTATCATAAAATCCGACATCGGAAGCGGTTGGCTTAAGAGCTACCTGCCCGGTACCATTGCCATTGTCCGCAATTGAAACAAAGGACGGTGCATTATTCAAAGATAGCGATATAGAGCTTCCATCTGAAACGTTCGCGGTAACGGGCACTGACTGAGTAGATCCGCCTGCCATATGCACGTCAGCAATCGCTCCAATTACAGGCGCGGGCGCTGGAAGCGAAGGAGTAACAATGGACAGCGTATCCGTTGGCTCTGAACTACCGTAGTCATTCTCGCCTATTAGATAATAATAATAGGTTGTATTCGCACGAACAGTGGTATCTATAAAGGAGGTCGCTGAACCATTCCCTCCTTCAGGATTCAATAGCACGTAAATACTGTCCTTCCGCGTGGAACGATATACATTGAACTGACCGGTGTTATTAGAGCCTGCAGTCCAGCCTACCTTAACTTGATTTTTGCTATTCTGCGTCTGGTTTGTCAAAGACAGATTTATAGGCTTCACCGGAGGTGTAGCACTCTCTGTAGTAACAACCATTGCATTTATATATCCCACAGGTGCATTCACCCCCTTACTCATTGTAAAGTCAATTGATCCATCTTCAGAAGGTTGAAGATGATTGAACGTCAATGTTCTATTTCTATTGGCCTGCACATATATAGAATCCTTCTGCGAACCTATCTGGAATACCGTATATCCATTATCGGAGACGTTACTCCATATACTACTGGAAAAGAATGTCACACTATACTGGAGATCCGGATTTAGGCCCGCTACCGATCCACTAACTGAATTGGGTCCGCCAAAAATTCCAAAGTAATAGTAGTCGACAATTACGTTATCCGGATAGACACCACTGTTGTTACCTGTGACATCTCCGCCATTAAATGCGTTCCACCACGAAGTGTGGAGGCTCAGGCTCACGTTACTGGACCCACCTTGGTCATCTTTCAGGCCGGTGGTAGTAACGCCTGTAACATTGTTCCAAGGACTGTTTGCTGAGGTCTGGTATCTGAAATTAATATACCATTTCCTCGTATCTACGTATTGGGTAGCTTCGGATGTTACAATGGAAAGGGTGTCACTGGGCGCGGACATTCCCACTGAATTAGAAGCAACCAGATAGTAAAAATACTTAGTCTGCGACGCTACATTCTGATCCCTATAAGTCGAATCACCACCATTTGACGCATCTGGATTGAGCAAGGTATACGTACTGTCTATCTTGGTCGACCGATAGACCAAATACTTGCTGGCATTCCCGCTGTGATGCCAACTTACTTCCACCTGATTACCGCTGCTACCAGACGCATTTTTCAGTTGAATTCCAGTAGGTATGGCAGGAGCCATCTTGGCTTCAGTACTGATCACCATTGAATTAAGATATCCCACTGGTGTGTTTAATCCCTTACTCATCGTGAAATTAACTGATCCATTGGCCGCCGGTGTAATGTTATGGAAGGTCAGCGTCCTGTTTGTATTTGCCTGCACATATATAGAGTCTTTTTGAGATCCGATCTGGAATACTGTGTATCCGTTGTCAGAGACATTAGTCCATATACTGCTTGAGAAGAAAGTAATGCTATATGTATCACCAGGGTTCAATCCTGAAATTGTTCCATTGACGACATTCGGCCCACCAAAGATTCCAAAATAGTAATAGTCTTTAATGACATTATCTGGATAGACCCCGCTGTTATTTCCTGTCACTGCTCCACCATCAAATGCATTCCACCAGGTCGTTTGGAGCGTCAGGCCTACGGTACTGGATTGTCCTTGATCGTCTTTAAGTCCATTGGTAGAGACGGAGGTTATATTATTCCAGGGACTATTAGCAGACGTTTGGTACCTGAAATTTAAATACCATCTCTTAAGGGGTACATAATTTACCGTAAGGTTAACAGTCTTTTCATCCATCCCGTTACTGCCATCTCTGACAGAAACCTGGAAACTAAAATTACCGGTATCGCTCATAGACGGATTGATGGCAAGAACCAATTTCCGACCGTCGGTCGTAGGTGTGGCGGTAACGAAGTTCGGAAGTCCAGTAGTTGACCAGGTTGCATCATCACCGACATTGGGGTCAGTAGAATAGATGGTATCCCTCACACTAGATAGGCTGTTTACCTGAATGGGTGAAATCTCCGAGATCACCGGCGGATAGTTGTCATTGACGGTTAAGTCAAATATCACACTGTCTCTTCCGCCATGCTGATCGGAAGCCACAACCTTGATCCCATTGTAAGTGCCCTGTTGAACGGCCGACGGTGCAAATGTCAATAATCCAGTTCCATCACCATAGTCCTGAATACTGCCAAAGGGAGGCAGATTTTGAGCGCTCAAAGCCACTGGTTCGCCATCGTCATCGCTGGCGGAAATATTAATTTGCGCCGTAGTTCCATATCGAATGCTCTGATCTGAAATATTGGACAGTTGAGGCAAATTATTTTGAGTGGATGCATATACTTCCGCGCTATACTGCGACATGCCTCCGGCATTCTCTGACCTTACTTTATAATAATAACGCGTATTGGAATACAATCCCGAATCCTTGTAAGCAGTCGTATTGGCAGGAAGTTCCTGAAGTTGACGATAGGAAGTATTATTACCGTCAGAACGATATACAATAAAACCGGTTTCTCTGGTCGATCCATCGGTCCATGTTAGTTCTATCGCATTCGTAGAAAGCGCGTGAGCAACCACACCTGCTGGTACCGGGGGTACGGCAGGAAGAGACGGCGTTGTCGCTTTGTTGTGCCCATTAGCAAAGACAGCATCCGGGAAATGCTGCTTCCCTATTCCGGGGCCCTGATAACTGGCTTCCAACAGGTCTCCACCACCATGTTGAAAAAATGTGATATAAATGGGATGGATTCCGGCTGAGAGCGTAACGGTTCCCTGCCGTTCGGTAGGCCCTTGAAGATAATTATTATTAACTACCTGGTGGGCAGCATCAAAGCCATCTATATATAAATTACTGCCATCGTCCGAACGGGTATAAAAGGTATATGATCCTGAAGTGGGGATATTAATAGATCCCGAAAACTTTAGGGCATAATCTTGGCTTCTCTCTTTCACATCAAGAGAAATATTGGATGCATTTCCGGATTTCACTGGAGTGAGAGCATTAAAGTCAGGCATCGTCGTGAAACTGCTACTCTCATAATATCCATAATGCAAACCACCCATTGATCCCAAATCAAATCCAGAAGAACCATATTGATTTATGGCTTGGATCTTATAATAATAGGTCGTCGACGGAGAAACTGTAGTATCGATAAATGAGGTCTTGTTAGACGCGGTCGTCGCAATGATTTGATAAACGCCGTCGGCAGCATTAGATCGATATATTTCGAAGCCCGTTTCGTTATTGCTATTATCGTTCCAGCTAACAGACACGCTATCGTACGACAAAGCGTTGGCTGTAATATTAGTGGGAATCGCGGGCACCGTTCCTGGGATAGAAATCTCTTCTTTAAAGGCATTATCCGGGATCAGTTGCTTAGAAATTCCAAGACTGGTAGCTCTCCACGATGTCGTTAATGCCGCGCCTCCTCCTTGTTGGAAAAAGTCCACCCTGAAGGGATAGCTGCCTGCTTGCGGGAACGTATAGTTTCCTGACTTTTCTTGAGTTCCATGGAGTCCATCATTATTCACTACGAGACTATTATTGATATAGAGTTTGCTGCCATCATCAGAGCTGGTATAGAAAGTATATGTCCCCGCCCGTGAAATATTGATATGTCCTTCCCATGAAATCCCGTAGTTGGTTGACTGAGTGGCCGGTGAGAGCGATACATTGCTTCCCGTTCCGGTCGAAACTGGTGTGAGATTACTAAAATTGGGTACAGTACTCCACGTTCCTGTATAATACTTATAGGTCAGTCCTTGGAAAGCTGCCGGTGCAACAACTTGATTGCTTGCTACCGACACGTTTCCTGTAGGATCGGTTGCCTTCACCACAAAAGAATAAACCTGTCCATGGGTTAGATTGTATGCGGTGAAGGTCGTATCTGTGGTAATATATGACTTAACTCCGTTTACATACACACTATAATTCTTAACGCTAGCATTATCGCTAGAAGCATTCCAAGCCAGGGTCACCGAACTGGAGGTAGTGCTGACAACTCTCAGATTAGCAGGAGCGGTCGGCGCATCCTGATCCACAAGTGTTAATACGCTGGCTACATTCGACACAGCCGCTGCAGCTGAACTATCAACCGCTCTGACGATGTAGTAATACTGCGTATTTGCTGAAAGATTCTCGTCCACAAATCCCAGGGAATCGGCAGGGGTTATTCCCACCAATTTATAGGGACCGGAACTTGAAAGACCACGATAAACTTCAAAAGCCGTTTCATTCCGGACCGGGTGCAAGTTATTACTCCAGTTGACTTGGACGGAAGTCTGAGAAACTGCATAACCCGTCACATTTGTAGCCGGATCGGGGGCATTTGGACCAGAGCTGGGAGCTACATAGAATGTATCCGAGGGGGTTGCAGAACACCCGTACTGTTCAGTTACGGTAGCCACATATTTTCCAGGCTGAGTGGCCGTAAATATCCGATCATTTCCGACAACCTGACCAGCTCCATTCCTCCACTGGTAACTTGCATATCCTATCGGCTCCTCCAATTTGACAGATGTATTACCGTCTGGAGCAGGAATCACCCTGCTCATCAAACCTGACACTTGAATGGGAGGCGTTAATGTGGTGGCCTTATAAGTAATATGGGCTGGCCAGGGAGACCAGTCAGACCATTCATTACCATTCTTTATTCGAGCAGCATAGGTACCCGTATCCGTTACTGTCAATGAATTTGAGTTTGCCCCCGCTATTACGACCCCATTCCTTGACCATTCATAGCCGTTAAATCCAGGTGTCAATTCTAGCTTAACGTTAATTGGTGTTCCCGGGCAAAATTCCCTTCTACCGAAATACACGTGTGGATTGGCCTTGTTGGCTCTCAGCATAAACTGAAACGCCTGAGGCTCTGCGTAGTGAGCATCCCAGGTATTATGGCCCAAGTCCGGATAAAGCACATAGTAGCCTTCTGATTCCGTTCCGATTCCAGCTTCTTTAGGATTGACCGTCTGAATATCAACACCTGCATCTCTAAGGGCTTGCGCCACGTTATCTCCCGCAGACGGTGCCGGATGTGTATCTTTTCCGCCCTGAGATAGCCAAATGGGAATATCCTTTACCGTATTAATAAACGAAGAGGTCGTCTGGTTGGACGAGGCAGCACTCATAGGTATGCTTGCAGCCACCAACTTAGGATATGCCTGAGTAAAAGCCCATGCAGCCTCACCTCCTTCTGATAAGCCACTGACACTGATTCTATTAAGATCTAAGCGGGCATTATTTGCCATGTAATTGACGAATCCGGCTATTGTAGACAAGTATCCGGATGTCCAGTAATCAAACTGTGCCTGTGGAAAAAGTACAAATGCATCAAAAGTTCCGTTGAGCACGGAATCTTGTATCTTTTTACCACAATTCTTAAGTTGTAACTCGTTATCATAAACACTCCCAATCTCTCCGACTCCATGAAAGAAGATCAATAGGGGGTACTTTTTATTAGGATTTGTCTTATATGACTTGGGGTAAAGCAACCTGAAATCCATCCCATTGTAATAATAGGCTTTCCAGGCCTCTGTATTCCAGTTCAAGGTCGGCGTCCTCACCCATTTAGCTACTGTACCGTAAGGGGGAGTAGCGGGCGGATTGTTTCTATCATAGTTCACGATTGGGTCGTCAGGATTCAAGACGCCTTGTGCGGCGATATTCCCCGCATTTAAAATAAGCAGCAGCAATACGGCTGTTACAACAATGTATAATTTTTTCATTTTGGGGGCTTTATTCAGGTCAGGAACGGGCCGATTTATGATTCAACACGTAAAACTATTCATACCCCCTCAGTAAAGATTAGCCGTTTTGGTAACTGCAATAAATTGGTTGGTAAACGAACGGTTTACGGGCTTTAACTATCTCATGAAGCGGCCTAGAAAATGAAAATTTATTAGTCCCGCATGATTAACTGTTTATCAACAAGTAATACATATCGAAATTTTGATTTTCATATTTAATAGGATAATGAAATGGTAAAAGAGATCACACACAAAACAAACTATTCCGTTCACTAAACACTGCTATCAGGTGCAGCCTTTTGCCTCTACCTTTACTCAGCTGACTAAAATAGATACCAAGGATTTTATAATACGCTAATTATCACCAACTCGTATAGATGGGTTTTCTAAATATAAAATTATCCTATACAAGCCGGAAGTACGTTCCCGAACTGGATGGTATCAGGGGCATCGCGGTATTGGCAGTCATGTTCTATCACTGCTTCCCGTCTTCCGTGACGAGGATCGGATGGATGGGGGTCGATCTCTTTTTCGTACTCTCTGGCTTTCTCATCACCGGGATACTATTAGACACACGGGGAGATAAAGGCTACTATACGAATTTCATCGGCAGGCGCTTTCTGCGAATTTTCCCGCTATACTACCTGGTATTGTGTATTGTCTTCTTCGTGCTACCTCACCTGTTAAAAGCAGTCTATTTACCGCATTTTGACTATTACAAGCAACATGAGGGATGGTTCTGGCTTTACATGCAAAATTGGCTATATTCTAAAGACGGATTTCCCCCTAATCATCTTTTAGTCCATTTCTGGACCTTAGGAGTAGAGGAACAGTTCTATCTTGTATGGCCTTGGCTTGTCAGGTTTATCCCGCACAAGCACCTTCTAAAGACCGCGATATTCCTCTGCATAGGAGCGATATTATTCCGACTTTTACCCTCCGGCAGTATTGCGATGGAGCCCACCTACCGGTATATGAGCACCCTATCCAGAATGGACGGGCTATTGATTGGTGCAATCATCGCGATCTTGATCAGAGATAATCCTAACCTGCTAACCAAACTAGCCATCCCGGTATTAATATGTTCGGTTATCGGACTTGCTACAGGTATTATTATTTCCAGAAGCGTAAAATTCTTGGACCTACCGCCATATTATACATTTATCGATCTTTTATCGGGCAGTTTGGTAGTAATAGGGCTTTCCACAAAAAAATGGGTAAAAGCGGTTGTGAAGTGGCCTGTGTTGATCAGCCTGGGCAAATATTCATATGGACTCTACGTATACCATTATGTGATTTTTATCATGCTCCGTTATAATCTCAATGATTGGTTGGAAGCGACCTTTGCTAGCTTCCTCGCTAGAATGCTGGTCCTGGGTTCAATTACGATGCTCCTTGCTGTCGGCGTGAGTATCGCCAGTTTTCATTTATTTGAATCTCGCTTCCTCAAACTAAAACGACTTTTCGCCTACTCCAGAAAGGCATCGGACAGGGCAGATTCCACGCCTGTTATCGGAAAAAAGGCCGTACAACTACCCTCGTCAGTCACGTAGATAATTATGCACACAGCGGCTTTTTCTAAAAGGGTCCTTACTACGTCTTCGTGTGTTAAGAGGAAAGCGAGGGCAATCTGGTTACGGTACAAATGGAAAGGCAGGATTGAACCCCCGAGAGTTCATCAATCGGAAGCTATCTGCAGTCATCAGATCTAGGGCTTCAGGAGGTGATCAATAACTAGTGCACAGTCAATGGAGCTTTTTGCGTATGTCCTTTAGCACTTAAGACCTGAAGATATATATCCTCAATTTCTTTAGTCATCCGTAATGCACTATACCGATCAGTAACCGTAGCTTTAGCCCTGTCCCCCAGACTTTTCAGCAATAACGGATCGGAAGCAAGGTGGATAATGGCTTTAGCCAAATCTCGGTCTATATTAGCGAGGTCAACTAAGAGCCCGTTTACTCCGTCTTGGATAATATCTGTCGTACCATCCACTTTGGACACAATCACCGCCTTTCCCATTGCCATGGCTTCCAAGAGCCCGATTGGCATACCTTCCCATAAAGAGGTAAGTAAATATATATCCGAAGCCGCCAGTATATCCGGAACATCAGATCTGAACGGTTGAAAGGTGATTTTCTCCGCAATTCCAAGTTCTATAGCCAAAGATTCAGCCCGACTTTTCATGTCACCATCACCCACCATCAGCAAATGTAGGTTTGGATTTTTCTTCACCGCCTCGGAAAACGCAATAATAGGTTTCAGCGGTTGCTTTTCTTTGGCAAACCGCGCCAAAAACAATAGTAAAATACTTTCTCTCGGAATATTAAGCTCCCCACGAATATCTGTAAAGGACTTACCTGGATTAAAGCGATTCAAATCAATTCCATTATTGACGACAACGGATTGAAAATCCATGAATGCTTCTTTACCTGTCTGCTGATTAGACGCCGAAACTGAAATATTGAGAGCGGATTCTTTAGCTAAAAAATGCTCTCCCGCAGTCCGAATTCTTCTTTTGATCAGGTTCTGGCTGTCATTAAACGACCACCCATGAACTGTTTGAATGACGGGAATGCCTAGCTTCCTTGCGGCCCAAAATACGTTTGAATTTGCCCGTCCACCGTGTGCGTGAATGAGATCTATATCATTTGATTTAATAAATTGTTTAACCTCGCCCCATTTAAAGATGTCAAACGGTCTTTCAGTATAAATAATTCTAGTCTTGACCCCGGAATCCCTTAGCCGGTCTACCATAGACCCTCCGGTAAAAGATAACACAATAGGAGTAAACTGTTTCCTATCCAGATTCTCGACCAGACTTAGCAAATGACTCTCGCCGCCGCCTATTTGGCCTTGCCTGATGGTTTCAAGAACGGTGATTTTTTTCCCTACTTGCATAAATATCTCATATTATACAGCCGAGGAAAGCACATTTTGCCTCAGCGCCTTATCCCAAACTACGGTTTGTTCTCCCTTCAGAAAACGGAAAAAACCCAGATATACCGAATAATTCATAAAAACGATGTAATAACAGACTTTTAATAATGGAAGTCGCCTGTTCGAATCCCGAAAAAAAGCGCCGATGAGTGCAAACAGATAAAAGATGCCCTGCAGCAGCAAAGCGATGGCAAAGAATGTTCCTCCGTCAATAAAAACCATTAAACTATTCGAAATTAATAAGGTAGGAAAAGCAAGAGGCGTCAGGGTCCACCTTAAAAAACGATGTGAAAAAAATTGGAAGAACAAAAGCGGGTGTTTGTACACATTGAAAAGAGGTTTCAACCAGCTCATAGCCTGGAAAGCGCCTGCCGATATCCGAACCTTCCTTTTCTTTTCTTCCTTTATTGTAGAAGACGGAAGTTCTGTAGCATATGCAGTTGGCTCATATCCTATCTTATAGCCTTTCAGGTTAATGCGGCTTGATATCACAAAATCGTCCAATATCGCATTTTCTGGGAGAGGCTCCCAAAGGTCCGTTCTTATCGAGAATAATTCGCCTGCAGCACCGGTTACTGTATACAACCTCGCGTCAAGCCTCTTTAAAAGGGATTCATAGCGCCAATATAATCCCTCACCCGACCCCGTTGTAGACCCATCCACAACACGTATCTTTTTCTCTCCGGCAACACCCCCAACCCTTTTATTATTGTATTGCATGGCAATCCTGGTGATTGCAGGTCTGTTAAGAATCGTGTTGGCATCACAAAAGACTGTTATCGGCGTAGTTACATATTTCATGGCCCTGTTCAAAGCCGCACTTTTCCCTTTTCTCTCAGGCTGATGAAGTAGTCTGATTTGAGGATATCGGGCTATTATCTGATCAGTTCCGTCATTCGATCCGTCGGTAATGAATAAAAAGGAAAGCTTATCTGAAGGATAATCAAGATTGAGGCAATTAGCTATCTTCTCTTCGATGACCTCCGCTTCGTTGTAAGCGGCGATGACGAGTGTTACTTCGGGATAATTCAGCGGGGGGTCGGGCTTCGCGCGTCTTTTGTTGAGCATCCTTGCCACCAGTCTCTTTCCTGTCGTCAAAATCATAAGAAGCAGACCGTATCCGACATAGCTGTAAAAAATGATGCCAAGGCAGACCCAAAAGCAATAGTAAACAGTATGCATTAACCTAATTTTCAAGGTAAAAAAACACATCAAAGGTATTTATCTATGAGCGTTCCCGTCATTTCATTTCGTCAAAAATGCGATTTGTCAAGGATATGTTCAATTTTCTCATATAAACAGATAAAAAGGACTTCAATGAACCACCTGGCGACTGCCAAGCCGGGTATTGGATCATATGCCTAACGGCAAAGTCTCTTGGTGGATCAAAAAAGCCCTTAACTGTATAAAATCACACGTTCACGAATTGCTGAAATACACAGTCAGACTGTTATCTAATTTAGCATCCGTTATTAAGGCGACTTTTAACGTATATCCCAGTGTGTTTTTATAAAGTGATAATTATCAATTTTTTATATATAGATTATGAAAAAACCTGTAATTCTTGTAGTAGACGACAGTAAGCCAATTCTTTGCCTTCTGAAGGTCGTTCTGGGGAAACGATTCAATGTCTTTGCGGCAAGCGACGGATTTGGCGCGATGAACTGGCTCATGGAAGGTAACAGGCCGGATGTGGTCGTATCTGATCTTCAAATGCCGAATATTGACGGCATTGAATTAATCAGCTATCTGTCTAGTAGCAGTTACTATGAAGGAATTCCCATTCTGGTATTATCAGGAGCAGACCAAGAAGAAGTAACCGAACACTTTGATAAAACGCAGATTACCGATTATGTAACCAAGCCATTTGACCCCGCCGAACTTATTAACAAAATTGATAGGGCGTTGGACAAGACTGAGCAAGGACAATCTGCTAATGGATCCTTTTTGTTATTATAACATACAATTTTGATCTGTTTATCTAATAAAACATTGTTTTCGTTATGAATTACCCGAAAATCGAGTCTGAAGAAGCATTAAATTATTCTTATAAGGACGAGATATCTCAGATCGAATCTCCCTGGCAAATCCTGTGCATTGGAGGGCCCTTCCCTTCTGCACTAACCGATAGCTTTCAGACGATATATTTTGACAACTATCAAGAAGCCGCCTATCATCTTCAACATAATAAGTCAGACAATGAGCTTACGCCCAAAGCAATAATAGGCATTCATAGTTATTCTATAAAAAAGGAGCTGGAATGGTTTTCAAATTTTCTAAAGAATGATAAACGTCTGTCATCGATACCGTTCATTTTAGTAAATGATAAAGGTCCTTTAACCCCCAATGGGAATATCAAACCAGTAGCAGGTATAGATGATATCATACGACCAGATATTTCCGTGGCTGCTCTTATGGCAAGGGTTAAACTCCTGAATAAATTCAAGACACTGAAGAAACATGATGTAACTCACACCAGTAATATTCCCACGGACAGAAAATTTGTTTATAAAGTTGATGCGTTGTTCAAAAGAGCGCTAGACATCCTTATTGCGTCATTATCTCTAATCATTCTCTCTCCCATATTTCTGATTATTGCAATATTGATTAAAATTGATTCGCGAGGTCCGGTATTTTATACATCATACCGAGCTGGATCCAACTACAGAATATTTAAATTCTTGAAATTTAGAACAATGGTAGTGGAGGCAGACAACAGACTTAGCAGTTTATCAAGCAAAAATCAATACAATTCCCAAAATAAAAACGCTCCGGTGTTCTTCAAGATCAGCAATGATCCCAGAATAACACGTATCGGAAAATTCCTACGAAACACCAGTTTGGATGAGCTTCCGCAGCTATTAAATGTATTAAAAGCAGACATGTCGCTTGTCGGAAACCGTCCTCTCCCTTTATACGAAGCCAGAGTCCTGACAACTGATCGCCATGCTGAAAGGTTTAATGCGCCGGCAGGTATCACGGGTCTCTGGCAGATCAGCAAACGAGGGAACAAGGAAATGTCTGCCGAAGAAAGAATTGCATTAGATATCGATTATGCGCGTCACAATTCATTCACCAATGATCTACAGATTATACTAAAAACGCCTAGAGCACTGATTCAGAAAGATAATGTATAGCCCATAGCCCCCTTTTATCCCACTATGAAAAATCGAGACTCATTTCCGTTAGTTTCTATTATTACTCTTAACTACAATCAGGCAGCCGTCACAAAGGAGTTCCTGAATTCATGCCGATCATTAACTTATCCAAACTATGAAATATTAGTTTGTGATATGAACTCCCGAGAAAATCCTCTTTCACTTATTCAAAGCGAAGACTATCCTAATACCACCCTTTACCTCAGTAAACTAAACAGGGGATTCGCGGGAGGGAACAACTGGGGAATGGACTTTGCTAAGGGGGAATACATTTTAATCATCAATAATGATACGGAAGTAACGGCCAACCTGATCGAAATGCTTCTGGTGCCGTTTGAACAGGATCCCAAAGCGGGGGTAGTCTGTCCCAAAATTAAATATTTTTCTGATCCCTCAATAATCCAGTATGCAGGATTTAGCCGGATGAATCCTTATACTGGACGCAGTAAAACCATCGGTTATCAACAGGTGGATCGAGGACAGTTCGATTCGATTCGATCAACTTGGGGACCACACGGTGCGGCCATGATGGTTAAAAGAGAAGTAATACAAAAGGTAGGAAGATTTCCTGAAAAGTTTTTTCTTTACTACGAAGAATGGGACTGGGGCACAAGAATACTAAATGCTGGGTACAAAATTTATTTTCAAGGACTAGCCACTGTATTTCATAAAGAATCCATGAGCGTCGGAAAATTAAATCCGATTAAAGAATATTATCTCACGAGAAATAGGATTCTCTATATGCGTAGAAATTCCGGGAAAGGAAAACTTCTGATATTTTCCGCATTCTTCGCTTGTTTCACTTTGCCAAAAACCGTTGCCAAGTATCTAATTAAGGGAAATATCCCTTTTCTCAGGGCTTTTCTCAAAGGAGTTCGTGACAACATACGCATGTCATCATATTCACCCGTATGAGGGATACTCAATATTAAGCGGGTTGTGTGCAGCTTGATCAAACAGTAAATAGCCATGATAATAATCGACATAATAATAATAGCGTTATTCGCATACCTGTCTTTCAACGTGCTTTACTTGATGGCTTTTGCGTTCGCGGGTATCTTCTATAAGGAATATCCTTACCAGACGGTGAACAACAAATGTCATATTGCAATATTGATTCCAGTCTATCGAGAAGATAAAATTATCATTCAAACTGTAAAAAACGTTCTGTCTCAAAATTATCCTGACAATAAATTCGATGTGGTCGTTATAGCTGATCAACTGAAAGAACAAACGATCAAAAATCTGGCTTCCTTCCCTATCCGGTTAGTTCAAGTATCCTTTGAAAAAAGCACGAAAGCAAAATCAATCAAATGTGCTTTGAAGCAGATTCCGAATGCCTTTGACATCTTGATGATTCTAGATTCGGACAACCTTTTGGGCCAAGATTGTCTTGAAAAGGTTAACCATGCGTTCCAAAGAGGCTTCAAAGTGATCCAGCTACATAGGACAGCAAAAAACAGGAATACACCAACAGCCATTCTCGATGCAGCCAGTGAAGAGATAAACAATCATATTTTCAGAAAAGGCCATAGAGCGGTGGGCCTGTCATCTGCATTAATTGGATCAGGTATGGCATTTGACTACCCTTTATTTAAAAAAATCATGATGGAGTCTGATATTGAAGACAATCCCGGTGAAGATCGCGAAATCTATTTGGAGCTTTTGAAGAAAAATTATGTCTGTGAGTATATCGACTCGGCATACATCTATGATGAGAAAGTTCAATCTGGAAAGGTGTTGGAAAAACAGAGGACAAGGTGGTTATCTGCACAGCTTCAGTACGCCAGGCATTTCTGGATCTCTGATTTTCTCAGAACGTTTACCTACAATATCCATTACCTGGATTATGCTATACAAACCCTCCTCCTTCCGAGAATACTACTACTTATGGCAACGTTTGCTCTATTAGCGTTGTCTGTATTTATCAATGAGATCTTTCATATAAACCTCGTTATATCAAGTGGCTTGTGTTTACTCCTATTCGTCGGAAGCATTTTATCTTTAGGCATAAGCGCATATGGTCATCTCTCATTAAGAGATTTAAAGATGGCCATGATAAATCTTCCTCAAACATCTTGGTCTTTTATCAAAGCGCTTACGCATTCGAGCTCCAGGCAACGAGACTTTATTCACACTCCAAAAGAATTTATCAACGAGCGACTGGAATTAGATCAGCACTAAAAGCACATTGAATGAGGGATGAACATGAAACGGCGGATAAAATATAATAAATATTTGTATTGGATAGACTCTTCTGACATTCGGGAGAATATTAAAGCAAAGTCTATAAAAGGCGGGATTAATACCACATCTAATCAGATCATTTCGTTTAGTCTAAACTTAATTTCCACCTTTATACTTGCTCGAATTCTTCTACCTGAAGATTTCGGCTTGATAGGCATGGTCACAGCATTTACAGGATTTGCTAACGTAATTAAAGATGTAGGACTTTCCACAGCCGTCATACAAAAGGAAAAAATTACTCATAAACAAATATCCAATCTATTCTGGATTAATATTTTGATATGCGTCCTCTTAGGAGGGCTTTTTGCAGCATTGTCCCCCCTCATTGTTTTATTATATCACAACGATGCGAGAATTTATCCCATCATTTTCTCCTACGGCGTAGGAATTGCCATCAGCGGGTTTTCCATACAACATACTGCTCTATTGAGTAGAAAAATGCATTTTGGAAAAATTGCCAAGGCCAATATATCTGCGACTATTCTGAGTGTGATATGTGGTATATTAGCTGGAATTATGGGGTTAGGTTATTGGGCAATCGTAATACTCAATTTGTCACTACTCCTCTTCAACACGCTATTTCTATGGCATTATTGTAATTGGCGGCCCGACCTCCCCACAAAAGGGCAGAAGATAAAAGATTATCTCACATTCGGTGCCGGAATATCGGGATTCAATATTATCAATTACTTCTCCCGGTACTCAGATGACATATTGATTGGAAACAGGTTGGGGCCAGTATCCGTCGGCTTTTATACGAAAGCCTATCAGCTGCTGATGTTACCGATTAATCAATTAAGAAACCCCTTAATGACGGTAGCCCTGCCGGCAATGAGCAAACTGACCAACGACGGAGTAAAATATAGAAGTTACTATAAAAAATATGTATTTATACTTGCATTTTTCTCCATGCCACTAATAGCGACCTTGATGATATTTTCTAAAGAAGTAATCCTGATTGTGTTGGGTAGTCACTGGTTGGAAAGCGGTAGAATCTTTCAGATCTTGGCCATTGCAGGATTTATTCAGCCTGTATCCAGTTCCAGTGGCTTAGTGATGATTTCCACGGGTCAAACCAAGAAATTCTTCATCATAGGTTGCATTTCATCTTTGGTAATTGTATCGGGATTCTTCGTAGGAATTCATTGGGGTGTTATCGGCACAGCGATCTCTTTTGTCATCACCACATATTTAATACTGGTCCCTACCCTATACTGGTCATTTAAAAAGACACCGCTGACAGTTTCACTGTTTTTCTCAGAAATAAGTCGCCCCTTTTTGCATACGCTTGGTATGTGCGTTCTCATTTTGCCGGCTCACCTGTTGCTCACTACGTTTATACCTGAGTTAGTCGCCTTTATAATTCTCGCTCCAACCGGCTTATTATTTTATTATCTTTCTTGGAAACTTTTTAAACACACAAGAGACAAGCTATCCAGCATAGAAGAAATCATGGATTTGATTTTCAATAAAATAAAAGTGGTATTTTTCCCGGCCAAACGACTCATAAAACGAATGGCCTTGATGAATAGATGAATACCGGCGAATAAATGCTTTTAGCAAGACTATCAGTCTTTATTAAAATCTCAAAGTCATGGAGCAGGCGGATGTCAGTATAATCATACCTGTATATAATACGGAAGACTACATAGCCGATACTATAGATAGTATTGTAAATCAAATGCTCTCAAATATTGAGATTATCATTGTGGATGACGGATCAACTGATAAAAGTCCACAGATATTGGAAAATTACAAACAAAAAGATCCGAGAATTCGAATCATATCCCAAAAAAACCAGGGAGTATCAGTCGCTAGAAACAGAGGTATAGAAGAGGCTCGGGGCAAATATATTTATTTTATGGACAGCGATGATCTATTGGATCCAAGAACGCTGCTGAGTTGCTACCAAAAAAGTGTGAAGGAGGATTTGGACATCGTCTTTTTCGATGCAGAAATATTCGGTACCGTTAGCAACAAACGAAGTTTTAATTACCGAAGGTGTTATAAGTTAACCGAGAAGGTTCGCATAGGCATTGAAATGCTTAATTATCTGATGGACGAAGACGCATTCTTAGTATCCCCCTGTTTGAATCTCACAAAGCTTTCATACTTAAGAGACCTAAATCTGAAATATTATCCGGGAATTATCCATGAAGATGAACTCTTTACCTTTAGTCTTTTTCTGCATGCAGAACGAATCAATTTTATCGCTGAACCTTTCTTTAAACGACGTCTTCGAGAAGATTCCATAATGACTACCCGGTTCACTAATGCCAATATCATCGGTTACTTTACTGTGATTGAACAACTCATCCAGCTTAAAAAAAGCGAAAAGAATTCGACTGTATCATCCTTGGTGGACAAACGTCTCTCTGCTATGATACCCGCCATCTTATATGAAGCGAGAGGATTGCAGTTGATGAATCGGTTAGGCGTTCTGGCTCGAGCGCTCTTTCGTTTCAACAGATTCTTTTCTCCCAAGGATTTTTGGGTAACATTGCTCCCCTTTTTGAGTGCGATAAATCCCAAACATCTAAAATTAACAAAGATGACCGCCTTTTAACCTTTAATAATGCCATGCCCATCCCAGTATTAACAGATGCCCTGCTGTTCAGACGCCCGAGGCCCCTTCACTGGGCGCTTCTTTTCTGTCTCCTTTTTGTGGTTAATATCCCTGCCATAAGAAATGACAAAGGCGATTCCAACGCCTATGTAATGCTAGCCAAATCGCTTTGCCGTGGAACCGTATCGCTATCCACTGATGATATGCGTGACCTGGAAGGGACGGAGATCATAGATAATGGCGACCTCACCTTTTATCAAGGAAAGTATTATCTGCCATATCCCCCCGCTCCCGCACTGCTTATCGTCCCATTTTTGTTGCTGCACCCGGGATTTGTAAACAGCGTGCTCATTTGCGTATTATTAAGCTGTCTGAATATTTTTTTGTTATACAGCATTCTAAAGAAGCTAAACATTGATAAGAAACTTATCCCCTGGCTAATGTATGCCTTTTTCTTCGGTACATGTTATTGGTCCGTTATGTTGACGGCGAGCCATGTATATGGATTCGCTGAGATTGTTTCCGAGACAGGCATTTTACTATTATTAAATGAGCTTTTTGGTAAAAGAAGGGCTTTTTTAATGGGATTGTTTCTTGGCATGTCGTTCTTAAGCCGGCAATTCACCGCCGTCCTTGCCTTGTTCGTTTTGGGTTTCTTCATATACACCTACCTTCTGTCTCCGGAAATGAAGAATAAAAAGTTATTTTATCGAAAACTCAGCTTCTTTACTCTTTCATTGGGGATTAGCGTTTGCATTTATCTAATATATAATTATATAAGATTCGGTAATCCTCTGGACACAGGCTATGGGAATATTCTTTTTGCAGGCATACTTAAGGATCGGGTGGACCATTATGGAGTATTTAGCATACACTATGTATTGTACAACCTATATAGCTACTTAATTAAAGGGTTCAATATCGAGTTTGGGGGTATGGGGCTTCTCCAAATCCAAGATATGGATCCTTTCGGAACATCATTACTGATGGCAAGCCCTTTCATCATAGCTGCTTTCAAAACAGGTTGGGATAAAACGCTACGCTACTTCGCTTGGATTACGATCGGGATAATTTTTACGGGGATGCTATTCTACCATAATAATGGCAAGGACCAAATAAACGCGTCTAGATTTGCGCTTGACTTTTTCCCGCTGTTGTTTGTTATGGTGGCCATTGGGGCCAAGAATATTCCTGGATGGATTTTTAAAGGAATGATCTGCTATGCGATTATGTTGAATATAATAGCATTGGGTATACACGGATACTACCACTCCCTCTTGGGTTAACTAACTATCGTCTTTCAAAAGCGTTTAGGGAAAACTTCACAGAAATAGCCAGAAAGCGCCGGCGATTGAGTCGCCTCAAAACAAAAGCCACCTTGTTGAGGCGGCTTTGTACCACGTACGGGACTCGAACCCGTGATTCCTCCGTGAAAGGGAGGCGTCTTAACCTCTTGACCAACGCGGCATAATATTGGGAGCGCAAAGGTAACAGTAATTCCCTTATTCCCCAAATGATTTAGGGCTCTAAATTACTTAAAATCGGATATAACCCGCACTTTTTTAATTAGATACGTTTCCGGCAGGCGCCGTTGCCGCTCAAAAGAGAAAAATACCGTTTGAAAAAGTATTACCTTTGCACTCTGATTTATTCACCGATTAATTCTTTTTAACAATGGGAAATCTTAAAATTGCCATTAATGGTTTCGGACGCATCGGAAGACTTTCCTTCCGCGCTTTGCTAGACAAAGAGGGTGTTGAAGTCGTTGCCATCAACGATCTGACGGATACTGCCACCCTGGCCCATCTGCTTAAATTTGATTCAGCGCATGGTAAATTCCAGGGCGAGGTTTCTCATGATGAAAACACAATTATTGTTGACGGACATCATATAAAAGTACTTAAGGAGCGGGATCCGGCCCAGCTGCCGTGGAAGGAATTGGGAGTGGACGTAGTACTGGAAGCCACCGGCCTTTTTACCGAGAAGGCAAAAGCATCTGCTCACCTGCAGGCAGGCGCCCGCAAGGTGGTGATTTCTGCTCCGGCCAAAGGCGGTGTCAAAACCATCGTACTGGGAGTAAATGAGGACCAGCTCACCCCGGAGGATACCATCGTATCCAACGCCTCCTGCACCACCAATTGCCTGGCCCCGATGGTTAAAGTACTGGACGATAATTTTGGTATCGAGTCCGGCCTGATGACTACAGTACACGCTTATACCCAGGACCAGCGACTGCATGACGCCCCTCATAAGGACCTGCGCCGTGCCCGGGCTGCCGCCGTCAACATCATCCCTACGACCACGGGAGCTGCCAAAGCGGTAGGCGAAGTGCTGCCCCATCTTAAGGGAAAACTGACTGGCATCGCATACCGCGTACCTGTGATCACCGGTTCCATTACCGACTTTACCATCCAGCTATCCAAGGCCGTATCGAAAGACGAGGTCAACGAGGCCGTGAGAAAAGCAGCCGAAGGCCCCATGAAACACATCCTGCAATATTCAGAGGATCCGCTGGTATCGACGGACATTATCTCTAATCCTTACTCCTGCATTTTCGATGCGGGAATGACCACCGTCAATGGCGAAAAAAGCAACCTCGTCAAAGTCGTAGGCTGGTATGATAACGAAAGCGGCTACTCTAACAGGATCGCAGATCTGCTGGAAAAGATCGGTAAACTCGCTCCTGCGGAAGCTGCCGTATAAGTCATTGTGCATAAAGACTTTTAAAACTTCCGGAGCAATTTCCTTCGGAAGTTTTTTTGTTTCAGGCTGCCTTGTTCAATGATAATTCTAGCCAGATAATTGATTATCAATATCCACACCTCTGATTTCCTGGTTAAAAACAAACCGTTATATGACCGATTTTAGTTCCTTTGATTTCGCGGGGCTCAAAGCCTTGATCCGGGTGGACTTTAACGTTCCCCTAAATGAAGATTTGCAGATTACCGACGACAACCGGATGCGGGCGGCGCTGCCCACCATCCAGCAGGTAACACAAAAAGGAGGCAGCGCGATTTTGATGTCGCATCTGGGCCGGCCAAAATCAGGGCCCGAGGACAAATTCTCCCTCCGTCATCTGGTGCCGCATCTCAGTGAACTGCTCGGCTGTACGGTCCGATTTGCGCCCGATTGTGTGGGAGAGGCCGCTGAAACTGCCGCTGCTGCACTGAAGCCGGGAGACGTCCTGCTGCTGGAGAATCTCCGCTTCTATCCGGAAGAAACCAAGGGAGACGAAACCTTTGCCAAAGCACTGGCCAACCTGGGAGATGTATACGTCAATGATGCTTTCGGAACCGCACACCGGGCCCACGCTTCTACCACGATCATCGCCCAATACTTTCCGGCCGATAAAAAGATGTTTGGCTTATTAATGGACGCCGAAATCCGCCACGCCGACAAGGTCCTTTACCATGCCGAGAAGCCGCTGACGGCTATCTTAGGAGGAGCCAAGGTATCCGACAAGATCTCGATCATAGAAAACCTTCTTGAAAAGGTCCAACACCTCATCATTGGGGGAGGCATGACCTATACGTTTCTGAAGGCGCAGGGGAAATCTATCGGCAGTTCTCTTTGTGAGGCCGACAAGCTGGACCTGGCCCGGGACATCCTCCAAAAAGCTGCGGCCAAAGGTGTGGAACTGCTGTTGCCTCCTGACTCGGTCATCGCCGACAAATTTGCAGCAGATGCCCGGACCCGGGAAGCGGATAACGATGCCATCCCCGATGGATGGATGGGACTGGACATCGGGCCCAAATCGGTCGCGCTGTTTGGTAAAGCCATCCAGGGATCTAAAACCATTCTCTGGAACGGCCCCATGGGCGTCTTTGAAATGAAGCCTTTTCAGGCGGGCACACGAGCCATCGCCGAAGCCGTGGCAAAGGCCACGGAAAAAGGAGCTTTCTCGCTGATAGGTGGAGGCGATTCAGTCGCCGCGGTAAATCAGTTCGGCCTGGCCGACCAGGTCAGCTATGTGTCTACCGGAGGAGGTGCCTTGCTGGAATACTTTGAAGGAAAGGAACTTCCCGGCATTGCTGCCATCCGGGATGCCCAGTGAAGGATACATCAATTCAGAGGAAAAAGGCCCGGTTCACCCTTTGGAAGGTAATGGGCGGGGAGCCGGGTATGCCGCCTCCGCGATTTGGCGGTTGTTCTCCATCAATAAGTCGACCGATTCATTGAGGATCGCATTCTTGTGTGATTTAAACAAGACCATCTTGTCGGCGGGCAACCGGAGGTCATACCCCCCTGAGGTACCGGAAATCATCTGATCAAAGCCCGGGTTCATCTTATTCAATTCACTGATGCTCATGGAGGTGTACCTGGCAATCACCGGAAGACTATATTTGCCCGAGATCCGGAGGACCGCCAGGTTGCTGCGATCCACCACGGGCGTCGTAGGCCGGGGCTGAAAGTCCTCCCCAAACAATTTGGGATTATCCACTCCGAAAAAACTGGCAAAACGATCCAGGATAAAGGCCGTCGCCAGAAACTTCATCACGTGCTTTTGGGATTCAGCCGGCAGATATTTTTTCAAGTCCCAGAAATCGCTACTGCCGCTTTGATCCATCGCCTTTAACACGCCGCCGGGTCCGCAATTATAGGCAGCAATCACCAGCAACCAGTTGTCAAAACGGTCATGCAGACGGTTTAAATACTTAGCGGCCGCAATCGTCGACTTATACAGATCCTTGCGGTCATCCCGTTTGCTGCTCACCTGGAGTCCCAAAAGACGGGCGGTCCCAGCCATTAACTGCCAGGTGCCTACAGCACCGGCGCGTGAGCGCGCATGGGTATTCAAGCCGGACTCAATCACAGCCAGGTATTTCAACTCATTGGGGATACCGAATTCGTCGAACACCTTCTCGATGACACCAAAGTAGGTATCTCCCCTGGATTGCATATCCCGGAGCGTTCTGGTATTGTCCTGGTAAAAGCTATTGATATATTTGACTACGTAGGTATTGAGGTTCCCCGAGATAAAATTCTCAGGGGTCAGCATGGTGACCGGCTGAAGCGTAGTATATTGATCGGAAAGGTGATTGAATTGATGGGCAGCCGCCACGGGTACCGGGGACAATTGAATGGCAGAAGTATCTTGCTTTTCAGCCCTTTTGCTGGAATCTTTCACCACAGCGGCCACGACCAGACCGGAAGAGTCTGCTGCCAGCTTGGGAGCCTGGGGACCCTGCGCAACGGCCGGACAGGCCTGACCTATTATTGCCAAACCAACCAAACCAATCAGCATCCTGGATTTGTGCATTGGGGTGCTTTTATTGTTTTTCTGAGGTTCCTATGGGAGACCCAAGGATATGGTACCGCCGTGCGCCGTACAAAAGATGCGCAAAGATATTAATTATTATTTAAATACCAAACTATCTGAACCGGAAGCCTGAATTTCTCAGCCTCATGGATATGACCGTACCCCCGCCTTTCGCCGGGGACGAATACGGCCCTAAAACAATTACTATGCCAAAAACGGCTGGCCTGTAGCGCAGTCCGGGAGGACAGGCTTCTGAAGAAAAAAACGCCCTGGAAAAGATAAAATTGCCTGGGAAAAAATTTCGGCGGCCGCACACAGGAAAACTACCTGAAGACCAGTAGCATGCAGCCGATACCCCCCGTAGCCTCAGCAACCCTGGGGGAACATCTAAAAAATCAATAAATACCTGCTAACCGGAAAGGATCCGGAGCCGCCTGCTGCAGCCGGCTCCAAGAGGGGAATTTACGAATGCACGTTTTCCTGGCTGGCCACGCTATTTGCGGCTGCGTTGGTCTTGGCCGGCTCGTTCATGCCATCTTCGATCTCCTTCTTCACATTGGTTTTCGCATCGTTGAACTCCCGTATGCCACGGCCCAGTCCACGCATGAATTCAGGGATCTTTCTCCCGCCAAAAAGGATAAGAACGGCCAGGATAATCAATATCCATTCGGTTCCTCCCGGCATTTCAAACAATAACACGGAATTAGAGACTGCTGCTACCATGATTAAAAATTATTAGAGCGTTAAATTATCTTGTTGTCGTTGTCGATATACTAATATTACAAAGATACATATTAATCGTTCACATCCATATTTTGCCTGTTTTTTTGTAAATTATTTAATTACCCCACAAAAAAACGGAAACCGACAAGCGATCTCCGTTTCCCTGAAAAATTTCAGCTGTACTACTATACTCTCTTTTCGCGGATCCTGGCGGACTTTCCTGAACGCTCCCTCAGGTAATACAGTTTGGCCCGGCGTACACGGCCCACTTTATGGACCTTGATGGACTCAATGTTGGGAGAATAGAGCGGGAAAAGCCTTTCCACCCCGATGCCGTCGGAGATTTTCCGCACGGTAAAGGTCGCGGTATATCCCCGGCCCTGCCTCTTGATCACATCGCCCTTAAAGGACTGGATCCGTTCTTTATTTCCTTCAATGATCTTATAATTCACGGTCACGTTGTCTCCGGCTTTAAAGCGGGGAAACTCTTTCTTGGGGTTCAGTTGGTCCTGAACAAAAGCGATCGCATCCATTAGAATAACAATTTTCGGTGGGCAAAGGTAGTAAATAAAGTGAGAAAACATTGGTTCTTTCCGGAAAAAAACCAAAAATCTGCCGGACAGCCCGGAATACAGCCCTGACTAACCCAGACCGACCTCCTGGTGCAGCGCAGGGATCTCCACGTCTGCGAAACCTTTCTTGATCAGCCAGTTGCGAAAATCCTGCTGTACATCGTATTCCCCGTGCACAAGGAACAACTTGCGTACCTGGGAAGGATCCTGGCCGGAAAGGAACTGGCTGAGATCTTCATAATCCCCGTGCGCACTCATGGATCGTATAGAGCCGATCTCTGCTTTGACCGCATACCGGTCCCCATAGATATTGACATACTCGGGCTTTTCCAGCAAGCGTCCGCCCAGGGAATTCGGCTCACAATAGCCCACCATCAGGATGGTATTGCGGGCCTCTGTAATGCTATGGATGATGTGGTGTTTCACCCGTCCCGCGTCGGCCATTCCCGAAGCGGAGATGATCACGCAGGGCTCTTTGCGAAAGTTCAGGGCCTTGGATTCGTCCACGGATTTAATATAGGTCAGGCCGGGGAACCCGAACGGATCTTCATCCCGCTCCATGATCTTGAGCACGTCCTTATTATAACATTCGGGATGCTTTTTGGTAATATCAGTGGCTTCGATCGACAGCGGGCTGTCCAGGAATACGGGGATATCCTTCAATTTGCCGTCCAGCAGTAGTCTATTCAGATCATAGAGCAGTTGCTGGGTACGGCCCACGCTGAAGGAAGGGATTACCAGCCGGCCGCGCTTTTCCAGGCAGGTTTCCTTAATGTAGCGGAGCAACTCAGGCTGCGAGGGGGGCGCATCCTTGTGCAGGCTGTTTCCGTAGGTAGACTCGATCAAGATGATTTCGGCCTGCGGAAACGGCTGCGGAGACCGCAGGATCAGGTTGTTGTACTGCCCGACATCGCCGGAAAAGGTCAGATGCACATCCCGGTCGTTGTCCCGGATTTTAAGGCTGACCGCGGCACTGCCTAAAATGTGCCCGGCATCGGTGTAGGTGAGCTCCACCTGCTCATGGATGGCTGTGGGCTTTCCATAGTCTATCTGGCGAAACAAAGACAGAGCCGGGGCAACATCCACGTCCTGGTACAGCGGGACGACAAAAGGATGGCGCTCTCCATCGCGGTCGCGGTTTTCCTTTTTGGCTTCATATTCCTGTATGCCTGCCGAATCATGCAACAGGATTTCGATCAGGTCATAGGTAGCCGGCGTGCAAAAGGCTTTTCCTTTAAATCCTTCTTTCACCAGTTTGGGAATCAGCCCGCAATGATCAATATGGGCATGGGAAAGCACCAGCAAATCCACCTCCGCCGGATCGAAGCCGAACTCCTTATTCAGGGCATCGGTCTCCGCACCCAGTCCCTGAAACATGCCACAATCCAGCAGAATCTTTAACCCGCTTTTCAGGGTAATGAGATGTTTGGAACCCGTTACGGTGCGGGCCGCACCATGAAAAGCTATTTTCATAAGTAGTCCATTTGATATGCAAACATGGGTTTTTGTCGAAAGGCAGCTACACGCTCCGGGTAATCGGGGCCTTACAACACCTCAATCTGCTGGCTCAACAGATCCTCCAGGGTATCCCGGCGGCGGATAAGGCGGGCTTTGCCGTTCATGACCAATACTTCGGCAGGTTTCAGCCGGGAATTAAAACGCGAAGACATCTCAAAGCCGTAAGCACCGGCATTGTACATGACCAGAAAATCACCCTCCCGGACTTCGCTGATCTTGCGGTCCCAGCCAAAAGTGTCGGTCTCACAGATGTTTCCCACCACGGTATATATCCGCTCCGTCCCGTGGGGATTGGAAATATTGCGAATATAATGGAAGGCTTCGTAAAACATCGGCCGGATCAGGTGATTAAAGCCCGAATTCACGCCGACGAACACAGTAGCTGTCGTCGTTTTGATCACATTGGTCTGCACGATAAAGTATCCTGCCTGGCTTACGATATACTTGCCGGGTTCAAACCACAGTTCCAGCGGCCTCGGATAGGTTTTGGCAAACCGGTTAAAAGCGGTCGACAATTTCTTGCCCAGCTCGGTGACGTCGGTTTCCGGATCACCCGGCCGGTAGGCGACTTTAAATCCGCTGCCCAGGTCGATGAAATCCAATTCCGGAAAATGGCTGACCATTTCGAACATGATCTCCACACTGCGGATGAAGACATCCACATCTTTGATCTCCGAACCGGTATGCATATGCAATCCGTTGACCCGGAGATTGGTGGATTGGACCACCCGCTCAATATGGCGCATCTGGTGGATGGAGATTCCGAATTTGCTGTCAATGTGCCCGGTGGAGATCTTATAGTTGCCTCCCGCCATAATGTGGGGATTCAACCGGATGCAGACCGGATAGGTATTTCCGAATTTATTGCCGAACTGCTCCAGAATGGAGATGTTGTCGATGTTGATCCGGACGCCTAACTCTTTGGCCTCCACAATTTCGTCCAGGGAGACGCAGTTGGGCGTAAATATGATGTCCTGAGGTGCAAAACCCGCCTTGAGTCCCAGCTTGACTTCCTGGATAGACACCGTGTCAAGTCCGGCGCCGGTCTGGCAGACCAGCTTGAGGATATTGATGTTGGTGAGGGCTTTGCAGGCATAAAAAAAGCGTGCCTTCGAGCCGCTGAAGGCATCCACAAGCTTCTGATATTGCTGCTGGATCTTTTCGGCATGATACACATAGAGCGGTGTGCCGAATTCCTTCGCCAGCTTCACCAGATAGGCTCCGGAAAGGACATCCCCGTTCTTTGCCATTGTATACGCTGTGTTTAAGAAGTTGCGAAATTACTAATCAAAGCGGTACAAAACGAAAAATTCTGTCAATACAGGGGAGGGCGGAGTTTTCTTTCCCCGAACTGCAGAGGACACCGGCGCTCCCACATCAGCTTGGATCCATGAAGTCATCCAAATCCCGGCGCTGCTTCTTGGTAGGCCGCCCCGAGCCGCGAGGACGGCCGGAAGGATAAAATGCGGAAGGATGTTTCACTCTGGGCGGGGTGGCAGGGGTCAGATCCCGGTAATAGTCCGGCGCTTCAGCGGCCGCCACCCGCCGCGAGGGCAGCGCCTGCACTTCCACGAGGCGCTCTACAGCTGAAGTGCGTACCGCATATCTTTCGCCGACATCGACTGGCTTTGCCGCTTTCACCGGTTTGCCGTTCCACCGGACTTTCCCGTTGCGGCAGGCCTGGGTAGCCAGTGCCCGGGTCTTGAACAGCCGGATGGCCCAGAGGTATTTATCGATGCGCAGTTTGTCGTCCATGGCCTTTACCGGCTCATTTCTGCAAAATACCGGTGAAAGAAGGGAATCGTCTCAATCCCTTTGTAATAGTTGAACAAGTCGAATTTCTCATTCGGGGAATGCAAGTTGTCGTTATCCAGGCCGAAGCCCAGCAACACGGTCTTCAACCCCAGCTCCGCTTCAAAAAGCGCCACGATCGGAATGCTGCCACCGCCCCGGGTGGGGATTGGCTTTTTGCCGAAGGTCGTTTCAACGGCCTTCTCCGCAGCCCGGTAGGCTACCGAGTCGGTGGGTGTGACCGCGGCTTCCCCCCCATGGAGCGCCCGTACTTCCACAGTTACGCCTGGCGGAGTGATCTTCCGGAAATGGTCGGTAAACAGCTTTTCAATCTCGAAGGATACCTGGGCCGGCACCAGCCGCATCGATATCTTGGCAAAGGCTTTGGCAGGCAGGACCGTTTTGGCACCTTCCCCGGTATAGCCGCTCCAGATGCCGTTGACCTCAAGGGTAGGGCGGATACCGGTACGCTCCAGGGTCGTATAACCCTTCTCGCCCCACAGCGCCCGGATGCCGAGGTCCTCGGTATAGGCCTTTTCGTCAAAAGGGGCTTCGTTGAGGGCCTTGCGCTCCTCAGCGCTCAGGGCCACCACCTTATCATAGAAACCGGGAATGGTGATCCGGTTGTCGCCGTCGTGAAGTGAAGCGATCATCTGGCAGAGTATGGTGGCAGGATTGGCGACCGCACCGCCATAGACCCCCGAATGCAAATCCCGGTTCGGACCGGTGACCTCCACTTCCATATAGGCCAGTCCGCGCAGGCCGGTTTCCAGGGACGGGTGCTCCATGCTGAGCATGGCCGTATCGGAGATCAACACCACGTCGGCCTTCAACAATTCCTTCTGCGCCGCCACAAAATCAGCCAGGTGGGAAGAGCCTACTTCCTCTTCCCCTTCGATCATGAATTTGACATTGCATGCCAGCGTACCGGTGTGCGTCATGATCTCCAGGGCTTTCACGTGCATATAAAACTGCCCTTTGTCGTCACAAGCTCCCCGGGCATAAATCTTCCCGTCCTTCACCACAGGATTGAACGGTTCGCTCTTCCACAGATCCAGCGGATCAGGAGGCTGCACGTCATAGTGTCCGTATACCAGCACGGTAGGGAGGTGCTTATCCACGATCTTTTCTGCGTAAACAATCGGGTGGCCGGGGGTCTCATAGAGCGCCGCCTTGTCTGCGCCGGCCTCTTCCAGGCGGCTTTTCACCATCTCGGCGCAACGGCGCATGTCTTCGCGATGGGCGCTGTCCGCACTGACCGAAGGGATACGCAACAGGGCCAGCAGTTCTTCCAAAAAACGGTCTTTGTGAGTTTGCTGATATTCTTTCCAGGCTTGCATAAAGATTGAGTTAAAAGTGAGAAAGCGCGGATGAAGCGGCAGCCGCGGGGCGGCGCCCCACCGGCGCGTGCACCTGCCGGGCAAATATACCGTATTTCCCAAAAAGCCCCCTGGCGCGCGAACCTCCCGCACAGATCCTGGCCCTCATGGCTGTTCCATAAAAAATGGCGGTCCGGTTCCGCACTTTGCCCGTTTTTACGGAATTTTGTACCCTTTCTGCCCGGACCGTCCTGAGCAATAAGGCGGCCAGGGACCCTGCCGAGCACCCGGCAAAAAGACTAAGGAGCCTCATGGCAAAGACAAAGCAGCAGCAAAACGGTATCCCCCTTGACCAGGACCAGATTTCAGTCATCGGCGCCCGCGTGCATAATTTAAAGGACATCCATCTGGAGATTCCCAAAAACAAGCTGACCGTCATTACCGGCATCAGCGGCAGCGGCAAATCATCGCTGGCCTTCGATACCCTCTACGCCGAAGGGCAGCGCCGGTACCTGGAGAGCTTTTCCGCCTACGCGCGGCAATTCATCGGTGACATGGAACGTCCCGATGTCGACAAGATCACCGGGCTGTCTCCGGTGATCTCTATTGAGCAAAAGACCACCAACCGCAATCCGCGGTCTACCGTAGGCACGGTCACCGAAGTCTATGATTTCCTTCGGTTGCTGTTTGCCCGCGCGGGAGAAGCTTTTTCCTACGAGACCGGGAAACGCATGATCCGCTTCAGTGAAGAAGAGATCGTGGAAAACCTCTTTACCCACTTTCCCGGAGAGAAGATCATCCTGCTGGCTCCCCTGGTGCGCGGCCGCAAAGGACATTACCGGGAGTTGTTCGAACAACTGCGTAAGCAGGGCTATCTGAAGGTGCGCATCGACGGAGAGATCACCGATCTCAAGCCCCGGCTCCAGGTGGACCGTTATAAAATTCACGACATTGAACTGGTGGTCGACCGGCTCGCGGTGAACGCCGAGTTCCGCCCCCGGATCGCCGCCAGCGTGCAGCAAGCGCTCCAGACGGGCAAGGACCTGATGTTCATCCTGATCCCGGCCACGGGGAAACTGCACCAGTACAGCCGGCACCTGATGTGCGAAGACACCGGGATCTCCTACGAAGAACCTTCTCCCAACACTTTTTCCTTCAACTCTCCCTACGGCGCCTGTCCCCGTTGCAAAGGACTGGGCACCATCTATGAGATTGACATGGAGGAAGTAATCCCCGATCCTGACAAATCGATCAATGAAGGAGGGATAGCGCCCCTGGGGGAAGTGCGCGATGCTTTTGTTTTCCGGCAGGTGCAGCAACTGGCGCGCAAATACAAATTCTCGCTGTCGGAACCGGTCGGGAAACTTCCTAAAAAAGTGATGAACCTGCTGCTGTTCGGAGACCAGGAAGGCAAGCTGGAACTGGACATGGGCTTTGAGGACCTGCCGGCTTTTTACCAGACCGAATACGAAGGCATCGTCCATATGGTCCGCCGTTATTTCGCCGACAACAGCTCCGAACATATCCGGGGCTGGGCGGAAACCTTCATGAAACTGAGTCCGTGCCCGGACTGTCACGGCACCCGGCTGAAAAAAGAAAGCCTGTGGTTTAAAGTGGACGGCAAAAATATCGCTGAGCTGAGCCAGCTGGACCTGGACAGCCTGCTTCAATGGTTTACCCACATCGAAGAGCGGCTTTCCGACAAGCAAAACCTGATCGCCAAGGATGTGCTCAAGGAGATTCGTGACCGGGTGGGGTTCCTGCTCGATGTAGGGCTCGGCTATCTGGCCCTGGACCGTCCGACCCGCTCGCTGAGCGGAGGAGAATCCCAGCGCATCCGCCTGGCCACCCAGATCGGGTCGCAGCTGATGGGCATCACCTATATCCTGGATGAACCGAGCATCGGGCTGCACCAGCGCGACAACCACCGGCTGATCCGCTCTCTGCAAAATCTCCGCGATACCGGCAACACGATTATCGTGGTGGAACACGACAAGGACATCATGTTGTCTGCCGATTACCTGATCGATATCGGCCCGGGGGCAGGCCTGCATGGGGGCAAAGTCGTGGCCCGAGGGACGCCCCGGGAAATGACCAGGCTTCGTACGGCTACTTCCGATTACCTGAGCGGCAGAAAGCAGATTCCCGTGCCTGCGGTTCGCCGCACAGGCACCGGCAAGGCGATTATCCTGTCGGGATGCCGGGGAAACAACCTGAAAAATATCGAAGTGAGTTTTCCGTTGGGCACCTTTATTTGTGTCACCGGCGTGTCCGGCAGTGGAAAGTCCACCCTGATCAACGAAACTTTATATCCCGTGCTGGCCAGGCACTGTTATCGCTCCAAGGTCCAACCCCTTCCCTATGCGCGGGTGAAAGGATTGTCCGCCATCGACAAGGTCATTGAGATCGATCAGTCGCCGATCGGCCGGACCCCCCGCAGCAATCCGGCCACCTACTGCGGCTTTTTTACGGACATCCGTCAATTGTTTGCCTCGGTGCCGGAAGCGAAAATACGGGGCTACAAACCGGGTCGTTTTTCTTTCAACGTCAAAAGCGGGCGCTGCGATGTCTGCGAGGGCAGCGGCATGCGTGTCATCGAGATGAATTTCCTGCCCGATGTCTATGTCCGTTGTGAAAAATGCAACGGCCGCCGCTACAACCGGGAAACCCTGGAGATCCGTTACAAGGGCAAGTCCATTGCCGACGTGCTGGACATGACCGTGGACGAGGCTGAGGCCTTTTTCCAGCCCGTGCCCTATCTGTACCGCAAGATCAAAGTACTGCAGGATGTGGGCCTCGGGTACATTACGCTGGGACAGTCCGCTGTCACTTTATCGGGGGGCGAAGCGCAGCGGGTGAAACTCTCCACGGAGCTGGCCAAAAAAGCGACCGGAAATACCCTCTATATCCTGGACGAGCCTACCACCGGATTGCACTTTCAGGACATCCGGCTGCTGCTTGATGTGCTGAACCGGTTGGTGGATCAGGGCAATACCGTGGTGGTAATCGAACATAACCTGGATGTGATCAAGACCGCCGATTACCTGATTGATCTGGGTCCGGAAGGCGGGTCCGGCGGCGGAGAAATCGTCTTTGCCGGCAGCCCTGAGGACATGGTGAAAGACAAAAAAAGCTACACCGCTCAGTTCCTCTCTGAGGAACTGGGCTGAGGGCCGCCCGGCGGAAAACAAGCTGGCATGGCTTGGGGATGACACCGATATTTTGCCTTACTTTGAGGCGCGAAAACAAAACCATGAACCGAGGCATAGTTCTTACCCTATTGTCGCTGCTGATGGGCATGCTGGTGTGCTGCGAGGATTACAAGGACTGTAATTCGCCGGTGGATACTTCCCTGGGGATCCGCTTCTACCGGCAGACCCATGATACGGACCGGGATACGACCCTGCCGGGGCTCACCGCCTACGGGATCGGCCGTGCCGACAGTCTGCTTGCCAAGCGCCTTCCCACCTCCTCGCTGTTCGTACCGCTGCGCCAGGACCAGGACACCACCGCTTTCTTCCTGGGGCCGGATAGCACCCGGCGGACGGGAGACACCCTGACACTGGCCTATACGCGGACCTTGCATTTTATTTCTTCGGGCTGCGGATTCACCACCTATTACCAGCTGGATACCGTGTATTCGACGAGGCACTTTATCGATTCGCTGGCCGTGCCCCAGAAAAAGATTGTGACCACCCATGCGACGAATGTTAAGATATACTATTAAGCCGGCCCTGCTGGCCGGTGTATTCCTGGGACTGAGTCTGGGGCTCAGCCTGCAGGCCGTGGCACAATTTTCCGGGGATGCCAAATACGGATTCCGGGTGGGACTGGATCTCAGCCGCATTCCCATGCACTACCTCAACCCCTACCGGACCGATCTGGAAATCCAGACCGACGTCCGGATAGACAGCGATTTGTATGTGGCCCTGGACGGGGGCTGGAATCGCACCCGGCTGGACAATAAGCCGGTGTTTCAATATAATTCCCAGGGGGTCTTCCTCAAAGCCGGTGTGGACTATAACCTGATGAAACGGAAGTTCCCGGCCGAAGCGAACTTGCTGTATGTGGGATTCCGCTATGGCGTCGCCCGGATGCAGCGGCAAATCCCCGCTTACCAGGTGAGTGATCCTTATTGGGGCAGTGTGGAAGGCCATTTCTCCCAAAAAACGTTATTGCCCCAATGGGCTGAACTGCTCGTAGGCATCAAAGCCGAAGTACTGAACAACCTTTTTGTGGGCTGGAGCCTGCATACCCGGATATTAATCACCCAAAATCTGGATCCCCAGGTCAGGCCGTATCTGATCCCGGGTTTTGGCAAAGCCACCACTAATGCGGTGTTCGATATGAGTTACCAAGTCAGCTACCGGATCCCGCTATGGAGCCCACGGCCTAAGAAAAAAACACCCAAACAGGCACCGCAAAACTCCGAAGAGTCCTCTGCTCAGTGATTTTCTTCGGCCGCCTGCAGGGCGGGGAGCACCTCTTGGAGAGATACGGGCGCTTTTTTGTCGGATAAGTCAACCACTACCGCGTAGCCTACTGCTGCCCCCGCTTGCTTTACCGCATCCACCAGTTTCTGCTGGTCGCTGTCCAGGCGCCGGCCGGTCTGCGGGTCCCAGGATTCATGGGTGCACAAACACCCCAGCGAAGGGGTCTGCGGATAGTAGGGCTGTCCCTGGTAGTACGCAGGATTGATCGTCGTACCATGGGCAATAATTGCGGTACGGCCGGCCTGGCCTGCATAATAGGCTTGATACAGGGGGCTATAGCTTTGCCAGCTTTGGGGCAACAGCCGCCGGTACACTTCGCGGTTCCATCCGGTATCTTCCGCCATGGGGCTGATCAGAAAACTGTCCACCGGGATTTCATAGGGCATGGAAAGCTGGATATTTTCGGTGGGTCCGATAAAACGGCTGCGGGATACATCAAACCCGGACATCCGGTAAATTCCCTGCGGCGTATTGCCATTATGCAGGTAAAAAGGCAGGTCGGTGATCGAACGGGCCAACTGGGGCACGGCAAAAATCCCCGAGGGCCCGCGCACAAAGCTGCCATCCGGTTTACGGACGACCACAAGCCCGGGATAGTCCCGGTTCGGACGCTGGAAGCTGTAGAGTACCGTCAGCCCCGGAGCAAACTGCTCGCTGAGCAAATCTTTTAAAGGCGGAAGCCCAGGAGCCGTTACCCCACGCAGCCGTTCTCCCAGCATGAGCAACACCGGATTACCGGGATCGGCAGCGAAACGGCTACGCATCAGGCTGCGGATCCGCGCCAGGTCTGCCGGCGGCAGTCCGAGTCTTTTGAGGTATTCCACGCACAGGGCAAAAATTTCCGGATCCCGGGTCGTTTCCAGCAGTTGATGCACCTGCTGGGAAAATTCGGTGGGCCAGTTTCCATACGCGTTTTGAAGCAGCGCCCGCTGGAAACCCACACTGCAAAAAGCAGCGCGACTAAAGGCATAGGCGATACGCTGACGGGCATAATCGGTCCGGTAACCGATCAGCTCCATGGGCCAGAACGCATTCTGAAAGTCATATTCCTCATCCGGGCCATGAAGTGACACCCGCAGGTTGTTCAGAATGCTCCACTTCACCAGCGCAGAATCAAACCGGGTACGGAAGTCGGCTGTGGTGAAAGGCGAAATCACCTGCAGATCCTGGGCGGCTCCCTGCAAAGAGAGTCCCAAAAGAAGATATAGGCAAAGACGTCGCATCATGGCTTTAAAACCCTACCATTTTGTAAGGATAGCGCTGCTTGTAGCAGGCCTGTACGGCCTCCAGGAGGCGCCCCCTGAGGGCAGGGATCTGGTCGCCGCCGGCAGCAGAGACAAAAATACATTGTCCGTGGGTCCGGTAAGCCCATTGGGAAAACAACTGTTCCAGGATATCCTGCTTCACGGCTTCGGGCAGCCAGGGATCAAAAGTCTGCGCCCGGTATTGGTCCATCTTGTTGAAGACCAGCAGGGTCGTTTTTTCGGCGGCTCCCAATTCGGCCAGGGTCTGGTTGACCACCTCAATCTGTTGCTCGTGCCGCGGATGAGAGATATCCACCACATGCAGCAGGATATCGCTTTCGCGCACTTCGTCCAGGGTGGATTTGAAACTCTCCACCAGCTGATGCGGCAGTTTGCGGATAAACCCGACCGTGTCGCTCAATAAAAAAGGTGTATTGTCATAAACCACTTTCCGGGTGGTGGTATCCAGGGTGGCAAACAGTTTATTTTCGGCAAAGGCTTCTGTTTTGCTCAGCACTTGCATCAGGGTGGACTTACCCACGTTGGTGTAGCCGACCAGCGCCACACGGATCAATTCGCCCCGGGTCTTTCGCTGGGTGACCGCCTGCTTGTCGATCTCCTGCAGCCGCTTGCGGAGCAGGGAGATCTTGGTATTGACAATCCGGCGGTCAGTTTCTATTTCAGTTTCTCCGGGGCCGCGCAGACCGATACCCCCTTTCTGGCGTTCCAAGTGGGTCCACATGCCCTTAAGTCGCGGCAACAAGTGCTGGTACTGGGCGAGCTCCACCTGGGTCTTGGCCTGCGCCGTCTGGGCGCGGCGGGCAAAAATATCCAGGATCAGATCACTGCGGTCCAGGGTGGTGATCCCCAAAGCCTTTTCAATATGGGCAATCTGGGAAGCGGTCAGGTCATCGTCAAATATAATGACGGAAATATCCTTACCGGTCACGAACTGGCGGATCTCTTCGAGTTTTCCTTTTCCGATAAAACTCCGGGCATCCGGATGGGGTAACTTTTGGATAAACCGCTTCACCGTCACCGCACCTGCGGTCAGGGCCAGAAAGGCCAGTTCATCGAGATATTCCCGGACCTGGGTCTCGGTTTGTCCCCCACTGACCAAGCCTACCAGCACGGCACGCTCCTGTGATGATTTACCCTTTTTCTTTTCAATCAAAATATGCAGCTTTTCTGGGGCAAAGTTAGCACTAAACGCTTACTTGCAAATTATCTTACTGGATTCCAAAATCATGCCGGCGAGCCGCTTTACCCTTGCTGTCGGCGATGCACGACCGAGGAGACGGGTTGGCGAACTGGCAAAACGGAGGGCCTTACCGGGGTCCCGCCAACCAGGCCGCCCCACTGCAGGGGATCAAAACAGGCGATTGTATTTTGCCGCGGAAAAC
>Ga0164242_10000554_pt1 | contig 45262 bp, 33 predicted proteins | sample OricomgcompostMG_FD_108783 | JGI IMG/M metagenome (GOLD analysis project Ga0164242, IMG submission 108783) | Miracle-Growth compost microbial communities from Emeryville, California, USA - Original compost - Miracle growth compost (MG) ... | reverse complement strand
TATTCGCTTTCAGCAGATTGTCTTCACCGTGCACAAACTCATATTGCGCCAGCGTGGCATCGCGCAATTCAGGCGAAACGCGGTTCCAATCTACATCACTCCAAATAATATTTTTCTTTAGTGGCATCTAATTACCTCTTGATTAAAAGTACTTTTATTTATGGTTGACCCACAATGCAATTTCCATTGAATCCTGCGGGAATAGAAATTACAAGGCTCTGATTGGTAACTTTCACAATTTTATTCTTGTTAAGTTGTATTGAGTCTTGTGGATTATTATCAAACGCAAATGTTCCCTTTTTTATCGTTAAAATTCCGCCATCCGGCGCATTAATATTCAACGCAATTCCAGTTGCATCATATTGGTTTACAGTGATCGTTGCATTCCATTGCGATGAAAGTACTTTTGTGGAAGGTGCAAAGATGACGGGAATTTTTTCCAACACTGCCGCTTCGTTATTTTTCAAATCCACATTCGTTCTGGCTTCCTGGCGCGATATTTTAATCGGAAAATGCGTGTCTAATAATTTGCCGTTTTCATCAAAATGATGCGACAGCGAAAGTACTTTTTCGCCGCTCCAGCCATAATTTCCCGAATGTGTGACGATGATGCGTTCCTTTCCCAACAAATATCCGGCGTGCAATTCGATGGGCGTGAACGGAAAAACGAACGGCATGATGTCGTGCGGATAACGGAATTGTTGGAGCTTGGAATCATAAGGCAGCGTGGTGATCGGCAACATCGCCTGATTGAAAGCGCGCAGGAAATTTTTCCAATCGTAACCGCCGGACGTGAATCCCAGCGGCGTTTCGAGATTGCCCTGATACGACCAATCGTCGTTATGTTGAATTTCAATCATGTGCGGCGTTTGCGTGTGCAATTCATCCAATTCGCCACTTGGGCCGTTGCCAAAAAGTGTGCCGCCTTTTTCTTTCACTGCATTGATTACCGCGAGGCGAAACTGTTTTGTTGCCAGTGCGCTGATGCTCACTTCGCGCGCGATTGTCCAGGTTTTAGGATCGAGCAGACAGGTGTGTCCATCAAGTACTTTATAGCTAAGAAGCGGCGAATCATAGCCGGTGATTTCCATTTCATCCCAATAGATTCCATCCAAATTCATATCGCTCAAATAACGTTTGGCGGTTTCCAGCGCGGCTTTGCCGAAGTTATTTTGCAACGTTGGAACCATGTTGTAGCTATAACTGTATCTGCCGTTCCAGTCGGTGCTGAGCTGTTTTCCGTCGGCGCCGGTGAGCGCGCTGTCGGCGAATTTCTGCTGGCTGTTTTCGCTGCTGTCGCGTTGCGTATCAAAATAACCGAACACTTTTACATCGGGAACAGCTTGATGAATTTTCGCCACCGCTTCACGCACACGGCTGCGGTAATCGGCGAAATGCGGTTCCATCACGCCAGTGCCAAATCCCAATATTTTCGGCGCGTTGAGATCTTTGGGATCCTGTTTGTGATCAATCCAACTTCCCGTCACTTCCACCTGACGAATGCCGTTATGCAACAAGGTTTCGCGCAAATTTTCCAGCGACAGATTGAGCATTTGATCCGGCGAAGACGCCCACCAGCAAGCGCCGTTGACAGTGAAATTGGAACCCCAATCGTTGCGCACCAGATTGACGAAATCAAAATAATCCGGCCCGGCCACCGGATAAACCGCCCAGCGCAAACTGTATGTTTCGCCTGGTGCGAGGCGCAACATTTCCGTGCGAATGCCGGCGGCGGGAAAAGTACTTTTATCGCCAACGCACGTGTAAAGCAACGCCTGATTCCGAAACACATCATCTTCGGCGATCATCCCGATGCCGCTGTTTGCCAGCCGCACATGCACGCTGGGATTTCCCGGCGCGTAATAATCATTAGCGGCGGGATCGGGATTTCCGGCGAGGCGAATCTCCGAATTTTGCAATCCACTCAAATTCATTTCATCGCGCACTGCCATTCCCAGCGGCGTGTTTTTGTGTAGATTGGTAATTGTGTCCACAATTTCCGCGTGCGTTTTTTCAAATTTAATAGCGCGTTCGATGCGGTAATCATCGCCCTGCGCGTTCACGCGATTTGTTTTTGCATCGACTTTCACACGCCAATTTTTCTGGCCTGTTTTATCGATCTCGCCTGCGTTCAAAATATTAAATCCAGCGTTGGGAAAAGAGAATGCACTATTAAACTTAAAAGTACTTTTACCCACATTCAATTCAAATCCGCCACCAGGCAATATCTTGCCGCGATACGAAGAAGCGCCAGCCGCCGGTTCACCGTGATTGATAATCGGCTTGAAATTATTAGCCGTCGCCATCATCACGCTAGGCACATGTTTTGTTTCGATATCCAATGAACCGATAATCAACGCGGCATCCGTCTTTGTATATTGTTGAATAACGTTCGTCGCGGTGTTGGTAATGGTCAAGTGATTTTCCGCCACCGGGTTGATTAAATCAGTGACATCCAAAACAATTACATAAGGATTGCCGGTATAAAATTTTTGCGTGAGTGCCGCTTGAAAATCCGGCGCATAAAGCACTCGCCAAGAATTAGATCGCGATTCAAACCACGGCGCGGAAACATTGGGAATCACGGGGGAATTGATCGGCTTATTGATTAACCGCATCGCAGTGCGGCTTTTGGCGGGCAAGACAACGTGGCCATTTAATTCGATTTTCAGAAACCCGGAAGAACCAGCTAGCGATTTGGAATCGATGCGGCTGCTGATTTTCAAAAGTACTGTATTGCCCATCTGCGGAATGGAGCCAAAAGTGAAGGCTTGCGTTTGGCCAATTGGAATACTGGCCGGCGCGGAGATGACATGAATTTCATCGGCACGCGATGTTGCCGCGATGATGAATAGAAACAGAAACGGAAATAATTTGCGCATAAAAATTCCTTTGAATATCTATCTCATTATAACGCTATACAACAGCGTGTGATAAAAGTACTTTTAGTTACACTTATTAAAAAGGAGACAGGTCATGCGCATCTTAAAACGAAATATCTTATTGGGAATTATTTTGCTGGGAACAATTGCATCGGCGCGGGCGGATATTTTCCGGGGACAAGTGGTGGATGCGCAAAATCGCCCCATCGCCAATGCCGAGCTATTGATTCAATCTTCCGCGGCGAAAACGCAGAAAGATTTCTATCGCACGCAACGCGCTGACGCGCGCGGCAAATTTTCCGTGGACTTGCAGCCGGGATATGGCAACTATTATGGAAGGCTCACCGCCGCGGCTCCCGGAATGGCGGCGGCCAGCATTTCGCTGAACGCGGCAGCAAAAGACAAAAATAATAGCATCCAGTTGCAGCCCGCCCAAACAGTCAGCGGGCGCGTAGTGGATGAAAATGGAAAACCGGTGGCGCGCGTCAAAGTGCAACTGCGCGGATACTCCGTTAAAAGTACTTTTCCCACCACCTTCTTCATCGAGTCACCGTGGCAAAATCGCTATCAAACGTTCACGGATAAAAACGGTCGTTGGCAAATGAAAACAGTGCCGGCGAATGCGAACGTTTATATGATCGTGGCCGATCCGCGTTTTGTGTCGCAGATGTTTAACGCTTCGCCTGGAGCGCCGTCCGTGACCAATGTCCGCCCCGGCGCGACGCTGCGCGGACGCGTGGTAAATCAGGCGGAAAAACCTGTTGCGAATATCGAAGTAACCGCGCAGGGACAGGGAAATAACGAAGGCTGGGGACGCGCCACGACGACGGCGGATGGCAGCTATCAGCTGACGGGGCTTTCCAACGGTTTGTATAACATCATGGTTTTCATGGACGACAAATCGCAAGTCGCCAAAGCTATTGAAGGCCAGGCCGCGCATGAAGGACAGAGCGAAAAATTGCGCGATTTGGTCTTGACGCCGGGCGCGTTTATCAGCGGCCAGGCGCTTAATATTAAAACCGGCAAGCCGGTTCCAGGAATTATGATCGGCGGTTACGGCCCGCAAAATCCCAAAACCAGCGCCGCGGCGATTTCCGATACAACGGATGCAAATGGCCATTATACATTGCGCGTTGTGCCCGGGAAAAATTATGTCTATTTAATGGGCGCGTTCGGGTTTATCCAAAACACCAATGATGGCAAAAATGTGACTGTCGAAGCGGGCAAAACCGCGACGCAAAATTTTGAATTAGATCCGGGAGAATCCGTTTCGGGAATTGTGGTGGATCGAAATGATAAACCGCTGGCCGGCGTGTATGTGACTATCGCGCCGATGCAAACGAGCAATGTATATATCCCTTCCAGTACAAGTGTCGCTTCTGATGCTGGCGGGCATTGGAAAGTGCAAGCGCTTGCTCCCACAACAACGCCGATGAAGGTGGATGTTTCTGCGCCCTGGGTCATGATGCAGTCAGTACAAATCACCGTTCCCGATCAAAATGAAATCAAATTGAAAGTGGAAAAAATCACGGATTTGCCGCCGGCCGGGCGCATTGTGGATATTAACAACAAACCTCTGGCAGACATCGAAACACAATTATTATTTTTTCTCAAACCCAATGAATCCGATGATTTGCCGTTGCAAGATGCCTATGCCACAAGCGATCAAAACGGGTATCTGCATTTTAAATTGCCGCCTGATATTGATAAAGTCACCGTGACGAACGTTGCAAAACCAGGTTATGTCTTCGCGCGCGGCGGCCAGTGGAATGCAAAAACTCAAACATTGAGCGACGTCGTTCTCGATCAATTAACTAATTCCGTGCGCGGCAAATTGTTCAATCAAAACGGCAAGCCCGTCTCCGGCGTAAAAATTCAAGCCGCGGGAATTCAAAACGCCGTTACAACAAGCAATAAAAACGGCGAATTTTCACTCAGCAATTTGCCGCATCAACAAATCACGCTGCTGGCTTCCGCGGGAAATCTGGTCGCGAAATCGACATCCAAATCCAGCGCGCCAATTATCTTGCGATTGGCTCCGTTGCCATCCAATCATTTTCCAACGCGCGCGCAAAGTCTCGATATGCTGGAAAAAATCTACCATGAAACTGCTAATTCAACATTTTACGCGCGAAGTACTATTGCTTACGAAATCGCCAAATACGATTTGCAGCGCGGGTTGAATCTTTTGAAAGACAAAACCGGTAACATTCCCGCATCGCAATTTTATCCGGTGCTTTATTTGCTAAAAGAAAAAGATCCGGCGCGCGCTTTGAAATGGGGACAGGATCATCTGGCGAAAATCACCGAAGATGATGATCGCGTTCAAATTTTGTGCGAATTGGCGAAACTGGCCGAGCCGAAAAATGATGCGCTGGCGCAAAAGTACTTTTCGCAGGCTGTGGCAATAGCGCAGACATTTCCCGCGCCGCAACAAAAAACATACGGCAGCGACGAACCGACGACAACGCCGATGGGAAAATTTTTGTTGAGCCGTGCCGAACTGGCCGGCGCCGCCGCTGTCGTGCGTCCGCAGGAAACACATCAATGGGTGGCGGAAATTTTTCCGTATTCCGTCGATCAAAATCGCGGCACACGCGGCGATTATGATTGGGCGCGTGATTTGATGGCGCAATCGCTGGGCGCGAATGCGCCGGAAGAAACGGCGGCGTTGGTGGAACATTCTGCTGGCCGCGCTAAATCCACCGAATTAAAAAGCGCCGTGCAAGCCGCAGTGGATGCGAAAAATATCCTTCTGGCGCAACGCTGGCTGGATCAATTGCAGCAACTTTATCAAGAACATAAAGCGGAAAATCCGCAATGGGCAGGCTTATATGATTTTGGCCAGGCCACGCGTTCGGTGATCGAATTGGCCGGTCCCAAAAACCCGACGCGCGCGTTACAATTGGCGCGCAGCATCGACGATAAAAAGGAAACGATGCAATCACTGATGGTGGCCGCCGTTTATCAGCCGAAGCAGTTGGAACTGGCGACATTAAAAGAAGCCTTCGAAATGCAATCGCTGGTTGGCGGCGGGAATCTGGCACGCATGGCCGGCTTGATTTACGACATTGATCCGGCGCAGGGAAAAGTACTTTTCGACCGGCTGCTGAAGCGCTATCAATCGCAGCAGCAGGATGACAATATCTATTCATCAGGCCGCATCAGCGGCGTTGAGTTGGCCTATTTTCTGGCGCGTTATCAGCCCACCGCCAGTTGGGAAATTCTGCAAAATGAACGTGTCAAATCGCAGCTCCGCTCCGATAAATGGTCGGTGGATTGGGGCACGGCGCTGGCGATGAGCGCATTGAATTTCGACGAAGCCATGAAATGGGCGCAACAGGTGACGCCGCGCGACGGCTTTAATTACGACGCGCAACGCAAATTATTGCAAATAGCCCTGGCAACTCCGGAGGTGCGCCGCACTTTGCGATTAGACCGGTTGGGTGCTTCCGACACCTGGACGCCGGGCGAACCGACGGGTTGGTAAAAGTACTTTTGCGGCAATGGGCGCGCGGTGACGTTTACGCTTGCACTGCTCTGCCGATGGAGCGCGATAATGACAGCCACGAGCCGAAAAAACCGAAACAAACTCCGGCCAGAATAATCCAGGCGAGACCGCTACGCAGAATGCTGTCTGCATTGGCGGGAATCAGGACTTGCAGCAATGGCGTGTTGGTGTGCGTAATGGGAAGAAATACAGCCAGTAATAATAGCGCCGCAATGATCGCGCCAGCGAGGCCGTAAATCAAGCCTTCCATCAAAAACGGAATGCGAATAAACCACGGAGTAGCGCCGACCAAACCCATAATGCGGATTTCGTGGCGGCGCGCAAAAATAGTGAGACGGATAGCGTTATGAATAATCAACAGAATTCCAAGACCCAAAATTAGCAGCGCGACAATGCCTGCCACTTTGACAAAATGATTGACTTCGAGCAGCATCTTGACCACGTTATCTTCTTGCGGCGCCAACGTTTTTTGTACGCCTTTGACGGATGTTAAATAGTTGCGCACCTTAAAAATCTGGCTGGGGTCTTTGAGCTGAATGTGCAATTCATCGCCCAGTGGATTATTTTTTTCCAGATCAGTAACCGGAAAATCCTTGATATCGGAAGTCAACTGTTTGAGCGCTTCTTCCTTGGTGACCAACGTAACGCTGGCCACTTGAGGAATGTGCGCAGCTTTGAAAATTTCGTCGCGGCGGCTGTCAGAAATACTCGGTTCTAAGATAATGCGCAAATCGATTTTATGTGTCTGCGCACCGATCTGGCTTTGCAGACTGCCCCAGGCAAAATAAAACGCACCCAACACAAAAAGGCAAATCGTCACCGTGCTGACGGCGAGCAGGCACATCAAGCGGTTGCGGGCGATATTTGAACTTGTTTCGCGAATCCAGAATCCAAGAATTTCCATAGTCAGGGCTGGCCTTTGGGACGGTTAAATTGGGGAATGGGGTTTTCAGGCGTTCCCAGCGGCGCCTCGTTTTGCAGCGATTCGCCGCCAAATGGCGTTTCGCCGGAATCGGTTTTTGGCTTGATGGCAACCACTTCTTCCAACGCACTTTCGTTGTCTTCCGGTGAAGGCTTAATGTCATCTTCGGGATGATAGATGCCATGTTCTTCGTCGGAGATGATGTGGCCATCGCGCAATCGAACCACGCGGCGCTGCAACGTATCCACCAGATGATGATCGTGCGTGGCCATGATGACCGTGGTGCCGCGTTCTGCGTTGATACGTTCCAACACAGCGGCAATGCCGGCGGCCGTTTCCGGGTCAAGATTGCCGGTCGGCTCATCGGCCAGCAAAAGATGCGGCTCGTTGACGATGGCGCGGGCGATGGCGACGCGTTGTTGCTCACCGCCGGAAAGTTCACTGGGGCGCGCTTGCGCACGATGCAACAAACCCACTGTTTCCAGCGCCCGTGGCACTTCGCGGGCAATACGTTGTTGCGGCGCGCCAATAACGCGCAAGGCAAAAGCCACATTTTCCCAAGCCGTTTTTTGCGGCAGCAATTGAAAATCTTGAAAAATGACGCCAATTTTGCGGCGCAGGAAAGGCACTTCGCGCGCCGGTAAATGCGTGATATCGCGCCCTTCCAAAAGTACTTTTCCGTTAATGCTGATGCCGTGCGGCGCAGTGTGAGCGCTACCGTGCAACAGCTTGATCAACGTACTTTTGCCCGCGCCGGAATGCCCCACAAAAAAGACCCATTCACCTTTTTCGATCTGCAAATTAATATCCTCCACCGCGTGATCGGGATGGCGGGCGTTGGGATTGTAACAAACGGTGACGTTTTCAAACTTGATCATTAGGAAAGGTTCCTGGTTCGGGGTTCGAGGTAGAAGTATGGAACAATCGGCGGTGGCTGGCAAATGTTTTAGACAGGGATGCAGCGTAAAAGTACTTTTACGCCAAAGCGTCCAATCCCCTCTTTTGCACAATGGATAATAATTTGAGGGATGTCCCTGCCGGTGATCTTTCTCCACGTTCCCACTGGCTGATAACACCGGTGCTGACATTGAGATAACGCGCGAAAATGGCCTGGCTGACATGCGCCTTCTCCCGAATCGTTTTGATCTCTTCGGGAGATAATTTTTTCACGGGCGAAAGGCAAAGCTCCTCATATTCCCGCATGGTAGATTTTGAAATAACGCCTGCATTATGGAGGCCAGACGCGGTTTCGTGAATCGCCGCAAAGGCATCGCTCTTATATGTTTTTGTCATGGCATTTCACCTCAATAAATTCTTTTTCCTTCATCAGCTTTTGAAGTTCTTCTTCCGAAAGCATGGCTACATCATTTGCAAGTTTCTTGAACCCTTTCAATTCCTGTTGGGAAAGATTATCTTGTTGGCTTTTAGGAAAACCATACACAAAAAATGATTTATCCTCAATTTGAAATAAAATGATAGATCGAAACCCACCGGATTTCCCTTCGTTCATTCTGGCGATTCGTTGCTTAATAACTTTCCCGCCAAGATTAGCGTCAATCAATCCTTGTTCAGCTCGCATAATCGCGGCACACAATTCTTTATCGCTGATTCTATTTCGTCGCGCAAACCGTGAAAACCACTTGCTTTTTAAGATCATCTGATTTTTATCCGCTAATAATTATAACACATAGTATGGTATTTCCAGAAGAATAATGCCTAAAAGTACTTTTAGAACTATCATTCGTAATACATAATTCGTAATTCAACCCTCACTCCACCCGCATCGGCACTGTCTCTGAATTGGCTTCTGTTTCTCCCGCGAAAAGCCGCCGCAAAAATGGCGGTGCGATGAGCGTGGTGGCGACGGCCATAAAAAGCACAATGGCAAACATGCGTTCGTTGATGGCGCCCAATGTTAATCCCAACTGCGCGGCCACGATTCCCACTTCGCCGCGCGGCACCATGCCCATTCCCACTTGTGCAGGAATGCGTCCGGGCTGACCACGCGACGCTAAAAATCCACCGGCGAATTTGCCCAGCACTGCGAGCAGCGTAATAATGATGGCGACGGCGATAACGCCCCAACTGGCTAGTTCTCCCAGCTGCACCTGCATGCCGATATTGACCAGGAAAAACGGTAACATGAGATTGACGGCAGATTCTGATTTTTTCAGCAGGTCCGATTGATCGGACAAATCAGCCAACGCCATGCCCGCCAAAAACGCGCCGATGATGGCGGCGATGCCAATGTATTCCGAAACCCACGCCAGACCAAAGCACAGCGCGATGGCAATGGCGAAGAGTGGATCGCGCATTTGAAAATGCTGAATTTTGGCGCCGGCTTTTTTGACTACGCGCTGTCCCACAAAAACGACAACCGCCATAAAAATTATTGCCGCAACAAATGTGAATCCGAGTTGCAACCAATCGACAGCGCCGCTTTTGGCCAAACTGGAAACCACAGCTAAAATCAGCAGCGCCAAAATGTCGTCAATCACAGCCGCAGCCAGAATAATGCGCGACGCCTGATGATTTAACACACTAAGATCAGCTAACACTCTCGCTGTAATACCGACGGATGTGGCTACCGCTGCCGCTCCCACAAAAATTGCTTCGATAGTGGGCACTGGTTGTCCCAACAATCCAGGCAAAAACCAGATAGCGACGCCGCATAACACGAACGGAATGAGAACCCCCGTCACGGCAACGGCCATGGCCGTTTTTCCCACTGCTAAAATGCTGCGCGGCGCGGTTTCCAATCCCACTGCAAACATCAACAAGATAACACCAATTTCCGCCAGCGCTGTGGTGATTTCGGTGGGCTGCACCCAGTTCAACAAAGCCGGCCCCACGATAATACCCGCTAAAATTTCGCCCGCCACAGCGGGCTGGTTTAGCCGCTCAAAAATCTCCGCCGCCACTTTGGCAGAAGCGAACATGAGGAAAATGGTGGTGAGAAGTTGGAGTGTGTGGGAAGTTTGCAAGGGAAATTCCTTATAAAAGTATTTTACCCAAGCTGTCACTGATGCACACTCAGGTATAAAAGTACTTTTATACAATAGCCCGGATAGTTTTTGAAAAATGCTCAAGATTTCCTAATTTATGGCGTTCAGGATTCCTCTTATCCTTACAAGGGGCTATGAAAATCGTCGACCTCCAGCACGCATACAAACTGCCCAGACTACTGTTTATACACTCCCATGAAAGCAATTTCCCTCAAAATTTCATTCACACCGTATTAATTATAAAATAGATTTCCTTTGATAAGAAAAAATACATCCACAGAATCGGGAATATAGGGCATAATTATGGAATAGGGTTGATTATTAAAGTGGAGTCTTGTAATCTTCCTCCTGTAAATTTGTAAATTTTTTGTCGATGGTTTTTCAAGGAGAGTAAAATGAAAATGTCCCATTTGTCAAATGACGTTTCACGCAACCAGAAGCGGAAGGCACGCCGCTTGATCCAGTGTGCGATGGCTGGCGCGGCGGTTGCCGCTACCCTAGGGGGAGGTAAGTGTGCATTAGCCCAGGTCAGCCTTGTTGATAATTATAATCTGGCGGAACACGTTGATGCTGCCGGGCTTACCAATCCGGCGGGGGGATATGGGGAAGTTGAACCGCCACCGGACAACCCTGCCCCACCTAACGCTTTAGATGAAAAGTATCCAGCCTCTTACTTCACAGACCAGGGCATTCCACTGATAACTGTAGATACTGGTGCTGATGACCCAAATGACGCCACAACTACATCTTTGAGAGACGCCATAGCGCAAGCAAATGCATCGTCAAACGGAGCAGTCATTTATTTTTCAAATGAGTCTGTTCCAATTGCACTTGATCATGCAAATGGGCCGCTTGTTATTAATCCTGGTGCGACAGTTTATTTTTATTCGCACAATTTTAGGATGACAGAAAAAGCCGGTACTGGATGGCCAGCACCGGCCGGCCACAATGCCTTATTGCGCGTAGAAGGTAATGCACTTTTTTTCGCGACATTGGACTCACCTGCCTATGCAGAATATCCGATGGAGATTATTGGTGATGGCAAAGTAGAAGTATATGTTCCTCACATTACCAATTACGCCTATGGAAAATCCCCTGAGATCACTATTCTTGATATTAGCGGTAATGGCGAATTTAAAGGTAATCGGGCCATACGAATAAATACGCAAACCAATCAACTTGGTGGTGGTGCAAATGCGCTTGATTTGAATCTGCATAATTTCAGCAAATTTGAAATAGGACAACAAAACACCATTGGTGCAAATGTAGTTGCCAATGATGACAGTTGGTTTATTTCAAATGGCGGCAACACATTTTATGCCCTTGGCACAAGCGATGGGAGCGCAAATATTCTTAAAAAGGATTTGACACTGAATGATAGTTCTCACGCGGTATTAGGATATAAAACGACGATACAGGGAAGTCTGACAGCAAACGACACTTCATCTGTGCGTCTTTTAGGACCTTCAACAGTCAGCGGCACGGCCACCTTTGGGGCAAATTCCACAGTTATCGCATCGTTAGGCACGCCTATCACGCCATCCCTGGATGTTCAGCAGACAATTAAACATGGCCCCGCCCCAGTCGTGAATGCTACTGCTCTATTGACGGCGAACACTATCGTGGTGAGTGATGGCGCGAAACTGCTTTTGGACAGTTTTTATCCGACATCGTTAAATGTCGGTGACGAATACCTGGTATTTACAACTTCGAACCCAGATCCGTCGATTATCAATAACTTTACTACCACTACCGTGGATGGGTTACCCCTCGTATTCAGCGGATTGCAAAATGATGGGAATAATTATTTTGTAACACTTGATGAATTGAATTTCGGTCCTGTTTTTGACGATGTGATAGGTGGGAACAAGGAACAGCGCTCTTTCTTCAATTACATCAGAGGTATTGCTCCCAACGATAATCCCGGCGAAGTGAATGCTGCATTGTTGTATCTCACTAGCAATATCGGCACCGGCCCCGATTACAATTACAACATCGCCAATTCATTCCTCGGTGACACCTACACAGCTCACGCGGCGCAGCTTTACTGGAATCAGCAGGCATTCCTCAATGAAATCACCGATCATTTGGAGGCCAAGCACAATCTGAATTTGGGCGGAAGTTCTTTTAGCCTGGCTGGAGGCAGCTTCCACAATGTGCAAGGCCAATTATCCACCTTGAGCCATTCGCTCAACACACCTTCACTGGGAATTGCCAGCGTCTTGAATGCCAATGACAACAACGGCACAGGAAATTCCGGTGTGTGGGCGGATGCTTATGGCGGACGCGTCAATACCGAAAATGATAGCGCTCTTGGCACGCCAAGCTGGGACGGCAGCACCACCGGCTTTGCCGCAGGTTACACGGGAGGCAGCGACCATTTTAATTATGGCGTGGCCGTGGGACATCAAAAGAGCGATTTAAGCTTTAATGACCGCACTGCTTCCGGAAAATTGGAAGGTTACAACGCGGGCTTGTATGCCTCACTTAATCGAAAAAAATCTTATCTGAATGGTATTCTCAGTTATAGCCACTTCGATAACGATGCCTCGCGCACTGACGGAATTGGCGACGATTCCTCCAGCTTCAATAGCCATGGATTAGCCGCGAAAGTGGAATATGGCATCCATGTGCACCAAACCAAAACCAGCGATTTCACGCCGTATGCTTCACTGGCATGGACAAAGAGCGAACGCGGCTCCATCACTGAAGACGGCACCGGCGCTGGACTGACGTTGGACAGCAATTCCAATAGCATTGAAACGACGCAATTGGGAGTGCGTTACAACCATCGCACTTACGACAAATCTGGTGCACTCAAAGGTGGTATTCAAGCGGGATTGGCTTGGGTACATCAGTTTGGCGACACCGATTTTCCAACAACAGCACATTTTACTGGCGCGCCTGGCAGCTTCGATATCTACAACACTCCACTATCGAGCAATGCCGCGCAAGTGCAGCTGGGAGCTTATGGGCGTATTCATAACAACGTCATCGGCTTTGTCAACTATCAGGGCACGTTCGGTAGCAATGAACACGTGAATAGCGTGACAGGCGGATTGGGGTATCAATTCTAAAAGTCAAAGGCGCTTCCTGTAAAAGTACTTTTGAGAAGCAGATAAATCAAAGAGCGTGGAGAATTAAATTCTCCACGCTCTTTTTTACATGGCAAAATGATAAGCCGTTAAAAGTACTTTTAGGTCTTTGCCCGCATTCTCAATACCGCACGCAACGTCAATCCAATCGATGCCACATTCAAAAGGGCCGCCGCTAAAAATGCCGCGCCGGGAAAATACACGCGAGCGCCAGGAAGCGTAAAAGTAGCAAAAAGGCTGGTGGATATGATGGGGCCGAAAATGCCGGTGAGACTGGCCAGACTGGTTAATGCGCCTTGCAACGCGCCTTGTTGATCTTCCCCCACTTGCCGCGAAAGCAACCCCTGCGTGGCCTGCATGGACAAAAATCCCGCGCCGCCTAAAATCATGATGACGTAAATCATCCAGCCCTGGGTAGAAAAAGCGTAAGCAGTGCATTCCACCACGCCGACCGCCAGGCTGATGAGAATCGTCCGTTTCTCACCCCAAATCGGCAGCAGCCATTTGGCGATCCACAGTTGATACACCAGCGCTACACCGCCGAAAACAGCCAGCGAAATTCCGGTGGCCCGCGTGTCCCAGCCAAAGCGCGTCATCACGAAAAGCACCCAGGTGCTGCCCAGAAATTGCCCTGCGAGATTGCTGGCGATGTATGTTCCCGTCAACCCCCACACCAACGGAAATTTATTGAGAATGCGCAACGCGCCCCACGGGTTTGCCTGGCTCAAATGAAACGCGCGGCGGTTTTCCGGCTTGAGCGATTCGGGCAAAATGAGCCAGCCATACAGGAAATTCACCAGACACAAAATCGCTGCCGCCCAAAACGGCAACCGCGTTCCCCACTGCGCCAGCACGCCGCCGATGGCCGGGCCAATGATGAAACCAATGCCGAAAGCCGCGCCGATGATGCCGAAGTTTTGCGCGCGTTTTTCCGGCGGGCTGACGTCGGCGATATAGGCGCTGGCCGCCGTGAAACTGCCGCCGGAAATACCTGACAACGTGCGCCCCACATAAAGCCAGAGCAGCGTCGGCGCGAGCGCCATGATCACATAATCGATTCCCGTAAACAGCATGGAAAAAAGCAGCACGGGACGGCGGCCAAAACGGTCGCTGAGCATTCCCAGCATTGGCGAAAAGAGAAACTGCATGCCGCCATAAATCGCCAGCAAAACGCCGTAATGCTGCGACGACGCGTTCAGCGATTCATGCGTGAGATGCGCGATGAAATCGGGCAAAATCGGAATTAATAATCCGATGCCAAGCACATCGATGAGAATGGTGATGAAAATAAAGCCAAGGCCAGAAGTGCGTTTCACGAATAATCAATTCCTTAGAAGACAAGAAGAAATACTTTAACGTAACAATGAACAATTAGCAATCAACATGAGCAATGGCTACATAGAAAGTACTTTTGTCAGACTGAACGAAGTCGAAGTCCTCAAAAGTACTTTTCCCGGCACTTATTCCTCAATCTTGCTAAAATCAACCATACGATTTTTTATTAAGGATGTAAAAGATGACTTTTGATTTGACCCATTTGCGCGCGGAAGATCCGGAGATTGCGGCAGCGATTGATGCAGAGCTGGAGCGCCAGCAGAACACGCTGGAGATGATTGCTTCGGAGAATTTCACCTCGGAAGCCGTGATGGAAGCCACTGGCAGCGTGCTGACCAATAAATATGCTGAAGGCTACCCCGGCAAGCGCTATTATGGTGGATGCGAAGCTGTGGATGTGGCAGAGAATCTGGCTATCGAGCGGGCAAAAGTACTTTTCGGCGCGGAACATGCCAACGTGCAGGCGCATTCCGGCTCGCAGGCAAACGCCGGCGTTTATTTCGCCATGCTGAATGCGGGCGACACGATTCTGGGAATGGCGCTTTCGGCGGGCGGCCATTTGACGCACGGATATAAAATCAATTTCAGCGGCAAAACATATAACGGCATTTCCTACGGATTGAAACAGGATACCGAACTGGTCGATTACGATCAGGTGCGCGAGCTAGCCAAAGAACACAAACCCAAAATGATCGTGGCGGGATTTTCGGCTTATCCGCGCACCATGGATTGGGCAAAATTTCGCGAAATTGCTGACGAAGTGGGCGCGTATTTGATGGTCGATATGGCGCACGTTGCCGGCCTTGTGGCGGCGGGTGAATATCCTTCGCCAGTTCCACACGCGCATTTTGTCACCACAACAACTCACAAAACATTGCGCGGCCCGCGCGCCGGATTGATTTTGTGTAAAGAAGAATTTGCCGCCAAAATCGACAAAGCAATCATGCCAGGAATTCAGGGCGGACCGCTCATGCATGTCATCGCAGCGAAAGCAGTTTGCCTCAAGGAAGCAGCCACGCCCGCGTTCAAAACATACGCGCAGCAAGTCCGCAAAAATGCGTCTACTCTGGCGGCTGGTTTAACCGCCGGCGGATTGCGGTTGGTCACCGGCGGCACGGATAATCATCTGGTGTTGGTGGATTTGACACCGGCCAATATCACCGGCAAAGATTGTGAAAAATTGCTCGAAGAAGTCGGCGTCACCTGCAATAAAAATCAAATCCCATTCGATCCCGCGCCGCCGTTGGTAACCAGCGGCATTCGCCTCGGCACGCCGGCGCTGACCACGCGTGGATTGAAGGAAGCCGAGATGACAGAAATTGCGGAAATCATCACCGGCGCCATCAAGCATCGCGATGATACCGCGAAGCTGGACGAGTTTAAGGCGCGCTCGGCGAAGTTGTGCAAACAGTTTCCGTTGTATGCGTGAACGCTAGCTGATAGGCGAAATTCCCCCTTGTTAAAGGGGGACGCAGGGGGATTTTGAGCGTACGCATCTTGCGAGAGTACGAATAAAATTTTGACGTTTTAAATCCCCCTAACCCCCTTTAACAAGGGGGATTTCTGTACGGATTCAACAGCTCTACAAAAGTACTTTTACCGCGCGGCGTCCCATGCATGAATTCCTCTTATCCAGCAAAGGCTCGCCCGTCGCCGCGTTGATTGTGGCGTTGCTGGCGGCGCTGGCACTGACGCCATTGGTGCGAATATTTGCCATTCGCTGCAAAGCACTGGCAAAACAAGATGAACGGCGCGTTCACACTTGCATCATGCCCGAATGGGGCGGCCTGGCGGTTTTCACGGCGGTGGCGCTGGCGGCGATTGTGTGGCGGCAGCCGACATTGAGTGACATTCGGCCACTGGCTCCCTCCAGTTCATTCAGCGACATTTTGTTTACCAGTGAAACGGTGCACCTGTCGCTTTCGTTTTTTGGATGCGGCCTGCTCATCATGTTGCTGGGCATGGCGGATGATCGTTTTGAATTGCGCCCGCATTGGAAATTTCTGGGCCAATTCGCCATGGCGGCGTTGCTGTGGGCGGGCGGCGTTAAAATTCAAACGCTGCCATTTTCTGCGGGCTTGCATGTGTTGAGCGTGCCGCTGTCATTTGCCGCGACGGTTTTCTGGGTGTTGCTGCTGACCAACGCCGTGAATTTCATCGACGGCGTGGATGGCCTCGCGGCGGGAATTTGCGCCATCGCGGCGGGAACGATGATGTTATTGGAATGGCATCGCGCGCCCTGGGCGGCGGCGGTGGCTGGTTCGGTTTGCGGCGCTTCGCTGGGATTTTTACGGTATAATCTTCCACCGGCGCGCATCTTTTTAGGCGACACCGGCGCGATGCTTTTGGGCTTTTGGCTGGCAGTTTTAGCGATGGCGGCGGCATCCAAAACCGTGGCTGCCACCACCATGTTATTGCCGATACTGGTTCTCGGCGTTCCGCTGGCGGACACAGTTTGGGCGGTCGTGCGCCGCTTGCGCGCGCGGCAACCAATTTGGCGAGGAGATCGCGGACACATGCATCATCGTTTACTGGCGCGGGGATTTTCCACGCAAAAAGTACTTTTCCTGCTATATGGAATTTCCGTAATGCTGGGAGCGGTGGCGTTGATGTGGCAGAAATTAGGCGGATGAAAATTAAGGATGAAGGATGAATTATGAAGGATGAAAAGTACTTTCACTTCATAATTCATCCTTCATAATTCATACTTCAAAAAATGCAACTACCCATAAAAATCATGCCGATTTTCGGCACTCGTCCTGAAGCGGTGAAAATGGCACCGCTGGTGAATTTGCTCAAGTCGCGGCCGGAGCAGTTTGATTGCACGGTTTGCGTCACAGCGCAGCATCGCGAAATGCTGGATCAGGTTTTGGAAGCGTTTGGCGTTGTGCCCGATTATGATTTGAATATCATGCAAAGCAGGCAATCCCTGACGCAGGTGACGACGCGGGCTTTGGAAGGCCTCGAAAAAGTACTTTTGGAAGCCAAGCCAGATTTGGTGCTGGCGCAGGGCGACACCACAACTGTGCTGGCGGCGGCGTTGGCGGCGGCTTATCATAAAACCGCGTTTGGCCACGTGGAAGCAGGTTTGCGCACTGATTCTAAATTCGATCCCTTTCCCGAAGAAATCAACCGCCGCCTCACCGGGCGGTTGACCGATTTGCATTTTGCGCCGACTCCGCTGGCGCGGCAGAATTTGCTGGATGAAGGCATTGATGCCAATTCCATTTACTTGACGGGCAATACTGTGATCGACGCGTTGCAACAAGTGACGGGCGAACGTGCCAAGGCAAGCGCGGATGGTAAGCGCATGATTTTGGTAACAACGCATCGCCGCGAGAATCTGGGCGAGCCATTGGAAGGCATCGCGCATGCGCTGCATGATATCGTGGAAGCGTTTCCCGACACGCGCATCGTTCTGCCGATGCATAAAAACCCGTTGGTGCGCGAACCGCTAAAACGGATTTTGGGAAATCATGATCGCGTGGAATTGATCGAGCCGCCGGATTATATGGATTTTGTGAAGCTGATGGAAGGCGCGCATCTGGTGCTGACCGATTCCGGCGGCGTGCAGGAAGAAGCGCCGGCGCTGGGCCTGCCTGTTTTGGTGCTGCGCCGCACCACGGAACGTCCGGAAGGCGTGACGGCCGGAACCGCCAAACTCGTCGGCACCGATCGCGCGGATATTGTGCGCGAGGCATCGCTTTTGTTGGGAGATCAAAACGCCTACAACGCCATGAGCCACGCCGCCAACCCCTATGGCGACGGCAAAGCCGGCGAGCGTATCGCGCAGGCGATTTTGCACTGGGCCGGACAGGCGGATCGGCCGGCGGAATTTGGCGTGTAAGTTTAGAATCCACTCATACAAAGGAACCTGCGCGGCGTAGCGGCATATAGATGTTGCGGAATTAGAAGGTAGAAGTTGGAAGCTTGAATAGTTGTAAAAGTACTTTTAGGGAAAAATCCCCCTAACCCCCTTTAAAAAGGGGGAATTAAGTTCCTCCATCTTCTACCTTCTAACTCCTATCTTCTAACTTCTTTACAAAAGTACTTTTATGCATCTCATCACATGGTGGCAGTCCGTTCTCTTAGGTTTGGCGCAGGGTTTGACGGAATTTATTCCGGTTTCTTCATCGGCGCATCTCAACATTCTGCATTGGATGTTCGGGCAAAATCGCAATTTAACCTACGATGTTTTAGTTAGCATCGGCACGACAATTGCTTTGGCCTGGTATTTCCGTAAGGATTGGAAAGAATTATTATTCGATCCATCGCACCGGTTGATGCGGAATTTAATTTTGCTAAGTTGTGTGCCGGCGGCAATCGCGGGTTTATTGCTGCGTCATTTGGAAGATACTTTTCCACTTTTCACGGATGTACGCTTCAATGCAATTATGTTGGCTATCGCCGGTTTAGTATTATGGCTTTCGGATGTGGTAGGAAGTAATAGGCGAGAATTGGACAAAGTGACGTGGATTGACGCCATATTAATTGGCGGTTCGCAAGCATTTGCTCTAATTCCCGGCGTATCAAGATCTGGCTCCACGATTACCGCCGGATTGTTCCTCGGGTTAAAACGCGAGGATGCCGCACGATTTTCGTTTCTGATGTCGCTGCCCATCACTTTGGGTGCAACAATTTTTGAAATGAAAGACGTCGTAAAAAATGGAGTGCTCAGTGGAGCTGGCGCTTCTCCAGCAGTTTTGCTGTTGGGAATTGCCGTTTCAGCAATAGCAGGATTTTGGGCAATTGATTTTCTGCTAAAATATCTTAAGACGAGATCGGTTGCCATTTTTGCGATATGGCGCATTGTGGTTGCCCTTTTGGTTTTGGTTGTTTTGCCGCGCATAGTTCCCGCTAACGTTTCTTCACACAAGGAACCCGCGACCAAGACACCAGTCAGTCAAACACGCTCTATTCATCCTTGATACTTGGAGACAATAATTGGCACGCTTAGTTTGCGGACGTTGTGGTCATCGCACTGAGGAAAATTCGACCTATTGCCCTGTGTGCAAATGGACGTTATATGTGGATCGCCCCGAATCTGACAAACCAGGCGGCGCGTCGTCCGCTGACGTCACCTTTGCGTTGCCTGAAGTTACCCAAAGTTTTCTGGGCAAACGGCGTTTCGAAAAACGGCGCGCCGATCTTCAAAGGACAATTGACAGCACTCTCGAAAGCGAAATCGAAAGGCTGGAATCATTGGTGGAAACCGAAGAAGCCAATGCTGATGTGCAACGCGCTTTAGGTGAAGTGGCTTACATGTCGGGTTCCTGGGAACGTTCCATTGCTCACCTCAACCGCGCCCATCAACTCAATCCGGATGATCTGGAAAGCCAGCTCAATCTGGCCTTGGTGATGGCGCAACGCAATCAATTGCTGAATTCCCTGGATTTGCTTCAAAAAGCATACACAAAATGGCCGCGCGATCCCGCCGTTTTGTACAATCTAGCGCTTGTTGCCCAACAAGCAGGACGCGGAAAAACTGCGCTGCAGGCCATCGATGCGTTAGAAAAATTGTGGCACGATAACCATGCTATTGCCGATAAATACCATGATGACGCAATGACCGTGCGCGGTTTAGCCTATCTTCAATTAAATCAACCCACCGAAGCGGTGGCTGCACTGCTTGGCGCTGCGACGCACAGCTATGCGCTAAAGCAGATGGAACAGGCAAAAATTGGCGATAAGCTCAGCGAATTTGAAGTGGTGCCGGATTTACCGGAGGATGAAGATTTACCCGCCGCGCAACGTCAAATTGAGGGCAAATCCGCAGATGCCGATGTGCTCAACAATCTGGCCATGGCGGAAGCTGCGATGGGCGAATTGCCGCAAGCCGTATCGCGCCTTTTTGCGGCATTGCGCATTGATCCCAGCCACACTCGCGTGCTCAATAATTTGGGAGTGATGGCTTACGAACAGGGAAAATTGGAAGACGCTCTCAAATTTCTGCAAACCGCATTTGATATTGAAGAAGCGTTGGGCGAGCACGAATCTTTTACCAACAATCACATGGGCGTGGTGCTTTCGGCGATGGGAAAGCTGGACGAAGGCATGGAGAAATTCATGCGCGCCGGCACTGGCGACACCGCGCAATTTGAAGCCTATTACAATCTGGGCCGCGCCTATGTGGAACACGGCAAACCCGATCTGGGCATTGAACATTTGCGCCAATCACATAAGTTAAATCCTTATAATGCGGACGTGTTGGTGGTGGCAGGCGTGGCGTTTATGTTGCGCGGGAAGCCGGAATTTTACGCACAGGCTATCACCAATCTTCGCAATGCACTGAAACTGGATCCGCGTCATCGCATTGCCTACGCAAATATGGCGCAAACTTTGATTGAAATGGGTCGCGAAGATGATGCTATCAAAGTCATCACGCAAGCGCTTAAAGTAAATCCCAAAAGCCCTGAAACTATCTTTCAGTTGGCGCTTTTGATTATGCAACGCGGCACCGAGCCGCACTGGGTTTCTGCCAATGAACAATTTGCGGCGGCGCTGCAAACGCGCCCGGATTTGATTGCGGGAGTTTATAACAGCGCCATGTGCCAATATTTGCTGGGCTTCCGCGAATCTGCCGCTGATTTGTTTCAGGTGGTCGTAAATCAGGATTCCTCAATTTCGATGGCGTTTTATCTTATTGGCATCGGCCACGCCATGGGCAAACGTTACGATCAGGCGCTTACCGCCTGGATGCAAGCTTTGAAATATGAACCGCGCAGTATCGATTTACTGGCCAACATCGCTTTTGCTTATTACAAAAAGAACGAATGGAAACAATCCATCAAATATTTTCAATTGGCGCACGAAATTGATCGCAACGATCCCACACTTCTCTCGGGAATGGGACTTTCCTACGCCAGGGCTAAAATGTTTGATCGTGCAATCGAAGTATTTAAGAGAAGTCTTCAACTGGACCCGCACGCAGCATCCACGCATTCTAATTTGGGACTTTCCTATTATTTGGATAAAGAAGTGGAGCAGGCCATCAAACATTGGCGTTTGGTTTCCCAGTTGGATGCATCCTACGCTAAGAAAATGGAACAGCAGGAAGAACGCAGTTTTGATGACAGCATGGTTGATTTGCGCCCGCTGGATTGGCAAAACCGGATCATCAAGCTGGCGCCGTCATTGCCAAAACCGCGCACTAAATTAGTACCTGGATTCAACATGCGCCGCCGCCACTTTATTATTTCCGATCCTAAGCTGAAAGATATTTACGAGAAAAAACAGGAATTGGACAGACTTAATCGCCGCCATGCTTTTTTGCATCGTTGATAAAAGTACTTTGGCTCATGTTCAGGATCTGCGTAAATTGTCAGGCTGAGCGAAGTCGAAGCCTTGACCAAAAGTACTTTTATGGCTTAAGGCACGCGTGCAACACCCGTTCGATACCTGCAAAATCATCAATCGCAGGAAATACTTTCCAACCAGCTTCTTCATAAATTGGCTGCACTTGATCGAATTGTCCGTCACCGATTTCTGACCACAAATGACCTTCTGGCTTGAGCACTGCACGGCACTGGCGCGCCAAATGATGATGTTCGTTCATTCCGTCGCTGCCGCCAAAAAGCGCCACGTCCGGTTCAAAATCGCGCACGGATGGTTGCAAATTTGGGCGTTGCACGTTGGGAATATAGGGTGGATTGGTGAGAATACCATCTAAAAGTACTTTTCCCAGCGGTCCAGTCCAATCGCCGGCTGCACCTTGAATAAATTGGAAACGATCGGCCACGCCCAGCGCCACAGCATTTTCGCGCGTCAGTTCCAACGCTTCCGCGGAAATATCGGTGGAAATAAAATGCGCCTCCGGCAATTCACAGGCGACGCTGATGCCGATGCAACCGCTGCCGCAACCGAGATCCGCTAAAAGTACTTTTCCCTTATCTTTAAAATGCGCGATGGCGAGTTCCACCAATGTTTCCGATTCCGGACGGGGAATTAAGGCGCGCTCATCGCAGATAAAAGTGTGTCCATGAAATTCGCGTTTGCCAACAACATATGGCGCGGGATGGCCTTTCAATAAACGTTGCAAACCGGATTGATATAATTCGAGTTGCTGCTCTGAAAGTACTTTTTCGGGAGATTTCAGATGCACGTAATCTTCCTTCATCAAATGATCCAGCACCAAGCGAACCGCGGCGGCGGCTTCCGCGCGGGAAAAGTACTTTTCCTGAAGTTGTTGCACGGCGTCGCGATAGGCGGTTTCGATTTGCATTATGTTTTAGGTTGCGGTTTTGTGGGGCCTAACTTCTAATTTCTGACTTCTGCCGTTTCGCATTATCCCGCACGCGGCTGATATCTTCTTCCGTAATCGCTTTTTCAAAGGAACGAAAACCAGCCAATTTGAAACCATGTTTCTTTGCGAGCTCGCCAATGTGTTGCACTTGCTCAACAGTCAAATCGCGTCCCAAGGTGTAAGGTTCATACGTTCCTTCCAGCGCTAGAATCATCGTTTCACTCATGCAAGCATACGCTGTTTTGGGAGGAAAGCCAAATTTGAAATGAAAATCAACATCGCCGGGAACTTCCACGACGCCGCCTTCAATGACTAAAACGTCATCGCGCTCTTTGACTACATCAACGCTGACATCGCGCGGCCGCGCTACATCGCAAACTACCGCGCCGCTTTTGAGATCCTGCGGAAAAATAATGCTGTCTTTGGCAGATGAAACAGCCACCACTAAATCGGCGTCGCGCAATCCGGCGGAAGTATCAGTTGTCACTTCGACAGTGCATTTGCTGCCTGCCAGTTCGTCGCGCAATTGATTTAATTTTGTTGTATTGCGCCCGATCAAGGTAATTTTAGCAACTTGATTTGCCAGCATTTTGGCGCAAACAGCGCCGATAGAACCAGTCGCTCCAACGATGGCGCAATGCGAATTCGGCACATCAGTTTCCATTAATTGGGCAGCGCGCAATAATCCTTCGATCGCGGTGTAAACCGTGTAGGAATTGCCGGTTGTGACGTTGATAATTCCTTCCAAACGTTTGGCCACGCTGATTCCGGCATCGCCCGCCACAGCTGTGAGCGCACCCAGCCCAACGATTTTCGCGCCCTGCTCTGCCGCCAGTTTCCCAGCCGCCGCAATGCGATCATACACCATATCAACCGGCAAATTCAACAATTGCCGCGGCGATAGCGGACATCCAATAAACCAACCTTCGGCCTGCGGATCAGCGGCGGATTCAATTCCCGTGATGTGGCTGGAAACTACAGGTGATTTATGTAACATCAACCATTCCACAAACGATTCCGGGAAATATTTAAGAACAGGATATTTCGTGGCCACATCGCGGCGCACTTCCATGGGGTGAATGATAAAAGCAAATTGTTCCATTAGCGCTTGAAAAGTACTTTTGTAGGGGCAAAGCACACCTTGCCCCTACGAGAATTTAATAATCCTCGGGCTCCATTGTAATTGCTGCAGAAGCGGCAAATAGTCGTTTTCGTTTTTCGCACCGAGCGCCACAAAAACGCCTTCCATGACATTGGTTCCAAAACTGCGGCCATCGAATTCGGGCGTTGTTGTCACCAATTGTTTGGCGCCGCGTTCTTTTAATAATTTTATATCGTCTTGCGTGACGGTGTTGGTGAAAATCGTTTTGCCGTTCAAGTTTTCCGGCAGATAACGGCGGATTAATAAGAAGTCACCGGCGATGACAGTTGCGTCTTCCATCCAGGCGCGATGAGTTTTACTGTCCTTGATTTGGGTTTGTTTTTCGCCGGTGGGATACAACATTTTAAATGGCAACTTTGTGGCAACCGGCAAAATCACCGAACCCAAACGGCGCACAGCATCCAATGATCGCAGCGGAATAGGCAATTCCAAGATAAACAAAAAATCGCCAAAAGTGCATTTTGCTCCAGCCGCCACCAATTCTTCGGCCATGCCAAATCGATCCACCGCCGATACTAAAAGTACTTTTTCCTGCAGCCAATCGACGATTTTCTCTTGCTGCAAATAGCGCACGGCTTCGCGTTCCAAGGTGTGTTTCAATCCGCTGCCGTCCACAATAGGAGTTTGCTTTGCCATCGCCGCAAGTTTCGCGGCATCGCGCATGACGTATCTTTTTTTTCCGGCAACGACATAAAGATCAATTCCGCCTAATCCGATAGCCGCCACATTTCCATCTAACTCTGTGATTTGCTTTGCGGCCAATTCCAGATCGCCATCGGTGCCGATACGTTCAATTTGAAACTCCTGATCCAAAAGCTGCGCTTTAGCGCAGTGATTGCGAGTGGCGCTTCCCAACGAAATGGAAACGACGCGTTTTAGTGGTTCGCTCATAGTTTTGGATTATCAGTATAATCTTTCCCATCAATTCTGATGCGCTTTTTAAGAAACATTGCGAACAACTTTCGCAAGCAAAGAAACCGAGACATCTTTATCATCGGTTCTGCTGTGACCAAACCCGCAGGCGGTGAAGCACAAAATCGTGAGGCGGAATTGGTGGTGGTGATTTTTCGCACCATCGTGTTACTGTTGGCGCTCTTGGCGCCCGGATTGGTGGGAGTTCCCGGGCAATACAATTCTCAGGAAGCGTGGCTCGCGGCATTGGCGGGGATGTATAACATCATGTCTGCCATGTCCTGCGCGCGGCCGGATCGTTACGGTTTGCGGCGTTGGCTGATCGTGGCGATGGACATGATGCTCATCACATTGTGGATTCATGTTTCCGGCCAATGGAACCTGTTCGCTTTTTATTATCTGGTGGTTGTGATTGCCGCCATGTGGTTTCGCGTTGCTGGCGGGATTCTGTCTGCAGTCTTCGCCGATTTCTTTTTTCTCTTTCTCTGGCTCCGCATGGCCTCCAGCCCAGGAGTGATCCACCCTCCCAGCTTTACCAATTTTATGGCGCTGCATATGTTATTGTTGCTGCTGGTGGGATGCCTCGTGGGGTACATTGCCGAAATCCAGGAACGTGAACGTCAGGCGCGCCTTGAAAGCCAGGAATTGATTGATAATTATCAACGCGAAATAGAATTGTCGTCGCAATTGCAACCGTTGCTGGCGGATAAAATTCATATCGATCGGAAGACCTTGGAAATCGGCTCCGCGACAGCAACGGCGCGGCCTTTCGGCGGTGGCGATTATATGGATTGCATCACGTTGCCGGATGGACGTGTGGCATTGTGCATGGCGGATGTTTCTGGAAAAAGCGTGCGCGCTCAGGCGCGTTTGCCGCTTTTCAAATATGCCTTGCGCGTCCTGGCTCCATTACATCGGGATGCGGGAGAATTGATGAATCATCTGAACGCGATATTGCTTCCCGATTTGCAACCCGAACTTTACATCACCGCTTGTTACGCGATTATCGACACCGAAAATAATCAGTTAAATTGGTGCAACGCCGGACATGTTCCGCCGTTGTTGAGCACGAAAAATCATATTCAGGAACTTCCCGCCAGCGGCCCGGCTTTAGGGATGTTTGCGGAAAGTACTTATGTAACCAACACGGCTTCGTGGCAGCCGTCTGATTTCTTATTGCTGTACACGGACGGCCTCACGGATGCGATTAAGACATCCGAAAATGATGAAGATAAATTACGAATGATGTGGAAAGAATTGATCGAAGAGCCAACGTTGACGGCACAAGAAGTGGTCGATGTATTGCTGGGTGAAGCACAAGCGACACTAGCAAAGGGTGGTGCTTCCGAGAAAAAGGCAACAGATAATAGTGGCCCGCACCTGGATGATATTACGTTATTGTTGGCGAAGAGGCCGTAAAAGTACTTTTGAAGTGACTCCAGCGTCCCACTGTTTTTATTCCTCTGGCGGGACGCCGAAGTCACAAACGCTGCTGTTACAAAAGTATTTTGGCTCATGTCCAGTATCTGCGCAAATTGTCAGGCTGAGCGAAGTCGAAGCCTTTATCAAAAGTACTTTTAGCGACGATAGCATTTGTCACACTTCGACTTCGCTCAGTGTGACAAATGCAAGAATACAACGTTCGCACAATTTTGAGCATGAGCTAAGTACTTTTATACCGGCGTATTAATTTAAGAACTGATAAAATTTTTCCAAATTTCGCCCAGCGCATCTTTGTCCGCCGCGTCCATGTGAATCAACACGCGATAGCGGAATGTCACCGTTTCACCGTTCTTCAACACGAACGGTGTGGCATCGCCTTGATTAAAGGCCGCAGTGGAAAAGGGATTTGCGGAAAAAAGTCCATAATCACGCACATGCCAGCGCGTCGGATGGCCGGGGTTGGACGGATGATCGAAAACGGTGAAGCCAAAAGTACTTTTACCCTCACCGGCCGGGCCGGAATAATCCGTCCAGCGCGCTTTATATCCCCAGCATTCGCTTTCGCCAATTCCTCCTTCGGAGTTAGTGATTAAGCCATCTTCCTTGCCATCCATGCTGGTGGCGACGCGAATCGAAAGCAATCCCGCTTCCTTGGTGTCATTGAATGTCACATCACCATAATTGGCCGTCAGCGACAATTCATAATCCAACAGCCGTGCATTTGCACCTGCATTATAAAGACGAACTGTGCGCGATTCATCCAGCACCGGCTCGCCTTCGGCACTTGTCCATTTGCCGATTCCGGTGAATTCACCAAAAACCGGGCCTTCCGTCAAATCTTTAAATTCCAGATGTTTGGTGAATCCATGTCCTGGCGTTTCTGCCCAGTTATTGACTTCGTTGACTTCATCAAAAGCAGTCCACATCGAACGGTGATGCGGGTGATCATGCGATTCGCCGTCCACGTCTTCCATCGGAAAAGCCCGTGTCAACGGCACATTTCCAGGCCCAAACACCGGCCACAAAAATGGCCGTGCGCCTTCATCCACGTGATATTCGCTAAAAAGCCCTTCCGGCAGATGCAGGCTCAGCTTGCGTCCCACTTTGAGGGTGACGGCAGGCGCGTCCTGCGCGGGTTGCAATTCCCATTTTCCTTTAACGGATTTTGTGGTGATGGAAAGTACTTTTTCGTCATGCACTTGAACGGGCAAGGTTTGGCCATTTTCGCGATTTACCAAAACAGCGCCTTCAGTTGGCACATCGCCAGGTTGCAACGGCAGTTCGACGACAACGGGCAAGCCGCCGGTTGTTTTAATGTTGAGTTCGATGTTCATAGTTTCCTTTTTTGTGAATTATGAATTAACGTATCCCTGATTTCGTGCAATTCATAATTAAATCAAAATCCGCATTCCTTCATATACGCAAAACTTTCCTTCGCCAGCGTCAACGGATCTGGCCGGTAATCAAAAGGTTCCAGCGAAACCCAGCCATCATAACCGGCTTCTTTTAACGCTGAGGCGATCAGATGGAAATCAGTTTCACCATAACCAGGCGCGCGGCGGTTGGCGTCGTTGGCGTGGTAATAATGGCACTCTTTTCCCCATTGACCAATCAGCTCCGCTGCTGCTTTGCCACTGGAATCGCCACTTTCGCCGCACAGGCTTTTAGTATCCAGCATTAATTTAAAATTGGGATGATTCACCTCTGCAACCATTTTTGCGGCCTCGGCAGCTGTCATCACGAAATCACATTCTGGCGCGGGCAACGATTCCATGCATAACGTTACGCCGCGTTCAGTAAGTGTTGAAAGTACTTTTGAATAGGAATCCGCTGCGCGTTTCCAGGCGCTTTCCAAATCGTCTTCTACCACGCGCTGTTTGGGCGAACCAAAAATCATGGTATCCGCGCCCACGTCCGCCGCGAAGTCAATCAAGCTACGCAGAAAATCAACTGTCTCCATTCGCGTTTTGCTGTCGATGGCATTGATGTGTAATCCGGGCGGCGACATCAAAAGCCAATGCAGCGACGTGATGGGTAAGCCATGATCCGCCGCCGCTTTTTTAATCTCTTTGCGTGTGGTAGCATCACATTGCCGTGCGTCAGATGTCAATGTAAATGGTGCGAGTTCAATTCCCTGATAACCAATGGCTGCCATCTGGCGGCATAAATCGTCCCAACTTTTCACCGTTTGGCTTTGGCCGAATACTTCATTGCATATGGATAGTTTCACTGGAAATGTGTTAGCACAAAACGACGTGCTTGGCAATTGACAGAAATAATATTAGCAGCGGCGATTATAGCATGATTCCCAATGTTGCAATGTAATGTTTTACAGAAAACCACCGCCCTATCAAGAGTTATAAAATTTAGTTATTTAAAAAACACATAAAAATAAATTTATTTTTGAACATGCGTTCATTTTTTTTCGTCACTGCGCGCTAATGTGGCATAATGAATGCGTAGTAGCATTCGCGAATGCTACAGAACGGTTGAATCAGTCCTTCTCGGGAAGGCGAAAGTTGTGTAATAGTAAAAGCTTTAAGAATGAATTTGAGGAAACGTGGCTACTCTGAATTTTTCTTCCTGCGTACTATCCAAGCATACGGACGTCATTTCCAGCTTGACCAGTTCAACCAAAAAATATTTTGGAGGAAGGAAAGATGCAAAACAAGACAAAACGATTAAGCGTTTTGCTGGGATTGGCGTTGGGCGCACCTGCGTTGGTAGCCCCCGCTGTAATGCCATCCCATGCCCCTGCAGCAATGGCTGCAGAAACTGCCGAGTATCCCGATGTTCCACAGAACCATTGGGCCTATGAGGCTATCAACAAGTTGAGCCAGGCTGGCATCATCGAAGGTATGCCAAACGGCACATACATGGGAAACAAGCCCATGACTCGTTATGAGTTCGCCGTCGCCGTCGCACGTATTCTCGACAAAGTCGGCGGAGCCGGCGCAAGCGGCGCTCAAGGTGAGCAAGGACCTCAAGGTCCTCAAGGTCCTGCAGGCGCCGTTGGCCCAGCCGGTCAAATCCCCGATGTTAGCCAGTTTGTGAAGCGTAAAGAACTGACTGACGCCATCAATGCTTTGCGCAACGAATTCGCGCCAGAGCTGAAGGCGCTGGGTGTTCGCGTTGACGACCTCGACAAGCGTGTCACCGACATTGAGAATCGTTTGGCGAAGCCGCCCAAACTAACCATCACCCCAAGCATGCTGTTCCGTGCTGGATCGTCGAACTACAACCTCAGCAAAGCTCCTGCCTCCCTTAGTGGCCAGGGGGCAGATTTTGAGGATGATTTCTTCAATACCCAACACCAATACAGCTACATGGATTTCTCCTTGCGTTTGGCTGACCGTGTTTCGGACAACGTGACGTTAAACGCGGAAATCCGCTCATTGACCGGCAATCAGGAAGATCCAATCGGCCTGATTAATAACCTCGGTAGCATCGCTGGCGGCATCGGTGGTATTGGCGGCCTTGGTGGTACGATCGGACTGAACACCAATTTCTACTTGCGTCAGGCCAACGCTGTGGTCGATTTGAATCATTTCAAATTGATTGCAGGACGTCAGCACACCAAGATTGCCCAAGGTCTGTTGTATGACAACGATTATCTCCCTACTGACCAATTCCAGGGTATGTTTAGCATCGGGCCGGTAAACGTCGATGCGTTTATTGGTTCCACCAATAACAACCTCGGAGTTGCTCCGTATCAATTGTCTGGACCAGCACTTGTTTTCGCTGCTTTGGGCGGGCCTAATGGCTATACAGGTTTGCCGACTTATGCCGGTGGTGGTGGCGGCATCGCGGGTATCGGCAGCAGCGTTCGATTGGAAGATAGCGAAAGCCTGGTTCATGGTTCTTTGGATCTGTTCAAGATTGCAGGAAAGCCAGTCCAATTGGGCGCATCTTACTTGTTCAGCGGCGTAGCCGACCAGAAAGGTTGGGGCGCAGATCTGACATTGCCGTTGTTTAATCGCAATGTCGGCATTGAATATGTCAACCAGAAGCAATATGCAGACGGTACGAATAGCAATGGCGCTGCCTACAACATCACCGTTCCGGTGTTACGCACCAAGAGCGTTGACCTTGATGTAGCATATGGCAAGGCAAATGATGACTATGAGTATTTCTTGTCTTCAGCCGCCAATCCTTACGCTCGCACCTGGGCCGAAACGATCTTTGATCGCCCGATCGCCTTGGGCGCACCATTGATCAATGGTACAGGCGGCGGACTCGGAGCTCCTTTGATGACAGTCAAGAAAGCCTGGGATATCAACGGAACTTTGCGTTTCATCAAGAAGCTCCCGATCAACCTGCGTTGGTATAATGCCAAGGGCAGCGACGATGTGGATCTTGGTAATGTGTGGTCAGTCGGCACCAACTACCAGTTGACTCAGGGATTGGATCTGGAGTTGAAGTATGGCCAGTATGATCCTAAGGGCGATGTGGAATCCTTGAAGTATTTTCGCATTGGCGCCAACGTTGGATTCTAAACGTTGAAAGCCCATTAAAAGTACTTTCGTAAAAGTACTTTCGTAAAAGTACTTTTTGAACCGGTAGGATGCGTTAAGCATTCTACCGGTTCTTTTTTTCTCATTTGCTCTCAACCTCCAGTTAGTAAAAGAGGCTAAAATTCGAGTAAGGGGTTTTCCAAGAACTGATAAATTACCCCTTGCATTAATTTTTGAATATAGTCATAATAGCCTTTGTGTTGTGATCATTCGACAAGGATGGTTTAGAACTTTGTTTATGAGCAGTAAAGTGCAAAAAGAGCTTTGAGGAAACGTGGCAACTCTATTGTTTTTCTTTTTCACGCATGCAATTGAACATTCTTCTGAAAACATTTTGTTTTATGGTATGCAACCAAAAAATATTTTGGAGGAAGGAAAGATGCAAAACAAGACAAAACGATTAAGCGTTTTGCTGGGATTGGCGTTGGGCGCACCTGCGTTGGTAGCCCCCGTTGTAATGCCATCCCACGCCCCTGCAGCAATGGCTGCAGAAACTGCCGAGTATCCCGATGTTCCACAGAACCATTGGGCCTATGAGGCTATCAACAAGTTGAGCCAGGCCGGCATCATCGAAGGTATGCCAAACGGCACATACATGGGAAACAAGCCCATGACTCGTTATGAGTTCGCCGTCGCCGTCGCCCGTATTCTCGACAAAGTCGGCGGAGCCGGCGCAAATGGCGCTCAAGGTGCACAGGGCGAACAGGGTCCTCAAGGACCCCGAGGCCCCGTTGGCCCAGCCGGTCAGATCCCCGACGTTAGCCAATTTGTGAAGCGTCCCGAATTGGTGGATGCCATCAACGCTTTGCGCAACGAATTCGCGCCAGAGCTGAAGGCGCTGGGTGTTCGCGTCGATGATCTCGACAAGCGTGTCACCGACATCGAGAATCGTTTGGCAAAACCGCCCAAACTGACGATCACACCAAGCCTGTTGTTCCGCGCTGGTTCGGCGAACTACATCAGCCAAAATTACGATGGCCAAGCCGATTACGGCCCGCGTAATGGAATCGCTAATGGCGATAATGGCGGTTGGTATGGTAACGTTCCAGGTTCCGAGTATTTTTCGAACGGAGATTATCACCAGTTCAGCTATCTTGACTTCTCACTGCGTTTGGCTGATCGTGTTTCCGACAACGTGACATTGAATGCTGAATTGCGCTCACTGTCAGGAACTCAGGAAGATCCTTGGGCTGGCGAAGGCAGCAACTACTATTATGATGACGACTACGCATCTGGCAACATTGGTGGGTTTTATCTCCGCCAGGCTAATGCTGAAGTCGACCTGAAAAATCTCAAATTGATCCTTGGCCGCCAGCACACCAAAGTGGCACAAGGCCTGTTGTATGATAACGATCTGATCCCGACCGATCAAGCTCAAGCATTATTCAGCATTGGCCCGGTTAATTTGAATGCTTTCATTGGCTCCACCAGCAACAACTCTTCGCTAGGCAGCGGTCAGGGGTATTTAACTTCCGGTGCAGCTTACTGGATGGGTGCCAATAGCCCATCCTTTGGCTCGGGCTCCGGTGCTATCGTTGGCTTCCCCAGCCTCAACTCGTACATTATGGGTGGCACGGCTCCCAATACGTACCTGGAAGACAGCGAAAGCCTCGTTCATGGTTCGCTTGATTTGTTCAAGATTGCCGGCAAGCCAGTTCAGTTGGGCGCATCCTATCTCTTCAGCGGCGTTGCTGATCAGAAAGGTTGGGGTGCCGACTTAACAGTGCCGTTGTTTAACCGTAACGTCGGCATTGAGTATGTCAACCAGAAGGATTATGCCAACGATAATGAGAGCAATGGCAGTGCGTATAACATCACCGTTCCCGTGCTCCGCACCAAGAGCGTTGATCTTGACGTAGCTTACGGCAAAGCCAGCGACGACTTCGAATACTTCCTGTCTTCCGCCGCTAACCCCTATGCTCGCACTTGGGGTGAAGCGATCTTTGATCGCCCGCTCGCTTTGGGCGCGCCGCTTATCAATGGCAATGGTGTCAATGGCGCATACTACATGGCTGCCAAGAAGGCTTGGGATGTAAATGCGACCTTGCGTTTCATCAAGAAATTCCCCATCAACTTGCGTTGGTATAACGCCAAGGGCAGCGATGTCAATGGGGCAAGCACCAATCTTGGTAACGTCTTTACAGTGGGAACCAACTACCAGTTGACACAGGGACTGGATTTGGAACTCAAGTATGGCCGCTACAACCCCGATGGCGATGTTGATCCCATCAACTACTTCCGCATCGGCGCCAACGTTGGATTCTAAATGTTGAACGTCAACTAAAAGTACTTTCGTAAAAAGTACTTTTGAACCGGCAGGATGTTTTTGAAACATCCTGCCGGTTTTTTATTTAGGGAAGCAATTAACGATGGCGTTGCTGCCTAACGACGTCATTCTGATGAAGCCTCAAGCAACTGAAGAGTCCCCAAAGTTTCTAACGTCGTTTCTTCGCTGGGGGATTCTTCAGGTCGCAGAGCTCCCCTCAGAATGACGTTGGTTGTTCGTTAATTGCTAATTGTCCATTGTTCATTGCCCCTCAGTGTGATAAATTTTTATCCATGCAAGGAATTGGTACAAGCTCCGTGAATCTCTCAGAAATCACCACGTTTATATTTGACTTGGACGGCGTATTGTGGCGCGGCAACACTGCGATTGATGGTGCTGTTGCAGCTGTTAAAAAATTGCGGGAAGCAGGAAAACGATGTTTATTCTGCACTAATAATTCCAGCAGCACCCCTGCGAATTATGTAGAAAAGTTGGACAGCATGGGATTACACGTCAAGGAATCCGATGTGCTAACTTCATCGTGGGTGACTGCTCATTATCTGTCCGGACATTTCACGGGGCCGTTCCTGGCTTATGTTGTTGGCGAAGAGGGGATTTATTCGTCACTACAAAAAATTGGCGCACGCATCGTGCCCGATTCCGATTTAGACAGCATTGAAAGCGTCGATTGTGTCGTAGTTGGCATTGATCGGGAATTTAATTATAAAAAGCTGCATCACGCACAACGATTGATTCAAAATGGCGCGCTGTTTATTGCTACCAATCGCGATGGAAGTTATCCGGTGGAAGATGGAGTGAGACCTGGCGCGGGATCAATTGTAGCGGCCGTTGAAGCAGCCAGTGCTACTGCTCCCGTCACAGTTGGGAAGCCGCGGCCGGTTATGGTTGATTTGGCTCTCCAAAAGTTAAACCTTAAACCAAGCGAAGTCGCTTTTGTGGGAGATCGCCTGGATACTGATATTGCTTGCGCGCGCCGTGCTGGCGTCACCGCTATTTGTGTGCTCACTGGCGTTACGTCCGAAGATAAAGCCGTTCGTGCCAGAGGCGAATTGCGTCCGCATTATATCTATGCCACCTTGCCCGATCTATGCAAAGAGGCCTTAGCGCCAAGCCCCACAATTTCCAGCGTGCCCTCAGAAGAAGCTCTAACACCAGTGGAAACGCCGGAAGAAAGTACTTTTACCATACCAGCAGAAAATACTGCTGAAGAAATCTCCCCCTCTCCAGTTGCGGAAAATGATGCGCCGGCAACTTCTTTGGCTGATGATATCGATCAGTTGTTTGAGGAATCAAATGAACAGGACTCGTCTGCAGAAGACAAAAAATTTGACCTCGACTCTGCCATGAGCGTGGCTGTAGAAGAGGAGCCGGAATTGCCAGATTCGCAAAAACCCAGTTCTGCCAGCGAAGAATCAAACGAAGCGGAATTCAGCTCGAGTGAAAGTACTTTTGATCTCGATAAAGCGATGAGCACGGTTTCCGCAGAGGAAGCAAAACCCCCTTCACAAACCACTGATGCGGACGCTAAAAAAGAAAAAGCGGCCGAGGAAAGTTTTGACTGGAAGCTGGACTGAGCAGTTTGCAATTAGCAACCATTATTTGTTGCACTACGCTTTGTTAATTGCCAACTGATCATTGCTAATTGCCATGAAGTCTTCGCCATTTCATACCATTTCCTATTTAATGGCTTACCGGCGCCATTTTGGAGCGGGTAAGGAATTTCATCGCATCCGTTTAACAGATGAGGCAAAAGCATTTTTGATGACGCGTGGGCGCACTGCGAGCCGCGTGGAATGGTGGGGCGCGGGTATTCATGACATTGGCGGCGCGGTTTATCAATCCCACGAAGATGCAGGGCAAATTTGGCGGCAGATTGAACAATTTTCGCGTCAGCATCACGCAGCGCGGTTAGCGCAAATTCCAGAAGGCTGTGCGATCATAAAATATGCCACTGAATCAGGTTGGCAGATTGAAGACGCCGAAGTGTGCCCCGAATTGACATTGCCATCCAGCTGGGATGAATACCTCAAGATGCTGGGGCGTAACATGCGTGAACAAATGCGGCGTTATCCGCGCCGTTTGGAAAAACAATTTTCTGTGGAATACGAATTAGCGCAAGACATTCCATCCATGGAAAAAGCACTGGATAATCTGTTTAGATTGCACGGCAAACGCTGGCGCGCGCGCGGGCAAACCGGCGTTTTGGCCACGCCGCGCCGGCAACGATTTCACCGTGACGTGTGCCGCGCATTTTTGAAGAGAGATTGGTTGCGCCTGTGGACATTGCGCTGTAATGGTGAAGCCGTTTGCGTGTTACTCAATTATTTTCATGGCGGAAAGTACTTTTTCTTTATCGGCGGTTTTGATCCGGCATGGAGCCAATTAAGCGTAGGAACATGTTTGTTTTCCCGCATTTTTCAACACGCGATTGCGGAAGGCGCGCAGAGTTTCGATTTTTTGCGTGGTGCGGAAGCTTATAAATATCGTTATGGCGCGGTGGATAAACATTACAAAACCATCAGCTGGCACAGCGATTCGCCGCGTGGACGTTTGATGCGTCATCGGATTAGGATGGAAAATCGTGTGCAGCATCACATTCACGAACGGTTTTCCGCAGCCGCGAAGTAGGGGCGTGTGGCGGCACGCCCAGATGCGATTCACGGTAACATTCCGGGCGCGCCGCCGCGCCCCCTACAATTTGTCCGCCGCTTTTACACCCAAAATCGCGAATCCATTTGCCGTCACCTGGCTGGCGGCTTTTAATAAATTTCCATCCAGCGATTGATCGGCGCGATGTGCTGCCAATAGCTTCTCCGTCAATTTCGCGCCCTCCTGCAAATAAAGTGCAATACGCTGTGGCGAAAACTGCGTTGTCGCGGTTTCCACAGTTTCGTTCCATAACGCAACCCACCGTGCCAGTTCAGTTTCGGTGTCATTCCATTTGCTGGCCGTCTCCACGTTTTGCGCATCCGCTTCCCGCTGTAATCCAGCCAGGCGCGCTGGCAAAAGTAATAATTGGTACACCGGATTCGATTGATCGTCGCGGGATAATAAATCCCGGTCCAGCACCGCCTGCTGATCTACCGCTTGCAGCAACAAAGCCAGCCGTAGCGTGGCAACGTCGAAAAGCGCCAATGCTTCGTCCGTGGTAGACGGCGATTCATTTTCCGGCAACGTTATACCATCTCGCGCCCAATGCAGCGGCGCGCACAAAAGTACTTTTAGGTGATCGGGGTTCAGTCCCGCTGCCGCTAATGCCGCCTGCGTGCGTCCCACATATTGCCCATGCTCATCGCTCCAGATGTTGATGAGCGTGTCATAGCCACGCTCAAATCGATAGAGATGATAAGCGATATCACTGGCCAGATAGGTGGGCGCGCCGCTCTGACGCGTCAGTGAGCGATCCGTTTCGTCGCCCCATTTGGATGTCGCAACCCAGGTAATGCCATCGCGCTCATAAACGGCATCATGCTCACGCAGTTGATTAGTCGCCGCTTGCAAGCGGCCTTCATTCATCAGCGCTGTTTCATAGACCCACAGATCGATTGGCACATCCAGCGTTTCCAGCGAATGTTGATGCGAGCGAATTGCGCGGCGACAGGCGTCGCCGGCAAATGCTTTGGCTGCTTCATCTTCGGGCAACTGCAAATAACGATTACCATCGCGTTCGGCGATTTGCTTTGCCACTTTCCGCACAAATGGCGTGTCCAGCGCGCCTTCGGGCGGTTTTGCCGCCTTGCCGAAAATCGCGGAATATTGCGATAGAATGCTTTCGCCCAACAAATTGAGGCGCGAGGAAGATTCGTCATCGTTAATCAGATATTCCCGCGTCACTTTTGCGCCCTGCCATTTCAACAAGCGGCACAGCGCGTCGCCGTAAATGGCAATCCGGCCACGATGTAAGTTGAGCGGGCCGATGGGATCGGCGGAAACAAATTCCACGCTAACGCGCCGTCCGCTCCACTGATCCAGCGCGCCAAAAGCCGCGCCCTGTTGCAATGCATTGTCGATTTGTGATTGTAAAAGAGAATCGTTCATGGAAAAATTCAAGTAATTGTTTTCGAGGGTGATTTTGTAATACGGCAATTGAGATGTAAGCCTTTCCTGCAAATATGTGACCAGCTGTTTTTCAGTGCCAGAATGCCGTGCTGCACCCAATATCTGGTTCACATTAATCGCAAAATCCACATCGCGTCGTTTTGGCCGATTGATGCGGATGGATGAAACATCCAAATTATACGTCCCTAAAGTTTGCCACAAGAGACGCCGCAGCGCGCTGCGGGTAATTGGAATCGGTTCGTCCATAAAAGTACTTTTGAAGAAACCGCGCGCGTCAGCAAGCGGAGATTTCATTAGTCTCTCGCAATTTCCGCTTGCTTACGCGCGCGGTTCTTCAACCTGTCAAAATATATTGGCTCAACAACATCAGTCCATACGAAAAAATTCCCATCGTTAAAATCATGCCAACAGCAGAATAAACCAAACCGGAATTAAATAAACGCCGCCCGAACGACGTGACAACCACGGGCTGTTCCTGATATTTTTGCTGCAACGCCAATCCAGCGTCGATACCGCTTTGCAATTGTTTGGCGTTGGCGGGGCGCGTGGTGAACCAGTTTTGCAGCCATTCGCCCAGGTTGCGCCAGAACAAATAAATAAATAGCAGCGCAAACAATATCGTGCCAGGATCGAAAGAAGGCAGATGCTGAAAAACGATTTCAATTAAACCGGCCAGCGCCACCAAATTGGTTCCGCAACGCGGATGCGCCCGCGGCATTTGTTTCACATTTTCGGGAATCAATTCCAGCCCACGCTCCATCGCCCACACCGTTTGATGTTCGGCGGCATGCGTTCCCGCAATTGGCAGCAAACGGAAAGATCCTAAAAACAGGAATCCCTGCGCCGCCGTCATGAAAAGACTCAGCCAACTGCCAGAAGTGGAAGCAGCACCAATGCGCCCCGAAACAAATTGCGTCGCTAAGCCATGATTGATGAAATAGAGCAAAACCAGCATCACCACGAAGCTGAAAATATAGCATAATCCCATCAAAATACCGGAAAGAAAAAGCCCAAACGTGGGCGCGCCAGCGCTGATATGGCCATCAGTGAGCCACACGCCCAGCGGCGTTGCCATGCCGCCAACCATCGGCGGACGGATATTTTTGTTCATGGCCGCCAGCACGTCAGCATGGGAAATCAATCCGAGATAGGAACCGTTTCCGTCAATAACCGGCAACGCAGGAACGTCGTAACGCTGCAAAGTGGACAAAGCATTTTCGAGCGAAAATACCGCCGGCACGAAACCCAAATCACTGCACATGATGGTTTCAGCAGTGCAGGGTTTTGCGGTAAAAGTACTTTTATCTTCCGCGCCGGGTTCACCGTTAAAAGTACTTTTGCTCCCATACGAAACTGGTTCACATTTGATTAAATCCCGTTCCAGCACCAGGCCAAGAACACGCACGGGAGCGTCATCTCCTATGCCCATGCGCCGTTCGGCAGGAACGCGATCCAGTACCGGCAACGCGCCAAAGGTGGATTCGCGCAGATTTTGCGCGATATGCCCAATGCTATCATTGGGCAATGCGATGGGCGCGGGGCGAGCTAATTGTCCGGCTTGTGTGAATGGCATAGGTTTTGAATCATCAAGTGTCATATCGAGCGAAGTCGAAATATCTTTGTAACGAACAACAGCAAGATTTCTCCACTTCGCTCGTCCCTCGCTATGGTCGAAATGACACTATATCTATCTTGCTGTAATTTTTTCCAGTCCGCCCAAATACGGCCGCAGCACCGTTGGAATTGAAATGCTACCATCAGCATTTTGATAATTTTCCATGATTGCCGCCCAAGTTCGTCCCACCGCTAAACCGGAACCATTAAGCGTGTGCACAAATTCCGGTTTTCCGGGTTTGCCGTTTTCAGATTGCGGACGATAACGAATGCCCGAGCGGCGCGCTTGGAAATCTTGAAAATTGGAACAAGATGAAATTTCGCGATAGGTATTTTGTGCCGGAAACCACACTTCCAAATCGTAAGTTTTAGCCGCCGAAAAACCCAAGTCGCCAGTGCAAAGTGAAACTGTGCGATAGGGCAGTTCCAATAATTGCAAAATATTTTCAGCGCGTTCGCGCAATGTTTCCAGTTCCTGATTCGAATCCTGTGGCTTACAAAATTTCACCAGTTCCACTTTGTTGAATTGATGCACGCGCACGATGCCGCGCGTGTCTTTTCCGGCGGAACCGCCTTCGCGGCGGAAGCAAGCGGAATAGGCGCAATAGTAAATCGGCAATGTACTTTCGTCCAACAATTCTTCACGATGCAAATTGGTAATCGGCACTTCGGCAGTAGGCACCAACCACAAATCATCTTCGGAAATATGATAGGCATCTTCGCCGAATTTGGGCAATTGGCCGGTTCCCGTCATGCAATCTGAACGCACTAAAAACGGCGGAAAAATTTCGGTAAAACCGTGGGCAGTGTGCTGATCCAGCATGAAATTGATGAGCGCACGTTCCAGCTTAGCGCCGTCACCTTTCAACGCATAAAACCTGGCGCCGCTGATTTTGGCAGCGCGTTCGGCGTCCAGGATATCCAGCGCCGTTCCCAATTCGCCGTGTTCTTTGGGCTCAAAATCAAACTGCCGCGGCGTGCCAAATTTGCTGATTTCCACATTATCGTTTTCATCCGCGCCAATCTGCACATCAGCGGCGGCGAGATTGGGAAGTTGCAACAATTCGCTTTGCAACGCTTCGTCTAATTCCCGTCCGGCGGCGTCCAACGTAGAAATCTTTTCGCCGGCATTACGCGTTTCCGCAATCAATTCACTGGCGTCGCTGCCTTCGCGTTTCAATTTGGCCACTTGTGCGGAGGCTTCGTTGCGTGCGCGTTTCAATTCTTCCACTTCCGCCAACCCAGCGCGGCGTTTTTCATCGAGCGAAAGTACTTTTGCTACCACCGCGCCAGCATCCGCCACGCCGCGTTGTTCCCAGGCGAGTTTGAATTTTTCCGGCTCGGTGCGAATTTGTTTAATATCGTGCATCGTTTTTGAAATATAAAAGAGAACGGACGCAATTGCATTGCGCCCGTTTCAAGATTAACAAATTGGAGCAATTTACGCCTTAGTTTTATTATGCTTCTTGGATCTGGCCGTCCTTAATCATCAGATAATAATTATTTTCCTCGTCAGGCAAAACAAAGGGGATTGCTCCAACAGCTTTAATTTTAGGTGACAATGATGTGTTGCTGGACCAGCCAGAAAATCGATGCAGTCCACTATCCTCATCTTGATCTAAATCGCTATTGGAGAAATATTCAAATTCATATTCGTCTTCATCTATTAAAACCAATGTATCCCTAAGTTTCCAAGCATCTATTGGTTTTTTACACAGATTAATAACCTCAACTGACATTAACCACAATATGCCCTCAATTACTACTTCATTAATTAGGGACTCATCAATTTCTTCAATGGTGGTGCGGCGGAATGCTAATATTCGCAGTCTAAAAGAGATTTCTTCTTCAAAATATTTGCCTTTACACTCATGCCATGTACCACTTTCGATGGCATTTGCCACGGAATATTTATTCATGTTATCTTTCCTTAGTTAAATAATGTTCAGTATTTCATCCAATTGATATTCATAGTTATCGCAATACCAAGACCATCTTTCACATTGTTTATGTAATTCAACCTTAACAACGGGGTTACTAATAATTCTTATTTGGAATGGATCTCCATTAATGACAACTGCCACCAAATAGTTATCCCCGTGCTGATGCGCACTTGAATATTCGTTATTGGTTAGCCGAAACGGTTCTGTAAATGCGGAAACGCTTTTAACTTCGACGTAAAGTCGTTTGTTGCCTTCAAGTGTAACTTCAAGATCATATCCAAGATTCGCTTTACTTATGTCCGTCACTTCAAGAATTCCACTCAGCGCCTTCAAGTATTCTTGGGTATTTTTCTCTGCACTACGCCACTTTGTTAGATTGGGCTGGTACTTAAATTCTTTTTGGAGTGGCACAATTTGCTCCGGATTCTTTTCCTGATTTTGCTGAGGAGTATTTCTATTAGTCGAAAACACCTCTTCTGTCTTCTTACTTACAGGTATTCCGAGTTTGTTCCAAAAGAATTTCAAGTCAGGCGTATCATTGTTGTCAAATACGAATTGTAAAAATCCATTATCAATATCGAATGTGGATGTTATGTCATCCGCCGCCACTGCAGTTCCACCAACAGGGAATATCTTTAATGCATTTATTTCTTCAACTTTCTCTGGATTAAGATCATAACGGAATTGTTTTACAATTTTGGTAAAAACTTGCGCGCTGCCCAAATGCGTCAATGAACATTGATTTGTTTTGTTCAAAACTTCCTGAAGCGACAACGTAGGGACGTTCATTCGAGATAAAAATGGAATCAATTCAGGATATTGTCCCAATAAACCCTTTCGAACGGATACAATTTCTCCTTTGCAGATATTCTCTTAATCTTCATATGAGAGCCAATCAGGTCGTAATCTTAATGCAGAAAACGCTACTGGTTGCTTCTTCTCATCAACAAAAGTACTTTCACTGAGCCTTTTCCTGAGCGATGCTAATAACTGAGGTCCAGATCTGCCAAAATTCTGTTGCGTTGTGTTGCTGAAAACAGTAAAGAAACCTGGATGATGCTCGTTATCACTCAATATGCCCAAAACTATGTCACAAAAAATAGTTACCGCATCAGCGAGTGAGGCTAATGAATGTTCATCCATGTCAAGGTTTTTTCTTGAAGGATCTGTGCTGTAATCCCCATTGATTTTCAGGAAAGCTCCAGCAAATTCAGTGGTAGGTGTAAAAGAATGAAATACAGATTCTTCTCGTTGCGCTGGATTGATGATGCCTTGCGACATTTTGAATGCTACAGTGCTATTAGGGTCACGCAGGGAAGGATGAATATTCCATTCATCGGATAGGTCATTCTCGCGAATTGTTAAGACATTGTATTGTTGGGCATCAGCGCCAGTTTGGATTGTAACCTTTCGTTTTATTTCGTGAACGTCAAATTCGATTGATCTTACGTTATGTAAAAACAAAAGACATCCGCGATCAAAATCCATTATCTCCTCAGTAAGGAGGCGTTTGTTGAACCCTCGAAAAACAAACACGGTGGTGTATGAAAGATGTTCTTGCAAGTGTCTGACTCTCTCACGAATTTCGTCTTTATCTTTGCTTGATATTACGTGTGGAATTCGAATTAGCGGAACATCTTTATCGCTCGCAAGAATAGATTGGGTTGCATCTTTGTCAAAAAAGAATTCATGTTCACCACTGAAAACGAAGACAGACTTGGCTAAGTTCACAACGGATTTAAACCCTATTCCTCGATAACCAATGGTATTTACGCCACGTCGTTTATCCGAGGCTCCACTGCGGCAAAGCGCTTCAATGTCATCAAGCGTGAACGTTTTTCCATCATTGCAAACAGCAAACCCGCCTACAAAGTCATGAATGCCGAATTTTTCCGATTGGGCATCATCTGCATTTTGAAGCAATTCAATTAACGCGCGAGTTTTGTAGCTCTCTGCTATATATTGTTCTACCTCGGCCAAATCACTAAAGAGCTTAGGAGCATCTCGAGCCTCTTTCAAAAAGCTACAGATTAGTGTTTCAAGCGAATCCGCCATGAATAGCAGTATCCCAAGGCATAGTCAGTTTGACAATCTTTCATTTCACCAAGATTATTGAGTATGGAAAGGTACTGACTTACTCTCTTCAAGATTAACAAATTAGAACAAATAGCGCTGTCAGCGCAAAAGTACTTTTGATGGTTATTCGAGTCCCGCAATCCACGCCGGCTGTTTCTGCTTAACGCCATCCACAAATTGTTCCCAACCGGCAAGGCTGTGGCCATTCAGAATATCCCATAATTCATACGCCGGCTGGCCGTACATGCCATAACGGCGCAGCGCCGCCTGTTTGCCTTGTTGCAGAAAAATCCACTAACCGATGAGCGAACAGTTTTCAAAAGGGCCGAGCGATTTCAGCATTTTGCCATCGCGATAAAAGGCCAGCGACGTTTCCCAATAAGGTGTCGGCTTTTGATCGCGATAGTCCAGGAATTCGCCCACGCGCCAGCCCACGGTTTGATGATCGGGAGCGATTTGCGGTTTGCTGCAATTGCCGCTGTCGGCGATGCGGCGTTTTTCGCCGGTATCGAAAACCAGGTAGATATTGCCGTGTTTGATGTTGTTGCTTTCGGCGATATCCCACACGAACGCCTTTTGCACGGTTTGCGCCTGCGCCGCCGCAGACAACATCATTGCCAGCAGTAGAATACCGAAAGTACTTTTACGCATCATGGTTGAAGAGCAACTTTTCCAGCTTGTTCCAAGAGTACGCAGGACTTCAAAATCGTTGATATTGTGTTGTTAAAGGTAGGGCACTCTCGCCGCGAGCGCCGTGCGGCTGGCTCGGCGAGCCAGCCGCACCTGTCGTTGACGTACTGAGTACTTTTGTTCAATGCCCATGCCCGTCATCTTTGCTGTGTGCGGCCGGTGCTTCAGGTTTCCCCGTTTTCAACATCTGCTGCACCACTTGTTCCAGCTTCTTGGCTTTGGCGTCGTCGTAGCCGGTTTCCGCATATTGCACAACGCCGTTTTTATCGAGCACCAGAACGGTGGGATACAACGTGCCGTGATATTGAGTTTTGAAGAGTGTGGCGTGGGCATCGAAACCGATAGGATAGGTAATGCCCCATTGATTCGCGGTGGCGCGTACCTGGCCCCAGTCATTTTCCGCGAAATGCGGATCGGGATTGTCGCTGGGCGATTGAATTCCGATAACTTGCAAACCCTGCTTGCCATATTTTTTATACAACCCTTCCATAAACGGCGCGGCGTCTTTGCAATGCGGACAGGTGGCGCGCCAGAATTCCACGATGGCAACGTGCCCTTTGAGGCTAGCGACCGTCACCGAGTTTTTATTACTACTTTGAACCGTCCACAATGCGGCGGGAATGTTGAATTCTGGCGCGGGATGCCCCACCATCTTTTGCAAATCCTGCGCACCCGCCGGTGGTTTTTCCGGCATGGCCGAAGGCGCGGGCGGGCGCGAAGCCAAAAAACCGTACCCACCGATGGCAATAACAATCAACGCGATGACAATTCCTTTCCACTTTTCCATAGAACTAACTTCCTTTACTAAAAGTACTTTTGCGGCGCATTTGCCACATTTCAAATAATGAATATAAAAACACAATAGTGATGATAACATGAATGGTCATGCAAACCGGACACGTTACCTTGATAATAATATACGAAATATAGGCCAGCCCCAACACCGTAACAAATCCCGCCGCCGCCACTATCACTCGCATCAGTACTGCAATGCGCGGCGGCGTTGTGGGATCGGTAACAGATGTCAGCATCATCAAAGCGAAATAAGCCATTCCCCAAACGCCCAATGGTAATCCTAATAACACGCCATATTTGCTGCCGATGACGGCGTCGCAATTAATGGTGGCGCTGATGCCGCAGGCGGATTGGCCGCCTGCGGCCACCACTTGGTGCACATGAATAGCATATGCCGAAACCGCCAAACCAGCCAATCCCAGCAATAAATGTGGCCAGCTGATTTGCCGTTTTGCGGCATCGGGAGAAGAAGGTTTTTCCATAAAAGTACTTTTATAGGATATAATATCCCACTATGAAGCGCGGTTCTGATACATTGACCTGGCGAGAAATCCTGGGATTTTTTGGACAGTTATATTTGTTGTTCCAGGAAAGTTTGGGTTCCCTATTTCGCGGAAAAGTATCCTATCGCCAAACGATGACACAGATGGCAGAAGTGGGCGTCGGCTCGCTGATGATTGCCTGTATCACCGTGGGATTTTCCGGCGCAGTGACAGCGCTTTACGCCAGCGTTCAATTAGTAAGATACGGCCAACCCGGATTGGTCGGCGGATTG
>Ga0164242_10000553_pt1 | contig 45278 bp, 40 predicted proteins | sample OricomgcompostMG_FD_108783 | JGI IMG/M metagenome (GOLD analysis project Ga0164242, IMG submission 108783) | Miracle-Growth compost microbial communities from Emeryville, California, USA - Original compost - Miracle growth compost (MG) ... | reverse complement strand
TTTGGCAGCTACAGTGCGCTTGGCTTTGCCGGGGATGTTGGTGATGTTGACGGTCTGCACTTTGGTGTCGAACTGCGCTTCGATGGCGCGGGCGACATCGTGCTTGTTGAGGTTGCCCGGTACATCGAAAACGTAGGTGCGCGCCTTCTGGCTCAGGCCGTAGGCCTTTTCACTCATGCGCGGCTTCAAGATAACTGTCTTGTACATTATTTGTCACCTCCGAGCCATGTGCTGACGGTTGCCAGTGCGTCGTTGGTCAGAATAATGCTGTCAGCATTAAGTACGTCAAATACGTTCAGGTAATTGGCGACCACAAGCTTGACATCGGTAAGATTGCGACTGGCGCGCTCCAGTTCGGCAGTCTTGTTGTCAACGACCAGCAGCGTGTTCTTGGTGGCGCCGATTTTGGCCAGCAATTTTGCCAGTTCGGCGGTTTTGCCATCTTTGCTGGCAATGTTTTCGATAACGCTAATTTTGCCGGCAACGCTTGCCAGGCTGAGAGCTTGGCGAATGGCCAGGCGCTTGGCTTTGACATTGAGCTGCTTGGAGTAGTTTTCCTGGCCGGTCGGACCAAAGGCGATACCACCGCCAGTCCAGATAGGGTTACGGCTGGAGCCGAAGCGGGCGCGGCCGGTGCCTTTCTGGCGCCAGGGTTTCTTGCCGCCGCCGCGGACGAGGCCGCGGGTTTTGGTAACGGCTAAATTCTCGCGGCCGTTGGCCAAGTAAGTGGTGTACGCTTGCTTCAAAAGCTCGTGGTTTTTGACCTCGACGCCAAAGACGGCTTTGTCGAGCTTGGCAGCAGTGGTGGCTTTTGTGCCGGTTTTAGTAAAAGTAGGAGTTGGCATTAGTCGGCTCCTTTCAAGATAACAATGCTCTTTTTCGGGCCAGGTACGGCACCGGTGACGCCGATGACGCCCAGCTCGGTGTCAACCAACGCAACCTTCAGGTTGCGAACGGTGACTTGCTCGTGACCCATTTGGCCGGCCATTTTCTTGCCCTTCAGGATGTGTTGCGGGTACATCGAGCCGATAGAACCGACTTTGCGGGTATTGCCCTTGCCACCGTGCGTTTTGCGCTGGCGGTGGAAGTTGTGGCGTTTGATGGTGCCGGCCCAACCCTTACCTTTGCTGGTACCGGTCACGTGTACGATGTCACCAACTGAAAAGACCTCGGGGTTAATCGTTTCGCCAACCTTGAGGTCTTCAGTGATTTCATCCACGCGGAATTCGCGCACAATCTTCGGCAATGCGGTAATCTTATTCTTTTTATATTGACCCTGCTGGGCTTTGGCAACGTTCTTGGCCTTAGCCTCTTCAAAGCCGACCTGGACAGCCTGGTAGCCGTCGACTTCGTCGGTCTTCACCTGCGTAATCACACAGGGACTAGCGGAAAGCAAGGTAACAGCCTGCACAACGCCATCTTCGGCGATAGTACTGGTCATGCCAACCTTTCGTGTGAGTAATGCTTTCATAGCAACCTTATCGATTAACCCGCACCAGCTTTCAGAGACTGAGCATAAAAATGCTTGGTTGCTGGTGGTTTCCACCCCTGTTGGAGTGGACCTGCGCGAAGCTCACCAAGTACGGAACTTTAATAAATACCATACTAGGGTAACACGACAATGTTACTCCTGTCAATGCGTTGTGTATTATACTATCTTTTTGAATAACACGTTTCGGCACGGGAGGACTCGTGGAGAAATGAGCCGTGAGTAACAAACCCGCAAGTAGCGACATTGTATACTTCGGCAGGAACCATTTTATCTAAGCTGCACCCATAGCCAGCCAGTTCATTTTCTGTCTGCTGATTGGCGGGCGAAAGAGCTGAACCGTTATCTGTGAATTCCAACTGCGGCAGTTGCGGACTAGCGCTGCGAACAATCACCGTACTACCGCCGTGCACAGTTTCGATACCTGCGGCCGGACTCTGTTGGCCGCGAATGTCGTAGGCAGTACCCGCCAAACAGCCACTGCCGTAGCGGACAATAAGATCCTGCTGGCCGTCGTCGCTCAGCGCGCCCATGATACCGGTGCCCCATTTTTCACTGTGTGTACGATAATCGGTCAGAGCCAGATAGGAGAGTTTAAACCGTCCCGCCGTCGAAGTTCGCCGATAGTCGGCCGCAAATTCCCCACGAGTCGCAGCGATAATCTCGGCATTGCTGCGCGGAGAACCAGTGGGCTTCCCTAAAAAGTGTGTCTTTGCCTGAGCCGCAGTTGTCGCAGTCGCGGCAGAGAGAATTAGACTAGCCGCAATGATGCTTCGTTTTAGTTGATTGCCAGATTTCTCCACCGGCACTTTTTCCAAAGTAATTGACATAATTAGCAAATTGTAATACTAAATGTATTTTTTGAAACAATGCCTACCGTGTAATATAAATGCCGATTTGTGTCCAGAAGCCGACGAACATGGCGACCAGCAACAGCGCATATTCGATTTTGCGGTCGAGCTGGAAGTGGTCGTGGGCGGCAAACAGTACGCCGACAATCAGACCAACGGGAATCGGAATCTGCCCGCTGCCATCCGGCCGCACAAAGCGAATCCACTGCGCGCCGACAATCAAATACAGCACAATCTTGAGCAAGTACACGCTGTCGAGCTCGCGCTGCGGCCGCCGAGCCGCGGCTTTTCGTCTGTTTGTTTTAGCCATTACGCTTAAATAGTAGCACAATCGCCACGGAGCTAGGCTTGCGGGCTGATATCCTGCAGCGAATACGTCATAGATTCTTTGAGGTCGGCAAGATCGGCACTGTCAGGAAAGTGATTTTGCGCCAGACTGACGCCGTTGCGTAGCTGAACAGCCGCATCGCGCAGTTCGTTGTAACGATCCGGGGCAATCGGCTCGCCGGCAATTGTGCCACGCTGCAAGGTTTTAATAACACCGCCAAAGACAAGCCGGGCCTCTCGCGGGATGCTGAGTTCCAGCTCGCGGGAGCCGTCTTCGCCCACTACCCAGCGGCCAACACGCGGGCCATCTTCGTCGCCCTCAATCTCGTCGTCGAAATCAATCGACGCAAAGGCCAATACATTCCGGGCGGCCAGCGGAGAGAGCAAAAACATGCCGAATTTATCAGCTTCGCCGGCATAATCGGGGGCCAAGTATCTATAGCGAACATTTGTTATTCGATCCAAAACGCTCGTCATCACAATTCTTCTCATAAAAAAACCGCAATCACCCTGGGGGAATTTGCGGTTTTGGTTTTACGACCTCTTAAATGGTACCTACACAGCATAGTGCAAGGTGGCCTGGAAGTCAATTGCCACCTGCGTGGCTTGGCACTCGATTACATCTTGATTTCGACGTCGCAACCGGCCGGCAGGCTGAGGTTCATCAGGCTGTCGATGGTCTTGGGTGTCGGGTCGAACACGTCGATGAGGCGCTTGTGGACGCGCATCTCGAACTGCTCGCGGCCTTTTTTGTAGACGTGCGGGCTTTTGATGACCGTAAAGGTGCTCTTGCGGGTCGGCAGCGGAATTGGGCCGGCCAGCGTCGCGCCGGTGCGCAGCGCCGTGTCGACGATCTGCTTGGCAGCTTGGTCGATGACCTTGTGGTCGTACGCCTTTAGGCGGATACGGACCCGTTGTTTGGTTTCTGCTGGTTTGGCGTCAGCCATAATATGCCGCTTCGCCTCATGAGGACAACCTCACAGTTTTCCTCATCGCGCGGGGCAAAAAACGCGGTTTTTGCTCCGGCTGCTCTTTTCCCTACGCGGGAGACGAAACATCTCCTTTCTTTGGTTGTAGTGCTGTAACATCTCGACAATCGGCAAAGGCAACTGCAGCGACTTTTAGTCAGCACAAATTAGTTTACCGAATGATTGTACAATATTTGACTAGTTAATGGAATAGCTAGAGAATTGGCTCACCAGAATCAATAATCTTCTGCCAAAAATGTTGCTTTTGCTGTCTGAAAATTAGCGGGCTGATAGCATTTACTACGATTTTAGCCTCTGGACTAGTCGGACTTTCAAAGCTCTCGCCCCTGGACAATTCTTCGGCTTGTTCGATAGTGTAGCCAGGAGCCGCTTTAGTAACTGTCGTCGCTCCTAGGGATAGATGCGCCCGGTCGGCATTTGTAAGACCCGCGCCGCGCAATGCATCGAGCGACGTTTTTTCCATGCCCGCCAAGGTTCCAGGCTCTGCATCATGCAATGCGGTATATTGAGCCGCAGATAAATCAATATCTACCTTTACTCGTGGTTCATGATTATAAAGTTGAATACCGTATATCATTTGTACTCTTCTTAATTTCTATAGAGTACTATGCCGGCACTAAAATCAAAAGAGCGCTAGTAAACTAGCGCTCTTTTACAAATCTAGAAGTCTAGATTATTTGTCGATTTTGGTGACTACGCCGGCACCGACGGTGCGGCCGCCTTCGCGGATAGCGAAGCGCAGACCTTGCTCCATGGCGATGGGCTGCAGCAGCTTGACCTTGAAGGTGATGGTGTCACCAGGCATGACCATTTCTTTGTCGGCTGGCAGCTCGACTTCGCCCGTCACGTCAGTGGTGCGGAAGTAGAACTGCGGCTTGTAGCCCTTGAAGAATGGCGTGTGGCGGCCACCTTCGTCTTTGGTTAGGATGTAAACCTCAGAATCGAACTCGGTGTGCGGGGTAATGGTGCCAGGCTTGGCCAGCACCTGACCGCGCTCGATGTCGTCGCGCTCAACACCACGCAGCAAGGCGCCGATGTTGTCGCCAGCTTGACCTTGGTCGAGGTTTTTCTTGAACATTTCCACACCAGTAACGACAGTCTTGGTGGTGTCTTTCAGGCCAACGATTTCAACTTCGTCGTTAACCTTGACGATACCCTGCTCCACACGACCGGTGGCAACGGTGCCACGGCCTTTGATGGAGAAGACGTCTTCGATAGGCATTAGGAACGGCTTGTCGAGCTCGCGCTTCGGCTCAGGAATGTAGTCGTCCATAGCCTTGACGAGTTCCATGATGGCGTCTTCGTTGGCAGCGTCGCCTTCGAGCGCCTTGGTAGCAGAGCCCTTAATAATCGGGCAGTTGCGGTCAAAGTCGTTCTTCTCGAGCAAGTCGCGGATTTCTTCCTCGACCAGTTCGACGAGGTCGGGGTCGGCCAGGTCCATCTTGTTCAGGAAAACAAGAATGGAAGGCACACCAACCTGCTTGGCCAGCAGCACGTGCTCGCGGGTCTGCGGCATCGGGCCGTCAGCAGCGGAGACAACCAGTACAGCGCCATCAATCTGGGCAGCACCGGTAATCATGTTCTTGACGTAGTCGGCGTGACCCGGCATGTCGACGTGCGCGTAGTGGCGCTTTTCGCTTTCGTACTCCTGGTGAGAGGTGGCGATGGTGATACCACGCTGCTTTTCCTCAGGTGCGTTGTCGATGTCTTCGTAGTTGCGCGGTACGTTTACCTTGCTCGGCAACTTCTTGGCCAGCACGTGGGTAATCGCAGCGGTTAGAGTAGTCTTACCGTGGTCGACGTGGCCCATAGTACCAACGTTAACGTGCGGCTTGCTACGGTCAAATTGATCTGCCATATAGATTAATCTCCTGATTTTATTAATTATTCTTGCATGAAGCTAGCACAGCTCACGCAAAGTGACCGCTTCAGTATAGAAAAACTGAAGGAGTTTGTAAAGGGTAATGGCACTTAGGCGATTTCAGTTTGTAGCTGTTCTGTCTGAACGGCTAGTTCCCGCTCGCAAGCAACCCTACCCGCCTCGGCCGCACCGAGGCTCGGCTGAGGACATACTTCGTGGCCGATATCTGCCCGAAGCAATAGATTGCCCATATTCCCCGGCAAGGCAAGCGCAGTCTTGATTGAGCCCGAGCATTCGGCGTCGCATTGGGCGCGCGCTTCTAAAACGTGACGGGCAGGATATTTTACACCCTCGTACTCACGCAGTTCCGCCCAATGCTTTTCTTCGGCCAGTTTCCGGGGGCACACACTCATCGCATCACCTCTTTCTCTTGCCAGAATAAACCCAACGGTGCGTGAACGCAACCGCTATAGGCTACTATTTGGCGTTTTTGGCGATGATGGCGTCGGCGACGTGGTTGGGCACGTCGGCGTAGTGGTCGAGCTCCATGGATGAACTGGCGCGGCCTTGCGTCATCGAACGGAGGTTAGTGGTGTAACCGAACATTTCGCCAAGCGGCACGAAGGCGGTGATTTCCTTGACGCCGGCCTGGAGGTCTTCCATGCTTTCGATGCGGCCACGCTTGCTGTTCAGGTCACCGATGGTGTCGCCCATGAATTCCTCTGGGGTAACGACAACAACTTTCATGATTGGCTCGAGCAGCGTCGGGTTGGCTTTTTTGACGCCTTCTTGCAGCGCCATTGAGCCGGCGATGCTAAAGGCCATTTCGGATGAGTCGACTTCGTGGTACGAACCATCGTACAGCTCGGCCTTGATGTCGACCACCGGATAACCGGCGATGACGCCGTTACTCATGGCTTCTTCGATGCCCTTGCGGACAGCCGGGATGTACTCGCCCGGCACCACGCCACCCTTGATAGAATCGATGAATTCAAAGCCCTTGCCGGCTTCGTTTTGGCTGAGGCGCAACCAGACGTCACCGTACTGACCGCGACCGCCGGACTGGCGGATGAATTTGCCCTGGACTTCGACGGCATCTTTGCGAATGGTTTCGCGGTAAGCCACCTGCGGCTGGCCGATGTTGGCTTCGACGCTAAATTCGCGCTTCATACGGTCGACGATAATCTCGAGGTGAAGCTCACCCATACCAGAGATGATGGTCTGGCCGGTTTCTTCGTCGGTGTGGACGCGGAAAGTGGGGTCCTCTTCAGCCAAGCGCTGCAGAGCGATGGCCATTTTTTCTTGGTCGGCCTTGGTTTTCGGCTCGATAGCGATGCTGACCGGCGGCTCTGGGAATGTGATTGATTCCAGAACAATTGAGTTGTTGAGGTCACACAGCGTGTTGCCGGTGGTCGTACCCTTGAGGCCGACGATAGCGGCGATGTCGCCGGCAGAAACTTCCGGCACTTCTTCGCGCTTGTCGGCTTGCATGCGGACGATACGGCCGACGCGCTCTTTCTCACCGGTGGAGCTGTTGAGAACATAGCTGCCGGATTGCAACTTGCCGGAATAGACGCGGAAATAGGCCAATTTACCCACAAACGGGTCGGTGGCAATCTTGAACGCCAGCGCCGCGAACGGCTCGCTGTCGTTTGGCTTGCGCTCGATTTCGTCGCCGGACTTGGGGTGTGTACCCCAGACGCTGCCGGATTCCTCAGGGCTCGGCAGCAGGTCGGTGACCATGTCGAGGACTTTTTCGACGATAACGCCGCGGCCGTCGCCGCCGGTTACCGGATAAAACTTACCGGTCAGAGTAGCAAAACGGATGGCGTGCTTGATTTCGTCCTCGCTCATACCTTCTTCGCCGACTTCGAGATACTTCTCGAGCATGCCTTCGTCTTCGGCGACGGCGTTTTCGACCAGCAGGCTGCGGTAGCGCTTGGCTTCTTCGAGCATGTCGGCGGGGACATCACCCTCGACCAGCTCGTGGTCGGAAAATTCCTTGTAGGTGTAGGCCTTCATGTTCACCAAGTCGACCACGCCGTTGACGCCTTGCTCAAAGCCGATTGGCAGATGAATCGGGAAGGCCCGTTTGTTCAAGCGGTTGTGGATGCTTTCGAGCGATTTGTAGAAATCGCCGCCGGTCTGGTTGATTTTGTTAATAAAGCAGATGCGCGGTACGCCGTACTTGTCGGCCTGACGCCAGACGGTCTCGGACTGGCTCTCGACGCCCATTTTGCCGTCGAAAACCACGACTGCACCGTCGAGTACACGCAAGCTTCGCTCCACCTCAACGGTGAAGTCGATGTGGCCGGGCGTGTCGATGATGTTGATCTGGTGATCTTTCCAGTAGCAAGTCACGGCGGCAGATACGATGGTAATACCGCGCTCTTTTTCCTGCGCCATCCAGTCGGTGGTGGTTTCGCCTTCATGTACGGCGCCGATTTTGTGCTTCAAACCTGTGCGGTACAAAATGCCCTCGGTCGTCGTCGTCTTGCCGGCGTCAATGTGGGCGATAATCCCGATGTTCCGAATCTTACCAATCTCGTATTTCTTCTCTGCCATTATTATCCTTTACCCAAAAATTATTCTTTTAAGTCCTTGTACCGCTGTTCGTTTTACCGGATTCTGATTCATTTCAACCAGCGCGCTGCATTTGCCGTCCACTGGGCCGGCGCAACCTTCAAAGCGAGCGGCAGCTCTGAAGCCTGTCAAAATCGTCCCTAACTTGGCCTTGTCTTCAAAGGAGACACCAGACTCAACACTAGCCTCCGTGGCATCGCCAACATACAGGGAGACCAGTTTCTCCTGAGCCGGACATTCACCACCAGCCTTACAAGTAGTGGTAAAATCGCAAAGCTGGAAACCAGGAACGTCCGAAAAGCCTTCGACAGCCGCCATTATTAGCCTCGGGCGAAGTGGGCGAAGGCGCGGTTGGCCTCGGCCATCTTGTGCGTGTCTTCGCGCTTTTTAACGGCTGCGCCAGTGTTGTTGTAGGCGTCCTGGAGCTCGAGGGCGATGCGGTCGAGCATGCTCATGCCTTTGCGAGCGCGGGCAGCCTGAGTAAACCACATGATGGTGAGGTGCTGCTGGCGCTGGCCTTTGACCTCGAACGGAATCTGGTAGTTGGCACCGCCGACGCGGCGGCTGCGGGTCTCGACGCCGGGCTGAATGTTCTTCATAGCCTGCTCGAACACTTCCAGCGGGTTGTCGACCTTCAGCTTCTTAGCGGCTTTTTCCATGCCGCCGTACACCAGGCGCTCGGCCAATTGCTTCTTGCCATTGAGCATCACACGGTTGATAACCTTCTGAACTTGCACGCTATTGTACACGCGGTCGGGCTTCACATCGCGAACTAGAGATTTAGTAACTTTGCGTGGCATTACTTGCTCTCCTTCTTGGCACCGTATTTGCTGCGGGCCTTTTTGCGGTTGTTGACACCTTGGAGGTCAAGACTGCCGCGGACGATGTGGTAACGCACACCCGGAAGGTCTTTGACGCGGCCACCGCGCACCAGCACCATCGCGTGCTCCTGCAGGTTGTGGCCTTCGCCGCCGATGTAAGCCCACACTTCATAGCCATTGGTCAGGCGCACACGGGCGACTTTACGCAGGGCCGAGTTCGGCTTCTTCGGGGTTTTGGTAGTAACCTTCACGCAGACGCCACGCTTCAGCGGGTTGGCTTTTTCGTAACTCTTGGTCTTGAGGTTGTTGGTGACGCGCTGCAGCGCCGGCGACTTGGATTTGTCGCCGCCACGACTGCGCGGCTTCCGAACTAACTGATTGATTGTTGGCATTAATGCTCCTTAAAGTTGTAATCTCCTGCTGCATGCGAATGCCACGCACGGCTCAGACTACTTATTGTTTTCTTAATCTTAACAGATGTTGTGAAATTGGGCAAGCTTAGAGGTCTTCTTCGGCTTCGGCAATGACGGCGGCCGTTTCGGCGTCGACCGGCTCGGCTTCGGCTTCATCTTCAACTTCTTCCGGCTCGAAGGCACCGGTGCCGACCGGGATCTTGCGGCCCAGGATGACGTTTTCTTTCAGGCCGTACAATTTATCGACCTTGCCGCTGGTGGCGGCGCCGATGAGCACGCGAGTGGTGTCCTGGAACGACGCGGCGCTCAGGAATGAATCGGTGCTGAGTGACGCTTTGGTGATGCAGAGCAGCAACTGGATGTATTTGGCCGGCTGCTTGCCTTCGGCGACCAACGCGTCGTTGGCTTCGACGACGGCCAGCTTGCTAACCACGTCACCGGTGACGAAATCGCTGTCACCCGATTCTTCAATCTGGACGCGGCTGAACATCTGGCGCACGATGATTTCAAGGTGCTTGTCGGCGATGTTCTGACCCTGGCCGGCGAAAATCGCCAGAATCTGGTTCATGATGTAGCGCTGCGTGGCTTCGACACCTTGCAGGCGCATCAGGTCGTGCAGGTTGATGGAACCGTTGGTGAGGCGCTGACCGGCGACGACTTTGTCACCGTCTTTGATCTTCATCTGCTTGAAGCCGGGGATTTCGTAGCGCAGCACACTCTGCTTGGTCGGGGTGATGACGACAGCTTTGTTGGTGACGTCAATCTGGCCGGCCATCGGCGCGATGAGCGGCTCGGAGCCGTCTTCGAGTGCCGCCACAACGTCGCCGGTAGCGACATCGGAACCGCTGGCCAGGTGCGGCTTGCGCTCGCCCAGCTCCAGGGTAATTTTCTCGGCATCGTCGGCCGTGACTTGCACGACGTAGTGGTCGCCTTCTTCCCAGACGTTGGCCACACCGGCGATGTCGGTCAGGTAGGCCTGACCTTTCGGGGTCCGGACTTCGAAAAGCTCTTCGACACGGGACAGACCCTGGGCGGCGTCGTCGGCCAAGACTGAACCACCACGGTGCTTCGAGTCGAGGCTCAGCTGTGTGCCGGGCTCACCGATAGATTGGGCGGCAATGACGCCAATCGGGTGCCGGTCGGCAACCAGGTTGCCGGTAGCCGGGTCGACGCCGTACGACTTCTGACCCACGCCGCGGACGGCGGTGCAGCTCAGCGCGCTCATGATCTTGATGTTGTCGACATTTTCGTCGGCTTCGATAGCAGCGGCGATATCGGCACTAATGAGTTCGCCCTTCTTGACGTAACCCTTGACGGCTTCGGCGACATAGCGGCCCTCGAGACGTGAGGCGTAGCTGACACCAATTTCTTCGGCGTCGGCCCGCGTCATAGCAAAGCCCGGGTCCTCAACATCTTCGTCTTCAATCGTAAAGACATCCTGGCTGACATCCACCAAGCGGCGCGTCAGGTAGCCGGCGTCGGCGGTCTTCAGCGCGATGTCGATGAGCGCCTTACGGTTACCACGAGTACCGGTGAAGTACTCGAGCGGGTCGAGACCCTGCACATAGCCGGACTTAATCGGCAGCTCAATGGCCTGGCCGGAAGCATCGGAACGAATACCGAGCATACCGACGGCGTCTTTCATGTTCGAGATGTTACCACGGGCACCAGAGGTGATGGCGACGGCCATGCTCGAGTCTTTGCCGACCATTTGGGCGGCCAGCATGTCCTGGGCTTTGGAATCGATCTTCGTCCAGTTGTCGACGGTCAAACGGTAGCGCTCGTCATCGGTGATGAAGCCTTGCTCGTACTGCTCGGAAATGGCAGCCGCGCGCTCCTCGCCTTCTTTAATGACAGCGTTCAGGCCGTTAATCGACTCGAAGTCGTCCATGCCCATCGACAGGCCGGAGATAGTTGCGTAGCGGAAACCGATTGCTTTCAGGTCGTCGGCGATTTGCGCGGTGCGCTCCTGGCCGTACTTGGCGTAGACCGCAGCCATAACTTTCTGCAGGCGCTTCTTGGTCATCGGCTCGTCCTGGAATTTGAAATCTTCCGGGAATGTCTCGTTGAAGAGGATGCGGCCGAGCGTAGTAGTGCGGACTTCGCCGCGGAATGGCAGGCGCACGAAGCTTTGCAGCTTGATGGCGCCGGCGTCGAGCGCCATCAGCGCTTCGTCCAGCCCCATGAAGGTCTGTACGTCTTTCTCGTCGATGCCCGGGCGGGCGTAGGTGAGGAAGTAACAGCCGAGCACGATATCCTGCTCGATGTGCAAGATGGGCGAGCCGTCGGCCGGCTTCAGTAGGTTCTTGTTGGCAGCCATGATTTCTTTGGCCTCGCGCTGAGCTTCATCGCTCAGCGGCAGGTGGACAGCCATCTGGTCACCGTCAAAGTCGGCGTTGAAACCTTTACAAACGAGCGGGTGCAGCTGGATAGCGCGACCTTCGATGAGGACCGGCTGGAAGGCCTGGATGCTCAAGCGGTGAAGGCTCGGTGCGCGGTTGAGCAGCACGTATTTGCCCTTAATGACTTCGTCGAGAGCATCCCAGACCACGGTTTCACCCATTTCAATCAAGCGTGAGGCTGAGCGAATGTTGTGGGCTTCTTCGCGGGCGATGAGCTCGCCAATGACGAACGGCTTAAAGAGTTCGAGGGCCATCATTTTCGGCAAGCCACACTGGTCGATTTGCAGTTCCGGACCAGCCACAATCACTGAGCGACCGGAGTAGTCGACACGTTTGCCGAGCAGGTTCTGGCGGAAACGGCCTTGCTTACCCTTCAGCATGTCGCTGAGGGACTTCAGGCGGCGGCGCTGGCCGGTGGCGGCCACGGCGCGGCCGCTGCGGGCGCTGTTGTTGTCGATGAGGGCGTCAACGGCCTCCTGCAGCATGCGCTGCTCGTTGCGGCGGATAACTTCCGGCGCGTTGAGGTCGATGAGCTTCTTCAGACGATTGTTACGGTTGATGACACGGCGGTAGAGGTCGTTGAGGTCAGAGGTCGCAAACCGACCACCGGTCAGCTGCACCATGGGGCGCAGGTCGGGCGGGATTACCGGCAGCACGCTGACGCACATCGAGTCAGGCTCGATGCCGGCACGCTCCATGCTCTCCAGCAGGCGCAGCCGCTTCATCAGTTTCTTCTTGCGCTGGCCCTTGGCTTCTTCGGCCTCTTTGGTCAGCTCGTCAATCAATTTCTTGAGGTCGATTTGGTCGAGCAGGCTCTTGAGTGCCGCGCCGCCCATGCCGACCTTGATGAGGTCGCGCACGCTGTCGGGCAAGTTGCGGTAATCGGTCTCGTTGATGAGGTTGAGCCGCTCCAGGCCGGTCAGCTGGTCGCGCAGCTGCTCCCATTCGGAGGTAATTTCCTCAAGTTCCTTCGTCTGCATTTCGGCCAGGGCTTTGACGTTGGCGTCTTCGGCCTCGGCTTCTTTTTCGTAGCGGTGCTTGATAGCTTCCTGGGCGGCGGCAAATTCGGCTTCTTTGTCGGCCAACATTTGATCGCGCTTGGCGGTATCGACATCAATAATGATGTAGCTGGCAAAGTACGCCACGCGCTCCAAGTTCTTGACGGTCATGCCGAGCAGCAAGCCCATCGCCGATGGGGTGCCGCGCAGGAACCAGATGTGCGCCACCGGCACGGCCAGGCTAATGTGGCCCATGCGCTCGCGGCGGACGATGCTGCGGGTGACCAGCTCGCCGTTCTTGTCGACGGCGGCTTCGCGGCTACGGACGCCCTTGTATTTGGCATCGTGCGGGTTGATGTCCTTGACCGGACCGAAGATGCGCTCGCAGAACAAGCCATCGCGCTCCGGTTTCTGGGTGCGGTAGTTGATGGTTTCGGGCTTTAAGACTTCGCCGTAGCTCCAGTCCAGAATGTCTTTCGCGCTGGCGACCGCCAGGCGAACGGCGTCAAAATTGGCAATGTCGTTGCCGTATGCGTACCTGCGCATTACTGCTCCTCCTCTTCGTTTTCATCGTCTGCGGCAGTATCATCGCTCGCAGCAGCGGCAGCGACGAGTGTTTCGTCGGGCAGCTCGGTTTCATTAATTTCTTCGTCAGCGGCGGCGACTCCAAAGTCTTCGTCCGGGCTCGGCTCTTCTTCAGTCACGTCGACCTCGGAAATTACGGGCTCTGGGACTTCAATCTCGGCTTGGTGTTCGCCCTCGTCGCGGATATTGCTGGCGAGCACGCTCTCGGCGTCGATCACCTCGTCGGAAGTCATCAGGTCGACCTTCAGGCCCAAACCTTGCAGCTCTTTCACAAGCACATTGAAGCTTTCGGGGATTTTCGGCCCGACGATTTCGGTCTTTTTAATGATCGATTCGTACGCCTTGGAACGGCCGTAGACATCGTCAGATTTAATCGTCAGCATTTCCTGCAGGGTGTTGGCAGCGCCATACGCCTCGAGTGCCCACACCTCCATTTCACCGAAGCGCTGACCACCGTTCTGGGCCTTACCGCCGAGCGGCTGCTGGGTGACCATGGTGTACGGACCGGTGGAACGGGCGTGGATTTTGTCGCTGACCATGTGGTTCAGCTTAATCATGTACATGCTGCCCACAGTGGTGCGCTCGCTGAACGCTTCGCCGCTGCGGCCGTCGTACAGTTGCTGCTTGCCGTCTTCGGGCAGGCCGGCTTCTTTCAAAAGCTCCTGGATTTTGGCAGTCGGCACACCGTTGAACGACGGGCTGGCCACCTTCATGCCGAGCGTACGCGCGGCCATGCCGAGGTGCGTTTCGAACAACTGGCCAATGTTCATACGGGACGGCACACCGAGCGGGTTCAAGATGATATCGATAGGTTGGCCATCTTCGGTAAACGGCATGTCTTCGACCGGCAGGATGCGGGCGATAACACCCTTGTTTCCGTGACGGCCACCAAGTTTGTCGCCAACGCTAATCTTGCGCATTTGGGCGACGAACACCTGGATTTGCTTAATGACGCCGGCCTTTAGCTCGTGGCCGTTTTCGCGGCTGAAAATCTTCACACCGACGACTTTGCCGTGCTTGCCGTTGCTCATGCGCTGGCTGGTGTCGCGGACTTCTTTGGCTTTTTCACCGAAGATAGCGCGCAGCAGGCGCTCTTCCGAGCTTAGTTCCTGCTCACCCTTCGGCGTAATTTTGCCGACCAGGATGTCGCCCGGGTGGACTTCGGCGCCCACGCGCACGATGCCTTCCTCGTCGAGGTGGCGCAGCACGTCTTCCGACACGTTGGGGATGTCGCGGGTGGTTTCTTCCGGACCCAGTTTGGTTTCGCGCACTTCAATCATGAAGTCGACAATGTGGATCGATGTCAGCGTGTCGTCTTCGACCAATTTGCGGCTGATGATGATGGCGTCCTCGAAGTTGTAACCGGCCCACGGCATAAATGCCACGCGCAGGTCTTTACCGAGCGCCAGCTCACCGCCGGCAATGCTCATGCCCTCGACCAGCACGTCGCCGGCCTGGACTTTATCACCTGCCGAGACCACAACTTTTTGGTTGAGGCTGGTGCCTTCGTTACTGCGCACGAAGTGCTGCGGGTGGTAGGTGACTGAGTTTTTACCGTATTTCACTACTACTTCGTCGGCTGTCGCCTTAGTGACTTCACCGTCGGCTTCCGCCAGGATGACCTGACCGGTATTGCGGGCGGCTGCCGCCTCGAGGCCGGTACCGACTATCGGGGCCTCTGGAGTAATCAACGGCACCGCCTGGCGCTGCTGGTTACTACCCATGAGCGAGCGGTAGACGTAGTTTTTCTCGATGAACGGAATCAGACCGGCACTGCTGCCGATAATCTGGTTGCGGGCAGCGTCCATATAAGTGATGTCGTTGGCGTCGACCTCACCGGATTTCAGGCTGAAGCGGGCGCTGACGCGGTCGTTTTTGAAGTAACCATCGTCGTCCACTTCGCTACCACCACCGGCGATAACCGCCGACTGCTCCTCGTAAGCGTCGAGATAGACCACTTCACCCGTGACCTTGGCCTTGACCGGCCAGGTGACGCGGCCCGTGACTTTGGCAAGCTTGGCGGCGTCGGCTGCGGTGATTTTGGCACCTTTTTTAACAATCAGTTTGCCATCGGCGTCTTCCAAGTCGGCGCTGGCGATGTGGCCGGCGGCGTCTTTGGCGGTAACAGCATTCACAACTTTGCGGTACGGGGTTTCGACGAAGCCGTATTCGTTGACGCGGGCGTAATTGGCCAGGTTCAAAACGAGGCCGATGTTGGCGCCTTCCGGCGTCTCGACGGCGCAGATGCGGCCGTAGTGCGTGGCGTGAGCGTCACGGACTTCGAAGCCGGCGCGCTCGCGGCTCAAGCCGCCGGGGCCCATCGAGCTGAGGCGGCGTTTGTGCGCAAGCTCGGACAACGGGTTGATTTGATCCATAAATTGTGACAGCTGACTGGAGGCGAAAAATTCGCGCACCGCGGCAACCACCGGCCGGGCGTTGATGAGCTGGCCGGGTTGAACGGTCTCAATCTCGCTCATGCTCATGCGGTCTTTGGTGTTGCGCTCCATGCGCAGCAGGCCGATGCGGAACTGGCGTTGCACCAGCTCGCCCACCATCTTGACGCGGCGGTTGGCCAAGCTGTCGATATCGTCCGGGGCTTCCTGGGTGTTGTTCAGGCGGATAACTTCGGCAATGATGGCTTCGAGGTCTTCCAGGCGCATGACGCGGTTCTCGACGGTGTTGGGCACGTTGAGGTCGAGGCGCTTGTTGAGCTTGTAGCGACCGACGCGGCTGAGGTCGAAGCGCTTGAAGTTGTAAAACATGTTTTCCAGCAAGCTGCGGGCGTTGTCGACGGTAGCCAAGTCGCCCGGGCGCAGACGGCGGTAAACCTCGATCAAGGCGTCGTTCTGGCCGCGGCTGGGGTCTTTTTCGAGCGTGGCGTCGAGGTAGCTGAGCTTGCCGGTGTCGACGTGCTTGAAGGCGTCACGCATGGCGCTTTCGGTGACACCGAGGGCGCGCAGCAACGTGGTAACGGCGATTTTGCGCTTGCGGTCAATCTTGACATACAGCGCGCCGGCAGCCGAAGTCTCGAACTCTAACCACGCGCCGCGGCCGGGGATAACCTTGGCGCCGTACAGGTTGGCAGTGCCGTGCAAATCGGCCGTAAAGAATACGCCGGCGCTACGGATGAGCTGGCTCACCACCACGCGCTCGGCGCCGTTGATCACGAAGGTACCACGGCTGGTCATCCACGGGTAGTCGCCGAGGTAAATCTCTTGCTCTTTGACTTCGCCGGTTACTTTGTTGGTCAGCACCACCGTGGCTTTCAGCGGGGCGTCGTAGCTGACGTTGTTCTCGCGCGCTTCGGCTTCGGACAGCTTCGGCTCGTCGAAGTGATAATCTTTGAAGCTCAGTGTCAATTTCGCGCCGGTGTAATCGTCAATCGGACTGATTTCCGCCAGCAACTCGCCGAGCCCTTCCTCGACGAACCATTGGAACGATTTATTTTGATGATCGACCAGGCTGGGCAGGTCGAGTGCGCTGTCGTCCTGCGTGAAATACACGCGGGCAGGTGCAGCGGCTTTAGTAGCAGTTGTCTTAGCCATACTAAAAATATTGCCCCTTCAGGCCTTTGCACCGCTGCCGTCAAACCCGAACAAAGCTCGGCTTTACCAACAGCTTTTGGCACTCTGCGGCGTCAGATGCTGCGCTGCTCCCTCACCGTATTCCGATACGGTTCAGTCTGCTGCTCGCCTCTTCCTTGCAGAGCACTCAAATGCAGAGCCCTGTACTTTACGTTGATAATTTTAGATATTAGGTTTTTGCTTAGAAGCCAACTAAGCTGAGATTGGTGCTTACTGCTTTGCCGCGCGCAGCATTAGCCCAACTTACACTACTTCTTACAGTATAGTCTGAATGGTTGGCCGGATAATGTCAATAGCTTTTGTTGGTTTACTGGACAGTTTGAGCCCAAAGCTGGCGTGGAACGGTGGCGCCGTCGTCGATATCGTAGCGCTGGGCGCCCCGCACCGCCAAAAAACCGGCCTGCCGAAAAACCTCGGTTTTGACTTGATCTTCCGGCAGGGTCACCGTCCACAGCAGCTCGGCGTTGAACGGATTATGCCGGGCGACTTCCGCCAGATGGGTGACCGTCTCGGTGCCAAGTTCGCGCCCGTAGCCACTATTCGGTGCCGCGTGCCAATAGGATAATTCCACCGCCGTGCCGCTGTGCGGCGGCAGGTTGGCCGGCGCCTTGTCATTAATCTGTGCCGTTGCCACGCCGACGGCGAAACCACCGCGCATGATAACTTCCGGGTGAAGCTGAGCGGCAGCAGCCGCCCGCTTGATCCGGCCCAGCCGCCGCCACACCCGCAGGTGCGACTGGCCGTAGCCGGCGGCCACGTACGGCAACTCCTGTTCAAGTTGCGGGTTCTGCTGCCGCGCCATCATCAAGTCGCGCGCAATCCCCCAGCGATGGCCAAAGCCAATGCTGCCAAATTCCCGAAAGTCAGTCACTAAATTCTCACCTCCTTACCGCCGGCTATTTTGCCATACAGCCACTACAGATAAAAACAAATATCTCACAAGGCCAGAGTCCCTGCCGCACGTGTCCAACATAGGGTTCGCAAATTAATCTAGGCTGCTTTGGGTGGGTTGGTAATGACGGCGTCGATGATGCCGTATTTTTTGGCTTCGAGAGCCGTCAGCCACTTGTCGCGTTCCATATCTTCGTGGATTTTTTCGGTTTTTTGGCCGGTGTTGCTCGCCATGATGGTTTCGAGCAGCTTCTTAATACGGAGTGATTCACGCAGGTCGATTTCCTGATCGGTCACCTTGCCGCGCGTGCCGCTGGATGGCTGGTGAATCATGACGGTAGCATTTGGCAAGGCAAACCGCTTGCCCTTGGTGCCACTACTCAACAAGAACGCCGCTGCCGACGCCTGCACGCCAATGCCAACAGTCTGCACGTCGTTAGTCACATACTGCATGGTGTCGTAAATCGCCAGCGCGTCGTACACGCTGCCGCCCGGGCTGTTGATATAAAAGAAAATGTCCTTCTTGGCATCCTGCGCCTGCAAGAATAGCAACTGGGCAACAATGGTGTTGGCGGTGGCCTCATTCACGTCGCTACCCAGGAAAATAATCCGGTCCTTCAGCAGCCGGCTGTAAATATCATAAGCCCGCTCGTAGCGGCCTTCGTTTTCGATAACTGTTGGAATAAGTACGCTCATTTTTACCTCCAGGAGAAAAAGACAAAATTTAGTATTTCAAGCAAAATTTCATTAGGCCTTTGGCGCTTTGACCTTGCTGCCATACAGTGATAATACGCTGCGCGCTGGCACTCGTCAAGCCAGAGTGCTAATTTGTGTCGGCCTGGTTGGAGTTTTCGAAGCCGTAGGTTAATGCGGCGGTATCGGGTGCAAGACCCGGGCCGGAAAGCTCGTACTGAACCCGCGCCGGTATGGCTGCCGGCCCGGGAGCCTGATAGCGGTCGTATGCCATGCTGGCACGCAGGGCCTCAACGCCAAGCCCCAGCGCCACCATCGCGCCAATGCCAAACTCAATAGCCGCAACATCATGGCCGTAAGCCGCAACCGTAGCACCCGCCTGACGAAGCTCAGGCTCATTGGTGCTATGTTGAATGCCCTGCCCGATACCAAACGTTATCGCCAGCGTTCCCAGCCCAACAGCGCCGGTAGCGACAATGCTATCGCCCAGGCGTTGCTTGGCCCGCTCAATACGCGGTGAACTCGTTACACTCATAATAATATGTATTATACAATAATGTCAGTTTGGTTGCAACTACTTCGCCGATGCGAAGTCGGCCAGCAGAGCGATGGTTTTCTCGGTCAGGAGGCGGCTCAAGATGTCGCGGCGGGCTTCCGGCTTGTCGAATTCGGCTTGCATTTTTTCGTCGGGGTACTGGCCTTTGAGCAGATTCAGGCGAATGTCGAGCTCCTGCGGTGTCACAGCGATGCCTTCACGGTCGGCGACTTCGCTCAGCACCAAGCCGGCCTTCACACGCAGCTCAGCACCGGGGCGCTTCTGCTCGCGGTGCTGCTCCTCGTTGACGCCTTCAGCCTTGAGATGCTCCTGCCAGGTCTGGCCGCGGTAAGCCAGGTTTTGTTTTTCGTCGGCTTCCTGGCGCTCGATTTCTTCATCGACCAGGCTGGTGGGGATAGCCACTTCGGTTTTCTCGGCCAGTTTTTCGAGCAATTCGCTCTCGTATGCCTGGCGGGCTTGCTGCTCGCGCTCGGCGGTCAGCTGCTTTTTAATGTCGGCTTTGAGTTCGGCCATGGTCTTGAACGGCCCGACGCTAGCGGCGAACTTGTCATCGAGTTTTGGCTCGAGTAGTTCCTCGACTTTTTTGACGATGACGCTGAAGGTCACTTTCTTGCTTTGCAAATGCTCCGCACCGTAATCTTTCGGAAAGGTAATATCGAAGTCTTTGCTCTGCCCGGCTTTCAGGCCGACCAGCTGCGGCTCGAAGCCGGGGATGAACGTACCGCTCCCGATGACAATCGGGTAATCTTGGCCGTCGGCGCCGGCAATCGCCTCTTTGGTTTTGGCGTCGACGCCTTTGAAGTCCATCGTCACTTGGTCGCCCTCTTTGCTGGCGCGCGCGACTTCTTTGCGCTCGGCAGCGCGGCTGCGGAGGTTAGCCAACACTTCGTCGACGTCTTTGGCGGTCACCTCGACCTTTTTGGGGGCTAAGCGGAACTTCTTATAATCGGGCAAGGTAATCTCGCCAATAACCTCGACTTCGGTTTCGATCTCAACCGTGCTGAAGGGTACGAACTTGGTCACGCTCACTTTCGGATTGCTGACCGGGCGCAACTTGTTGTCGGTGATGGCGGCGGTGTACATGCGGTTGACGGCTTGCTCGAGAAATTGCGACTGCAGCGTTTCGGGATTGGCATTTTTCTCCACCAGCTCCGCGGGCACTTTACCGGCCCGGAAGCCAGGCAGTTTGAGGGTCTCGCCGGCCTCGCGCAGCACGCGCTGTTTTACTTCGGCCAGCAGCGCCTCGTCGGCGACGATGGTCAGCTTAATATTGGTAGGTGATAGTTGCTTTTTGCTCACTTGCATAAGTGGCTATTCTATCAGCTTTGAGGATAATTTTCCAGATGATTTCAGAGAAAGCCGACGAAAAACGCGCCAGCGACCGCAAACCAAACTAACTCGACCCAAACGCCTGCCGGGCTGGTTGACCACTGGATTTTGCCATGAAAATGCCACAGCCAATTTTCTTGGGGCATTTTGTGGCCCCTTTTTGCGGCGATGAATTTGGGCAGCCACATCAAGTCGGGTGCAGCGGCCGCAAACGCGCAGATTACGGCGGTAATCCAGTGTGCCGGCCGAGCGGTGACGAGCAGCACAACAATCAGTAAGCATAGCCCGCCGCCGAGCAGCAAAAATTCGAGCAAAAACTGCCGCGAGCGCAACCGTTTGGACTCCTCCACCGCTGGCCGGTCGTAGTGCGGCACGGCATCGAGCGCGAAATGCGAGAGAAAAGCTATTGGAATGGCGACCGCCGGGTTGGCGATAGTTAGCCCAATTAATGCGCCGGTCAGCGCGTGGTTAGGCGCCGTCATGCCGGCTGCCTGTCAGCATGTGTGCCCAGCAAAAGACCCGCATAAGCTGCCAGCTGCATCGCCTCGCTCGGCACAATCGTCCCCTGGAGAGCATAGCCCGCCAGCAACCGCATATATTCTTTCACGGCCGGATCGTCGCGGTAGGCTTCCGGAATGGCGTCGAACAGGCTTGGTTCCGCAATCGGCTCCGCCATGCGCTACTCCCGACCGCGGCGGTGGTCTTTGACGATGCTGACGATGCGCTCCAGGCCGTGGGCTTCTTCCTGACCGGTTTTGAGGTTTTTCAGTGTAAATTGCTGGCCCTCCAGCTCTTTTTCGCCAATCACGAGCACGTACGGCACGCCTTTTTTATCGGCAGTTTTGAACTGGTTGCCAATTTTTTTGCCCGACACATCGACCGCCACATTCAGCCCCATGCCGCGCAGGTCGGCAATCGGCTTTTGTGCACTGTTCAAGACGTCGCCCGCTAGCACTACATACAAGTCCGTCTCGGTTCGAGGTTCCGGCAGCAGGTGGTGCCCCTTCAGAAATTCCAGCAGCGTAGCATCACCCATGCCAAAACCGACCGTCGGCACCGGCTCAACGCCGAACAGGCCGACCAAGCCGTCGTAGCGACCGCCGCCGAACATCGAGCGGTTGTTGTCCGGGTTGGTGTCGTTGACCTCGAAGACAATATCGGTGTAGTAATCAAAGCCGCGCATAATTGTCACATCGAAGGCGGCATTGCCGATACCGACCGCCGCCAATTGCTCCAGCACTTGCTGCAGCCGCTGAATGGCCTCATTACCCTGCACTGCCGCCGGCAGCTGGGCGAAATCTTGGGCCGCCAGCACGTCGAGCAGCTTCTCGACAATGCCATTTTCCCGCTGTGACGGCGTGCAAATGGCGTCGGCCTGCGCAATAAACTCGGCCCGATCAATCTTGTGAATGCGGTCAATAAGCTTAGCCAGGCTCAGCTGCTGCACGGCGTCCATGCCCAGGTATTCACCCAGCACGAAATCCATAAATTTGCGGCTGTTGAGCTTGATAGCGTACATGTCGTCGCGGGCGCCGAAGGCCTTGAAAATCTCGCTGGCAATGGTAATCATTTCCAGCTCAGCCTCGCTGCCGGCCACGCCAAAGATATCCACATTGAGCTGCCAGTGCTCGCGCAAACGGCCCTTTTGCGGACGTTCGTAGCGCCACAGGTTCGGTATCGAATACCAACGCAGCGGGTAGGCCAATTCCTGCCGCCGAGCGGCTACCATCCGACTAACCGTCGGCGTCATTTCGGGCCGAATGACCACTTTGCGGCCGCCACGGTCTTCAAACGCGTATGTTTGCTCGTTGACAATTTCCTCGCCGCTTTTGGCGAGGTACAAATCCATCGATTCCAGTATCGGCGCATCGTATTCCTCGTAGCCAAAGCGTTCGCAGACCTCGCGCAACTTGCCGAACATGTACTTGCGCACACGCATATCCTCGGGGTAAAAATCCCGCGCACCTTTATATGGTTGAGTATTCAGAGTCATGGTTTTTTCCATTATAGCTTATTGAGCAGGCCGCCGTAATTGTACGGCGTATAGGCATCGCCGATGAAAATTGGATAGGCCGGACTGGCAACTTTGAGTTTTTCCGCCAGCCCAAGCGGCAACGGCTGAAAAGCTTTCAAATTGTATTTCTCAAGGTCAAAGCGACGCTTGTCTTCAAGGGTCATCCGGTAAACAAACCTGAAAGTTTCCACCGGCGGCTGCAACCGGATATTTTCTAGTTCCGCTAGTTTTGAAACCTTTTCATACCAAAATTCAACGTAATTCTGTGGGCTGTTCAGACTGATTTCGATTGACACGCAGTTACTTGCGTACTTATTAATACAATTGTAGTCCGCCACAATCACCCGCTTGAGCCCACACCATGACGACACGTCAAAGAGCCTGGATTGAGTGCCGGCGCCAATAAAACTGCAATCGTTACCCGGGCAGTGCGTGTTGTGAAAATCTAGCACAATATCGTAACTCTGGCTTAGCTTAATTAGCTCGGCCGCCCGGCGCAAAACATATGAAGCCGAAGCTGTATCGCCCGGAAAGCTGCGGTTCAAGTCTTCGTCCGTGAAGCGCCGGTTAGCATTTATGGCCGGCAAATTTGCCAGCACGGCATCAACATTTTTAACCGGCCGGGCATTAAGCCGGCGAACCAACTCAATACCAAGCGGCTCATTTCCGTGCATGCCGCCGATGACTAAAACTTTCATGACGAGCTTCCTCGCTCAATCATAATAAAGCTACGCCAATCGGGTACTTCGAGAGGTGCAACCTCAAAATCCCTGGCAGCGGCAGCAATCATCTGGGGCGTAATCGTACGGTACGCCAGCGGTAAATCGTTACCAAGCCGGTCCTGAAAGCCCCGGCACATACCAGCAAAGTTAGCTAGATTCCCGGATACTTGATTGAGCTTGTTGGCGAAAACCTCATCAAGCCACACAAACGGCCTGTCGCCGAAGCGATCAGAAAGCCAACCCTGCATGGCCGGCACGTCGGCGTACTTTTCCTCGGCGACCACGCGCGCCGTAGTCAGCCAGGCTAGCGCCGCCAGTGTCAGCCCACACTCGTTCTCCTCAATGTACCAACTGGTCTCTCTGGTTTTACCGATGTTACCAAGACGCGCTATTAGCCTTTCTGCCGGATAAGCAGTTTCGGCTGGACGAAGCAAACAGCGCTGGCATCGTTCGCCAACCTCAATCGGTGACAGGCCGCCAGTACATCTTTGCTCCGGGTCAGGACACATGCTAACTTCATACCACGGCGGCCCTGCGAAGGCTTTCTGGTAGACAGGCACAATCTCCTCATACCTGGGCTGAATTTCTTCAGCACTATAAAATTCACTCATTATCTAACTCCAAATTAATTTATCAAAAGAAAAACGCCGGAGCTTCAGTCCGGCGTTAGGAAATCTTTGGGAAAAGTTAACTAACCGACAAGCTCCGGCAGGATATGCAGATGGTGCTGGTTAGTTTGATAGATCATGCTGCAGATTGTATAAAAATTAAACTTTTTTGGCAAGCCATTTGATGTAGCAACGACAGGTGGCGTAAACAATGAGAGCGACCAACATCGACATGGCACGACTGAAGCCGAAGGTCTGCCGGTGGTTGGCGCCGAGGAGGCTCGCATTTTCTCGCGATTTGGTGCGGATGAGAGGACTTGAACCTCCATGCCGTAAGGCACTGGCTCCTAAAACCAGCGTGTCTACCATTCCACCACATCCGCGTGGAACGGTGTTATTTTACCTTGCCCGGGCGTTTTACGCTAGAGGTGATTGAGCTCGCTGGCAGCGACGGCCAGACGGAAGAGTTTGTAATCCCAGGTCAGCTGGCCGATGTGCTTGAGGCGATGAGCGCGCAGCAGCTGCTTGATTTGCCGCTTACTGAGCCAATAGGCTGCCGCTACTTCTTCCTTCTGTAAATTCAGCCGGCTGCTGTGCGCCGGCACGGTGACAGCGTAGGTATAAATATGCGTGCGCGTTTGGGTTTTATAGTGCGGATGGTAGGCGACAACGCGGTATTTGAACAGCGGCCGGAAAGCTTTGGCCGGCGCCTTGAGACCCACTTCCTCGCTGGTCTCGCGCCGAGCAGCCACGGCCGGCAGCTCGCCGGCATCAATCAGCCCGCCAACGCCGATTTCAAGCCGTCCCGGGCCGTACACCATCGTCTGGCTGCGCTTTTCGACGATAAATTTTTCGTCGCTGGTTTTGACAATGACGCGCACGCCGCGATGCCACAGACCCTTGTCGCTGACCATCGAAATCGGCAGGCGCAACCCGCTTGGCCGGTCGGCTTTGTCGACCACATCCACCCAGCTGCCGCGCGTCATGTACTGCTTCAGCTCGTCGCACTGCGCTTTGATTTTCTGAAAAATCGGCTCGGTTGCCTGGCGCATGGCCGCTTCCGAACCGTCGGCTAGGATTTCGGCCTTCAGCCCGTCGTCGATGTCGTCAATCGACCAAACAAGGGCTTTACGGCTGTCGAAATTAAACGCCAGCTGCGCCTCCTGGTAGACGTCGTTTTGCAAAAACACCAGCACGTCGGCAGCAGCCAGCAGCGCGTCAGTGGTTAAGGTGCGTGGCCGGTCGAGCTGAAAACTCAAACCGTGAGCTTTCGCCAGGGCAGCGGCGAACGGCTCGACCACCGGTGAGTCAGCATGGTTGGCGCGCAGGCCGCTGGAACTGACCGCGTAATCAGCATCGATAATAGTTGCCAAATACGCCGCCGCCAGCCGACTGCGAAAGGTATTGCCGTGGCAGATAAAGTGAATTTTGTAGGGGTTCGGCCGTTTCATTAACTTATTTTAAGCATAACCGATACCGGCCGAAACGCCTACGTCCGGCGGTAAAAATCGAGGCTGGCGTCGCCGTAAGACTTCTTAGCTAATAGCTCATAGCTGGTAGCAGGTAGCTGAAAATCACTATCTGGCGGCAGCGAAATGACGATCGTGCCGCCAGGATTAGCACGGGCGGCCAGCTCACTCAACAAACTGGTTTGTAACTTGTCGTAGGGCGGATCGAGCAGCACGAGGTCGAACATCTCCTGGCTGGTAGTAAGCCAGGCGCCGGCAGCGGCCCGGATGAGTTTGACGTTTCCTAGACCCAGTTGGCGACTGTTTTCGGCAATGGTGCGCTGAGCCTGCCGGTCTGTTTCGATAGCGAGCGCGCTGCCAGCCCCGCGGCTGATGGCTTCGAAGCTTAAAGCGCCGCTACCGGCGAAAGCATCCAGCACGCTGAGGCCGCTGATATCACCCAGCGCATTGAAGAGCGCACCGCGAACTTTGTCGGCCATTGGATGCGTGCGTTGACCGTGCGGACTGACGAATTGGCGACCACTCAGACTACCGGCAATAATCCGCATAGGAGCTTTACGCTTTCTGCCAGCTGGCTAGCGCCGCGCCATACCAAGCCAATGTAACGGTATTGACGATGAGCGGCAGCAGCTCCCGCCGGGCAGCCTTCGCCAGCTTGGGCGTCCAGCCCCATTTATAAAAAGTACGATACATATCGAGCGCGGCGACCGCCTCGGCTCGCTCGGCGAACAACGCACCGGCGCCAGCGCGGCTGATTTTGTCGAGGTCGGCTTCGGCCGGCCGACCACGGTTGAGCCGGAGCGGTGTCGCCATTATGGCAATTCCCCACTCGAACGCGAAATGAGTGGCAACCAAGCCTTTGTCACCCCACATTTTCCAGTTGTTGCCGAGCTTCTGCGGTAGATTTTCACCGGGCAGGATTAGCTTCTCTTTGGCCGAAGTCCGGCTGGCGATACCGTCTTTGCGCAACTTTGTCAGCTCGGCTTCGTAGGGATAATGGTGCGCCGGCGTTAATCCGTCGACGATGGCGTGCGCCAGCCAAGCCGCCTCAAACGCCGCCCGCACGGTGTCGTCCGACGTGAGCGCTTTGACAAGCTCGCGGTAATGAAAGTCAATTAACCGAACCAGGCGGTCGTCCTGCGGATTGGCGGGATCGTAAAAATGCCACGGCTCATGTTGGGCCGGCGACTTACGCTTAATGCCGTCGGGGCCGTTCATGCCTTCGAATTTGGTAATCTGGGCAACCGATGGAAATGCGATACGATCGGCAATCAGCTCGCCCAAAAACCGCCGCGCGGTGCGGTCAATTTTCTGGTGGGCGCCAAACCAGGCGTCAAAATAATTCAAGGGCCGCAGCGTGGTACCGGAATACATTTAACGGCCCCCGGCCTTGGGATTAGAAACTAGAAAATAGAAATTAGAGACTAGTTGACCAGCACAATATAAACTTTCGCTTTTCATCAGCTGCTACTATTCCTATTTCCTAATTTCTAGTTACTGATTGCTAGTTTCTAATTAAGGTTAGTGACCGCGGCTAGATGGGAAATTCGTTCGGCCAACTCTGTATAGTGTAGCAAATTTTCGCGGCTATCGATGAATTTTTGGGCGGCCTGGCGGGCCTGCCCGATGAGCTTAACGTCGGTCAGCTGAGCGATGCGCAGATCCAGCTGACCGTGCTGGGCCTGCCCGTAAATGGCCCCGGGACCGCGCAGGCGCAGGTCGAGCTCGGCCAGCTTGAAACCGTCGCTGCTGCGCTCGAGTGCCGTCAGCCGCGGGCCGGGCGCCGACGAATCGCTCATCAGCAAATAGCAATAACCCTGGTGCTCGCCCCGGCCGACACGGCCCCGTAGCTGGTGGATTTGTGCCAGGCCGAAGCGGTCGGCCGCCTCGATAAGCATGATGCTGGCATTGGGCACGTCGACGCCGACTTCGATGACGGTGGTCGACACCAAAATATCCAGTTTGTGCTCGATAAACTCCTGCATGACGACATTTTTGTCGGCGGCTTTCATGCGGCCGTGCAGCAGGCCGACGCGGCGGTGCTTGAAATCTTTTTTGGACAATTGTTCGTAAATTTTCTCAGCCGAGTTGGCATCCAGCATGGCCGATTCGGTGATGAGTGGGCAGACGACGAACATTTGCCGCCCAGCTTCTAGCTCTTTATCAATTTTCTTATACAGCTGTGCGCGCGAATTGGGCGAGACAATTTCTGTGACAATAGGCTGGCGTCCCGGCGGCTTGTCGGCCAGAATCGACACATCGAGATCGCCGTACAACGTCAGTGCCAGCGAGCGCGGAATCGGCGTGGCCGTCAGCGAAAGCACATGCGGCATATGGCCGGCCTTTTGCATCAAGGCTTTGCGCTGGTCGACGCCGAAGCGGTGCTGCTCGTCAATAATGATTAATTCCAGCTGGTGCATGTCGACCGATTCCTGAATGAGCGCGTTGGTACCAACCATGAATCTGATACTGCCGTCCGCAATGCGCTCGCGTGCCGCCTGCTTTTGTTTGGCGCTCAGACTGCCGACCAGCAGGCCGATAGTGTTTTCCAGCCCGAGCGGCTTCAGCAGCTCATGCAGTGTGGCGGCGTGCTGGCGGGCCAGCAACTCGGTCGGCGCCATCAATGCCGCCTGATGGCCGCCTCTCAGCACCATCACCGCCGCCATGGCCGCGACAACTGTTTTGCCGCTGCCGACGTCACCCTCGACCAGCCGGTTCATTGGCTGGGATTTCTGCATATCGAGGTAAATTTGCCAGACGGTTTTTCTTTGCGCATCGGTCAGTTTGAATGGCAAATTATTGACGAAATCTTTGGCAACCGCCTCGTCGAACGGCACCGGCGGGGCGTGCTCGTGCAGCAGCTCCTGTTTGTTCATCAGGGCCGCCAAGCTGAGGCTGAAAACTTCCTCAAAGCCCAGCCGGTGCTGGGCGGCCGCCAGCTGCTGGCTGGTTTCCGGGAAATGAATCGCCCGCATAGCTTCGGCTCGCCCCAGCAGGCGTTGTTCTTTTAGAAGCCAGGCCGGCAGCGTTTCGGGCAGCGCGGTGATAAGCGGCAACAATTGCTTGAGGCTCGTGCGAATCTGGCGCGAATTCAAACCCTTTGTCTCGCGGTAAATCGGCACAATCCGAGCGGTGCTCACCGGAAATTCGCTGGCTAGCTCGGCACTGGGATTCATGATGGCAAAATGTTGGTGGCTGAGCTCGAAATTACCCGATATAAAATAATCAACCCCCTTTTTCATGGCCGCCGCCCGGTACGGCTGATTGAACCAGACGATACGCACGCTGCCGCTGTCATCGGCCGCCACCGCCTCGGTAATATGCAGCCCGCGCCGCACGTAGCGCCCGGAAATCTGGGTAATTTTGGCCGCCACCGTCACCGCGCCGGGCCGGGTCAACTGCCGAACCGGTGTCACCGTCGAAAAGTCATTGTAGCGCCGCGGAAAATAATCGATTAGATCGCCCACCGTTTGCAGGCCGAGCACCGCCAGCTTTTTGGCCAGCTCCGCGCCCACACCCTTCACCGCCGTCACCGGATCATTCAGATTCATTACTACCGATTATAAGCCACGCCGGGCGGTATTGCCTCCGCCTGCCATTGCCGGTACAATCGAAATACTATTTCAGCTAAATCTCAGGGAGGCGTTGGAGGTGAGCAAGTCTGACAGGGGTAACTGGTTCGGCCGGCACAAAGTATTGTCGGTTATCGGCGGCATTATTGTTTTGATAATTATCATCTCAGTCGCCACCAGCGGCGGCAATAAAGGCAACGATGGCACCGTCGCCGACAAGCAATCCACTCCCAGCACGCAAAAATCGACCACCAAGACCAAGCCAGCAGCCAAATTCGCCTTCGATGACGGCACCTTCAAAGTCGGCAGCGACATCAAACCCGGCACGTACCGCACGCACGGCGGCGATGGCTCGGCATTCGGCTGCTACTGGGCCCGCCTGAGCGGCTTCTCCGGCGAGGTCGACGATATCATCGCCAACAATGGCAGCTACACCAACGGCTCACAAGTCGTCACCATCGCACCGAGCGATAAAGGCTTCCAGACCCAGGGCTGCGGCAAATGGTACGCCCAGCTGACACAAGTAACGAGTAGCAAAGCCACCTTCGGCGATGGCATGCTCATCGTCGGCACCGACGTAGCGCCCGGCACGTACAAAAACAGCGGCGCCAAGGACGATTACAGCTGCTACTGGGCCCGACTGAGCGGTTTCTCCGGCACCATCGACGATATCATCGCCAACGGCGTCAACAAAAGCAATATCGTCACCATTGCACCGAGCGACAAGGGTTTCAGCTCTGCCGGCTGCGGCACCTGGACGAAGCAGTAAGTTATTTAGGCAGTTTCAAACGCAGAAATGCGGTTTTCATGATCGTTGATTTGTCGTGAAGTATCTGTGGCTACCAGCTTGAGCGTGCCGATATCGGCACCAATCTCGTCAACCTTAGCTTTTAGGTCATTAAATTCAGCGCGCCTTGGCACATCATCTAAACCTTCGCGGATAGCTCGCAGCTCGTCGAATAATACTTCACCTAGAATTTGCTTGCGGTCATCATCGCTCAAATCTTGCATAACAAAAGTATACCACTAGCGGGGTTTGCGGACGAGGAAGAAGATGCTGGGACCGAAATAGAGTGGTGCCAGCGGGCGCTGCAGGATGCCCTCGATGCGCAGCATGAGCTGGCGATTCATAATCTTTTTCAAACCGGGGCTGCGCAGATTGCTGACCGACAACACGCCGCTGACTTCCAGGCCGGCGTGAGCCAGCTGACGGATGACGGTACGCGGGTTGTGGTTCACGAAGGGGATCTCCTCGGCACGGCGATTCTGGCTGCTGCGGATGTCGACCGGCTTGGTGGGCAGACGCTTGCCTTTTGCCAGATGCTTCAGACGGTTGCGAGCGTGGGCGTAATTGGCGACTTCGATGATAGCGAAGCCATCCTGGCTCAGCACCCGGGCAATTTCGCTGAATTCTACCGCCGGATCGGGCAAATGGTGCATGACGCGGATCATCGTCAGCAGGTCGATGGAGCCGTCTTTGAACTGCAAGTCATCGGCTTGCATCAGCTTGCGCTCGATTTTGGGATAGTCTTTGAGAAAATCGACAGCCAGGTCGAGCTGCTGTTGGCTGGGCTCGGCGAGCGTGACTTTGTCGGCGTAATCGCCCAGCAACACACACAGGCGGCCGAAACCACCGCCAACATCGACGGCGTGCCGGAAGTGCCGGCCGGCCAGCAGGCGGCGGATGGCGATTTCTTCGGCGGCATTCTCGTATTCGCGGCCCTTCCAGTACTGGCGGTAATTATGCGAAGGGTCGTTATACTGGTCGGCGCGGCGATGAGCGGCGGGTTTGGCGGTTTTGGTCGATGCGGTGACGGGTTTTTTGGATTTGGGCATAATTAATTCAATCTTATTATAGCAAATTAAGCGGGCAGCTCGACCAGGGCGGAATCTTTGAAGGCTTTGCCGCGGCGCAAGATGAGCCGACCGCTTGTAAAATCGCCGGCCTCAAATTGCTCGCGTTGCACTTTCTGGCCGTTCAGAGTAATGGCATTGTCCTTGATAAGCCGGCGAGCGTCGGTGTTGGAGCTGGCAAGGTTCGTGGCAACCAGCGTTTCAATAATTGAGCCGTCGACTGCCGCCTGCACGGCCGGAATTTCCTGACGCAGGGCTTCCAGCGTGGCATCGTCGAGCGCAGCCACCGTCTCGCGGCCGGTCAGCACCGCCGTCAATTGCCGGGCCCGCTCGGCAGCGTCATCGCCATGCACTAGCGCCGTGACCGCGGCGGCCAGCTTCTGCTGGGCTGGACGCTGGCCCGGGTTCTGGCGCTGCTCGTTCATGACGGCCTCGATTTCTTCTCTTGACAGCAGCGTGTAAATTTTCAGGTAGTCTTCCACGCCGGCGTCGTCGCAATTGATCCAAAATTGGTAAAACTGCGTCGGCGACGTTTTGGCCGGGTCGAGCCAGACGGCACCGCCTTCCGATTTGCCAAATTTGATGCCGGTCGTCTTATTAATAACAAGCGGCGCAGTCCAGACGTGCGTTTCGTCACCGGTGATGCGACGGATAAGCTCGACGCCGGCGATGGAATTGCCCCACTGGTCGGCACCGGCCAGCTGCAAATCGACGCCGTATTTGCGGTGCAAATGCAGGAAATCGTAGCCTTGTATTAATGAGTAGCTGAATTCGGCGTAGGAAATGCCGGCGCCGTCCTCGGACAGCCTGGTTTGGACAAATTCGCGGCCGAGCATCTGGCGCATCGGGACGTGCTTGCCGACCTCGCGCAGAAATTCTAGGTAACCCATGTCCTTGAACCAGTCGTAATTGTCGACCAGCGTGAAGTCCTGGCCGGCCAGGACTTGCTTGTACTGCCAGGCGATGGCGGCTTTGTTGTGCTCGATTTGCTCCAGCGTCAGCAAATCGCGCTCTTGCTTCTTGCCGTCCGGGTCGCCAATCATACCGGTAGCGCCGCCTACCAGCAGATACGCTTTGTGGCCGCTGGCGATAAAATGCCGCACCAGCAGCATCACCGCCAAGTTGCCGATGGTCATGCTGTCGGCGCTCGGATCAACGCCAAGGTAAAAGGTAATCGGTGCGCCGTCGAGCGCTTTTATGTCTTTATATGTCGTCTGATTGACGAAGCCGCGCCAGGTTAATTCTTCGGATAGAGTCATCTTGTCATAAATTATAGCGTAACTGTTGGAGCACTGAAAGTAAGCCTGCGCCCGCTCGTAAACTTTAGTATTTTCTCAGCAATTTTTTGCTATACTACCTTGGTAGATTTTATGAGGGCTCGCTAAAACATGAATGTTCCCAAAACGCCAGACGGCCGCCGCCGCCGCCCCAGTAGTGCCGCATCCAGCAATTCCGATAACAAAAGCATGAAGCTGAATCAGACTATCGGCGAGCGCCGCAAAGCACGCAAGCTGGCCCGTTCGACCCGCAAGGCCGCGTACCTCAGCACACTGCCGAAAGAACGCTGGAAGCGTATCCTGTACCGCCTGCACCCGAAGCGCGTCGCCAAGTACTGGTTCAGTCGCCAGGGCGCGATTATGGCGCTCAAGATCGTCGGCGTCGGCATTGTGGCGATTTTCTTGCTCATCGTCGGCCTGTTCGCCTATTTCCGCAAAGATTTGCCGAAGATTAAGGACATTTCCGGCGGCCAGGTCGGCGGCAGCATTACCTATTATGACCGCACCGGCAAAACCGTGCTGTGGACTGATTATGACGCCGTCAAGCGCATCCCGGTACAGACCAAGCAAATGTCCAAATACGTCCGGGAGGCCACCGTCGCCGTCGAGGACAAAGACTTTTATAAGCACGGCGCCTTCGACGTCCGCGGTATCATGCGCGCCGGTGTACATGACGTATTTGGCAGCGGCGGCGAGCAAGGTGGCTCGACCATCACCCAGCAGCTCGTCAAGAACGAAAACGGCTGGAACGATGATCACTCCATCACCCGCAAGATTAAGGAAGTTATTCTGGCGGTCGAGCTGGAGCGTGAATATTCTAAGGATGATATTCTGACCGGCTACCTCAATATCGCCCCGTACGGTAGCGCCGACCTCGGTGTCGAAGCGGCCGCCCGCGATTATTTCAACGAAAGCGCCGACCAACTGACACTCGCCCAATCGGCCATGCTTGCGGCCATTCCGAAAGCGCCAACGCCGTTCTCGCCGTATTCCAGCCCGAAATACAACCCCGAGGTGACGAGCAACGTGTTCGACGCCAATGGACTCATCTCGCGGCAACATTACATTCTCGACCTCATGGTGCAGCAGGGCTATATCACCCAGCAGCAAGCCGATACTGCCAAAAAAGTCGATATCCTGAAGCAGATTCACCCGCTGCAGTCCAAATATAACGGCATCAAAGCACCGTGGTTCGTACTGGCTGCCAAGCAGCAGCTCATCAATCAACGCGGCGCGGCGGCCGTGTCCCTGGGCGGCTGGAAAGTCATCACCACGCTCAATCTCGACCTGCAAAACAAGGCCGAAAATCTGGTCAAGGACAACTACTCGCACATTCAAGCGCTGACCGGTGGCGGCGCCGACGAAGAAGCCACCGTCCTTGAAGATGTCCAAACCGGCCAAATCCAGGCGCTGGTCGGCGGCACCGACTGGACAAACCCCAAGTATGGGCAGAACAATTACGCCGCCGGCATTCTCATACCGCCGGGCTCCAGCTTCAAACCCTACGACTACACCACACTCATTAATAACAATAACAATGTCGGCGCCGGCTCGGTCATTTACGATAACCAGCAGCCATTGCCAGGCTATGCCTGTACCGTCCACCAACTGCCACCGCCAAAAGGTCACGGCAACTGTCTGGAAGATTACGACTTCATTTACCCCGGTGCCATCCCGATTCGCTACGCACTGGCCGGCTCCCGCAACGTGCCCGCTGTCAAAGCCATGCTCATGGCCGTCCCGGGCGCAGCCGACCCGAACAGCGGCGGCACGATTACTGCGGGCGACTACAAATCAGTCAATAAGGTCATCAGTACCGCCACGGCCATGATGGACAACCCCTACGTCAAAGGCAAAACCTATAATTGTTTCGGAGACGAAAAACTGACGCAAAAAATCCAGTGTGGCCCGGCTTCGGCCATTGGCGACGGCGCATATCTGCACCTGACCGATCATGTCAACGGCCTCTCGACACTGGCGCGCGAGGGCAAAGCCATCCCCGAGACATTCATCCTGGAAGTCGATGGCGCCAACGGCAAGCCGATATATAAATGGCAGCAGCCCAAAGCCGAGCAAGTTGTCCGCCAAGACGCCGCTTATATTGTCGACGACATGCTGAGCGATCCGCGCGCCACCTACCTGCCAGGTAGCTGCTCAGCTACCAGCTGTACGACATTGGCCCAAGGCGGCTATAAATTCCAGCGCGATATGGGCGGGTGGCACTTCGCAGTCAAGACCGGTACCACCAACGACGGTTACGACGGCCTGATGACCAGCTGGTCTACCAAATACGCTGTCGTCAGCTGGGTCGGTAACCACAACCGCAATGTCGACCTCGGCAAGTACGGCGCCAGCATGGAACAACTCACCGAACCATTGACTCGCGGCCTCATGGAAGCCGCCCACCAGGGCCTGAAACCCGTCAATTGGCAGAAGCCATCCGACATCAAGACCGGCCCGGCCTTCGTCCTGACCCACCACATCCACTACGGCGATATCGAACCCAGCCCCAGCACCGACCTCTACCCATCCTGGTACGCCGGCGGCAGCAAGCCCAACAGTTCCGTCACCATCGACAAAGTCAGCGGCAACCTCGCCACCAGCTGTACGCCGACCCTCGCCAAATCAACCCAATACAACGGCAATGCCAATAGCTTTAACGTTGATATTTTCCATGGCGGTAACCCCAGTGTCGGCGATACCAGCAGTAGCAGTCTGAATAATTCCCACGATTCGCAAGCCAAAGATACCGTCCACAACTGTGACGACACCCCGCCGCAAGTTCACCTGACAGTTACCCAAGCAGGGCAACAAACAGATGTTTGTAATAAAAACTGCACGATTTCCGTTTTGGTTAAGCAAGGTACTCACCAGTTGTCTGGTGGTAGCTATCATGATTCGCCTGTCAGCAGTGTTACGGTAACGCTCAATGGTAAGACTATTTACAGTAAAAAGATTCCGAGCGATCAAACTTCGCAGTTCCAAGATTACTTCACATACACACCGACCAAGAATGGTAGTGGTAGCCTGGAGGCAACTGCCGTCGACAGCGTGCTCTACGATGGCACATACAGCACAGGCACAATCCAGTTCACTAGTCCACCCAATACCCAAAAATTACAAAACGTTACTATTTCCCGGCCAGACAGCAATGGCGTAGTCACCATTACCTGGTCAGGCGGCACACCCAACTACACCGTTAACGATGCCAGTGGCACACCTATTACCGGCTGTACAAGCATCCCCAGCACGACTTGCACAGTCGATACGACGAATAACAGTGCCAATATCAGCAAAGTCACCGTAGACGACAGCAACGGCGATAGCGCGACGAGTAGTTGAAGGGGTGGGCCAGGCCACCATCACCACTAGTCGAAATTAGAAATCAATAGATACAAACAGTGGTGTCTTAGTCTTTTTCGAGGAAGCTGTTGAGTGCTTCGCGCACACTGCCGACGCCGTGCAGAAACGCAATCTTCTTGCCCGATGTCTGACGCGGCCCAATCGCCACGTCGAAGCCCAGCTTCTTGGCCTCGGCCACGCGCTTGTCTATCTGCGGTACGTGCCGGACTTCGCCGGACAGACCGATTTCGCCAAACACCGCCGCGTTTTGTTTCAGCTGCATGCCCTTGGCGGCTGAGGCAATCGCCATACACACCGCCAAGTCGGCCGCCGGCTCACTGATGCGCATGCCGCCGACAATATTTACATAAATATCCTGGTCGGCCAGGTTGAGTTTGGTGCGCCGCTCGAGCATCGCCACCAGCAAATTCAGACGGTTCAAATCAAGGCCGCTAGCGGCGCGCTTCGGGTAACCATAGCTGGTTTTATTCACCAGCGCTTGCACCTCGACCAGCAGCGGCCGAGTACCCTCCATGGTGGCGAGCACCACCGAGCCGTCGGTCACTTGCCGTTCGGCCAGCAGTGCCGCCGAGGGGTTTTGCACCGGCTGCAGGCCGTTTTCGACCATTTCGAAAATGCCGGCCTCGTTCGTGCTGCCAAAACGGTTTTTGACCGGCCGTAAAATCTTAAACCCGCCGTAGCGGTCACCTTCCAGCTGCAGCACCACGTCGACAACGTGCTCGAGTACTTTCGGCCCGGCTATCGAGCCTTCTTTGGTAACGTGCCCGACCAGAATCATGGCCGTGTTGCTCTGCTTGGCGGCCTGCGTCAGCAGCTGTGCGGAATTGGTAATTTGCGATACCGAGCCAGCCGCCGAGGCCACCGCCTGGCAACTCATGGTTTGGATAGAGTCAACTATTACTAATTTATAGTCGCCAGAGGCAATGGTAGCCGCCGCGTCATCGGCCGAAGTGCTGGTGGCCAGCTGCAGCTCGGGGCGTAGCGTACCAAGCCGCTCGGCGCGTAGCGCCACTTGGTGGGCCGATTCCTCGCCGCTAATGTACAGCACCGGCACTTTGGCCGCCACGGCATACGCCAATTGCAGCAACAAGGTGCTCTTGCCGATGCCGGGCTGCCCCGCCAGCAAATTGACACTGCCGGCTACCAGACCACCGCCCAATACATCGTCAATCTCGGCAATACCGCTGCTCAGACGCTGCAAATCACGACTTCTGGCAGACTCGACGCTGGCAGTTGTCAGCGTTTTGCCGGTCGCAGCCGCATTGCCACCAACCACAATCGCCGCTTCCTCGGCAATCGTGTTCCATTCGCCGCACTGGCTGCAGCGCCCAGCCCAAGCCGCGCTGACCGCCCCACAATTACTGCACACAAACCGCGTTACTGATTTCTTCGCCATAGAGTTCTCATACTTATCACTAGTGTACAAGACTTTTGTTGCAATTGTGCAGTTTGGTTCAAAAGTGAGCACCGAAGCGCCGCAGTGCACTTAAAGGTGCATGAGCATCGGAGCGCAGGGTTTGGGCCGAAATGTGCTGTTCTACAGAAGTCTACTGTATTTTTTTTGGTTGGCTGGTGATTTCTTGGACCAGCTGTTGCGCTTCGAGCGCAACAGCATTGCGTTGCCCGACTAGTTTGTTGTAGCTGGCGATCAAATCGCGTAACTGCGCTACCTTGTCGTTGTAGCTGCTGACCGCAGCGTTGAACGCCGGCACGCGGCCGTTGTAGTCGCTGGTCTGACCGCCGGCCTTTTCACTATCGAGCTGGGCGCGCTCGGACATAAGCTTTTGGCCATCGGCTTCGAGTTGGCTTTTCAGGCTGTCTATCTGCGACTTCATGCTGGTCAGCTTGGCGTCATCGGTCTTGAGTGCCCGCTGGCGCTCGGTGAATGCAGCTTGATAATTTTGGTAATACGCCACCACTTTGCCACGGTCGGTAAAATACTGCCGGTAATAATTTTCAAGCGGCGCCGGTAGTTGTTTGACTTCGGTACCGATAATGGAGTTCATTTCGTCGTCCAGACTGTGCGGTTCAGATTTTCGGTAGGAATCAATCTGCATTTTTATGGTTTGGTCGTGCAGCCCGGTTTTATAAAAATCTTCCAGCCAGCCGTCGACTTGCTGACGCTGGCCACTGCCGAGCCGCTCGTACAGCGCGTGCAGCGTCTCGTGCGCGGCAGTAACTTGTTCGAGGCCTTTCAGGCGCGAGTCGGTAACTTGTAGCAAAAAGATGCCGCTCTGGCCGCCGTGGTAGCAGCCAAGCACCACTGTCTGCTCGGTACCGCTCGGACAATTCGGCGCAAACGCACTTTTATCCTCAATCTGCGGTTTGTTGACGTAAAACACCCGCCGGGCGTAGCCGGTCATGGTGTCGCTACTGGCCAGCTGCACCACGGCTGACGGCGGGTTGTAACCCAGCAGCGTCCACCAGTCGGCAATCGTCCGACGGTTATACAGGCCGATGCCGACCAGAATCAGCACGACGACCAGCGCCAGCAGACTAATTAAGCTTTTGCGATTTTTCGTTTTAACCGGTATAGCAGTGTTATCCATACTAGGTAATCTCAGTTACATTGTACCCGAGATTACCCGTAAAGCGGAACTAATTACTCGCTAGTCGTAGCGTAGGCCAGATTGCCGTCTCTGCTGGCAACCTGGATGATGTCGCCGCGCTGGTACTTGTCGTCGAGCAGGTCGAGTGCCAGCTGGTCCTCGATAGTGTCCTGGATGAGCCGGCGCAGCGGCCGCACGCCGTTTTTGGCGTCGTAGCCCTTGTCGAGCAGATATTGCTTGGCGGCCGACGTCAGCTGTACGCCAATGCCCTTCTTCTGCAGGCGTGCCTTCAGCTCGTCGACTTGCAGATCGATGATGCGGAAAATGTCTTTCTTGGTCAGGGCGCGGAAGACGATGATTTTGTCGATGCGGTTGAGCAACTCCGGCCGCATCTGCTTCTTCAGCTCGTCGGTCACACGGTCGCGGTTGGCGGCGTGCAGCTCGTCCAAATCTTCCAGTTCGCTCGGTTTGGTGGCATGGAAGCCGAAGTTGGCTTCCTTTTGCAATTTGTCGGCACCGATGTTACTGGTCATGATGACGATGGTGTTGGTGAAGTCGATTTTGCGGCCCTTGGCATCGGTAATGTAGCCGTCTTCCAGCATTTGCAGCAGCATGTTGAAGACGTCCGGGTGCGCTTTTTCGATTTCGTCGAACAAGACCAGACTGTAGGGCTGACGGCGGATTTTGTCGGTCAGCTGGCCGCCGTCGTCGTAGCCGACGTAGCCGGCCGGCGCGCCGACCAGGCGGCTGACATTGTGGTGCTCGCCAAACTCGGACATGTCGATTTTGACCAGTGCGTTTTCGGAGCCAAAATATTCGCGGGCCAGCACACGGGCCAGCTCGGTTTTACCGACACCGGTCGGGCCGAGGAAAATGAAACTGCCGACCGGCCGCTTCTCGCTACCGATGCCGCTGCGGTTACGGCGCACGGCCTTGGCCACAGCTTCGACGGCCTCTTGCTGACCCATGACGTATTTGCCAAGCGTCTTTTCGAGCGTCAGCAGGTATTTAGCTTCGCTTTTGATGACTTTTTTCACCGGCACGCCCGTCATGCGGGCGACGACCTCAGCCAAATCATCACTGGTAACTTTCAGCCGCTTGGCATCTTTGTGGTCGGCCTGCAGCTTGGTGAGTTCGGCGCTTATCTGCGAGGCGCGCTGCTTGTACTGAGCGGCTTTTTCGTAATCTTCGGCGTCGCCGGCTTCGTCTTTACGCAGGTTGACCAGCTTGAGTTCCTTTTGCAATTTACGGACTTCGGGCGAGGTCTTGCCCTTGTCGATGCGCAGATGCGCAGCGGTTTCGTCGATGAGGTCAATGGCTTTGTCGGGCATGAAACGGTCGTTGATGTAGCGCTTAGCCAGATTGACGGCATCCTCGAGCACTTCGTCGGAAAGCGTCACGCCATGGAACTGCTCGTAATATTTGCGCAAACCCTTCAAAATCGCCAGCGTTTCGGCCGGGTTGGTTTCCGGTACCTGCACGGGCTGGAAGCGGCGCTCGAGCGCGGCGTCTTTCTCGATGTGCTTGCTGTACTCGGCGGTGGTGGTAGCACCGATGAGTTGGATTTTGCCGCGGGCCAGCGCCGGCTTCAAAATATTGCCGGCGTCCATGGCGCCCTCGGCGGCGCCAGCACCGACGATGAGGTGCAACTCATCCACGAAAATAATTGTTTTCTTGTCTTTCTCGAGCTCGGCCATGACTTTCTTCAGCCGTTCCTCGAACTCACCGCGGTATTTGGTGCCGGCAATCATTCCGGCCAGGTCCAGCAGCACGATGCGCTTGTCAAGCAGGCTGTCGGGCACGTCTTCGGCAACGATGCGCTGGGCCAAACCTTCCACGATGGCAGTTTTGCCCACGCCCGGCTCGCCGATGAGCACCGGGTTGTTTTCGGTGCGGCGATTGAGAATGGTTACGACACGGCGGATTTGGTTGTCGCGCCCAACCACTGGGTCGAGCTTGCCGGCCTTAGCTTCGGCTGTCAGGTCGGTGCCGTAGTGGTCGAGGGCGGTTTTCTTGCCACGGCGACTGCCGCGCCGCGGTGCCTCGCCGGTTTCGGATTCTTCGTATTGCTGGCGGTTTAAGAATTGCTCCACTTCGTTGCTCAAAGAGTCGACATCCACGCCCATATCGCGGAGCAATATCGTGGCTCGGGCATTTTTCTGCGTCAGAATACTGTGCAAAATGTGCTCGGTACCGCAGAATTCCTGGTCAAAATCCTGCGCAATGTCGTAGGCAGTGCGCAGCGTCAGCTTGGCGGTTTCGCTCAAGCCCTTCGCACCCATATTTATAACTAAGGCCTTCGGCGTCAGGTTCAGCGCCAACCGGGCCTTTTCCAGTGTCACACCAGCATCGTCGAGCATTTTGGCGCCCATGCTGGACTCTTGCGCCAGCACGCCCAGTAACAAGTGCTCGGTACCGACATAGGCACTGCCAAAGCTGCGCGCGATAGCGTCGGCGTGCTTCAGGCTTTGCAGTGCGTTATTGGTCAAGTGGTTCAGAAATTCTTGAAAATCAGGAGAGTTCGGCATCATAATTTAGTCCCCTTTTCTAGCGACGTTTTAGTATTTCGCTACTTCCAGTATACCACAAATTAGCACTCGTCAAGCCAGAGTGCTAATTATTTTTCAATGCGCAGTGGGCATAAGAAATAATACCCCTGCTCACCGGTTTGCACCCCGTGTTTGATGCATTGATCTACGATTACGTAGTTACGATCATGCTCGCCCACCGCCACTAAAGAGGAGTCAGAAATTTCCGTTCCCGCTACACAGCCAAATTCTTCTTCATCGTCATCTGGTAGATAAGGGTCATAATCACCAGCAAAATTGAGCGAACCAATTGCGATATCCCACAAACGCCGGCACGTCTGCTGGCAAATCTCCGGTATTTCGTGCTCGTAAGTAATCTCTTGCAGTACTAGCGGACAAAACTTCTCGCTCATAGCCATTACTGTACCACGAAACAACGCTAGGCTTATTTCGGCCTTGCTCTACGAGTGAGTATTTTGAATTTGAGGCAGTCAAGCGAAGTGCAACCGGAGCGAGCGATTAAGCTCGCCCCGCGTGAAACGCTGCCTTAAATCAAGATGCGAGCGGCTATTCGCCGTGCTCTTCGATGGCTTCGAGGAGGGAGTTTTCGAGCTCGGACTTTTTCTTGAGCTTGGGTTTTTCGCCTTTGGGTTTGTCGGCAGCTACTTCGGCCGGTTTTGCTTCCTCGGCGGCCGGGGCGCCCTCATTTTCGGCTTCGATGTCGAGCTCATAGCCGGTCAGCTTGCTGGCGAGGCGGACGTTCTGGCCGCTCTTGCCGATAGCGATACTGAGGTTGTCTTCCGGCACGCTGACACGGGCGCGGTGGTTGGCCTCGTCGAGCGTCACCTTGCTGACTTTAGTGGGGCTAAGCGCGTTGGTGATGTACTCCACGGTATCTTCGGCAAAGACGATGATGTCGATTTTCTCTTGCTCGCCAACTTCGCTCATAACGGCGTTCACGCGGGTACCGTGGCCACCCACAAAGGTGCCGACCGGGTCGACACCCGGCACGTTGCTGGCTACGGCAATTTTGCTGCGCACGCCAGCCTCGCGGGCGATGCCCTTAATCTCCACAGCGCCGCTTTCCATTTCCGGCACTTCGGCGCGGAACAGCCACTCGATAAATTCAGTATTGCCGCGGCTAACGACCAGCTGCGGGCCGCGGAAGCCACGCTCGACATCCTTCAAATAGACTTTCAGACGCTGGCCAGGATAGTAACGCTCGCCTTGAATTTGCTCGCTGCGCGGCATGATGCCCTGCGCCTTGCCCAAGTCGACGCGGCAAATGTTACCCTCGACGCGCGCGACAGTGGCGTTGATGACGGTGCCGATTTTGTCTTCATATTCGGCCATCACAATCTCGCGCTCGGCTTCGCGCAGCCGCTGCAAAATAACCTGCTTGGCGGTCTGGGCGGCGACGCGACCGAAGCTCTCGACCTTCTCGTGGATTTCCACCGTCTCGCCGATCTTGGCATTTTTGCGGATAACCTGCGCATCACCCAGACTGATTTCGTACGCCGGATCGCCGACTTTTTCGACGACTTCTTTGCTGACATAGGCGTCCACCTCGCCGGTGTTCAGGTTCATGCTCACCCGAATTTCCTGCTCGCGGTCGCCGTAATCACGCCGGTAGGCGGCGGCCAACGCCTGCTCAACCACTTCCTGCACGGCTTCTTCCGGCAAGTTCTTTTCCTCGGCAATAGTCTTAATCGCCAGAGCCAGTTGTTTAAAATCCATGTCCATTGTTATTTTCCTTTCTTATTAGAATCCAAAGCTCTCTCACGAAAAAAGCCGACCTGCCGGCCGACTGATACAAGCAGTAGTATATATGACAAAACCGGCGCCGTCAATCTGCTATGCTAGATGGATGGGGAAATCAGTTACGCAACTTTATACGCAATTCCAGCCGGCGCAATATGCGCTGGAGATTGCGCTCGATAAAGCGCATATGGCTTTTAGCGGCAAAGTGACGATTCGGGGCCGTAAAACCGGGCGGCCGAGTCAGCGGATTACGTTGCACGGCAAAGATTTGAAAGTCGGCTCGGCAAAAGTTATCAAGCACGACAAAAAGGGCGAGCAGGAAATCGAAATCAGCCGGGTTAATTTGCAAAAAAGCTATGACGAAATCCGCCTGCATAGCGCGCAGATGATTTACCCCGGCGAATATACCATTTCGGTTGAATTTAGTGGCAGCATTACCCGCGGCATGACCGGTATTTATCCTTGTTTCTTCGAACACGACGGCGCGGAAAAAAGCCTGCTGATGACGCAGTTCGAGAGCCACCACGCCCGCGAAGCGTTTCCCTGCATCGACGAGCCGGAGGCCAAAGCCACGTTTGATTTGAAACTTATTACCGAAACCGGCGTGACGGCGCTGGGCAATACGCCAATTAAGCAACAAGAAACTAGAAACAGGAAACTAGAAACAAGTTTTGAAACTACTCCCAAAATGTCGAGCTACCTTTTAGCCTTTGTGGTCGGCGAGCTGCACCAAAAGTCGACCAAAACCAAAAGCAATGTCGAGGTAAATGTCTGGGCGACAGTGGCCCAACCGGCTGAGGCGCTCGATTTTCCACTCCAAATCGCCAAGCAGGCGATCGAATATTTCGAGGATTATTTCGGCGTCCCCTACCCGCTGCCCAAGGCCGACCATGTGGCCTGCCCGGATTTCAGCGCCGGAGCCATGGAAAACTGGGGGCTTATTACTTACCGCGAACGGGCACTGCTGGTTTACCCGGGAGAGACCGCCCAGAGCATTCAGGAATACATCGCCACCGTCGTCGCGCACGAAACCAGCCACCAGTGGTTCGGCAACCTCGTGACCATGAAATGGTGGGACGACCTGTGGCTGAACGAAAGCTTTGCCAACATTATGGAGTACCAAGCTGTCGACGCCATGCACCCGGAGTGGCACCTGTGGGACACGTTTGTCGCACAGGAAGGTCTTGGTGCGCTGCGGCGCGACGCCACGCCCGGCGTGCAGGCCGTCAAGACGACGGTCAGCCACCCGGACGAAATCAATACGCTATTCGATCCGAGCATTGTCTATGCCAAAGGTGGCCGGCTGCTGTACATGCTGAAAAACTATATTGGTGAAGACGCCTTCCGCAAGGGCTTAAGCAGCTACTTCAAAAAGCACCAGTATGGCAATACGACCGGTGCCGACCTATGGGTGGCGCTCAGCGAGGCCAGCGGCAAAGACATCGGCGCATTCATGACCCCGTGGCTGGAGCAATCCGGCTTTCCGGTGGTGAGCATCGAGCAAAAGGGCCACGAGCTTACCATTTCGCAGGAGCATTTTCTGGATAACCCCGCCAAAGCCGACCCCGCTCGCCGCTGGTCGGTGCCGCTCTTTAGCGAGACAGCCGGCTTGCCGGAGGCTTTTGATACGGCCAGCATTGAATTAGCCGCGCCGAATGATGAAGTAGCGCTGCTCGACACCAATGCTCGCGGCCACTACATTGTGCGCTATGTCACAGACGAGCAGAAAAAAGCGGTCGTCGATATGATTAGCGCCCAAAACTTAAGCGAGGCCGACCGGCTAATGCTGCTCAACAGCGGCAGCATGCTGGCCCGCGCGGGATATGAGCCGTACAGCAATATTCTGGCTATGCTCGGTGCCTACCGCAATGAAGCGAGCGAGCCAGTCTGGGATATGATGAGCCTCATCATTGGCGAAACCCGCCGTTTCATCGACCTCGACGAGGCCCTTGAGGACAAGATTAAAGCTCTATTGCGGGAGCTCATCGCCAAGCAATACGAGCGTCTGGGCTGGCAGGAACAACCAGGCGAGCCGTCGACCGACCAAAAATTACGCGCGACCATCCTGGGCCTCGGCGCCTACGCCGAAGAACCCAATATTGTCAAAAAATCACTGGCATTGTTCGAGCAATACAAGACCAAGCCCGACACTGTGCCGGCCGAGCTGCGCGGCATCGTCTTTACCGTACCGGTCAAGCAAGCGACGCCCGGCGCGCTCGACTACCTGCTGGAGCTGCACGAAAACACCCAGAACAGCGACCTGCAAGCCGACATCTGCGCCGCCGCTACCGCCACGCGTTCAGCCGCCGAGGCCACCAAGCTGCTCACGCGCCTCAAAGACGCCAAGCTCGTCAAACCGCAGGACGCCGACCGCTGGCTGGTGTACCTCATCCGCAATCGCTACGTCAAAGACACCGCCTGGCAGTGGATGGTTGACAACTGGGGCTGGATCGAAGAGACGTACGAGCACGATAAAAGCTACGATATGCTGCCGCGCTACGCCGCTTCAGCCGTCAACACGCCCGGGTGTGCCGACAAATACCGTGCGTTCTTCGAGCCCAAGCGCGACCAGCTGGTACTGCAGCGCAACATCGACATGGGCCTGGAAGAAATCACCGCTCGCCTCGCCTGGCTCGCCCGCGACCTCAAACCCGTCCAAACCTTTTTCAGACAAAACATTAACTAATTGTTCCCTCTGGCGGGAACCGGCCACCTACTTTTGCCATGATGCAAAAGTAGGCAAAAAATCTAGGCCCGGACACACCCCTCGGTCGGTTGTTAGTAGCAATTACAACCGACAAAATAACTCCTCCTTCTGAAGTGCCACCGGCACTTCTACCAGTCGTCAAACATATTTTGCCGCCTGTCGGGAGTTGTAATATGCCACAACAACCGAGCCGGGCGATGCTTTAGGGCCTGTCAAAGCAGCTGCGGCCCAGGCCGCTATATTTAAAGCAGCCCAGGGGCTGCTTTTCTGCTTTTGAAGGCCATCGCGACGTTCCCGGCGCAAGTGTTGGTCAAAACGACAATTAGAGCAAAGTACATGTTTGAGCCGAAGGCGAGTCGTGCTTTGCATTGTCGGGTTTGACAACAGCTTGCCCGAGAACCAAAGCGCCGGCCTTGATTTTTTGGTTCTTTTGCATCAAGGCAAAAGAATGAAGAAGTGTTTGGGCTAAGCCAAAAGTAAGG
>Ga0164242_10000552_pt1 | contig 45319 bp, 40 predicted proteins | sample OricomgcompostMG_FD_108783 | JGI IMG/M metagenome (GOLD analysis project Ga0164242, IMG submission 108783) | Miracle-Growth compost microbial communities from Emeryville, California, USA - Original compost - Miracle growth compost (MG) ... | reverse complement strand
TGGTTCCGTCGATGCGGTGCGCGACTGGTTCCGTCGATGCGGTGCGCGACTGGTTCCGTCGATGCGGTGCGCGACTGGTTCCGGCTGTCCGGGCTGGCCTACTGGCGTTTCGCCTGGTGATCGGGGTTGTGGGCGGGAGAGAACCGCAGATCCTTCGACTGCGGCTTCGCCTTCGCTCAGGATGACACCTTTGTAGGGTGGACGTGTTTTGTGGCATTTTGATGAATATCTGGACAGGGCAGTGTGCGGGGGCCTCAGGGGCTAAAGCCCCCTTTTGTGTACGGCGTAGCGGCACGGCTGAAGCCGTGCCCTTAACGATGCGGTTCGCGGGCTGGTTCATGAATTCCTTGAGGGGCTGGTAGAGCTGTCTTCGGCACCAGGAGAGTCCTTTCTTCGAACGAGTTGGGCGGGGAGCTTATGCTTTCCTCCTTCGAGGGACTGGAGTCATTTAGCATAGCCAGTACCTACGTTGGGAAGGGTTTGTAAGTACTGGGGAATTAAGGGACATCAGGGAGACGAGATGAGACAGTGGGTAATCGCCGGGCTGTTGGCAGCCGTGGGGGCGAGTCAAGGGTACGCGCAGATCAATGCAGGCGAGCAGAAGAGCGATCCGAATCTGCCCTTCAAGATGGAGCAGGTCACGACGCTGGATCTGCCGTGGAGGATCGCTTTTCTTCCGGACGGCAGGATGCTGATCACCGAGAAGGTGGGCGGCATGGAACTGGTTACGCAGAAGGGCGAGAAGAGTCCGGTGGCGAATGTGCCGGCGGTGCTGTATCGGGGGCAGGGCGGCATGCTGGGGGTGTTTTTGTCGCCGCACTATGCAAAGGACCACAGCGTGTACCTGACGTACTCGGAGCCGGGGGATGGGGGTTCGAGCCTGGCATTGGCGAAGGCGCGGCTGGCATTGACCAAAGATTCGGCGAGCCTTGAGGACCTGAAGGTGATCTGGCGAGACGGTGAGCGGGGTGAGGGCGGACAGTTTGGCGCGCAGGTGGCGTTCTCTCCCGATGGACGGTATCTGTTTCTGTCGTCGGGAGACCGGCAGCGGATGACTCCGGCGCAGGACCCGAATCAGCCGCAAGGGAAGATTCTGCGGCTGACGCTCGATGGCAAGCCGGCGAAGGGGAATCCGATGGCGACCAAGACGGGTGCGGCAACGGTGGCGGTGATCGATCCTCCGCAGAATACGGTGGCTGCAAAGACAGCTCCTGTGGTGAAAGACTACAAATTTCCGGGGCCGAACCTTACACCTGCAGAGATATGGTCGATGGGACATCGGACGCCGTATGGATTGGCGTTTGCTCCTGACGGGCGCCTGTGGGAGGTGGAACATGGGCCCAAGGGCGGCGATGAGCTGAACCTGATTGAGCCGGGGAAGAACTATGGCTGGCCGCTGGTTTCGTATGCGACGAACTATGACGGTGTGCCGATTCCGAGCCCTGACACGCGCCCGGACCTGACGAAGCCCGTGATCTACTGGACCCCCGTCATTGCGCCGGGCAATCTGACCTTCTATAACGGCCAGATGTTTCCGCAGTGGAAGGGTTCTGCTCTGATCGGCGGCCTGGCGACGAAGTCGCTGAATCGCATTACGTTCGACGGCAAGGGCGGAGCGAAGCCTGCAGAGCGCTGGGATGTTGGACACCGTATCCGGGACGTCGAGGTTGCACCGGATGGTGCGATCTGGCTGCTTGAGGATTCGAGAACCGGCGGACTGTTTCGCGTGACTCCGAAGTAAGCGTCGGATGTCTCCTGCTTTGAAACCTGAGTTTCGGACGCGAGCTTAATTTAGGGCCCACCATCGTTCCGCGAGGTGGGCCCTTTGCATAAGGGCCTGGATTTCTTTGGCAGACGATGTGACTGCCCTGCGCAGAGTCCGTGCGGGGTGCAGCCGTCGGAACTGAAACTGGAACTTGCGAACGATGACACAGAGGAGGCGTACGTGAAGCAAGCGGGAACTGTTCCGATTTCACAGGAAGAAGCGGAGGTTCGAGCATCACGATGGGCGGCAGCGTGGAACTCCGGCGATGTGGAGGAAGTCTTATCGCACTTCCATGCCAACACGATCTTCCGATCGCCCGTTGCCGCCAGTGTGGTGGGAACCGGTGAGATTCGCGGGAAAGAGGAGCTTCGCAGCTATTGGAGAGAGGCGCTGAGGCGGATTGGGGACCTGCAGTTCACCGTTTTCCGTGTGATGTGGGACTCGGAACGGCGAGAGATGATGGTTCTGTATCGCGCGAAGCTGGGCGATACGACAAAGCGAGTGTGCGAGCGCATGGTCCTGGATGCGGATGGGTTGGTCGTAGAAGCAGAGGCATTCTACGGGGCGGTTGTGGCGGAGGCTTAGGAAGAGACGCAGTGCCGTGTTCTGCATGACAAAGCCCTCCATCGGAATGGAGGGCTTTTGGTTTGGATTTGATCTATGTGTGTGTTACCTGGTGTTGGCTGGGAGAGCGAAGGCGATGTAGCTCTTGGACGTCATCGGGTTGGATTTGCCGCCGGGCGGCATGTAGGCGCCTTCCGGATAGACGGTTCCGCCGCCGCTGACGGAGAAGAGAACGAACTCGCGGCCGTTGGCTTCGTAGACGGCGGGAACGCCCTGGGAGCCGTTGGGAAGATCTTTGGTGAAGATGACCTTTCCGGTTGCGCTGTCGAGGACGTACAGCTTTGAGTCGTTTCCGGCGAAGAGGACGAGGCCGCCGGCGGTGGTGACGAAGCCGCTCTTGGGATAGATGTTGCCGCGCAACGTATCGCTGGGGCCGGCCTGCGGGACATCACCGTAAGGCGTCTTCCACTTGATCTTGCCAGTGTTGAGGTCGTAGGCGGTGATGGTGCTCCAGGGCGGCGTGATGACGTAGGGCTCGTTGCCGTAGCCGGTCTTGTAGCGCGACGGTGGCCCTTCGACATCGGCGGGGTAGGAAGGCTCTGAGCTAAGCGATCGCATCATGTTCTGCATCTGGAGGGTAGGTGCGGTTCCGAGCGGGGCGAGATCGGGCGCTTTGAGGAACGCCATCAGGTCGTTGAGGGAACGCTCGGGAAGGGCGGAGAACGACGGCATGGTGGCGCGGCCGTGGAGGATGGTGTTGCGGGTAGCGTCGATGCCGAGGCGGCTTACGACGGTGTCGAGAGCGGGACCGCGATCTCCCTTGAGCTCAGGACCGTGGCAGAACTGGCAGTTCTGCTCGTAGACGGCGCGGCCCATCTGCTCCTGCGTAGGGAAGGCGGGACGGGCGGGGCGCGCGTGAGGCGGGTGAGATGGGATGAGGCCGCCGGCGTTGGCTGTGGTGGATTCGCCTCCGGGAACGAGCTTGACGATGGAGGGCATGTCCTTGGAGAGGACGTAGACGGTGCCGCTGGCTGCGTCGGCGCCGGTGCTGAAGAAGAGCGCTCCGCCGTTGACGCTGGGGAGATTGATGGTGTCCTGCCCGACGGCAGGCGGGGTGTAGAAGCCGGTCCGCGCCTTGGAGAGACGGTCCCGCCACCATGGGATCTCCTCAGGACGCATGAAGCCGGTGTACATGTCCTTGACGGTCATGCCCTGGCGGGCAAATGGAGGCACGACGGTGGGGAATGGCTGCGTGGGTGAGTAGGTTTCGCCGGGTACGTTGCCGGCTGGAACGGGACGCTCTTCGATGGGCCAGAGCGGCTTGCCGGTCACGCGATCGAAGACGTAGAGGAATCCGTTCTTGGAAGCGAGTGCGACAGCATCGACGGTCTTGCCGTCGTGTTTGACGGTGACGAGCTGCGGGGCGGCGTCCGGGTCGTAGTCCCAGATGTCGTGATGGATGGTCTGGAAGTGCCAGAGGTATTTTCCGGTGCGGGCGTCGAGGGCGAGGATGGAGTCCGCGTAGAGATTGTTGCCGGGACGGTCTCCGCCGTAGAGCTCGTATTTTGCGGAGGCGACGGGGAAGTAGGCGATTCCTCGTTTGGCGTCGACGGAGATCTCGCCCCAGACATCGACGCCGCCCATGTACTTGTAGGCATCCTTGGGCCAGGTGTCGTAGCCGAACTCTCCGGGGCGGGGAATGGTGTGGAAGACCCAGAGGAGCTTGCCGGTGACGACGTCGAAGGCGCGAATGTCGCCGGGAGGCGCGAGGTATCCTTCGCCGGTGGCGCTGCCGAGGATGAGGATGTTCTCAAAGACGCGTCCTGCCGAGCGCGAGGCGAGGGGGCGGGTGGCGCGATCGATGCCGGTCTTCAGGTCGAGCCTACCGTGGTCGGCGAAGGAGTCGACGAGTTCGCCTGTCTGTGCATTGACGGCATAGAGAGAACCATTGGCGGTGACGAGGACACGGCGGTCCTTGCGGTCCTTGCTCTCCCAGTAGTTGGCGCCGCGCATGCCGGCGATTCCGGCGAAGCGGGAGGGAGTGCTGCCAGGAGCAGTGAAGGAGTGAGCCCAAAGTTGCTTGCCGGAGGTCGCATCGAGTGCTACGAGGGAGCCCTTCTGCGCGGCAACGTAGGCGACGTTATCGATGACGAGGGGGCTGAAGGTATAGCTGATGTCGTCGCCGGTAGGATAGGTCCAGGCCACGTCGAGCTTTGATACATTTCCGGTGTTGATCTGCTTCAAGGGCGAATGGTGCGAGCTTGCAGGACCGCCGAGGTAGTCCTGCCAGTTGACCTGGGCGTGTGCCGGGAATGCCACGCCGAGGGCGAGGAAGCCAACGGCAGCAGAGGAGAGGCGCCGCAGATTGCGGCCTGGGAGTTGAGGCATAGTTGAGCTATTCGAAGACGGTCTGAATTGAGCGACACGATGATAACGAACGACGGAGCGTACCCTCCGTGACATTTGTGGGCCTTCCACTACTTTCCCCTTCCGTTACAGAGAGCTGCGAGTGCCGGACAGAATAGTAGGGGAAGAGTGGTAGATTACGCAAGATGTTTTGCGCAATACGCAACTTCATCTCCAGTTGTCCTGCAGGGAAGAACTGCGCGGAGCGATTGGACCCAGCGGGACAGTTTAACCCTGGGCGGGTGCGAGCGTCCGGCGGGAGTGTCGATTACCGGTCTTCTGGTCCCTTCGGGTGATTGGCCGTCGTCGTCGCCTATGCGAATGTAGAGAGGGAGAGCCGCTGATACTCAGGGCTGTGATTGATGGATCGTCTTACGCTGCTCAGTATGCAGGGTGGCCTGCTCGCTTTCATGGGGATCGTCGTGTATCTGGCATGGCGGACCCAGCGTCGTCCCTACTCGGATAACGGACCTGCGTGGTTTTCGGTTGCCTATGTGATCGGCGGCATTGGCCTGCTGCTGGAAGCGTACCGGGGGATTATCCCGAACTTCTTTGCGATCATCCTGGGTAATTTTCTGTTCCTGATGATTTATGTCTTCATGGAGCGGGCGATTGCCATTACGACGCGGCGGCGGAGTTACATGTACTGGCTGCTGGGGCTTGATCTTGCCCTGATGGCAAGCTATTTCTACTTCACCTACGCCAGGCCGGATGTGATCGCGAGGACGATCGAGGCGGTCATCATCATGCCGGTGATGCAGATTCCGATCTGGGTCCATCTGGAGCGGTGCCCGGAGAAGACGATTCGTCCGGCGCTGCGGGCGATGTCCCTGGTGCTGCTGCTGCACATGGCGATGAATTTCGTTCGGGTGATCGGGGTCCTTCTGCTGCATACGGCCGATGCGTGGTTTACGTGGACCGGCGTGATCACGATTGCGGGAATGGCGGTCTCGTTTATGTGGGTGGACGCTTTGCGGGTACGTGAGGAGCTGGAGCGGCGGGCGATGACCGACCATTTGACGGGACTGTTGAACCGGCGAGGCCTGGAGGAGTTTGGAGCACGGGAACTGAGTCGGGCGCGTCGCCATCACCTGCCCTGCTCGGCGATGGCCCTGGATCTGAACTGCTTCAAGCAGATTAACGATACGTATGGGCATGGAGCGGGAGACGATGCCCTGCGTGCGGTCGCTGGCGCGATCCGGGCTTCAACCCGGATTACAGATGTTGCGACCCGAATTGGCGGCGATGAGTTCTTCGTCATCCTGCCGGGCTCGGACGAGCATGGGGCGGCAGAGATCTGCGACCGGTTGCGGGCGGCGATCCGGGCGGCGAGGGTGGAGGCGACAGGAGGGCGAAGTTTTTCGATTGCGCTGAGCATCGGTTGCGTGACGCTGCGGGAAGAGAAGATGACCATCGAAGACCTTTTCCAGGAGAGCGACGCCAAACTTTACCTGGAGAAGGGTGCTTCGCGGGGATGCGATGGACAGGCAGTTCGCCCTGGACCTCGCCTGCTGGTACGCCGGACGGCGGAGTAGCAGCGGCTGTGCCCGCGTGGAGCGGGAGCCAGACCGGCCTAGCGGTGGCGGTAGTCGCCGATGACCTTGAGGATCGCCAAAAGAAGGGTGAGGGAGCCGGTGGGGAGGCATCCCATGGCGAGCATGAGGGCCAGCCAGCCGGCGTTGGTGTGAGGGCCCTGGCGGCCGATTCCGCCGAAGAAGGCGTGGATGGCGAAGGCGCTGAGGACACCGATCCCGAAGATCCATAGGCCGGTGCGGAGAATTTTGCGCGTATCAGGCTGGAGAAAGCTGGATGGCATGAGATCAGGACGTGCTTGAGTTAGTGGATCGCAGATTGCATCCAGTAGACGAGGACTCCGGTGATGGAGACGTAGAGCCAGATGGGCCAGGTGTATCGGGCGAGTCTGCGATGGGCAGGGAAGCGTCCGGAGAGGGACAGGAAGAAGGTAATGAGGATCATCGGCAGGGCGATGATCGACAGAATGATGTGCGAGGCCAGGAGCTTCCAGTAGAAGGGCCACCAGGGGCTGAGGCGGTTGAAGTGGGTCTCTCCATGCAGCGTGAAGTTGACCAGATACGAGACCAGAAAGATGGATGAGAAGATGAAGGCCGTGAACATGGCCGCGCGATGCTGAGCGATACGACGGGCGCGAATAAAGCGGAAGCCGGCGATCAGGGCGACGGTGGAAAGCGCATTAAGGATTGCGTTTACCAGAGGCAGCGAGCGAAGCTGGGTTCCGGCGACGTCAGTTGGGGTATGGAAGTAGACCAGCCAGCAGATAAAGGCGCTGGCGACAGCGCTAATCGCGATAATGGCGGCGATGATGGAGGGAGGTGTGCGAACGGCTTCGGAAGACTGGGTCGTGCGTACGTTCATCAGAAGAGCAGACGTCCTTTGGCATCGAGCATCATGGCGGCCATCAGCAAGGGGAGATAGATCACCGAGGCTTTGAGGAGGTCGCGGGCGTAGGTGCGGGACTCCGGCGCAGTGGGATTGCGGGTGATACGGGCAAAGCGGATGGTGTACCAGAGATATCCGGCTGAGAGGACCGCTGCGACGACGCCGTAGATACTGCCGGTGACGCCCAGCCATGTCGGCCAGATACTGACCGGAACCATCAGGACGGCATAAAAGAGGGACTGGATGACGGTCGAGCGGGCGGCGAAGACTTCGTCGGGCTGGGTGGGAGTGAGGCGGATTCCGGCAGAGGCGTAGTCGTCGCGGTACATCCAGCCGATAGCCATGAAATGAGGAAACTGCCAGACGAAGAGGATGGCGAAGAGCGCGACGGCTGGCCATTCGATGACACCCCGGACGGCAGTCCAGCCGATGAGGGGAGGCAGTGCGCCGGGGAAGGCCCCGATAAAGGTGTTAACGACGGTAATGCGCTTGAGCGGAGTGTAGATTCCGACGTAGCCGACGGCGGTTATCAGGGTAAGGGTTCCGGTCAGCAGGTTAGTAACGTGTGCGAGATAGACGGAGCCCAGGAAGATGGCGGCGAAACCGACCAGAAGGCCGTGGGCGAGCGAGATGCGTCCGGCGGCCATGGGGCGGTTAGAGGTGCGGCGCATCAGAGCGTCGGTGCGGCGCTCGAGCGCCTGATTGAGGGCGCTGGAGCCGCAGGTGACGACTGCTATTCCTGCCAAAGCCCGGATGAGTCCGAGGTTGAAGGGGCTGATCCCGCTGGTGAGCGAGGCGAGATAGAAACCGGCCGCGGCCGTGATGACCACCATGACGGAGACGCGAACCTTGAAGAGAGTCGCGTAGTCGGCAAGAAGGTTAGGGGCGGCTATGGCTTTGCGAGAAGAGAGCGCTGCCGGGGTTGTAGCGGATTGTGCCACATCATTAGGATACCGCTTTTGGCTGGGAGGTGGTTCTGGAGGGAGCGATTAGCGGACGCGGGCCCCGGCTAAGGGAACCGCAGATCCTTCGACTGCGCCTAGCGATGACACAGTTTGAAGAAGGTTTGGAGCGGGGATCTTGACCCCCTTGCATGGTCCGGCAGCGGGTGGAGCTTGCGCTCGATGACCCACCTTAGCCGCGATGAGGCCGCGGCGAAGATGGGGCACCCGGCTGACCGAAGGAGGAACCGCAGATCCTTCGACTGCGCCCTTCGGGCTTCGCTCAGGATGACACGTTTGATGGGGCGGCCAACTTCGCTCAGGATGACACGTTTGATGGGGCGGCCAACTTCGCTCAGGATGACACGTTTGCTGGCGGGTTTGTTTTAGTGGAAGGTTAGGGTACTGATCTCTGGTTTTTTACGGATAGCGGCGCATGGCGGCGAGAAGGGCTTCGGCTGTGGGCTGTGTGTTGAGGACGTCGGCAGCGGTAAGCCAGGCGCGGCGGAGTTGGGTTATGCCGTAGCGAATTAGGTCGAGCTCGGCGATGGAGTGGGCGTCGGTGTTGACGACGATCCTGCAGCCGTGCTGTTTGGCAAGTCGCAGGTGGAGGTCGTTGAGGTCGGCGCGGGCAGGGCTGGCGTTGTGCTCGACAGCTACGCCGAGTTCGGCGGCGCGCCTGATGATCGTTTCGACGTTGACGGCGTAGGGGTCGCGTTTGAGCACCTTGCGGCCGGTGGGGTGGCCGAGGATGCGGACGTAGGGGTTCTCCATGGCGCGGAGGATGCGGTTGGTGATCTCGTCTGCGGGTTGGTCGAAGCGGCTGTGTACGCTGGCGACGACGATGTCCATCTGGGCGAGGGTGTCGTCGGAGAGGTCGAGATCGCCTTCGGCGAGGATGTCAACCTCGATTCCGGCGAGGACGCGTATGCGGCCCTCCATCTCGGCGTCGATCTCGCGGATGCGCTTGATGTGGGCGAGCGCGCGGCGATCGTCCATGCCGTTGGTCATGGCGAGATTCTTGGAATGGTCGGTGATGGCGATGTATTTGAGGCCGCGGTCGAGGGCGGCTTCGGCCATCTCGCGGATGGTGTTGCCGCCGTCGGTTTCGACGGTGTGCATGTGGAGGTCGCCGCGGATGTCGGTCAGGGTGATGAGTTCGGGCAGGGTGTGATTGGCGGCAGCATCGATCTCGCCGCAGTTTTCGCGGAGCTCGGGCGGGATGTAGTCGAGGTCGAGAGCGCGGTAGATGAGCTCTTCGGTGGCGGCTGCGACGATGGTGTTGTCTTCAACGCGGGCAAGGGCGTACTCGTTGAGGGTCATGCCGCGCTTGATGGCTCGCTGGCGCAGTGCGACGTTGTGCATCTTGGAGCCGGTGAAGTACTGGAGGGCAGCGCCGTAGCTGGCGCGAGGCAGCAGGCGTACGTCTACCTGAAGGTTGTTGCGGAGGGTGAAGCTGACCTTGTTCTGGCCGCGGGCGAGCAGCTTGTCGATGAGCGGAAGCGTAGCCACGTGCTCGACTGCGGCGGCGACCACATTGGGCTCGCAGGCAGGGCCGGTGACGAGCAGGTCGAGATCGCCTACGGTCTCGCGGCCGCGGCGGAGCGAGCCTGCGGGGGTGATCTCCTCGATGCCGGGAAACTCACGGATGAGAGCGGAGATGCGTTCTGCGTGCTCACGGGCCTGGTCGATGCGGAAGCGGCTGGAGTTCTTGCGGTAGTCCTCGATGCCTTTGAGGAGCTTGGTGGTGAACTTCTCGCCCATGCGGGGAAGCTTGTTGAGGTGGCCGGCCTTGGCAGCCTCTTCGAGCCCGTCGATGTCGCAGACATTGAGTGCGGACCAGACGAGGGCTACGGTCTTGGGGCCCATGCCGGGAAGACGGAGAAGCTCGAGCATGGAGGGGCGATATTTTTTGAGGAGTTCGTCGCGGAGCGGAGTCGATCCGGTCTGCAGGATATCGACGATATTGGCGGCCATGCCTTTGCCGATACCGGCTATGCCGAGGAGTTGCTTGGGATCTTCTGCGAGCAACTCAAGCTGAGCCGTCTGCTGTTCGACAGCCTCGGCGGCGCGACGGTATGAGCGAATGCGAAAAGGATCGGCTGCGTCGATCTCCAGCAGAGCAGCCGTCTCCTCCAGCACACGTGCAATCGATATGTTGTCCATTTAAACTTCGACCCGGAACTCTGCTTTCGATTCAAGCTCCTGAGTCAGTATGCCGCATTCCCGTTGAGCACAGAGAAGGCTTACGGGATCCACCCTGGGAAAATTCATCCGTCGGAAGCGAGAGGGCTTTCGCGCGCTCGTCCGGGAAGCCACCTTTAGCTTGCCAGTTCCTTGATGCGAAAGACCTGATCTGCCTGGGGGCCTTTGGCTCCCTGGATGATGTCGAACTCTACCTCATCCCCCTCTTTGAGACTCTTGTAGCCTTCCCGTTGAATCGAGGTGTAGTGAACGAAGACATCGGCTCCTCCGTCGCGGCCAAGGAAGCCGTACCCCTTTGCGTTGTTGAACCATTTGACAGTGCCTTTGTAATGTGACAAGACCCTTGCTCCTTACAGTCAATTCGATCCGAGGCTCCCGCTGGCGCAGACGCTTCGGATAACTGATTGGGACGCAAATGGAGTCGAGGAGGTTTTCTGCAAAATGCGCTAATGGCCCTGTAAATGCTGATTGTTCATGACTAAGAGGTCCCAGGCGGGGGCCTACTTAAGGCGGCCCTGCTGGCGCAGACGATCGTAAAGCATCAGGCCAATCAATGTTTTACCGTCGTGGATCCTGTTTTCGGATGCAAGCGCGAGAACCTGTGAGAGAGGCATGCGGAGGACCTCGATCTGCTCGTCGTCTTCGGGCTGCGCGTGTCCGTCGCGGATATCCCGTGCGAGGTAGATCTGCATCCACTCACCGAGGAAGCCTGGGCTGGCGAAGTACTTGGTTAGAAGAGTCCAGCGCTTCGCTCTATAGCCGGTCTCTTCGATCATCTCCCGCTTGGCGGCGGCCAGGGTCGATTCGCCGGGTTCGACCCGTCCGGCAGGGAGTTCAAGGAGGAACTGGCCCGCGGCATGACGATATTGACGCTCGAGGATGACATCAGGATCGGCAGGGTTCTTCGATTCGTCGACGGCAAGGATTACGACGGAGCCGTTGTGACGGATGACCTCGCGGACGTTCTTTGCGCCGCCGGGTTCGATGACCTCATCACGAAAGACGGAGAAGACCTTGCCCTTGAAGACCTCTTTTGAAGAGAGCAGCCTGCTCTTTCCGGATTTGCGCGCCGAAGAGGGTTTTGGGGCTGATGGTTGGGATTTGCGCAGCGTATTTGACGATTTCGATGGTCGGGACTTTTGCACACTCGTTTTCCTGGGCGCCATAAGGCTACGGTATCATCCCTGCATCGGAGCCTCCGCGGAGGGCATCCAACCGGAAGTGATAAAGTTGGGACCGCCGGGTCCCGAGTTGCATCAGATAAAGAACATCAAGCAAAGTATTTGGAACAAGGCTATTTCGCGGATTCGAATCGAGTCTGCGGGCAGGAAGACCAGACTCGAGGATGAAGGACCGCCATGAGCTTTGAGTGTTATCCGATAACGGTGTTGCCCCACGTATCGCAGCTGTACCGCGATTACCTGGTGATGGGGGACAACGCGGAGAGCCTGGTGCGCTCGTGGTACGGCTCCGGCGAGTCCGGAGGGCCGTTTGCAGGCGGATGGATGAAGGCCTCGCATGCTGTCAGGGACCCCGATCGCCTGGCAAAGGAGCTTCTCCGGCAGAATCGGGATTTCGGCGCGAGTGAAGAGACGTTAGCGAATATTGAGAAGCTGAGGGCCGGAGCGCGAGCAGTTGTGACGGGGCAGCAGGTTGTTCTGTTCGGTGGACCTCTGCTAACGCTGTTAAAGGCCTCGACGGCGATCTCGCGGGCGCGCGAAGCGACGCGGATTACCGGGGTGGAGCATGTTCCGGTCTTCTGGATGGCGACCGAGGACCATGACCTGGCCGAGGTGGACCAGGCGGCTCTTCTGACCAAGACGGAAGTTGAAGTTCTCAAAGCCGGCTTGCGTGTACCGCTGCCGGTTCCGGTTGGAGATGTGCCGCTGAACAGTGAGACGGCGCCCCTGCTGGAGCAGGCGGTGGAGCGGGCCACAGAACTGCTTGAGTATGCTCCGGTGAGCGAATGGATCCGCGAGGCGTATCTGGCGGAGGGAGCTACTCTGGCGAGCGCTTTCGGCACGTTGATGGCGAGGGTCTTCGGCCCGCAGGGTCTGGTGATCGTCGATGCATCGAGCCGCGAGTTCCATGCGATGGGAGCTTCGACGCTGCAGTATGCCATCGACAACGCTGAGGAGTTGCGTCACAAGCTGCTGGCGCGCACTGACGAGCTGACGCAAAACGGGTACCACGCGCAGGTCCTTGTGTCGGAGACCTCTTCGCTGCTGTTTCTGCTGGATCGAGAGACAGGAGAGAGATTGGCGTTGCGGCCCGTGAATGATCCTTCTGAGGCTGAGACGCGCTGGCGTGCCGGTGCGCATGTCTTCTCGAAGGACGATCTGCTGAAGATTCTGGAGGACTCGCCGGAGCGCCTGAGCCCGAATGCTTTGCTGCGGCCAGTCTTTCAGGACACGGTTCTCCCGACGGCAGCTTATGTCGGAGGACCCGCTGAGATTGCCTACTTTGCGCAGAGCGAGGTTTTGTATCGGGAGATACTGGGCCGAGTTACACCGGTGCTGCCGCGCCTGAGCGCCACACTGATTGAACCTGCGATCGATGCGGTCATGCAGAAGGACGAGGTTCAGCTTCCGGATGCGATGACGACCGAGGATGAACTGGCGTTGCGCCTGGGAGCGCGTGCGATGCCGATTCCGCTGAAGCGCAAGCTGGCCTCGGTGGGCAATGCTCTTGAAACGGAGCTGGATGCGCTGACGGAGTACCTGCGTGGGATTGATGCTTCGCTTGGAACCGCTGCCGAGACCTCGGGTTCTAAGATGCGTTACCAAATGGATCGCCTGCGGCGCATGGCGGCGACCTATGGGATGCAGAAGGAAGCGTCGCTGAAGAAGCATGCGGCGGCGATTACGTTGAACCTGTATCCGAACGGACATCCGCAGGAGCGTCTGCTGGCCGGTGTGTGGTTTCTGGCTCGTTATGGCGATGGCCTGATCGACCGCCTGGTACAGGTGGCGAACAATCAGTGTCCGGGCCACGTGGTAGTGCGGCTGTAAGCGGGCATCGGCTTACGTTTGACATCCGATTGAGCTCATCCGCGAAGTGCGTGACGCGGTCGATGGGGTTACGCCTTTTTCGCAGTCTCCACAGGTGCATTGTGGCTCAATGACAATCCCGACCGCAGATCCTTCGACTTCGGCTCCGCCTTCGCTCAGGATGACACCTCCGGGTGGCGTCGTAAGGCAGACTGCAGATCAACCTTGCAAACCTTGCAATTCTGATCTTTCTGACCTCCGCAGAAGATTTTGTATGTACCTGAGGAGAACTCCGTTTTGCGTGCTGTTGTCGGACCACTAAAATGGCGCACGAGGAGTTTGCCATGGGTCTTAGCGATCAACCGTTTGAAGTGATGTGTCCCGACTGCGGGGCGATGCTGAAGATCGATCCGGTGACACGGGCCATCATCTCCCACAAATCTGCTCCCAGGAAGAAGACGTTCGAGGATCTTAGCGAAGCCGCAAAGGCGTTGCGAGACGCGGACGCGCGGCGGGACTCACTCTTCCAGCAGTCGGTCGAGGCACAGAAGAACAAGGATGATGTGCTGGCGAAGAAGTTTGCCGAGGCGGTGAAGAAGGCGAAGGAGACTCCGCTGGGCGATCGTCCGCTGCGGGATTTCGATCTGGATTAGGCGGTGCAGGTCGCGGCATTTAAACTTGATTCATGCCACCGATTTTGAATGCGCAGGGCCTTTCGAAGAGCTTTGGCGCGACTCCGCTGTTTCGCGATATTGCTTTCACGGTCTCTGACGGAGACCGCATCGGCCTGATTGGTCCTAATGGAGCAGGGAAGAGCACGCTGCTGAAGATTCTTGCGGGGGAAGAGGATGCTGACGCGGGCGATCTTGCGGTCCGCAAGAAGGCGCGTATTGGATATGTCCGGCAGGAGTCGAACTTTGAGCCCGGAAAGACGGTGCGCGAGGTGCTGGAGGCGGCGCTCGCGCAGGGTCACGTGGCCGAGGCCGAACGCGAGGGCAAACTGCGGGAGACGAGTGGCCGCATCGGATTGCCTGATGTGAGTGTGGAAGCAGCGACGCTGAGTGGAGGGTGGCGCAAGCGAGTGGCGATTGCAGAGGCCGTTGTCTCAGCGCCGGATGTGCTGCTGCTGGACGAGCCGACGAACCATCTGGATCTCGCGGGTATTACGTGGCTTGAGGAACTGCTGAATCAGGGCGAGTTTGCGTCGGTGATCATCACGCACGATCGCTACTTTCTGGAGAATGTGGCCACGGAGATCGTCGAACTGAACCGCGTCTATGCGGATGGCCTGTTGCAGGTGCAGGGGACGTACTCAAAGTTTATCGAGGCAAGACAGGCGTACCTGGAAGCGCAGTCGCGCCTGGAAGATTCGCTGCGCAACCGTGTTCGGACGGAGGTCGAGTGGCTCCGGAGGGGGCCGAAGGCGCGTGCGACCAAGGCAAAGGCGCGGATCGACAATGCTCATCAGCTGATCGGACAGTTGAAGGAGGTCTCCGCGCGCAATCAGAGCTCCTCGGTCACGGTGGGTTTTGAGTCGACGGAGCGGCAGACGAAGCGGCTGGTGGAACTGAACGACGTGACGATTGAGCTGGGCGGAAAGAAGATCGTGGAGCATCTTAGCTTTCTGATCACCAATGGCATGCGCGTGGGCCTGGTGGGCCCCAACGGAAGCGGGAAGACGACGATTCTGCGGCTGCTGAAGGATGAGCTTGCGCCTGCGGCGGGTGACGTGAACAAGGCCGGTTCGCTGCGCATTGTGTACTTCAGCCAGACGCGAGAGCTTCCGGAGGGCGTGACGCTGCGGCGTGCGCTTGCGCCGGATTCGGACTCCGTGGTCTACCAGGGGCGTGTGGTGCATGTCGCCAGCTATGCGCAGAAGTTTCTGTTTACCGGCGAGCAGCTGAATCAACCTGTCGAGCGGCTGAGCGGAGGAGAGCGGGCGCGTGTGCTGATTGCACGGCTGATGCTGGAGCCCGCGGATCTGCTGCTGCTTGACGAGCCGACGAACGATCTGGATATCGCTACGCTTGAGGTGCTGGAGGAGAGCCTGCTGGAGTACACCGGCGCCCTGGTACTGGTGACGCATGATCGCTACATGCTGGATCGGGTGTCGACGACGGTGCTGGGTTTGGATGGGAAGGGAAGTGCTGCGGTCTTTGCCGATTACCCGCAGTGGGAGCAGTGGTTCCTGGAGCAAACAGCACCAAAAGCCGAGCGGGAGATGAGGGCGGAGAAGAGTGCCCCTGTGGAGTCTGCGGCTGCCCCGGCGAAGAAGAAGTTGTCGTATCTTGAAGCGCGTGAGTTTTCCGGGATCGAGGAACGCGTGGAGGCTGCGGACGGCCGTCTGGATGCGGCGAAGGCGCGGGTTGCGGATCCGGAGGTTGCGGTGGATGCGACGAAGCTGACTGAGGCATTGGCAGAGATGGAAGCGGCGCAGGCCGAGGTGGATGCGCTGTATGCCCGCTGGGCCGAGCTTACGGAAAAAGCCGGGTAACGTGAAGGCGCCGAACTCTTCAGGCGAGATCGGCGCCTCTTTTGCTGATGTGTGGCGGCAGGACCTTCTAGCGCGGCGACCACTGCTCGTCGGCGGAAGGACCGTACAGCGCAGGAACAGGGATATCGTTCAGGCGGAGATAGACGCCGAGCTGCGCGGTGTGGTGGATCATGTGATTGAAGAACATCATGCGGAAGGATGTGGAGCGCGGCAGGTTTGAGATGAGCTGGTCGCCGAAGGTGAACTTCCAGGGCACTGAGAGTGCTTCGTCGGAGGCTCCGGCGAGGGCCTCGCGACAGGCCTTGGCGGCTTCGTCGAGCTGCTTGAGGGCGGCTTCACGGGTTGTGAACTCGAGGGCGGTGCGGGGCCGCTTGGGCTGCGCCATGTCCATTCCGTCGTCGAGGATGATGAAGGAGCCGAAGAGCGGCAGGGTGGCGCAGTGCATTGCGAGCTTGCCCAGCTCCATCGATTTGTCGTGACACTTCCAGGTGTTTTTGCCCTCGGGCACGCGCTCGAGGGTGCGGCGGGTGTTGGAGATCTCGGCGTCGAAATCCTGCAGTAACTGTTCAGCGATCTTCATGCGATTTCCCTCCATTGGGGAGTGCGATGGGTGAGATTCAGAAGCAACTATGAAAGTACAACGGCTATGCTGACAGGGTTGTGTCAGCATAGCCGTGCGTTTTTGAGCTCGGTGTTAGAGGCCGGTGATGTTGTATCCGGCATCGACGTAGGTGATCTCGCCGGTGATGCCGCTGGACAGGTCGCTGGCGAGGAAGAGGGCGGCGTTGCCTACCTCAAGCTGATCGACGTTGCGATGGAGCGGGGCACGCTCTTCGACGGCGGTGAGGATCCTGGTGAAGTCTCCAATGCCGCGCGCGGCAAGGGTCTTGATGGGGCCGGCGGAGATGGCGTTGACGCGAATGTTCTTCGACCCGAGCGATGCGGCGAGATAGCGCACGCAGGCCTCGAGCGATGCCTTGGCCAGACCCATGACGTTGTAGTTGGGGAAGACCTTGGTGGAACCGTAGTAGGTCAGCGTCATGATGGAGCCGCCCTCGGTCATCAGGGGAGCAGCGGCGCGCGCGACGGCGATGAGAGTATAGGAGCTGACATCGTGGGCGATCCGGAAGCCCTCGCGGCTGGTGAAAAGGAAGTCGTTCTTGATCTCGTCGGCTGGTGCAAAGGCTACGGCGTGTACCAGGATGTTGAGCTTGCCGTAGGTCTCCTTCAGGCTGGCGAAAAGAGAGTCGATCTCGGCGTCGACGGAGAGGTCGCACTGGAAGGTCCGGGCATCCGGCAGCGAGGCAGCCAACTCGTCGGCGTCGCGCTTGAGGCGCTCGTTCTGGTAGCAGATGGCAAGTGTGGCTCCGGCGTCTGCGAGCTTCTGGGCGATTCCCCAGGCGATGCTGCGCTTGTTGGCGAGTCCGAAGATGACGGCGACTTTGCCTTTGAGATCAATCATGATTCCGTGGCTTCTCCTCTGAAATTTCCCTGCTAAGGATAGCAGCCTGCGAGGAGCGAGGGCGCGCGCACGCAGAGCGACGAAGAGTTTCCGAGGGAAGGCGATTGGGCTGGTGAAGATAAGAGCTGGCGACTGAGTAAGTCTATTGAACGATAATTATTATCATTCTGGTGTAGAATTGATGTATGCATCGCTCCTCTACTGACTTCCGAAAGCTCTGCGCTGATCATGGCATCGCCGTGACGCATCAGCGGCAGGTTCTGTTTGAGGTGATGCAGGGGATGGAGGGGCATCCCAGCCCGGAGGAGGTCTATGCCCGGGTCAAGAAGAAGGTGCCAGCGATCTCGCTGGCGACCGTCTACAAGAATATCCATCTCTTCGTGGAAAGCGGCATCTTTCGCAAGATGAGCGTCCATCACGGGTCGGTGCGTGTAGAGATGAACAACGAGGAGCATCATCACATGGTCTGCTCCAAATGCAAGGCGATCACCGACGTCGGAGAAAAAGAGCTCGGACTGGTGCCGAAGCGGCGCAAGCTGGCGGACGGCTTCCTGGTAGAGCGATATGCGGTCGATGTGATCGGACTGTGCGCCAGGTGTCAGCAGGGGCAGACGTAATTCCGGTCACCCCATAAAAGTCCGTGCCCGGCAGCTGCGCTGTGCAGGGCGATCGGACGAGGTTGAAAAAAAATGATGTACCAGCGGAAGCTGCCTCGCAGGAGGCCCGGCGGCGACGCTCTACTTGTGATCCATAAGTACATGAAAACAAAAGGTTTATATCTTTACAGCCGATGCCGGGACCGTTAGCATAGGGCATGCGGCTTAAATGCGATTTTGGATGTCGCGAGCCGGAGAAATTTCGATTACCACCAACCCTGAGAGGAGTTATCAACATGCTGCAGATTGGAGAGAAGTTCCCCGATTTTGAGTTGACCGCCACTGTTTCAACCGAGAAGGACGAGGCGAAGGCATTCAAGACGATTACGGGCGAGACGTATGCGGGGAAGTGGAAGCTCTACTTCTTCTGGCCGAAGGACTTTACCTTCGTTTGTCCGACTGAAATTGCGGCGTTTGGAAAGCTGAACGGCGAGTTTGCCGACCGCGATTGCCAGATTCTGGGCGCGAGCACGGACAACGAGTATGTGCACGCGGCGTGGCGTACGCACCATGCTGACCTGAAGGACCTTCCGTTTCCGATGCTGTCGGATATCAAGCGCGATCTCTCCGGGCAGTTGGGGATTCTGGATGAGAAGGCCGGCGTGGCGCAGCGCGCGACGTTCCTGGTAGATCCTGACAATGTCATCCGGTTCATCTATGTGACGGATCTCTCGGTGGGTCGGAATCCGCAGGAGGTCCTGCGCGTATTGGATGCGCTGCAGACCGATGAGCTTTGCCCTTGCAACTGGCAGAAGGGCGAAGCGACCCTGAACTAGTTTCGGCAGTGCTGGACGGCGCGGACGCGAGGAGCGTCTGCGCCGTTTTACCGAAGAAGGGAGATACGAAGATGACCATGGAAGAACTGATTGCCGGGCTGCCTGCCTACGCGAAGGACATGAAGCTGAACTACTCCTCGCTGGTAAAGCAGAACACGGAGCTGACGGCGCAGCAGTTGTGGGGAAGCGTCGTAGCCGCGGCGATTGCGACACGGAACGCGGAGTTGACGGCTGCGTCGATTGCCGAGGCCGAGGCTGCCGGACTGAGCCCGCAGGTGCTGGACGCGGTGAAAGCTGCTGCTGCCATCATGGGGATGAACAACATTTACTATCGTTTTCATCACCTGACGTCGAATGAGAAGTATGCGACGCTTCCTGCACGGTTGCGCATGAACGCGTTGCGTGGGCACGGCGTGGACGCTGTTGACTTTGAGCTGTGGTGCCTGGTTGTGAGCGCTGTTAATGCCTGCGAGAAGTGCGTGGATTCGCACGAGCGCGTGCTGCGGGAGAAGGGCGCAAACGAGGAGCTGATCAACGCAGCTATCCGTGTGACGGCGGTGATTCACGCGATTGGCGTGGTTCTGGATTCGGAGAAGGCCGCACCCACGCCGGCCCCCGCGATCGCCTGAGGACAGGTCCCAAAGGAAGAAGAAAGGCGCGGATTGTCTCCGTGCCTTTTCTCTATTGACGGATTTCGGGAGGGTTGAGCTTTGGATTCTGTCCGGGATTCCACTGGGGCTTGAAGCTCGAGTCTGCCAGCCAACGTAGGGGTTGAATCATGGATGCGATGGCTCGGGTCATGTGATTGAAGTCGATGGTTCGAATCTCGTCGGAGGTCTTGTGGTAATCGTGATGGAGGCCAAAGCTGGACACGGTATGGGCGATGATTCCCTGACGAGCGAGAGCGAAGTTATCTGAGCGCTGAAAGAAGAGCTGTTTCGGGTGGGGATCGTTGACCAGACGGGCGCCGTGACGGGCGAGTTCGGGGCCGAGATTGGATCGCGAATACCCGGTCAGCCATAGTGTCCCCGGAGGCACGGAGGGGTCGGGGCGGCCGATCATCTCGAACTCCAGGTTGGCGACGATCCGGGAGAGCGGAACAGGAGGGTGGTCGAGAAAGGCGCGATCGCCGAACCCGCCAATCTCCTCTGATCCAAAGAGTGCAAAGACGATGGTCCGGTCGGGCCGTTTGCCGGTAGCGAGTACGTTGGCGAGTGTGAGCACGGCGGTGGTTCCGGATGCATCATCATCGGCGCCGTTGTAGACGAGGTCTCCGGTGCCTCCGGCGGCTATGCCGAGATGATCGAGATGGGCGGTCAACAGGATGACCTCATCGGGCCTGGAAGCGCCGCGAAGGATCCCGATGGCGTTCCAGGTTTCGGTGCGAGGCGTGTTCTCGAATTTCGAAAGATACTTCTGGAGACGCGGCGGCAAGGCAGCAGGGAGCGCGGCTTTCTGAATATAGCTGCCCTGATCCCCTCCAGGTTCGAGGCCGAGAGCCTGAAGCCGGGATGCGGCGAAGAGCGCAGCAATATGCTCGTCGCGGGTGGCCGAACCGCGTCCGCGCAGAACATCGGAGGCGAGAAAGTCCATGTCCGCGTGCACCTGCTGTTCCAGCAGCGGGGGCAGAGTGGGTGCTGTTTTCAGGGGGGAAGAGTCGAAGCAACGAGCCGTTCCCGGGCCGGCGATCACCGACAGGCATAGAAGCAATGAGAGAAGATGCCGGCTGCGGCATCTCGGCGCTGACATGCGGGCGATTATAGATGAGGGTATGTTTGAAAGACCGGCATGGTGACAGGTTGAGACGGGATGATGCGTGCAGTGCGTAGCTGGAGAACAGTCAGAGGATTGCTGCTGGCAGTAAGCGTTATGCTGGCGGGCTGTGGTAAATTTTTTGTCCCGCCGGACCATAGCGGCGGCGGTGGCGGCGGCGGAACGGCAACTGCCCGCGTATACGTGGCGAATGCCAGTACGGGGACGATTTCAGGATTTTCGATAGGAACGGCGAAGCTCACGGCGGTTCCGAATTCGCCTGTAACGCTGGGCTTTGCTCCCATTGCTGCTGTGGTGTCGCCCAACAATGCTTATCTGTATGTCGCCGGGTCAGCGTCCATCAGCGTGTATGCGATCAACTCCGACGGATCGTTGACGGCCAGAAATAACGGCGTCGTCATCTCTGTCGCGTCTCTGGATGTCTCGCCGGACGGCAAATGGCTGTTCGGGTTGGATGCTATCCAGAATACGGTGGACCAGTTTCAGATTGACGCATCGTCCGGAGGTTTGACTCCGGTGACCACCCCAGCCGCCTACCCTGCGTTGTCCGGGACGATCACACCGCGCAAGGTGAGAGTGTCTCCCGGGGGCACCCTCGTTTTTTGCGCGCTTGGAAACGGTGGAGAACGGGTCTTTACCTTTGATTCGAAGAGCGGAAGCCTGGTCTATTCGCAGGGACTGACTCTGAATGACTCTGCCGCCAGCGATAATGCAGTGACGGTCGACGGCACGGGCGCGTACCTGTATGTGGCGCGGAGCGGCACCAATGGAGGAGTAGCTGTTTACTCAATTGGGGCAGGCGGTGCATTGAAGCCGATTGCCGGATCACCATTTGCGGCTGGAAACCGTCCCTTCGATATCGCGCTGGATACAACGGGGAAGTATCTGTATGTTGCGAATCGCACCGATGGCACGATTTCCGCATACACGGTCGGAACGGGATCTGCACTGACGGCGGTTCCGGGTTCTCCGTTCGGCAGCGGCCAGCAGGTGATCTCATTGGCGCAGGACCCGGCGGGGACATATCTGCTGGCAGGAGCGAACGGTGGAGGGCCGGACCTATCGATGTACAGCATCGATGGGGCCATACCGGGCAAGCTGAACCTCGCGACCAGCGTTGCGACAGATACGGCACCCGCAGGGGTGGTTGCGATTGCCGTCACGCATTGACGGGGTGCATCAACCGGTAACCGTCGTGACTTTTACGAGCGGATGGCGGCCAGTGCGGAGCATCTCGATAGTATGGAGAAGAGATTGGCCCTACGGGACACTGGGAGTATTCGCATTAGGACGCATTTTTTCTCAAGAGCGGGCGGGCGCTATGCATCGGCGCAGCTTCGATACCTGGCCCTGAGTGTCTGCCTTTCTGTCTGCCTGGTCGGATGTTCACGGCTGCGTCCCAAACCGGCAGCAGAGTACGTCTACGTCACTTCAAAGCAGACCTATCTCCGCGATCGGGTTGCAGCGGTCTCGAATCGCACGGCTACGGTGGAGAACGGAGACAAGCTGGAGGTCCTTGAGAAGAACCGTCGATTTCTGAGAGTGAAGACGGACAAGGGGGAGGAAGGCTGGCTGGACGATCGGGCGGTCGCCACGCAGGAGGTCTACGACGAGTTTGAGGCCCTGAAGCGAGATCACGGCAAGGATCCGGTGGTCGCGACGGGTGTCGTACGTGACGATGTGTATCTTCACACGAAGCCTGGTCGTGAGACGGACCGGCTCTTCCGTCTGACCGAGGGCGACAAGCTGAAGCTGCTGCGGCGTTCGAGCGTTCCCAAGCCTGTGCCGCCGGGACAGCAGCTCGCAAGACCTTCTACGGTTCAGAAGACGGGTCCGGATGCGGAGGACCAGGGACCGCCCCCGCCTGTGATGGAAGATTGGTGGCTGGTGGAGGACTCCAAGGGCCGGACGGGCTGGATGTACAGCCGCATGATGGATGTCGACGTTCCGGATGCGATCATGCGGTACTCCGAAGGGCAGCGGGTGGTGGGCGCGTATGTGCTCACCAGGGTTAACGACCCTGAGGCTCCGCAGGATGACAAGGATGTTCCGGTCTACGTGACCGTCCTGAGTCCGTATACGGCGGGTCTGCCGTACGACTTCAACCAGGTCCGGGTCTTTATATGGAACCTGAAGAAGCATCGCTACGAGACCGGATTTCGGGAGCGCAATATCGAAGGCTATCTGCCGGTCGAGATTTTGAAGGCGAAGGATCCGTATGGAAAGGCTCCGGCTTCGATGGCAGAGGCGCCGACCTTCCGTTATCGAGTGCTGGCTGCGGACGCACCGCCGGTGATACCGGACCCTGTGACAGGTACGATCACGCCCACGAAGACGAATCTGAAGACGTACAGGCTGGAGGGGAATCTCGTTCGGCGAGTGATCGCACCAGGGACGACACCGCCTGACGACTTCCATCCGGAGCCGGTGAAACAAAAGAAGAAGAGCGCAAAACCTGTGGCCTTGACGAGGCGCAAACACCGACGCTAAGGCCTGGCTGTTCGAATCCTGATGGCGAAGAGCGGTCCTCAGGCGTAGAAGGCGCGGATGGCTTCTACGACCGTCTCCTGCTCGTCCGGACGAAGCTCGGGATACATGGGCAATGCGAGGACTTCTTCAGCGGCCGTTTCACTGACGGGGAAGTCGCCAGGTTTATAGCTGAGATAGGCCAGGCTGGTTTGAAGATGCAGGGGCAGGGGATAGTAGATTTCGCTGCCGATCTGGCGCTCGGTCAGGAATTGACGGAGCGCATCTCGTCGGGGCGCCCGGATGACGTACTGATGAAAGACATGCGTCGCTCGTGGATCGGTCCAGGGCAGAACGATGCCTTCGCGGGTGGTTGCGCCGGAGAGTCCGGCACTATGGAACAGCTGGTCGTAGCGGCTGGCGATCTGACGCCGCTGTTCATTCCATAAGGGCAGGTAGCGCAGCTTGACTTCAAGCACGGCGGCCTGGAGTGAGTCGAGCCGTGAGTTCCAGCCAATCTCGTCGTGATAGTAGCGGCGGCGCATGCCGTGAGTTCGCAGCATGGTGGCGCGCTCGGCAAATGGTTCTGACCGGGTGGTGATCAGGCCCGCTTCTCCGAAGGCGCTGAGGTTCTTGGTGGGGTAGAAGCTGAAGGCGGCCATGTCACCGAGGCTGCCGGCGGGGTCGCCTTTCCAGGCGGCGCCGAAGGCCTGCGCGGCGTCTTCGATCAGAAGCAGGTCATATCTCTGCTGGAGGTCCCGGAAGGCGTCCCAATCGGCGCATTGCCCGTAGAGATGGACGGGCATGACGGCTCGGATGTTTGCTCCGGGCAGGGATCGGAGGGTCTCCTCAACGGCTTTCGGGGAGAGGTTGAAGGTGTTCGGGTCGATATCAGCCAGCACAGGGCGGCTGCCGCAGCGGAGGATGGAGCTGACGGAGGCGAAGAAGCTGAAGGGGGTGGTGATGACGGCATCGCCCGCGCCCAGCCCGGCCGCGGCAAGGCTCAACCAGAGCGCGTCGCTGCCACTGCCGCAACCGATGGCGTGGGGTACATTGCAGGCACTGGCAGCGGCCCGTTCGAAGGATTCGACTGCCGGCCCGAGGATGAACTTCTGCGAATCGCAGACGTCTTCAATGGCTGCGAGAACTTCGTTGCGGATGGAAGCATATTGCCGGGAGAAGTCCAGCATCGGAACGGGTTGAAGCGCTTGGGAGGCCACTTTGTGATGGTAATTCGTTATTCTTCGGTGGAAGAGTCCTGAACCGACTTTGTTGCGTCTAACGATTTGAGACGTTTCGAGGTGTGCCGCAAGTTGAAAATTGCGGTGGATACCCGTATTGTGGAACCTCTTGGCTTCATTGTTCAGCGGAGCGCCGTACGTGCACTCATCTGAAATGCTTGAAGTTCGGCGGAATCTTTAATTTTTGGAATTTTACAGCTAAGGAGATCGGCACCATGGAATCAAAGCCGGCACAGAATATTCAGGACACCTTTCTCAACACTGTCCGCAAGGACAAGAGCCCGATCACAATTTACCTTGTGAGTGGCGTCAAGCTGACTGGGAAGATCCGCTCATTCGACAAGTACTCGGTTCTGCTGGAAAACAACAGCCAGGAACAACTGATCTTCAAACATGCGATTTCGACCGTGGTGAGCGGGCGCATGGGGGGAGGTCATGGAGAACCGAAAGGCGACCTTCGGGCGTCCTCTTCACCGCAACCGGTGTCTCAGAGTGGATCTCCTGCATCGACACCTTCGAGTGTTGCCGAGGTCGCAGGCACCTCGCCAACACGTTGAGATCTTCCTACCGACGGCCCTCAGGAAAGTTCATCCGGAACTTCATGGGGTCCCCGAATGACTCTTGTGAATACCGCTAAGCCGAAGGTTGCCGATCGTACCCTTGAACGAAATACAAGGGCGGGGTCGGTGATGCCTGCTGTACGGCAGGACAGCCCGGAACGCGCGGTGCTGGTTGCGGTGAGCTTCACGGAAGCACGACGGCGGCTTTCCGCAACAGCAAGCCTGGCCCGCAAGGCGGCAGCCGTACAGGCAGAGGCGGAGTCGTCGCGACGATCTTCCTCGATAGAGGCTGTTGATCCAGAGCACACGAGCCCGCCTTCCGAACGCGCCGAGCTGGATTTCAATGCCTCACTGGCGGAGTTCCAGGAGCTGACTCGAAGTGCCGGGGCGGAGATCGCGGCCACGGTCATTCAGCGACGATCCCGCCCCGATCCGGCGACCCTGGTGGGACAGGGGAAGCTGGACGAGATTGCCGGGGTCGCTGCTTCTGTCGATGCCGACCTGGTGCTGTTCGACCACGACCTGACGCCGTCGCAGATGCGAAACCTTGAGGCCCGCCTGGAGAGAAGGGTGATCGATCGGACGCAGCTGATCCTCGACATCTTCGCCAGGCATGCGCGCACCCGAGAAGGTCAGCTGCAAGTGGAACTGGCGCAACTGGAGTATCAATTGCCGCGTCTGGCGGGTCGAGGCAAAAGCATGAGCCAGCTGGGCGGCGGCATTGGTACCCGCGGTCCGGGTGAGACGCAGCTGGAGACTGACCGTCGCAAGATCGGTCTGCGCATTCACCACGTAAAGCAGCAGCTGGAGTCGGTGCGGCGTATCCGTCGGCAGCAGCGGCAGCGTCGTGAGGCTGTGCCGGTGCCGGTTGTCGCGCTGGTGGGCTATACCAACGCGGGCAAGAGCACGCTGTTCAATGCGCTGACGGAAGCGGGCGTTCTGGAGTCGTCGAGGATGTTTGCGACTCTTGACCCCAAGCTGAAGCAGCTGCAGCTGCCCTCCCGCCGCAAGATTCTGCTGTCGGATACGGTGGGGTTCATCCGGAACCTTCCGCACACGCTGGTGACGAGCTTTCGGGCCACTCTGGAGGAGGTGGAGCGAGCGGAGCTGCTGCTTCATGTGCGCGACGCCTCCAGTCCCATGCTCGATGAGCAGAAGGCGGAGGTGGAGAAGGTCCTGGCTGAGCTGGAGGTCACGGGTAAGCCGGTGGTTGAGGTGATGAACAAGGCCGACCTTCTGCCCGGGGACCATGTCATGCAGCCCCAGCAGGGGAGAGTGTGGGTCTCTGCGCTCACCGGACAGGGCCTTGCTGATCTGCTGAAGGCGATCGATGAGAGGCTGGTATTCGATCCACTGATTGAGGCAACATTCCGGCTTCCGCAGTCGGCGGGTAGAGCGTTGGCGGCTCTCGAAGGTGGGGCGGTCATCCGCAGGAAGCATTTCGAAGGCAACCGCGTGCTTTTGAGCGTCAGGGGACCAGCTTCTCTGCTGAATCGCTATCGCCGGTACCAGGTGGAGGAAGCGAGTTGGAAAACCGTAGAAAGCGGCGTTAACTAGCATAGGCCGCCTGACGGGGAGCGGAGGTGGTGTCCCCTGCCACGCGACCTATGTGACCCAGAGAATAGGGTCCGGGTGGTGTTGCCATTTTACGATTTCCGGGAGTGAAGAGCAAAAGGAATCGTTGGCTCTGAAGGTGACTCCGGTGATCGCCCATTCGTTCGTTTATCGACGAAATCAGGTTTGACACCCCCACAAATGCTTTGCTAAAACTAGATGTACCGCAATCTGCACGACAGGCCCAAACCTGTAACGCTTCGAATCATTTATGCTTGCCGGAACGGCTCATTAGGAAGACTCTCGGAGCGATCGCAGTCGAATCCCTACATGGATCAGATACTCAACGAACTCGGTGGACTTGTGCTCGGCTCTGTGCCGACGATGCTCCTCTTCATCCTTTTGGTGATCGCGTATGGCATGCTGGTTCGCCGTCCGCTTGATCGCATACTGGCTGAGCGTCGCGCCAGAACGTCCGGGGCAATGGAGCAGGCCCGGGGCGCAATCGCCGCTGCTGAAGCTGAAACCGGAGCCTACGAAGAGAAGCTTCGCCGTGCAAAGGCTGAGCTGTTCGAGGCGCGGGAGCGTCGTTTGAAGCAGTGGGCCGCCGAGCGGGAGGATGCGCTCGAGCAGGTCCGTCAGGCGGCCCAGCAACGCGTCAGCTCCGCCCGGCAGGGAATTGACCAGAGCGTGGCTGAGGCAAGGACTCAGATCGAGGTGGCCAGTTTGGATCTCGGTGCACGCGTGCTTTCGGCTGTACTTCCTGCAAATGTCGCTGTCGCGGAGGTCGCGCAATGAGGGTATTCCGGTTTCGTAAGGCCCTGATTCCTGCTGCGGCCTTGGCTCTTTTGCTTGCTGCTGGGGCTCCGCACGTGCGTGCGCAGGAGGCTGCGCCCGTTGCTGCGTCACAGAATGGAAGCGATGTCGCGCCGGCGAACCACGAGACGGAGAAGCAGGAAGAGCATAGCGACGAAGAAGCATTCCGCCACTCTGCTGCGGTGAAGGCTTTGGGTGCAAAGTTTGGCCTGGATGCCGAGCAGGCCGCGACGGCTTTCAGCGTGTTGAATTTTGCGGTGCTTGCGCTTGCGGTTCTCTGGTTCTTGTTCAAAGCGCTTCCCAAGACCTTTCGTAATCGCAACGCTGCACTTGAAAAGCACCTGGTGGAGGCCCGCGCGGCGAGCGCCGAGGCAAGCAGCCGGCTCGGAAGTGTAGAGGCTCGGTTGAGCAAGCTGGATGAGCAGATTGCTGCCATGCGTGCCCAGGCGGAAAAGGACGCCCAGATCGAGGAGCAGCGCCTGAAAGCCTCGGTGGAAGAGGAAAAGCAGAAGATACTTGAGGCTGCAGATCTGGAGATCGCCGCGGCGACTGCACAGGCGCGTCGGCAGATTCAGCAGTATGCCGCCGATCTGGCAATTGACCAGGCTGCAAAGAAGCTGGTGGTTTCAGCGGAGACGGACCGGATGCTCGTGCAGGAGTTTGCGCGTCGGCTGGGAACTGATGCTGAAGGGGGCCGGAACTGATGTCTGTCGTCGCTCTTCGCTACGCTCACGCCTTTGCTTCTGTTGTTGCCTCTCAGAATCTCGATTCGGCGGCGGTTCAGCAGCAGCTTAACGATTTCCGCGGCACCTTTCAGGGTAGCAAAGAGTTGCGCGAGGTTCTCGCGGATCCTGCGATTGCGAAGGATCAAAAGCTCAAGGTGCTGGATGCGATCGCGCAAAAGATTGGTATGGTTTCGCAGGTCAGAAACTTTATTGCCGTGATCATGGATCATGACCGGCTAGGCGACCTGGGTGAGATTCTGGATGAATACGCCGTCATCGCCGATGAGAACGCGGGTCTGTCCGAGGCAGAGATTGTCAGCGCCCATGTGCTCAACGATGAGGACCGGGCGCAGCTGGAGTCTCAGGTGGCGAAGCTGGCCGGCGGCAGGATTCGGGCGACCTATCGCCAGGACCCCTCGCTGTTGGGCGGTGCGGTGGTGCGGATTGGATCGACGGTGTATGACGGCTCGATTCGGTCGCAGCTGGAGCAGTTGAAGCAGCGGCTGGTGAGCGCGCGCTGAGCTGGAACGCATTTCTGAAGAGAGATTGATACGAGGCGAGTAGAAGGAAGACATGGCACAGATCAATGCAGGTGAGATAACCGAGCTGCTTCGCCAGCAGATCGAAAACTATGAGCAGAAGGTCCAGATCGACGAGGTTGGCACCATCATCTCGCTGGGCGACGGAATTGCGCGCGTTCACGGCCTCGACAAGGTCATGGCCGGTGAGCTGATCGAGTTTCCGCGCGGGGTCGCGGGTCTCGCGATGAACCTGGATGAAGACCAGGTCGGCGCTGTGCTTCTGGGCGACTACACGGAGCTGAAGGAAGGCGACCAGGTCAAGCGCACCGGACGAATCATGTCGGTTCCGGTCGGAGAAGCGATGATCGGGCGCGTGGTCAATGCTCTTGGTCAGCCGATCGACGACAAGGGCCCGATCAACACGACCGAGTTCAACCCGGTTGAGCGTCTGGCGCCCGGCGTTATTGCCCGTCAGTCCGTTCGTGAGCCGATGGCTACCGGTATCAAGGCGATCGACACCATGATCCCGATCGGCCGCGGTCAGCGTGAGCTGCTGATCGGCGACCGTCAGACCGGCAAGACCGCAATTGCGCTTGACACCATCATCAACTCGGCCAAGAACAACCTCATCTGCATCTACTGTGCGATCGGTCAGAAACGCTCGTCGGTTGCGCAGGTTGTCCAGACGCTGGAAGAGAACGGCGCCCTGCCGTACACCATCATCGTAGCGGCTACGGCCTCCGAGCCTGCTCCGATGCAGTACCTGGCTCCGTTCGCCGCGACCGCCATCGGCGAGTACTTCCGCGACAATGGAAAGCATGCTCTGGTGATCTACGACGATCTTTCCAAGCACGCTGCTTCCTATCGCGAGATCTCGCTGCTGCTGCGCCGTCCGCCGGGACGGGAGGCATATCCGGGCGACGTCTTCTATCTCCACTCGCGCCTTCTGGAGCGCTCCTCCAAGCTCTCCGATGAACTTGGCGGAGGAAGCCTTACGGCCCTTCCCATCATCGAGACCCAGGCCGGTGACGTGTCGGCCTACATTCCGACGAACGTTATTTCGATCACCGACGGCCAGATCTTCCTTGAGACCGACCTGTTCAACTCTGGTGTTCGTCCTGCCGTCAACGTCGGCCTTTCGGTTTCGCGTGTAGGATTCGCTGCTGCGGTGAAGGCGACCAAGCAGGTCGGTTCGACCCTGAAGCTGGACCTGGCACAGTATCGTGAGCTCGCTGCGTTCGCACAGTTCGGATCGGATCTGGACCCGGTTACGCAGCGTCAGCTGAATCGCGGACAGCGCCTGACGGAGTTGCTGAAGCAGCCCCAGTTCAAGCCGCTTCCTTTCGAGAAGCAGGTTGCGATCATCTTTGCCGGCGTCAACGGGCTGCTGGACGATGTTGCTGTGGCTGACCTTCGCGCCTTCGAGGATGGTCTCTATCCGTACCTTGAGTCGTCGAGCGGCAGCAACGTGCTTGCCGATATCGCGAACAAGAAGGCTATCGACGACGATCTGAAGGGCCGCCTGACCCAGGCGATCAACGACTATAAGGGTACCTTCCTGGCGCAGCGCAAGGAGAAAGAGACGGCTCAGGCCAGGTAGACCATGGCAAACGTACTCGATCTACGGCGTCGAATCCGCAGTGTGAAGAACACGCGGCAGATCACCAAGGCCATGAAGATGGTCTCGGCGGCTAAGCTGCGGCGCGCACAGGAGCGTGCTCTGCAGGCGCGGCCTTATGCGCAGATGATCTCCAGCGTGCTGGAGTCGCTGGTGCGTCGCTCCGATCTCTACAGTGAGGAGACCGGAGATATCCGCCATCCTCTTCTTGTGGAGCGCGAGGAGAAGAATGTCCTTGTCGTGGTGATCGCGGGCGATAAGGGATTCGCGGGCGCATTCAACTCCAACATCACAAAAGCAGCGAACGCCTTCATCCTGGAGCGGCGTGCCCGCGGGCAGAACATTGATATCGAGCCCGTCGGCCGAAAGGCTCGTGACCTCGTCGGCAAGAGGCACCCTGCTGCGGTATACGAAAAGAAGGAAGAGCATTACGACAATGACCTGGCGACACACTATGAGGTCATCCGTCATCGTGCCGCTCAGGTTGAAACGACCGGCGATCACCCGAATCTGTTGAACAAAGTGGATATCCAGCAGGTCAGTGTCCTCGCCCACTCGATCATCGAGCGCTATACGCGGGCGGAGATCGACTCGGTCTACATCGTATACAACGAGTTCAAGTCGGTCATCGCGCAGCGCGTCGTGGTTGAGAAGCTCCTGCCCATTCGCAAGCTGGGGTCGCATGAGATCACCGTGGCCGAGGAGATGACCGAGGAGCAGAAGGAAGCTGCAGCGCATGCGGCGATCACGTCGGGCGTCAGCATCACTGTTCCTGAGGATTCGGTGGTCGAGTCCGAAGCAAAGAAGTTCGGAACCGCCGAGGTGGACTACATCTTCGACCAGACGCCGGAGAAGCTCTTCCTGCACCTGATGCCGAAGTATGTGACGACACAGATCTTCCATGCCCTGCTGGAGTCTTCGGCTGCGGAACACGCGGCGCGTATGACGGCGATGGATTCGGCGACCAACAACGCCGGTGACATGATCGACGCACTCTCGCTGGAGATGAACCGGGTGCGGCAGGCAGCGATTACGAAGGAAATTATCGAGATTGTGAGCGGAGCGGCCGCTCTGTAGACGAAAGGCACCCGCGAATAGAAAGAGACCTATGGCAGAGAATACTGGAAAAGTCATATCGATCAGCGGCCCCGCCGTTGACATTCAATTCGAAGAGGCGAAGATGCCGGCTATCTACCAGGCCGTGCGCATCGTCAGCGAAGGCTTCGACGTTCCCGATCCCAAGGATGTGGTCGTCGAGGTGCAACAGCACCTTGGCGAAGGCCGTGTTCGCTGCATCGCCATGACGGCCACTGAAGGCCTGGTACGTGGCATGAAAGCCATCGACACTGGTGCTCCCATTACCGTTCCGGTAGGTCGTGAGACCCTGGGGCGCGTGCTCAATGTGCTGGGCGAGCCCGTGGATGAGCTTGGACCCGTCAATGCGAAGAAGCATCTCCCGATTCATCGCCAGGCTCCCTCCTTTGAGGAGCAGTCGACCAGCGAAGAGATGTTCGAGACCGGCATCAAGGTCATTGACCTGATTCAGCCCTTCTTGAAGGGCGGCAAGATCGGCCTGTTCGGCGGCGCCGGTGTCGGCAAGACCGTGGTCATTCAGGAGCTGATCAACAACGTCGCCTCCAAGCACGGCGGCTTCTCCGTATTCGCTGGTGTGGGCGAGCGTACGCGTGAGGGAAATGACCTCTGGCATGAGTTCCAGGAGTCTGGCGTTATCGATCCCAGGGACTACACGAAGTCCAAGGCCTCGCTGATCTACGGCCAGATGACCGAGCCGCCGGGAGCACGTCTTCGCGTCGCTCTGACCGGTCTTACGGTTGCTGAAAACTTCCGTGACGAAGAGGGTGCCGACACCCTGCTGTTCATCGACAACATCTTCCGCTTTACGCAGGCGGGTTCTGAGGTTTCGACGCTGCTGGGCCGTATGCCTTCCGCTGTAGGCTACCAGCCGAACCTCGCAACCGAGATGGGGCAGCTGCAGGAGCGCATCACCTCTACCAAGAAGGGCTCTGTAACGTCCGTGCAGGCAGTCTACGTTCCTGCAGACGACCTTACCGACCCGGCTCCCGCAACCACCTTTGCCCACCTGGACGCTACGACCGTGCTCTCGCGTCCGCTTTCGGAGCTTGGAATCTACCCCGCGGTCGATCCGCTCGCATCCACGTCGCGGATTCTTTCTCCGCGTGTCGTCGGGCAGGAGCACTACGATGTTGCCCAGGGCGTGAAGCGAATTCTGCAGCGCTATAAGGATCTGCAGGACATCATCGCCATCCTCGGTATGGACGAGCTCTCTGAAGAGGACCAGATGACGGTCAAGCGTGCGCGCAAGGTGCAGCGATTCCTGTCGCAACCCTTCCACGTCGCCGAAATCTTCACCGGCATTCCCGGAGCATACGTCAAGATCGAAGACACCATCCGCTCCTTCAAGGAGATCATCGAAGGCAAGCACGATGATATTCCGGAGCAGGCCTTCTATCTGAAGGGCGGCATTGAGGACGTACTGGCTGCAGCAGAGAAGATGAAAGCAACAGCCTAGTTCCTTTGGGGCTCCGGCTGCCGGTGCAGACGGAGCTTCCAGAAGCATTTGCAATCTTTAGAAATTCTGGAAACGCAAAGTTAGACCCTATGGCAGATACAAATCAATCCGGTCTCCTTACTGTCCGCCTGGTGACGTCGGACCGCGTTCTGGTGGACACGACGGCGGAGGCGGTTGAGCTGCCATCGATGTCCGGCTACCTCGAGGCTCTCTACGGGCACGCGCCGCTGCTGGCTGAACTTGGTGCCGGTGAAGTCCGTCTGCATGGTGGACAGTCAGGCGATCAGACCTTCTTTGTGGCGTGGGGCTTCGTCGAGGTTCTTCCCGAGCGCGTAACGATCCTGGCCGAGAACGCTCTTCATCCTGAAGAGATCAACGTTGAAGCAGCGCGAGCTGAGCTGGCTGAAGGCGAGAAGCTGTGGAATGACGCCGGCGATGACGGCGAGAAATACGACGAGGCGAACGCCATTACGCGTCAGGCCGAGGAGAAGATCGCCTCTGCTCAAGGCCATCGCTCCTGATCAAAAGACGTGCTTAAACAGAAGAGCCACCCGGAATGGGTGGCTTCTCTGTTTTGATCGTGTATCGATCAGGATACGGCTACTTTCCGCCGGGATGCTGCCGGTTTCTCTGCTGTAGAGGCAGTCGGCGCCGCGGCTGTCGCTGTCTCGGCCTGCTGGCGGAGTGCATGGAGGACAACCCGCAGCATCTCTTCTTCAGGCGCAGGCTTACCGGTCCAGATTTCGAACTGGCGGGCGCCCTGCTGGACGAACATCTCCACTCCGGTGATGAAGGGAATGTTCTGCTGGCGAGCGAGCCGAATCAGCGGCGTCTCGAGCGGGTTGTAGACGAGGTCGAAGACCAGCCTTGTGTTCAGATCCTTTGCATCGATCACGGACGATATCTTCTGGCCAGCCATTCCGATCGGAGTCGCATTGATGAGTACATCGACGGGGGTCTTTGCGAGCGCCTCCTTCTTGATGGTCTTCGAGCCTGATTGCTTTGCGAGTTTCTGGGCGGTCTCGGCAGTGCGATTGAAGATGAAGACATCCGCTCCCTTGTCGCGAAGTCCAAAGACAGCGGCTCGTGCCGCGCCACCCGCTCCCAGAACAAGGGCTTTGGCGCCGCGCAAAGACATCCTCTTCTCGAGCGGGCCGATGATACCGGCGACATCGGTATTGAAGCCGTAGAGCTTTCCGTCCTGCGCGCGAAGAACCGTGTTGCACGCGCCAATCTTGGCCGAGAGGGGGTCGGTCTTTTCCAGGTGCGCCATGATCTCCTGCTTATGGGGCATGGTCACGCTCAGGCCCTGAATCGGAATCTCCCGGACCAGGTTGATGAGGTCGCTTACCTTGGCGGTTTGCAGCGCGAGATAAACGGCATTGACGGTCTCCCGGCGGAAGGCCGTGTTCATCATGATCGGAGAGAGTGAGCTTTTAATCGGGCTTCCCGCAACGCCGTATACCTTGGTAGCGGCATCGACCTGATCGATCCTGTAGGTCTCGATGAGCGTACGGGCAGCGATCTGCCCCGGTCCCGTCTCTTCTCCCTGGGTGGCTGCGGCAAACGTAAAGACTGATCCGGCGCGAACTCCTAACACGCGCGAGATGATGCCGGCATCTCCCATGCAGATGCCGATAATGTTTGCCTTTTCGTGCATCCGCTCCATAAAGCGCATCAACGTAATGTTGTCGGAGAGAGTCTTCGCCGTAGGGACAATCTTGTAGAAGTCCGGCTGGAACGGCGCGATGCGTTCGTAGACCTTATCCAGGTCTTTCGTCGAGGTGAAGTCGTGATGGCTGATGATGAGAGCAGCCCCGGTGTCACGCAGCTTCTGCAGCTCGCCCTTTTTGAGGACCTCAGCGGATTCCAATTCGAGGTCGACCAGTTGAAATCCGGCTGAGGCGGCCTTGCACAGCACGTCCATTTCGGCAGCGAGAGAGCCACTGAATCTGCCGCCGTTCTCTTCACGCCGGCAGGTTGCAATCGCGGTGACAGCTGTATTGGCTGCAAGAAACTGCTTGACCTTCGGGAGCGCGTTGACAGGCTTCTCCAGGTAGTCGAGTCTGAACTCGAGGAAGGGAGTCTCTTTGACGACGGCGCTTGCTTTTTCAATCATCTCGGCTGCTGTCGTACCAATAATGGCAACGCATACCTTGCCAATGCGTGTACGCAGAAGTTGTGTTGCTGCAGTTGGAGTGGGCACGTTCGCTCTCATATCTACAATCGCGGTATCTTACAGACCCCTAACTGTAGATGCAAATTTTATTGATGGAAAAGGTATTTAGACCTCTGAGGCGGTTGGGAGAAACCATACACAGGGAGACGTAAGGCAGATTGAAACGTTATCGGCGTGTCAACTCTTAGAATGAGTCCATTATGACAGAACCGCAGCTGGTGATCATCCCGGAATGGAAAGACTTTTCGTGGCTGTACCACGGATTCAGTACGCGTCTGGGTGGAGTATCCGACATATACGGTGGCAGGTCTCTCAATTTGGGGTGGACGAAGGAGGATGAGGCTGAGGCGGTCAGAGAGAATCGCAGACTCCTGCTGAAGGCGGTGACGGGGAACCTATTCCCGAGCATCAGGTTGGTTACGGCCCGACAGGTCCATTCCAATACGATTCATCGGGTAAGTTTCAGCGACGCCCAGGCCGGCCTGCTGGAGACGGTGGAAGGCAAGGCCGTCCTCGAAGGAGACGGGTTGATTACGGATGATCCAGACATACTGCTTGCTGCTGGCACTGCGGATTGCGTCCCTGTCCTGCTGGTGGATGTGGAGCGGAGAGCCGTGGGCGCATTCCATGCAGGCTGGCGAGGAACGGTCGGCCGCATCGTCGAACTTGGAGTGGAGAGAATGCATTCCGAATTCGGGACGCAGCCTGACCATCTTCTCGCAGCCATTGGGCCAAGCATTGGCGTGTGCTGCTACACGGTAGGGGAGGACGTTCGCAATCAATTCCGGGAGCAGTTTGCGTACGCAGATGAGCTTTTTAGACCGATGCCCCCTGAAGAAGGCCAGACGAAGTTCAGAATCGACCTGTGGAAGGCGAATCGACGGCAGTTGTTAGACGCAGGACTGCAGTCTGCAAAGATCAAAACGGTATGCGAATGTACCGCATGTACGACCGATACATCCGGAGAGCAGCGTTACTTCTCCCATCGGGCGCAGGGCGGCAGAACAGGCAGGATGCTGAACGTTATCGGAATTCGCTGACCCGGAATACAAAATTGAGACCGTTTGGTTCCATCGGCATCAAAATTGGGATGGATTCGATGAGCAAGGGCGAGGAAACACGGCAGAAGATCATTGCGGCGGCCGCTCCTCTTTTCAACAAACAGGGCTATGCGGGCTGTGTCATCAAGGACATCATGGCAGCGACCGGGCTGGAGAAGGGCGGGATCTATCGTCACTTCGAGAGCAAGGAGGAGATCGCGGCCGAAGCTTTTGATTATGCCTGGATGGTTGCCTCGGCTGCTCGCCAACAGGGGCTCGATGATGTCCCCAACCACGTTGACCGGCTGAAGCAGCACATCGCACGATTCGTGAAGCGTTCGAGTATCCCAGGCGGCTGCCCTCTTCTCAATACGGGAGTCGACTCCGACAACGGCAATCCCATTCTGCGAGAGCGTGTGCGGAATGCCCTAAAGGGATGGCAGAAGATGCTCCGCTCGACTCTGGCGGAGGGGATTCAGGCAGGCACCGTGCGCCAGGACGTGGATCCTGAGAAGGTATCGCGCATCATCATCTCGGGGCTCGAGGGCGGGATGCTCATAAGCCGCATCGAGAAAAACGATGAGGCGCTCAGAAACGCGATGGAGTACCTCGATAGCTATCTTGAAACAAATGTGCGCGCTACTACCCGTTGAACCGAGGATAGTTAGGCGTTTGAGCTGCGAATTCAGAATCCCGCACTCCTTCCAACGCATCTGAGACTACATCTCTCATAAAAGAGACTGATTGGTCGCAAACCTTGGAAGGAACGGAATGGGCGCAGTTCAGGTACTCCCGGAACAGCAGGCAGTTGCGAAGACGAAAGCACCTGTAAATCCATGGGTGGTGGCGCTGACGGTAACGCTGGCGACCTTTATGGAGTTGCTGGATACATCCATCGCCAATGTGTCTTTACCTCATATCGCCGGGGGACTGGGCCGCAGCTTCGATGAAGTCACGTGGATCCTGACCACATACCTGGTTGCGAACGCGGTTGTACTGCCCATGAGTGCCTGGCTCAGTCGAGTCTTCGGGCGTAAGAACTACTACATGGCATGCGTCGCGCTGTTTACCGTGACGTCGTTCTTCTGCGGGATTGCTCCCAGTCTGGGCGTGATGCTGCTCAGCCGCGTGCTGCAGGGGATTGGCGGCGGTGGCCTGGCTCCCGTGGAACAGGCAATCCTGGTCGACACCTTCCCTCCGGCGAAGCGCGCGTCTGCGTTTGCGCTCTATACCGTGGCAATTGTGACAGCTCCCGCGATTGGCCCGGTTCTGGGTGGATGGATCACGGACAACTACAATTGGCGGTGGGTCTTTCTGATCAATATCCCCATCGGATTTCTGTCGCTCTATCTTACGAATCGATACGTAAGTGATCCCCCTTCCTTCAAAGAGGAGCGGGAGAGCGCACGCCGCGGTGGCCAATTGCGGATCGACGGGGTAGGGATTGGGCTCATTGCACTTGGTTCAGCGGCTCTGGAAATCATGCTGGACCGTGGCCAGATTGACGACTGGTTCGGCAGCGGCTTCATCTGCTCGCTGTTTGCAATCGCCATCGTTTGCGGCGCGCTCGCAATCTATTGGGAGCTTCGGGTTGCTGATCCGATTCTTGAGCTCCGGCTTCTTCGCTATCCGAACTTTGCGGTCGCGTCCGTCTTCTACTTCACCTTCGGCTTCGGACTCTTCGCGACCACGACGATGATCCCGCAGGTTCTGCAGTCGCTCTATGGCTATCAGGCCATGGATGCCGGGCTTGTGCTGGGGCCAGGAGCATTTGTGATTACATTGCTTGCTCCGGTGGGAGCGCAACTGGTGCAGCGGGGAATCGTGCAGCCGAAAGTCCTGCTCACCTTCAGTCTGGTGACGGTGGCGGCATCCATGATTTATTACAGCGGACTTACGCTGCAGACTGACTACCGCCACTATGCACTGGCCCGCGCCTTCCAGGGGCTTGGGTACGCTTTCTTCTTCGTGCCGCTGAGCGTTGTCGCGTATTCGCAACTTAAGCCGAATGAGAACAATCGAGCATCGAGTCTCACCAATCTGTTTCGCAACTGGGGCGGAAGTTTCGGAATATCGTTTGCGACCACGCTCAGCGAACGGCGCCAGAGCTTCCACCAGTCCGTCATGTCCGCGAACCTGCCCGGCTCTGGAGCATGGCTACAGGATTCGATAAAGAGCACGACAAATTATCTGGCGAACCACGGCTATTCCCAGGCAGATGCGGCAAAGGCAGCTTATCTTCGGTACTACAATCAGATGATTGCGCAGACGAGCCTGCTCGGTTTTATGGACGTCTTTCGGGCTATCGGCTGGATCACACTTGCGGTGACGCCGCTACTGTTCTTCATCCAGCGATTCAAGGTTTCCGGAAGGCCCTCTGAAGGGCACTGAGATGGACTACTCCATCTCAGTGTTCCCAGTCAGAAGGTTGGAGTGTTGTGGCGGCCGGCGAAGCAGCAGCGGCATGATGAACAGGATCGCGATGATGGTGGTAGCCATGCCTCCGACGACGACGCGAGCGAGTGGCTGCTGAGCCTGCGCTCCGATGCCGTTCGATACAGCCGCAGGCAGAAGGCCGAGACCCGCAGCCATGCAGGCCATCACCACCGGACGCATTTCATCCACACAACCATGCTCCAGTCCTGTTCCATCAACGCTCTCCCGCTGTGCACGGCGCACCCCTGACATGAAGACGACCGCTCCCAGTGTGGCTACGCCAATCAGCGATGTGAATCCAACAGCTGCCGAGATGCTGAACGCGGTGTGTGTCACAAACAGCGAGACGGTTCCACCCACAGCGGCGAAGGGAAGGGTAGCCACTACGATGAAGGCATCCTTCCAGGTTCCAAACTGCATGTAGAGAAGGATGACGATGACTGCCAGTGAGATGGGAATAATGACAGCTAGTCTGGCCTGCTCCTTGCGCAGCGAGTCGAACTCGCCAGCCCATGTATAGTCGTAACCCTTGGGCATGGGTACCTGCTGCTTAAGCTGCGCCTGAAGATCCGTAATCGTCGTTGCAAGGTCGCGCCCACGAACGGAGAACTTGATCGGAATATATCTCCTTCCACCTTCACGGAAGATCTGGAAGCTACCTTCACGAATGGTCACGTCGGCGATTTGTCCCAGAGGAATGCTGCTGCCGTCCGGTGTAGGAACGAGGATGGAGCGGATGGCCTCCGGGGTCGAGCGATTTTCCTCGGGATAGCGGACGGTCAGGTCGAAGCGGCGATCGCCCTGGATGACCTGTGTGATGGGAGCTCCACCAACGGCAGCCTGGACGATTGCATTGATATCTCCGGAGAGAATGCCGTAACGAGCAGCGCGGGCACGATCGATCTGGATAACGAGCGAAGGCTGGCCGCCTACTTTGAAGACGCCGACATCCGCCACGCCGCGAACGGTCTTCATAGAGTGTTCGATCCTGGTCGCCAGCGAGCTCAGAGTATCAAGGTCATCCCCAAAGAGCTTCAGTGAGTTTTCGCCTTTCACTCCGGACATAGCCTCTTCCACGTTGTCCTGAATGGCCTGGGAGAAGTTCAACTCGATGCCAGGAAAGCGTGACATTCGTCTGTTGATCTCGTCGATGAGCCTGGGCTTGGTCATTCCTGGGCGCCACTCGTCCTGCGGTTTCAGCATGGCTGAAATTTCGATGTTGTTGAAGGTGGAGACGTCCGTGCCATCGTCAGGGCGTCCCATCTGCGAGACGGTCTGCGTCACTTCAGGCGATTCCGCAATCAGTCCGCGAAGCTGATTGGCTATATCGACCGATGTTTGAAAGGAGATGTCCTGAGGGAGGGTGGCTCGAATCCAGAGATTTCCTTCTTCGAGAGGAGGCATGAACTCTCCGCCGACCAGCGCGAAGCAAAGCACGCCGATCACCAGCATGACTGCTGCGCCAATCCACACCAGACGGGGGAAGCGGAGCGTGTGACGCAGCGCCCGTTCGTAGCCGTTCTTCAGACGACGGCTCAGCCACGTGTACCCATCGCCGACCTTCTGTTCGGCGGGAGCCGTCATGTATCCCAGAACAGGAGCAAAGATAAGCGCGAACATGAGGGCTCCCATCAGAGCGAACCCGTAGGTGACCGACATGGGCGAGAAGATCTGACCGGCCACGCCCTGCATCGTGAAGAGCGGGATAAAGGCAATCAGAATGATGGCAGTCGAAAACAGCACAGGCTGGGCAGCGTCGGTGACTCCTTCGACGATGAGATCGCCCGTCTGCTCACCCGGCAGACGCCGCGACAGCTTACGGTAGATGCTCTCCAGCACGATGATGGAGGAGTCGACGAGAATGCCGAAGTCGATGGCGCCGATGGAGATCAGGTTTGCCGACCTTCCGCTGAGGACCATCATTCCGAAGGCGAAGAGGACCGCAAACGGAATCGTGACGGCGGCGATAAACGTGATTCGCAGATCGCCAAGCATGGAAAGCAGAACCAGCGTCACCAGCACCAGTCCCGTAAGGATCACTTCGCGCACCGTGTGGGTGGTGCGGTTGATCAGGGTAGTCCTGTCATAGATGGTGCTGATGTGCATGCCCGGCGGAAGCAGATTGCCGGTGTTGAGACTATTGATCTTTTCCTTCAATGCTTTGAGCGCGGGCAGCGACTTCTCTTCTTTCTGCAGAAGAACGATGCCTATCACAATGTCGTTGTTACGATTGCGCCCGACCTCTCCCAGGCGAGGCTGAAAACCTTCCTTGACTTTGCCGATATCGCCGACAGTAACGGGAGCGCCGTTCTTTTCCGCCACGACAATGTTCGCGATGTCTTCGACGGAGTGCACCTGGCCCAGCGCGCGCACGTTCACGTTCTGATTTCCAAGAGCGATGTAGTTTCCGCCGGCATTGGCATTCGAGGATTGAATCGCGCTGACGACCTGCGGAAGCGTCACTCCATAGCTCAGCAGGCGGCTTGGATCGGCTTCCACCTGGTACTGGCGGGTGGTGCCCCCGAACGTCGTGATGTCGATGATCCCGGGAACCTGCTTGAGCTCTCGCCGCACAAGCCAGTCCTGGGTGGCCTTGATCTCGTTGAGCGTGTAGCCCGGGCCCACGAGCTGGTAGCGGAAGATCTCGCCGATCGGCGACCACGGCGACAGCTGCGGCTGCAGGTTGTTTGGCAGTTGCAAGGTCTGCAGGCGGTTCAGCACCTCCTGGCGATCGCGGAAGTAATCCGAATCAAAGCTGAAGTATAGCTTTACATCGGAGAGGCCGAAGATCGAGATAGACCGCACCTGGTCAAGATGAGGCACGCCGTTCAGGGTCGTTTCGACAGGCACGGTGACCTGCTGCTCCATCTCTTCGGCAGACCACGAGGGGTTCTGGGTGATGATCTCTACCAGCGGAGGCGAGGGGTCAGGGTAAGCCTCGATATCGAGGCGCGCGAGAGCGAATCCTCCTGCAGCCAGCATGACTGCGAAGAGGATGAGGATGATGGCGCGATAGCGGATGACGAGACGGATCAATGCCTGCACAGGTCACTCCCCATTCGCAGGGCGAAGCAGGGCTCCGCCAGAGGTGACGACCTTGTCGCCGTCGTTGATGCCGGTCAGGACTTCAATGGTCTTCGTGTTCCCGGAGTCGAAGGTGCGGCCTATGGTGACAGGTCGCTGTTCGTACTTGCCCCCGCTGTCTACGACAAAGACAGACGTCTTCTCGCCCTGGTGAAGCACCGCGGTCGATGGCAGAATGACGGACCTGCGCGCGGCGCCGGGTACGCGGATGGTAGCGAACATCTCGGTCTTCAAGGTGTGCTTCGGGTTCGGCAGCACCACACGAAGCTTGAGAGTGTGGGTAGTCGGATCGAGAGCATCGCCAATGTTCACCACTTTGCCGGTAAGCGTAAGCCCTGCATACGCCGGCACGACGATCTGTACCTCACGGCCCACTTGAACACTGGGCAGGTCACGCTCGAAGACGTCCCCTACGATCCACACGGAGTCGATGTTGGCGATGGTTGCAATGGGAGCTGCACTATCGAGTGAGCGCTCCATCTCGCCCGCAGCACTGCCAATGTCGAGTACGACACCGGAGATCGGCGCCCGCAGCGCGACTTCATCGGAGGAGCTGTTCTCGGAAAACCCCAGCTCATGAATCCGCTGCCGGGCTCTCTCCATCTCGGAATGAGCTGTCTGATCGGCTGCTTCCAGGTCGTAGTAATCGGCCTGCGAAAGCACCTCGTGATCCAATAGCAGCTTTCCACGCGAAAGTGCACGGTCGGCGCGAAGCACCTCGATCTTCGCCTTCTCGAAATCAGATCGCGCTGTGGCAATATCATTGCTCTGCAACTGCGCGATCACATCTCCTTTTCGTACCTCCTGGCCGGGAAGCACGCGAAGAGCGAGAATGCGACCGCTTAGGGGAGGGAAGATGCGAACGACATGCGAGGGATCGGCCTCCACATGCGCCGGAATATCGAGATAGTCGGTGCTCTGCTGCACATGGGCAATCATTGTTTCGATCCCGGCGTTTGCGGGTTGCGGGCTTTGGTCTGCATGCGGGGCAGAAGACTTGCAGGCCGTCAGAGGAGCCGCGATAAGCGTCAGCAGCAAGAGATGTTTGAGGTGAAACTCGGTCTTGTTCATGCCGTCCTTCATGGAAGAATGTCCGTCGCAGAAGCGAAGCTAAGCTGATGGAGCGCAAGCCAGACCTGCGCGTTTGCGGTCAGGGCGCTCACACGGATGGCGCGGTAGTCTCGCAGCGCCGACAGATAGTCCAGCAGCGTGGAGTTGCCGTTCCGGTAGCTGAACTGCAGGTTGTCGCGGACATGCGCGGCCTCCTCCAGATAATGGCTGTTGTACCGTTGCGCCATGCGCTGCGCCGTATCAAGCGCAAGCCACGCCTGGTCCACATCGGCGATCACCTGGTTCCGGGCCGCCGTGACTGCCAGCCTGCTTGCTTCCGTTTCATAGCGCGTTCGGGCCTTTTCACCCTGATTGCGATCGAACATTCGTAGAGGAAGAGCGACAGTCAGCCCGAAGGAGTTGTCGATGCCGTTCCGGTCGTACTCGGCCCCAATCGTAGGATCGGCTTTGCCGTTGGCGACTGCCAGCTTCGCATCGGCTTCGGCGGCGATCAGCGCCTGGTGTGCGGCGAGGTAGTCGGGTCGCGCCTGCAGGCCCTTCTCCTCAGCCTCAGCCATCGTCAGCATCACCTGTGGAGGATCGAGCGTCCCGGTGATGTCCAGCGCGGGATCAGGATGGTTCGCTCCGAACAGAAGTTGTAGCTGCGCGGAGGCCTGCTGCAGCTGCAGGCGAGCGTTATCGGCGTCTGTCTCAAACTGCGCCTGTTGCAGGTCAATCCTCTCGAAATCCGTTCGGGTAATATCGCCTGCATTCAGTCGCGAGCGGCTAAGGTCTACGGTCTTGCGATAGTCGGTGAGGTTTTCTTCCGCAACGGCGAGAGAGGCTTTCGCGAGAAGCATACTGGTGAACGCGTCGCGTACTGCAAGCATCAGTTGTCGTTGCTGGTCACGATAGAGGCTCTGGCTCGACTCGGCGGTAGCCGCGGCTGAGTCGAGCCGGAGCTGCCTTTTGTTGCCGCGCTCGAAGAGTCGCGACACGTTAGCCGAGTAGAAGAACGGGTTCCCTTCCGGCACGTTGGGTGTCTCCGGTAGCGTTAGACCCTGCCCATAAAGTGTGAGCGTCGGATTCTGTCGTAGGCCGGCGGTGATCCTGTTTGCTGCGACAGCCTCAACATGCCGCTGCGCAGAGAGAAGATTCGGGTTGGCTGCAAGAGCCCGGTCGACCGCCTGTTGGAGTGTCAGGGGAGCCGCGGACTGAGTCGCTGGAGGAGTCTGTGCCGCGAGTATCGACGCTGCAGAAAAAAACGCAGCGCCGAAAGCACGAAATACTTTCGGGGTCATGCCTACCTTCAAAATGTTTGTGCTGGGGAGATTCCGGCCTCGAAATAATCAGGCCGTAAATGGTGTCAGGCTGCGAACTGGAGGGCAGGAGGCGGACGCACGCCTGCGGTCCGCACGAACCCATCCATGATCTTGCGCAGGGCGACACGCAGGCTGAACCGTGACAGACGTGAGAAAAGAACGGCAAAACCGATCAAAAGGAGCACTGCCAGCATTCCCAGACCGAGAATCGCTGCGCCGGGAGCCACCTGCAGAAGTGGCATCTCACTTCGTCGAACCACATGTTCAAGCTCGGTCCGGCTCTCCATCGCAACCAGGTCATCCGTCATGGAAATAACCGGAAGCAGCAGAAGCAGCAGTAGTACAAGCGCGACGAGGGTGGTCCAGGTGGGCTTCGCATCTCCCTGCCGAACTGCCCGCACCCACGTTAAAAGCAGGGTGAGCGACAGAGAGAACCACAGAAAATTGAGAAGCAACTCCACTCTGCAGTGAGTATAGAGCATTCACCAGTGTTCCGGTGAGTGCCAGGCGGGCGGGCTGAAGCTGATCAGAAGCGCAAAACGGGGCCATTGCCTCAGCCGTAATGCTGTTCAATGGCCCCTTGCGAGAAATGTCTTTTAGAACCTTCTACATCGCAGGTGGATGATGAGGGTCAACCTTCTCGGTGCCCTCTGAGCGCGGAGAAGATTTCATGCCGGTCGGATTGACCATATCTCTCAACTCTTTGGAGGGCTTGAAGTAAGGCACCCTTTTTGCTGGAACATCAACCTTATCGCCGGTTTTGGGATTACGGCCGGTTCGCGCGTTCCGTTGCCGTGTTCTAAAGCTCCCAAATCCGCGAATTTCAATTTTGTCACCGGCCTTTAGAGCGCCGATGACCGATTCGAAGAGTGTATCGACGATCACTTCGCCATCGCGCCTGGTGAGGTCGCCGAGAGATGTCACTTTATCGACGAGATCAGCTTTGGTCATTATCGGGTCCTTTCAATCGGGAGGGCCGAGCGGCTGCATCCAAATGCCGGCTTACTGGCTTGATTATAAATGGGATGCATGTTTCGTCTGAAAGGAAACCCGGCATCTGCCGGGAAGCGAAGAATCTATCTTCCAAGGCAGGGCGGCCTTGGAGAATGGCGCACGACGGTCCTTCTGCCCAAACGGAAGTTCACCATCGTTGATTGGGCCTAAACGGCTGCTACCTGTCACTTCCAGACAAAATAGAAACCGGGGGCCCGATTCAGCATCTGGCTGGGAGAGGGGAAAAGGTCCTCTCCGTTATCGGCCAGAATGGACAGCAGTCCACGCCTGTTCTTCGCAGGACGGACGACGGACGGCTCGCCCGAGATTCCAACGCTCTTCGCGGTGTCAAGAAGGGCGGTTCGAAATCCGCCAATCTGGTCGATCAGTCCCAGAGGTAGCGATTGTGCTCCGGTCCAGACCTGGCCGGTGGCCAAAGGCTTGATCTTGTCCTCGCTGGTGTGACGTCCCACGGCGACGTCATGAACGAACTGAGAGTACATGTTGTCGACCAGCGACTGAAAGTACGCCTGCTCCCTGGGAGTGAGGTCGCGGCTGGGATCGCCGGCATCCTTCAACTCGCCCGCGGTGATGGCGATGTTCTTCAGCTTGGCCCACTTCATCAGGTCGGCGTAGTTCATCCACTCCATGATGACGCCGATGGAGCCGACAACCGAGGCCTGGTTTGCATAGATGCGGTCGCATCCGCTGGC
>Ga0164242_10000551_pt1 | contig 45359 bp, 47 predicted proteins | sample OricomgcompostMG_FD_108783 | JGI IMG/M metagenome (GOLD analysis project Ga0164242, IMG submission 108783) | Miracle-Growth compost microbial communities from Emeryville, California, USA - Original compost - Miracle growth compost (MG) ... | reverse complement strand
GCGGTCCAGTACGTCGACCGGACCGACGTCAGCTTCGTCCACTCCGACCGCATCACGTTGCCGAAACCGATCGTCCGGGCGCCGCGCAGCTGCGTCGCCGTCATCACGCCACCGCCCCGGGGTGGTATTCGAGGCTGTCGCTCGTGAGCGCCATGAAGGCCGACTCGAGCGAGGCCTGCTGCGGCGTCAGTTCGTGCAGCGTCAGGCCGTGCGCGGCTGCGAGGTCGCCGATGCCTTCGATCGCGAGGCCGCTCACCCTCAGCCGGGTCTCGGCACCGTCGGTCTCGACGGTCGCGTGCGCCTCGGCCAGCACCCGTCGTAACCGCTCGGGGTCGGGAGTGCGGACGAGCACGTGTGCCACCGACGCGCGGGCGATGATGTCCTCGGTCGTGCCGGACGCGATGAGCCGGCCCCGTCCGACGAGGACGAGGTGTGAGGCCATCAGCGCCATCTCGCTCATCAGATGGCTGGACACGAAGACCGTCCGTCCCTCGTCGGCCAGACCGCGCAGGAACGTCCGGATCCAGAGGATGCCCTCGGGATCGAGCCCGTTGACCGGCTCGTCGCAGATCAGCACGGCCGGATCGCCGAGCAGCGCGGCGGCGAGCCCGAGACGCTGCCGCATGCCGAGCGAGAAGCCGCCCGCGCGGCGTCGCGCGACCTGCTCGATGCCGACCAGGTCGAGGACCTCGCGCACGCGGCGGCGGCCGATGCCGTTGCTCTGCGCGAGGCACAGCAGGTGGTTCTCGGCGCTGCGTCCGCCGTGCAGCGACCCGCTCTCGAGTACCGCACCGACCTCGAGCAACGGCCGCCGGATGCTGCGGTAGCTGCGGCCGTCGACTCGGACGTCCCCGGACGTCGGCGCGTCCAGACCGACGATCATGCGCATCGTCGTGGACTTGCCGGCGCCGTTCGGGCCGAGGAAGCCGGTGACCCGGCCGGGCAGGACTTCGAAGGACAGGTCGTCGACGGCCCGCACCTTCCCGTAACGCTTCACCAGATTGACCGCCTCGATCACGGTGCCTCCTACGACGTGAGTAGTCGGCAAGGATCGTGCGGCACGGGCCACCTGAGGCGCCTCCGGCACAGCCCTGAACTTCTCCCTGATCCCGGGCTGCGGGCCTTCCGTAGCGTCAGCGCACTGGGGTGCGCGTCGCGTTACGGCGAATTTCTGTCAGCTAGTCACCACGGTGGTGCGAAAACCGATCGGCTGGGAAAGCTCTGGTCAACCGGGCGCGCCATCGGCGCCCGCCGACCAAGGAGACAGCAGTGAGAATCGGTGCGAGCCTCGCCCTTTTCGCGATCGGCGCCATTCTGAAGTGGGCCGTCAGCGACCACGTCCAGGGCGTCAACCTCTCGGTCGTCGGCGTCATCCTCATGATCGTCGGTGCGGTCGGCGTCGTCCTGACGCTGATCATGCTGGCGATGGACCGCCGCCGTACCGACGTCGTGATGCACGACCGGACCTACGACCGGGCGCCGGTCGACCGGTACTGACCGACGCACTTCCCGGCACCTCGCGTACGACGCAGGCCCCGGACCCATGATGGGTCCGGGGCCTGCGTCGTCTTCGGCGCACGTCAGCTGTTCGGGCCGCGCCGCACGGCCACGACCACGAGGTCGTTGAGGCTCAGGTCACCGGTCTCATACGCACACGTGATCAGTACCAGGCGGTGCCGGACGGTGCGGTCGGTGATGCTCGTGTCCCGATTCGCGAGCGAGCGCGGCCCGCTCTTCGGGAAGTCCGCGGACGTGCGGACGATCGTGTAGCGCACCGTGCGCGAACCCCGCCGGACGGTGATCACATCGCCGCGCCCGGCCCGCGTCAGCCGGGTGAACGCGCAGACGTGGTGGTGACACGCGTGCCCGTAGACGTAGGACGTCCCGCGCGCGGTGTCGACCGGCGGGACGAGCGGTCGGTAGCGGACCCAGACCGCCTGGTTCCAGTGCGGGGGATCGACCGGCGCGTAGTTCCCGCCGCGCCGGACCGGCGCGTACCGGCCCACGGTCGTCGAGAGGATCCGCCGGCCGCCCGCGGTGGTGATCGTGAGGGTGGTGCCGGACGGCGGGACCACGTCCCGGCTCGTCCGCGTCGTCTCCTGCGCGCTGCGCGTCGTCGGCGCGGTGCTCGACCGGGGCGCCGCATCGGGGCGCCCGGACGACTGGTGCGCGGTGGCCAGCCGGAAGCCGACCACCGCGCACACCGCGACGAGAACGAGGAGCGCGGCCGCCTTAAGCGCCCGCACCGGGACGGCGCCGGAGGTTCGCGACCAGGCCGCCGAGCGTGAGCGCGGCGAGCACCAGCACGATCAGGCCGACGATCAGCGCGGTCGTGCCCGCGCCCGGCCCGTGCGAACCGTGGTCGCCGGTGTCACCGATCGCGATGCCGCTCCCGGCCGCGGTCTTGCCCGACGGTGTGCCGGAGTCCGGTGCTGTGGTGGTCACGGCCAGAGCAGACGCGGACGACGCCGGGGCCGAGGCCGCATCGGGCGCACCGGACGCGTCGCTCGGGACGGGCGCCGCGGCCACCTTCTGGGGAACGGCCGGAGCGGCGACCTGAGAGGTAGGCGCGGCCGGCGCCGCGGCGGACGACACCGGGCTCGGCGCGGCCGGAAGTGTGCAGCCGTCCTGCAGGATCACCGCACCGGCGACACCGCCGAAGAGCGTGGTGAGGTTCTTGCCGGGGTAGGACGCGCCCGTGCCGTGATCGTTGTAGGCGAAGGCCGGGATGATGTCGTCGGCGTGGTTGCCGTGACCGGCATGGACGACTGCGTTGGCGCTGACCGTGATCTCGACCCAGCCGTTCGCGGCGGTTGCCGGCGGCGTGGCGTGGCACAGCGTCACCTTCGGGTTCTTATTGCCGTGGTTGGGGACGGCGACCGCAGCCGGCGGAGCGGCGTGCTTCGCCTGGCCGGGCGGGGTTCCGTTCTTCTTCGCCTGACCCGGGGCGGTGCCGGTCTTCTTCGCCTGGCCGGGCGAGGTGTGCGGCTGGTGCGCCTTGCCGTGGGTCGCCGCGGTCGTCGGCGCCGGTGCGGCCGGAACGCTGGCAGCGGTGGGCGTGGCGGACACGTGCGGGTTGCCCTTGCCGGGAGGCGGGGCTGCGGTCGCGGCGCCGGCGACGAACGGCGCGGCGAGGACGGTGCCGGCCAGCAGCGCCGGCACGGCGAGAAGAACGCGACGAGAGGGTCGTCCTGAGTCGGTGCGCAGGACTCGGCCGCGGCTGGACATCTTCGAGGGCCTCCATTCGGTCCGGTCGGATCCGTTCCGTCCCGGCACTCGGCCTATACCCGAAGAATCGTTGAAGAATAACGCGTGCGTGCAGATTCAACGCGAAAAAAGAATGGCGATGGGAAAGACGCGGGAATCGTGCTTACCAGCCACATCTTCAGCGCGCGATGTGGGCGCGAACGTTACGCGCCCGGCCCGGATTCCTCGTGTGGCCGGTCACAGCCGCGGGCCGGGGGCAGCGCCGGCGGGGCGGCGGTCAGCTCGACGAGGAACCCGCCGAAGGCGTCGGTGACGCCGCAGCAGCGGCGCTGCTCGAGGAGGCGCCGCTGCTCACCGACGGCGGGTTCGTCCGCGCTGCCGGTGACCTCCCGGACGGTGACGAGCTCGCCGCGGACGACGACGAACCGGGCGCGGACGACGAGGACGACGCCGGTGTCGAGGACGTAGGCGTCGAGGACGTGGGCGAGGACGGTGTCGAGGACGCGGGCGTGGACGTGCTCGGCGTCGTCGACGTGCCCGGCGCAGGCGTGGTCGAGCCCGGCCGTGACGGCGTGCCCGAGCGGTGCGGGCGTCGCGGCTGCGTGGTCGGGCCGCTGCTCGCGGAGTGCGGTGCGCGTGCGGGCGCAGGGCCGACCAGGTGCGGCGTGCCGACCTTGCCGCTGTCCGGCGTGAGCAGCAGGGCGACGACCGCGATAGCACCCGCCGCGACGCTGACGCCGCCGAAGCCGATGGCGGTGCGGGCGACGACACGGCCGCGCGACAACTCCGTACGGCGGCGTTCGGTCAGGTCGGGCGGCAGTGCGGCGCGTTGCGCAGCCAGGCTGTTGAACGGTGCGGCGGCGAAGCCGATCGTCGGGATGAGCAGCAGCGCGATCAGCAGCGGACCGCTGAGCGTGGTCACGTTCGCGAACCCGGCGGCGATGCCGAGCAGGCCGAGGAACGCGAGCAGGCTCTCGGCCCAGTTCGCGCGGATCACCTGCCACACGCCGGCACGGTCGAACGTCTTCGGCGTGCGCATGAAGACGGCCTCGCGGGCGAACAGCCCCTGCACCGAGGCCCGCGCGACGACCAGCGCGGTGGCCTGCCAGATCAGGAACGCACCGAACGCGTCCTTCCACGACGCGCCCGTGCCGCGCCGCAGCAGCGCGACCGCGCGGATCAGTCCGAGGATCACCAGGACGGGCACGGCGGCGACGAGGAAGCCCGTCAGCTTGCGGAACAGCTGCCCGCCGCCCAGCGCGAGGTTGACCGCGCCGGCGAGCAGGAAGAAGTAGAACAGGACGCCCAGCAGGTCGCCGTACCACTGCAGACCGCCGGCCAGATAGCCCCACCGCTGACCGAGGCTGAGCCGGTTCGCCGACCCGTCCTCGCTGCGGCCGCGCAGCAGCGACTTCCAGTACATCCGCAGGATCTGGATGCCGCCGAAGCACCAGCGGTAGCGCTGGCTCTTGAGCGCCTCGAAGGTCAGCGGCATGACGCCGTGCCCGAAGGACTGGTCGACGTGCAGCCCGGACCACCCGGCGCGCAGCACACGCAACGACAGCTCGGCGTCCTCGGTGATGCACCACTCGTCCCAGCCGCCGACGGCCTCGAGCGTCTCTCGGCGGATCAGGCCCATCGTGCCCGCGAAGATCGCCGCGTCGTGCTCGTTGCGCGATGGCTGCGACACTGCGAAGAAGTACTTGTAGGAGTAGTACAGGCGCCGGTAGTACGCCGACTGCTTCCAGTCGCGGTAGTCCTGCGGCGCCTGGATGAATCCCACCTGCGGGTCGGCGAACAACGGCGCGCACGAGCTGAGGAAGTTCGGCGCGATCTGGTAGTCCGAGTCGACGACGCCGATCACCTCTGCCCGCGGGTCGGTGAGGTTCTGCAGCGCGTAGTTCAGGGCGCCGGACTTGTAGCCCGGCCAGTCCGACAGGTGCGCGAACTTGACGTTGTTCTCGCGGCACCACGCGGCGACCGGCTGCCAGAGCTCCGGGTCGTCGGTGTTGTCGTCGATCGCGATGACCTCGTAGTTGGGATAGTCCTGCCGGCACAGCTCCTGCAGTGTCTCGATGACCATCTCCGGCGGCTCGTTGTGCGCCGGAACGTGCAGGCTGACGAACGGGCGGTGGTCGCCCGGCGCGACAGCCGGCGTCGGCTCGACCACGCGGCGGCGCCAGTGCTCGGTGCCGAGTGCGTCGCACAGCTCCCACAGGTAGGCGCCCGCGAAGACGCCGGCGATCACCTCGAGCACCCACAGCACGACACCGCCGATCGTGCCGCCGACGCCGAGCCCGCTCTGGAACGTCCACACGATGATGAACACGAGGTAGGCCAGGTAGAGGAACACACACGCCGCCCAGCACACGTGGGCCCGCCCGTTCCAGCGCCGCGTGATCGGCAGCAGGACGAGACTGAACACGACGAACACGGCGGCCGCGACGATCGCGCGGAACGCGGTCGTCCCGGTCAGCTCCGACAGCCCGACCGTGATCGCGGCCAGGACGATCGTCCCGACGAGCGCGAACAGCAGCCGCCGCGAGAACGCGAGCGCACCCGCCGGGCGCCAGTTGACCCGGACGGGCAGGAACATCACGAACGAACTGATCGGTGCCGCGAACAGGCCAGCGAGCAACAGCGCGCCGAGCATGGGGTTCCTCTCGAGAAAGGCCGGGTGTTCGGCCGGAGCTGGTCAGGAAGCGCAGTTCGCCAGGCGCTGCGTCGTGAGCAGCACCCGGCCGAGCGCGACCCACGCCGCGCCGTAGTAGGTCGGGTAGGACGCATCGATCTGCTGGGCCAGGGCGAGCAGGTGGTGTGCTTCGCTCGCGTGCCCCGCGGCAAGTGCCGCGGCTGCGGCGGCGACAGCACTCAACGGCGCGCGGGAGCTCTGCTGCGGCGTGCCGTCGAGGCCGCGGGCGAGCGGAGCCCGGTCGGCGCTCGGTGCCAACAGGTGCCAGAGCTTGCCGACCAGCGGGCGCGTGGTCGGTGCGCAGCTGTTCCACACGAGCGCCCGCATGGCGTCGGGGCCGAACTGCCCGGCGCCGGTCTGGTTCGGTGCCGGGATGGCCGTCCCCGCGTCGCCGCCGCCGAGAGTCGCCCAGTCGGGCGGCAGGGAGGTCCCGTCGTGGGTCAGTGCCGAGAAGTGCTGCGGCTCGGACGCGCCGAGCCCGGCCAACCGCCGGTCGCCGGTCAACTGCGCCAGTGCGGCGGTTGCGGGGGGCGTCCAGTAGCCCGGCGCGACCGTCGACGCCGCACCGGAGCCGACCGCCCACGGGCCGGCCGCGAGAACCGGCTTCCCGTTGTCGTCGTAGCCGATCTCGGCATTCGCGACCGCCTTGCCGATGCGGGTCGCCGCCGCGCGCCAGCTCGGCACGCCGAACGTCCGCGCGCCGAGGTCGAGCGCCCACGCGATCTGCACGTCGGCGTCGCTCGCCGGCGTCGCGCTACTGACCTCGCCGTCCTGCCAGTGGTAGGCGAACAATCCGGACTGCTGCTGCAGGTTCTGCTGCGTCCACGTCCATACCGTGCGGAACGTCCGCGCGTCGTGGGTGGCGACTGCGAGCAACAGCGCGTACCCCTGCCCCTCGCTGACGGTGTCGCCGCCCTGGTCGTGCCGCACCACACGCCCGTCCGCCGCGACGTAGGTGTGCAGGAAGTGCCGGGCGGACGTCAGCGCCGTCGTGGTGTCCGGGTTCGGTGTCGCGCCGGATCCGCCTCCTGATGAGGAGCAGCCGGCCGTCACGAGGACACCCACTGCGAGGCAGAGGGACAGGACCAGTGCGGGCCGTAGGCCGTCGCGGACAGGCCGGCGACGCATGGATCGTCTCCGTTCGCGGTTTCGTCGTGGTGGGCCATCGGGGCCACCATTCCCGCGAAGAACGGAGCTGCTAACGCTTTCGAATATCGCGTTTGGGCTACGCCACAGATCATTTCGGGCATTTCTTAAATGCGAAATGACCCAGCCGAATCGTCAGCGTCGGCGGGGCTGCGGAACGTTACACGCGAGTCGCGTCCGGCTTCGTCGTCGGCTTGCCGTGGTGCTTGGACGACGTGGCGGACGGCTGGGCCGAGGTGGGGACGGGCGGGCCGGCGACCGCCGTCTCGGAGGCGGCCGGTGCGGACGGAGACGGGGAGTGCTTCGCGTTGCCCTTGCCGTTCCCGTTGCCGACCCCGCCGTTGCCGTGCGATGCGCCGTTACTCGATCCCTTGCCGTGCCCCGGGCCGGTGCTGTGCCCCGCACCGTTGCCCTGGCTGTTCCCCTGCCCCTTCGCCTTGCCGTGCGGCGCGGTGCCCGACGCGCCCGGTGTCGACGGTGTCGACGGCGGCGAGGCGGGCGGCGTCGGCGCCGGTGCGCCGGGGAAGCCGGGACTGGTGCTGCCCGGACCGACCGGCCCGATCGGCACGCCGGGGGTGCCGGGCGTGGGCCGCGGATGGCCGGGACGTCCCGGCGTGGACGATGCCCCGGAGCTGATCGCCGTCGACGACGAGCCGGCGACCGTGCGACGCGACGGCGGGGTCGAGTGGCCCGGGCCGTGGTGGCCCGTGCCGATGGCCGGCGCCGACGTCACCGGCGCCGGGGCCGGGTGGTGCGGATGGCTGACCGTGTCGACCGCGACGAAGGCAGCACCGCCGGCGGCGACCGCGACCGCCGCGCCGACGATCAACTTGCCCGCGACCGTTGCGGTGGTCAGCCCGGCGAAGATGCCGACGCGGCGCCGCCGCGCCGGGGGCTCGGGATCGGCGACGGGCGCCGGACCGCCTGCCATCATCGAGTCGTACGCGGCGAGCACGGTCTCCCGGCGGGCGAGTTCGTCCGCCGTGCCCGGCGCCCGCGCAGCATCGACCAGGCGGGCGACGGCCTCGCCCGCGTCTGCCGGCGTCTCGAATCGATCACGCATGTCGAAGCTCCAGCGCTGCGGCGCCCCTCAGACGTTCCACGATCTGGATCACAGTCCGGCCCCGTCGCCGGGATCCGCGCTCACTCACCGGACGCTCCCCGCTCGCGTTCCATCATCTGGGCCAGCCGCTTCAGCCCGCGGTGCGTTGCCACCCGGATGGTCCCGGCGTTCTTACCGACGACCTCGGCGGCGCGCGGGCCGTCCAGGTCGAGGACGAACCGGAGCAAGACCGCCTCGGCCTGCTCGCGCGGCAGCGACGAGATCAGCGCCACGGCCTCCTGCGTCGAGAGCTCGGTCATCGCCGTCGACTCGGTGTCGTCGCGATCGGGCGCGTCGAGCACGTCGTCGACGTCGGTGAGCTCGACCGGCCGCCGGGCCCGCAGCCGGACGTGGTCCATCGCCCGGTTGCGCAGGATGCGCGCGGCCCAGGCGCGAAACGCCGCATCGTCGCCCTCGAACGTGTGCAGGTCGCGGACGATGTGCAACCACGCCTCGGCGGTGACGTCCTCGGCGTCGCGTCCGACGAGAGACGCGGCGTAGCGCAGCAACCGCGGGTGAACGCTGTCGTAGAGCGCCGCGAACGCGTCCCGATCTCCGGCAACAGCACGCGACACGAGGGTCGGTCGCTCGGTCGGCGCGGCGTCCTCCGGCGGGTTCACGACCGTCATCGGCGCCGACGGCGCGTCCGCTGGTCGGTCACGAGCGTCCTCCGTCGTCGACGGCGGGTTTCGAGCTCCACGCCTCCTGTACGTCCATACCTTCGTAGCCTGAGCGCGACGCCCCGGCAAATCGTTACCGACAAACTCTGACAGCTTTGGTCACGGCGTGTGTTGACCGGGTGAATTCCGGGAATGCCGGTCTGCATCCAACTCCGCAAGGAGGGCAACCGCTCCGATCAAGCCGGAGCCCGTAGGAGAGAAGGCGGTCATGATCGCGCTCGGTGTCATTCTGCTGCTGATCGGTTTCGTGTTCGGCATCCCGATCGTCTGGACGCTCGGGATCATCGCGGTCGTGGTCGGCGCCGTCCTGGCCCTGGCCGGAGCCGCCGGGCACGCCGTGGGTGGCCGCACGCACTACTGGTGACCCGCCGGCCCGGGGCACGCCCGACCGCACCGCCCACGCCCACGCCCACGCCGCGCCAGCCGTTGCCGCTACTACGACGGCTATAGTCCTTCGGGATGGCAGCGGGATCGGCACGCACGCGGTCACCCGCCCGTGAGCTGCGGCGTCACTCGGCGCTGATCGCGGCAGTCGTCCTCGTCGGTCTGGCGTGGCTGCTCGCAGCATCGGTCGCCTACGGGTGGCATCCGGTAACCCGGCCCGACCATCAGGTCCTGCACCGGCTGCACCACTATGCCGTCCAACATCCGGGCCAGACCTCGGCGTGGCGGTGGATCACCTCGATCGGCCAGCCGTGGTGCTGGCGCGGGGCGGCCCTCGCGGCGGCGGTCCCGCTGGTGGTTCGGCGGCGGGTGCGGGCAGCCGCTTACCTGACGCTGCTGGCCGTGCTGACGGTCGTTGTGAGCACGGTGGTGAAGGACCTCGTCGACCGGCGCCGCCCGTCCTGGGACCTCGCGGTCCTGCACCTGGGCGGACCGTCGTTCCCCAGCGGTCACGCGTTGACGTCGGTGACGCTCGCGGCCGGCGGCGTCGCGGTGCTGCGGGCGGTCGGCGTGCGCCGGGCCGTGGTCATCGGCGCCGCGATCGTGCTGGGCGGGTTCGCTGTGCTCGTCGGGTTCAGCCGGCTCGTCCTCGGCGTGCACTATCTGAGCGACGTCGTCGGCGGCTGGCTGATGGCCGGCGCGATCGTGTGCGCGTTCCTGCCCGTGCTGAACGCGGACGGCGATGGCTGACGCTCTGCGCCTGGCGGGCGGGCTCGTCCTGCTCACCGGGCTGACCCTCGCCGTCCTGTACATCGCGCAGATCCCGCACCTCCGTGGCGTCGTCGAGGCGGCGGTCCGGGCTGTCACACAGCTCGCTCTGGTCGCCCTCGCGCTGCGCGGCGTGTTCGCCGCACCGCTGGCCGTGATCGCGGTGCTCGCGGTGATGTTCGGTGTCGCCGCCTGGACCGCACGTTCCCGGCTGCCCGGCATGGCCGGTCGCGGGCGGGCGGTCGTGCTCGGGTGTGGTGCCGGGTCGATCGTCGTGGTCGGGTTGATCGTCGGCCTGCCGATCCTGGATCGCAACGTGCGCGATCTCGTCGCGGTGTCGGGCATCGTCATCGGCGGGACGATGACTGCCGCGTCGCTCACCGGTCGCCGGCTCGCCGAAGGACTGCGACTGCGCCGCGAGGAGATCGAGGGCTGGATCGCGCTCGGCGCGACGAACCGGCAAGCCGTGCGGGACATCGCCCGAACGGCCGCGTACGAGGCGATGGTTCCGGTGCTCGACCAGACCCGGACGGTGGGTCTGGTGACGCTGCCGGGAGCCTTCGTCGGTGCGCTGCTCGGCGGGGCGAGCGTCGTGTCGGCGGCGAAATTCCAGGTGGTCGTGCTCGTCGGGCTGATGTGCGCCGAGGCGATCAGTGCCGCGACGGTCGCGTACGTCCTCGGCGCGCCGTTGACCTTGGCCGACCCGGCCGGATGATCAGCGGTGCGCGGCGCCGCGCAGTTGCTGAGCCGCCTCGACGATGTCGTGCGAGTGCAGGCCTACAGCCAGGCTGCTGAGCGCGGCGCACAGTACGACCGCTGACAGCCCGGCCGCGATTACGGCACGGGGCACACGCAGTGCTGCCGGTGCGAGCAAGGCGTCCACACGCTGTGCGACCTCGGAGCGTGCGGCCGCCAGCGCGCCGACCGGGATCCGGTCGCGATACCCGGAGCGGGCCAACCCGGCGCGGGCGAGGGTGTCGACGACCAGGCCGCGGTCGTCACCGACGCTGGCCACGGCGTCTTCGTCCGCCCAGCGTTCGACGGCCAGGTGCACCGTGTGCACCAGCGGCCACAGGACGGGATTGGCCGTGGCGGCGAGCGTGGTGAGCTGCACGTAGAGGAAGTGGTGGTGGGCGACGTGCGCCCATTCGTGCGCGAGCAGCGCGCGCCGCTCGGCGGCGGTGAGGCAGCGCAGCATGCCGCTGGTGACGACGGTCAGCCCGGGCCAGCCGGCCAACGCGTACGCCTCGGGCGCGGTGTCACGCAGGACGAGCAGGCCGTCCGCCGCATCACGCCGCTGGTGCGACCGGCACAGCCGCGCGGAGGCGGTCAGCCGGCGGGCGGACCCCACGATCCGCACGAACGACGCCGCGAGCAGCACGATCGCGAGGGTCCCGCACACCCCCGCGACGACGGCGGGCACCGGATCGGAGGCGCGGACGACGCTGGTCGACCAGCGCCCCAGCCGCGCGAACGGCGCGAACTGGGCGAGGCTCAGGCAGGCGATCGCGCACAGCACCAGGCCGGAGGCGAGCGCGCAGACCAGCGAGCCTACGGTCAGCAGGACGGCAGCCGCCCGGCCCGACAGCAGCGCCGCCAGGCGGCGGGCGGTGAGCGCGAACGCCACCGTCATCGCCAGCGGGACGAGCGCCAGGTACATCACGTGGTGCGCCTGCGCCCGGAGCTCGGCTTGTCGAGAAGCCGACGCAGGAGCTTCTCGTCCTCGGGGGACAGGTCCGCGACGAAGCGCGACAGCACGCCGCGGCGGTCGGTGCCGTCCTCGAGCAGGCGGTGCATGCGGTGCGCGGTCATCGACGACGCGGCCCCTTCGACACCGGACGGCATCGAGTACCGGTACGGACGTTCCGAGTCGTCCCGATCGATCGCGTGCTTGGCGTGCAGTCGCGACAGCGTGGTCATCACCGTCGTGTACGCGAGGTCGGTGCCGAGATCGTCCAGGACGTCTTGCACGGTCATCGGTTTACGCGACGCCGCGAGGCACATCAGCACCTCGTTCTCGAGTGAACCGCGGGGTCGCCCCGAGCGCGCCATCTGTTGGCCTGCCTTCGTCGAAGTCTGCGTCGATTCCGCACGGACTCGCGCCGACGGCCTCCCTCCGCACCGGCTTCCCATGATGCCATGACGAGACGCCGGCCGGGCGGCTCGCACGGCCTGAGCCGGCGCTGTGCCGAGCCCCGTGCCCACAGCGGCAATGAACTACCGTCGACGTAGTTGTGACGGTCGACGGCGACCGTCCGTCCCGCCGCCGCCGCACCGAAGGACCGGTATGACCCGCTTCCGCCTGGCCGACGGCCCGCAACCTCTCGCCGCGAAGGTTCCGGAGATCACCGCGCTGTTCTGGGTGATCAAGCTGCTGACCACCGGCATGGGCGAGGCGACCTCGGACTTCCTCGGCAACCTCAACCTGGTGCTGGCCGGCGTGGTCGGGCTCGGCGGCTTCGCGCTCGCGATGTGGCTGCAGTTCCGGGCCCGCCGGTACGTGGCGGTCGTGTACTGGTTCGCAGTGATGATGGTCGCCGTCTTCGGCACGATGGCCGCGGACGTCCTGCACGTCGTGCTCGGCATCCCGTACGTCGCCTCGACGCTCATCTACGGCGCCGTTCTCGCGTACGTCCTGCGACGCTGGCACCGCAGCGAGGGGACGCTGTCGATCCACAGCATCACCACGCGGCGGCGCGAGACCTACTACTGGATCACCGTCCTCGCGACGTTCGCCCTGGGCACGGCGGCCGGCGATCTGACCGCGACGGAGCTGAACCTCGGCTTCTTCGCCTCGATCATCCTGTTCGCGGTCGTGATGGCCGTCCCGGCGCTCGGCTGGTGGCGGTTCCGGATGAACGGCGTCCTGGCGTTCTGGTTCGCCTACATCGTCACCCGGCCGCTCGGCGCCTCGATCGCGGACTGGCTCGGCAAGCCGCACGACATCGGCGGTGGACGCGGGTACGGCGACGGCACGGTCGCCGGCATCGCGCTGATCGCGATCGCGTCGTTGGTCGCCTGGGTGGCGGTGCGGCGCAGCGACGTCCAGCCGCCTGTTGTGTCCGCGGAGGACGACGGCGACCTGGACCTCGCGACCGCCTAGACCTAAGAATCGCTACAGAGGCGGAACCTCTGGACGTCCCGGCGCGACCTTGCTGATGGAGGCGGGCGCTGTCGGCCCGTCCGTCGCGCGCGGAGGTCGTCGGTGTTCACCCTGGTCCTGATCGGCCTCGTCGGTGGCGTGATCACCGGCATCTCGCCGTGCGTGCTGCCCGTCCTGCCGGTCGTTTTCCTGTCCGGCGGGGTACAGGACGGCTCGGGCCGGGTCGGCCGCCGCCCCTACCTGATCGTCGCGGGGCTCGCGATCAGCTTCGCGCTGTTCACCCTGCTCGGCACGCTCGTGCTGAGCGCGCTGCCGATCCCGAAGGACACGATCCGGTGGGCGGGACTGGCCGTGCTGCTCGTGCTCGGCGTGGCGATGATGTTCCCGCGGGTGCAGGACGTCCTCGAGCGGCCGTTCACGCGCCTCGGCCGCCGACGGGTCGGTGCCGATCACGGCGGGTTCGTGCTCGGTCTCGCTCTGGGCGCGGTGTACGTCCCGTGCGCGGGTCCGGTGCTCGCCGCGATCACGGTGGCCGGCGCGACCGGGCGGATCGGCGTCCGGACGGTCGCGCTCACGGTCGCGTTCGCGATCGGAACGGCCGTCCCGCTGCTGTTCTTCGCCTTGGCGGGCCGTGGAGTTGCCGAGCGGGTGCGGGCGTTCCGCGACCGGCAACGCGCGTTCCGGTTCGTCGCCGGTGTGCTCGTCATCGCGCTCGCGGTGTCGCTCACGTTCAACGTCACGGACGCGCTGCAGCGGACGATCCCGGATTACACAGCCGCGCTGAACAACAGGCTCGACCACTCGAAGAACGTCGCCCGCGCGCTCGGGTCGCACCAGGCCGAGGCGCTGCAGGGATGCGCAGAAGAGCCCGCGGCGGTGCTGCAGGACTGCGGCAAGCTGCCCCGGATCGCAGGCATCCAGCAGTGGCTGAACACCCCGGACGGCATGCCCGTGACGAACGCGTCCTTGCACGGCAAGGTCGTCCTCGTCGACTTCTGGGCCTACAGCTGCATCAACTGCCAGCGGGCGATCCCGCATGTCGAGGCTTGGTACCGTGACTACGCGAAGGACGGCCTCGAGGTCATCGGCGTGCACACGCCCGAGTACGCCTTCGAGCACGTGGCGTCCAACGTCGCGGCGGGTGCGAAGCGGCTGCACATCACCTATCCGGTGGCACTCGACAACGACTACACGACGTGGAACGACTTCGGGAACGACTCGTGGCCGGCGTCCTACCTCGTCGACGCGCAAGGCAACGTCCGGCACGTCGCGATCGGCGAGGGCGACTACGGGCTCGACGAATCGTTCATCCGGCAGTTGCTGACGGCGGCGCACCCCGGCATCACCCTGCCCGAGCCCACGGACGTCGCGGATATGACTCCGACCGACCGGAACCAGACGCCGGAGACCTACCTCGGCTCGGAGCGCGCGCAGACCGACGCGAACGGCCACCTCGGCAACGGCACGCACCGGTTGACGTTCCCGGCGAAGCTACCGTTCGACTACTTCGCGCTGAGCGGGACGTGGACGGTCGCGCCGCAGTCGATCACGGCCGGTGCCGACGCACAGATCGAGCTGTACTTCTCCGCCGACGACGTCTACCTCGACGTCGGCGGGACGGGCACGGTCCGGGCGACGCTGGACGGCGTGACGCGGACGTTCCACGTGTCGGGCGCGCCGGACATCTACCCGCTGGTCAGCGGCAGTCATCCCCGGTCGGGAACCCTGACGGTGTCCGTCTCGCCGGGGCTGAGCGCCTACTCGTTCACGTTCGGCTGAGAGCCGTGCCGGTCAGTCGAACGTGCTCTGCCCGGCCTCGGCGCGGCGGCCCACGACCGTGACCCGCTTGCGCTGCGCGTAGTCGCCCAGCCCGTCCGCGCCGGGGTTGTCGCGGATCAGCCCGCCCCAGTCCGACGTGCGCACGACCGGGTAGTTGTAGGCGGCCAGCATCCGGCGCAGTCCGGTGATGTTCGGGCGTCCGGACAGCACGTGATCGCCGGAGGTCAGGTCGTCGGCCACGGCGTTGCCCTGCCGCTCGACCGGTTCGGTGCGCACGTGGATCAGCGGCGTGCCTTCGCCCGGGTAGACCTCGGTGTCGACGATGACGTACTCGGGCCCGGTCTGGGCGATGCGGAACAGCAGCTCGTTGTAGCGCAGTGTGTGGTACAGGAAACCGAGGCACATGACGACGTCGAAGTGCTGGTCGTCGTCGGCCAGCGCGGCGAAGATGTCGGCCGCGCGGAAGCTGTAGCGGTCAGGGGAGATGTCGTAGGCCTTCATGTTGTCCTCGGCCGCCGCGACCAGCTCGGGACGTCCCTCGATACCGGTGACGTGCGCGGCGCCGACCGACAGGGCCGCGAACGACCAGCGCCCGTCGTGGCTCGCGATGTCGAGCACCCGCTTGCCCTCGAACAGGTCGCGGTTCTCGGCGAAGATCGCCTCGTAGCGCAGGTTCAGCCGGCCGCGGTACGGCGAGGTCTCGCTGGTCTCGTAGAAGCGCGGGTAGCCGTCGAAGAAGTTCGACGCCAGCCGGGACCCAGGGGCGGACGTCGCGGCCTCGACGAGCGTCGGGGGAGCGGCCTTCTTCGGCTGAGCCGCCTTAGCCGCCTGGACCGGCCGCGGTGCCGACGGCTTCGGCAGGACGGACGGATCGAGCCGCTTCGCGACGGCGAGCGCCAGCTCGGCGCGACCACGGTTGGACGTCAGCTTGCGGAGCTTGCCGGAAATGGGCATCGCCGCAGTATAGGGACGTGCGCGCCGAATCCGGCTGAGAAGGTGCGTGCCACTACCGTCGAGTCGTGGGTAGAGCAGCGGCATGAACGACGTCACCGACGAGCAACTGGGCATCCAGCGCGACTACCTGGACAACGCCGACCGGCCGGCCCGTCTGGACTACGGGACCGTCGACGCGCTGCGCACCGCCCTCGGGCTTCCCGACCCGGGGCTCGACGCGCGCGCTCCGCTCGTCGTGCGGCCCGGTGCCCGACTCGACCTCGACCCGAGCTCGGTGCGCGCTGTCGAACTCGAGGACGGCTCGCTGCGCGATCTGGACGCCTCCGCGCCGCTGGACCTGCCGTTCGGCTACCACTGGCTCGAGACCGGTACCGGGGCCAAGGCCGGCCGGCGGCGGCTCATCGTCTCGCCGGGCAACTGCGTCCCGGTCGGGGAACGCGCATGGGGGTGGACAGCCCAGCTGTACGCGACGCGATCGCGCGCGAGCTGGGGGATCGGCGACCTCGGCGACCTCGCCCGGCTGACCCGACTGGCGCGCTACCAGGGCGCGGGCTACGTGATGGTCAGCCCGTTGCACGCCGGGGGCTCGACCTCGACGTCCGAGCCGCAGGAGCCGAGCCCGTACTTCCCCTCCACCCGCCGCTTCCTGAACCCGATCTACCTCGCGATCGAGCAGATCGAGGGCGCTGCGGACGTGGTGGACGTCGGGCGCGTCGCCGCGGCCGGGCGCGCGCTGAACGATGACCGGCGCATCGACCGTGACGCGGTGTGGCGCCTCAAGCGAGGAGCGCTGCGCGCGGTCTTCCAGCACACCCGAGCCGCGCATACAGTCGGGCTGGAGAGCTGGCGGCGCCAGCGCGGCGAGGCCGTCGAGCAGTTCGCTACCTGGTGCGTACTCGCCGAACGGCTCGGCAACGACTGGACGTCCTGGCCCGACGGCGCGCGCCGGCCGGACGGGCCGCTGACCCGGCAGGTCGCCCGGGAGGCCGCCGAGGACGTCTCGTTCGTCGTGTGGTTGCAGTGGCAGACCGAGCAGCAGTTGCGCGCCGCCGGCCGGGAACTGCGCGTGCTGCAGGACCTGCCGATCGGTGTCGACCCGCACGGCGCGGACGCGTGGGCCTACCAGGACGTCATCGCCGAGGACGTCACCGTCGGCGCGCCGCCCGACCCGTTCAATCGTGCGGGTCAGGACTGGGGCCTGCCGCCGTTCGTGCCCTGGCGACTGCGCGCAGCGGACTACGAACCGTTCGTCCAGGCCATCCGCGCGACGGCCGCACATGCAGGCGGGCTGCGCATCGATCACGTGATGGGCCTGTTCCGGCTGTGGTGGGTGCCGAAGGGCATGGGCGCCGCGCGAGGTGGCTACGTCCGCTATCCGTCGCGCGACCTGCTCGACATCGTGGCCCTGGAGAGCGTCCGCGCCGGCGCACCGGTCGTCGGTGAGGATCTGGGCACCGTCGAGCCAGGGGTGCGCGAGGAACTCGCCGAACGCAATGTGCTGTCCTACCGCTTGCTGTGGTTCGAGCAGGACCCGCCGGAGCAGTGGCCGGTGCACGCCATGGCCGCCGCCGAGACACACGACCTGCCCACCGTCGCGGGGATGTGGGACGGCAGCGACGTCGCCGACCAGCGCGCCGCCGGGCTCGACGCGGACGAGGAGGCGACGTCCCAGCTGCGCGAGATGCTGGTCGACCGTGCCGGCATCAGCGCGTCCGCGTCGCCGAGCGAGGCCGTCGACGCGGCCTACACGCTGCTGGCCCGCGCCCCCTCGGTACTGCTCGCGGCCACCCTGGAGGACGCGCTGGCCGAACCGCTGCGCCCGAACATGCCCGGCACCACGACCCGTCCGAACTGGAGCACTGCACTGGCCGTCCCGCTGGACGAGCTGGAGGCACACCCGGGCGTCCGATCGGTAGCGCGGCGGCTCTCGACAGCCGTCACCGCGACGCCCGACACCGGCACGTCCGCAGCCGTCCATGACGCGGACAGCACCGAATCAGCGCCGGTTCAGCAGTCCGAGGCGTGAGCTTCACCTGACCGACTTCTCGGCGCCACCGCCCGTGCGGCCCGCCGTCGGCAGGCGTGCCGACCATGGAACACGTGCGCCCCTTGTTGCGAGCACCGAAGCCGAAGGGCCTGTCCGTCGCCGAGATCGAGGCGCGGCTGGCCGAGATGGAGATCGCGTCCGCGGTCGCGGCTCCCGCCGAGATGAGCGAACTCGAGAACGAGTTCGCCGCCCTGCTGTCGCGCGAGCGGCACCAGCGCGGCACGCGCCGTCCCAAGTTCTAGACCGGCGACCTCTAGCGTTGAGCGGCACTGCCCGCTCGCGTCGAGGAGCCGTCCGTTGTCGATCCACCCCGCCGCTGCCCAGGTGAGCGTGCCCGAGCTACCCGCGCCGTGGCACACGCCCGAGCGCGCCGAGCTGCTCACGACCGTCCGCTCGTTCGCGCGCGACGAGGTGCTGCCGCTAGCGAACGACCTGGATCCGCGAAAGGGGCTGATCCCGCCCGAGCTGCTGACTCGGATGGGCGAGCTCGGCCTGTTCGGCATCACGATCGACGCCGAGCACGGCGGGCTCGGCCTCGGCGCGTTCGAGTACGCGATGGTCGCCGAGGAACTGGCGCGGGCGTGGATGAGCGTCGCGAGCATCATCGCCCGCGCGCAGGGTCTGGGCACGGGGCTCGAGGACGACTCGCGCCGCGACGAGCTGCTGCGCCGCTCCGCACGTGGGGAGTGGATCGGTGCGATCGCGCTCTCGGAGCCCGACGCCGGCTCCGACCTCGCCGGGGTCAGCACGCGCGCGGTGCGCGACGGTGACGAGTGGGTGATCACCGGGCACAAGCGATGGTGCGGCAACGCCGAGGCGGCGGATTTCATCCAGGTGCTGGTGCGCACCCGCGACCCCGAGGACGGCGAGCCGCGCTCGGCGGGCCTGCAGACGCTGTTGCTCGAGAAGGAGCGCGGCAGCTTCCCGGACGGGCTGACCGGCACGCCGATCGACAAGATCGGCTACCACGGCTTCCTGACGTGGGACCTCGTCTTCGACGGCGTCCGGCTGCCCGCGGGCAACGTGGTGACGACCGGGCACGGCGAGGACAGCGACAGCGGCTTCTCCGGGGTGGGTGCCTGGTTGGACGTGGCCCGCGTGCACACCGCGGCACGCGCGGTGGGCCTGGCGCAGGCGGCTGTCGAGGACTGCCAGGTGTACCTGCAGGAGCGCGAGCAGTTCGGCCATCCGATCGGCGACTTCCAGGCGCTGCGGTTCACCCTCGCCGACATGGCCAGCGAGGTCGAGCTGCACCGTTCCTTCTACCGCCAGGTCGCGCATCTGATCGACACCGGTGCGGACGCGACCCGGCCCGCGTCGATGGCGAAGCTGCGCGCGACCGAGATGGCCGCCGTCGTCACCAGCCAGGCGATGCAGCTGCACGGCGGCAACGGCTACACGACCGAGCGGGCGGTCGAGCGCCATTGGCGCGACGCGCGGCTGACCACGATCTTCGAAGGGACGTCCGAAATACAACGAAAGATCATTTCGGACGGGCTGTTGCCTCGACCGAGCTGAGACGCGAAGTCGCTGTACTACTGAAGCGATAGTAAGGTTCGGCGGTGCATCATCACCTGAGTTGGCTCGAGGCGGGCGTCATCGGCGCGCTGCAGGGCGTCACCGAACTGTTCCCCGTGTCGAGCCTGGGCCACAGCGTCCTCATTCCCGCCGTCATCGGTGGCTCCTGGGCGCAGGACCTCAACGTCCGGGCACCAGAGTCGCCCTACCTCGCCTTCATCGTCGGTCTGCACGTCGCCACCGCCCTGGCGCTGATCATCTACTTCTGGCGCGACTGGGTGCGGATCGTCCGCGGCCTCGTGACGAGCATCGTCCGGCGCGAGGTGGTGACCTCCGACCAGCGGCTGGCCTGGCTGCTCGTGCTCGCGACCATCCCGGTGGGCATCGCCGGGCTGCTGCTCGAGCACGTCTTCCGGACGACGCTGTCGCGCCCAGTGCCCACGGCGCTGTTCCTGATGCTCAACGGCCTGATCCTGCTGGGCATCGAGCGGGCGCGGCGCGGCACCGCCGATGCGCCCGGCGAGTTCGTCGACGAGCGGATCACCGGTGGGCGGGTCGACCGCCGCCTGGCGCAGCTGCCGGTCGTGCGGGCGGTCCTCATCGGCTCCGCGCAGATCCTCGCGCTCGCGCCGGGCATCTCGCGGTCGGGCATCACGACCGCGGCCGGCATGGCCCGTGGCCTGGACCGCGAGGACGCCGCGCGCTTCTCCTTCCTGCTCGCGACGCCGGTGATCCTGGCCGCGGGCGTGCTGAAGATCGGCGACCTGACCGGCCCGCTCGGCGACGGGATCCGCGGTCAGGCGGTGTTCGGCGCCGTGCTGTCCGGCGTCGGCGCGTACCTGTCGGTGCGGTTCCTGACCCGCTACTTCGCCGAGCGCTCTCTGCGCCCGTTCGGCGGCTACTGCATCGCGGCGGGCCTCGCCTGCCTGATCTGGTTCGCGGTCCGGTAGGTCGCGCGCCGGTCGTCCGGTTCGTCGTTGCCCCATGGCAGCATGACTGCCATGGATTCGCCGTCGGTGCTCGTGGTCGACGGCAACTCCCTGGTCCACCGCAGCTTCCACGCCCAGGCCCACACGGCCACGCGCTCGAGCGCGGGCGTGCCGAACTGGGCGGTCCGGGGTCTGCTCGGCCAGTTGATCGCGGCGATCGACCGGCTGCGGCCCGAACGCGTGGTCGTCGGCTTCGACGACCCGGACGCCTCGGTACGCCGGGAGACCTGGCCGACCTACAAGGCCCACCGCGTCGAGAAGCTCGACTCGCTCGTCCAGCAGCTCGCGCTCGCCGCCGAGGTACTGCGCGGGCTCGGCGTCGCGGTGGTCGTCCCGCCCGCGCTCGAAGCCGACGACGTGCTCTGCTCGACCGCCGCGCTGGCCCGCCGCGAGGGCGGCACGGCGGTGGTCGTCACGTCCGACCGCGACGCGTTCGCGCTGATCGACGACTCGACCGCGGTACTGCGGATCATCAACGGCGGTGTGGACGCGTCGCCGCTGATGACCGCCGAGCGCCTCGTCCTGCTCATGGGGGTCCGGCCCGAGCAGTACCCCGACTTCGCCGCCCTGCGCGGCGACCCGTCCGACAACCTGCCCGGCGTGCGGGGCATCGGCCCGCGCACCGCCGCGCGGCTGCTCGGCGAGTTCGGCTCCGCCCAGGCCGCGTTCGACGACCTCGAGGCCGTCCGCGCGAGGGTGGGCAACGGCGTCGCCGCCCGGCTGTCCGCCGACGGTGCCCGCGAGGCGTGGGCGCTCAACCGGCAGGTGATGGCGATGCGCGCCGACGTCGAGGTCGTCGCCGGGCCGCTGCCGCTCGCGGAGTCCGCCGTCGCGGGGGTCTGTGCCGAACAGGGCCTGACGTTCACGACCCGCAACGCGCTGCGTGTCCTCGCCGGCGTTGAGTCCGACGGGCCGGTCGACGTGCCGGTCACCACCGGGTGGGTCGACCGGTGGCCCGCGCCGGCCGCACGGCGGCTGCCGAAGCTGCCGCCCCGCAAGCCGCGGGTCGAGCAGCTCGCCCTGTTCGACTGACGTGTGTCGGACCGACCGGGCCGGTTAGTGGCTGATCGCCGCCCAGATGCCGAGGACGATCAGCACGGCCGCGAACAGCAGCAGCGCGACCGCCGTGACCGGCGAGAGCCAGCCGCCGATGTAGCCGGGCGGTCCGGACTCATCCTCGCCCGCGGTCGGATAGGTCGGCTGCGAGATGTCCGGCTTGCGGAGCAACCGCCACGGGCCACGCTGCGCCATGGTCCCAGTGTGACAGGCGCAGTGTGACAGGCGGCCCCGCAGAACCGTTCGGCGCGGGCCGTGATCATGCAACAGATCCGGGGTATCACGACGTCAACCCGTTGGAGGAGGGACGACGTCGTGACCAGAGCGGAGTTGACCATGTCGAACAACGCGGTCCCGTCGTCGCTTCGGGCGGTGCGCCGGGCCCAGGTTCTGCGACAGGTGGGCCGGGCGCATGCCCGGCCGCACCGCGCGGCGGCTCGTCCGCTCGAGGCCTGGACGGAGTTCGGCTCGGTCTATGCCGCCATCAGCGACGCGCTCGCCGGCCCCAACGCCGTCCCGCCGGCGGCCGCCTGACCCGACGGCCGGTCAGCAAGGAGCGTCCCGCATGAGTGAGCCGTCCGCACAGAACGCACCCGACACCCCGCACCCGCCCGAGATCGAGCAGGCCGGCACGCCGCCGCCGCGCGAGTTGGACGAGCGGGGGCGCGCCAAGCGCACCCGGATCAGCTGGGTGTGGATCGGTCTGGCCGCCGCCGCGATCGTGCTGATCCTGCTGATCATCTTCATCGCGCAGAACACGAAGAGCGTGACCATCCACTACCTGGGCTTCGACGGCCAGGTGTCGGTCGGACTCGCCCTGCTCATCTCGGCGATCTGCGGCGTGGTGATCGCGCTGGTGCCCGGGACGATCCGCATCCTGCAACTGCGCCGGTCGGTGCGCCGGCTGGGCGCCGAGCACACGTCCGGCACGCCGCGCACCGACCACCACGTGCGCTAGGCGGATCGGCCGGCCGCCGGATCAGTCGCGGATCTGCGGCGGGGGAGCGAGGTCGGCCGACCACTTCTCCTCGATGCGCCCGAAGCGCCACACCGCGAGCGCCACCAGCCAGCAGCAGAAGAACATCGCGACGATGGCGTAGCCGGCGTAGTTCAGGTCGATGTTGCCGATCGCGGCGATCGGGCCGGAGGTGATGTTGGCCTGGTCGGCGAGCACGCCGAGCAGTTCGATCGTGCCGATCACCAGCGCGACGAGCACCGAGATCGACGTGATCGTGATGTTGTAGAAGACCTTGCGCACCGGCTTCGCGAAGGCCCAGCCGTAGGCCGCGTTCATGAAGACGCCGTCCAGGGTGTCCATCAGGCACATGCCCGCGGCGAACAGGACCGGCAGCACCAGGATCGAGTAGAACGGCAGGTTGAACGCGGCCGCGCCGCCGGCGAGGACGAGCAGCGCCACCTCGGTCGTGGTGTCGAAGCCGAGGCCGAACAGCACGCCGACCGGGTAGATGTGCCAGCACTTGCGCACCGAGCGGGTGAGCCCGCCGAGGAAGCGGTTCATGAGGCCGCGCTTGTTCAGCTGCTCCTCGAGCGCCTCCTCGTCGTAGACGCCCTGCCGCATCGCGCGGAACACCTTCACGATGCCGAGCAGCACGACGAAGTTGACGATGCCGAGCAGCCACAGAAAGCCGCCGGACACGCCCGCGCCGATCACGCCGGTGACCGAGTGCAGCGTCGAGTCGTCGCTCTCGATCGGGTGGGCGAGCGCCTTGATGCCGAGCGAGAGCAGGAACGACAGCGCGAACACGATCGTCGAATGGCCGAGGGAGAACCAGAAGCCCACCGACAGCGGTCGCGGACGGTCGGCGACCGGGCGTCCCGCGGCGATGTCGTCCGCCTCGGCGACGACGTTGTCGGCGAGCAGCTTGCGGGTGGCGTTGTCGACGGCCGCGATGTGGTCGGCGTCGAAGGCGTGCCGCAGCCCGAAGGTGTAGGCCAGGATGCCGACGCCGACCGTGAACACCTTCTGGTGGTGGTGCGCGTCGACGCCGAGCGAGAGGTGCTGCGGTGCGACCAGCCCGAACAGGATGCCGAACCCGATCAGGTGCAGCAGGACGATCAGCGCGACCATGCCGGCGATCGAGAGCCGGTCGCGGCGCGACAGGGACTCGCGGAACGAGGTGAGGCGGCTACGCAGCGTCGGCTCGGGCCTCGTGTCGACGCTCAAGACCGGACGTCCCCCGTGGTGTCGCGATGTGGTGATCTCTGACCGACCGTAGACGGCTCTCGGACCTTATCGCAAGTGATTGGCAACAAGGTCTGCGCCCTCTGCTCGACCCCTGTTATGACGAGGTCCGGGCGCGGGTTTTCGTCGGAACGGGGGGTCGAGCGATGGCGGTGGCGCGGGGGACGTCCCGATCGCGAGGTGGTCGGACGTCCGCTCGACGTGAGGCCCCCGGTCGGACCATTGCGCGGCGGGTTTCGTGGTCCGACCAGGGGCCCGGTGGGCCTGGCGGTGGCGCGGCCGCGGCCTCGGTGGGCCCGGCGCCCGGTGGGCCCGGTGGCGGAGGGACGTTGCTCGACCCCCTGTTATGACGAGATCCGGGCGGGATTTTTCGTCGGAACGGGGGGTCGAGCGATGGCGGTGGCGCGGGGGACGTCCCGATCGTGAGGTGGTCGGCCGAGTCAGAGCGTGACGAGCAGGCGGACCGCGGTGACGGACATGATCGCCGCGACCAGGACGTCCAGGACGACCGCCGCGCGCGGGGAGCGGAACAGCGGCGCCAGCAACCGGCTGCCGAAGCCGAGCACCGAGAACCACAGCGCGCTCGCGATCGCGGCGCCGGTAGCGAACCACCACTGGTGTCCGGTGTGGGTGTTGGCGACCGACCCGAGCAGCACGACGGTGTCCAGGTAGACCCCGGGATTCAGCCAGGTCAGCGCGAGCGTCGTGGCCACCACGCCGGCCACCCGTTCGTCCGCGACGAGCGCGGCCCCAGCCCCAGCCCCAGCACCAGCCCCAGCACCAGCCCCAGCACCAGCCCCAGCACCAGATTGACGTGCCCGCGCCGCCCGCCGCAGCGCCATCCCCGCGTACGTCAGCAGGAACGCGGCCCCCGCCAACTGGACCGCGTGCAGCAGCCACGCCCGGCCGTCGAGCGCGGCTCCGGCCCCCGCGACGCCGGCGCAGATGAGCACCGCGTCCGACACCGTGCAGATCGCGACGATGACCGCGACCCGCTGCCGGCGCAGGCCCATCTGCAGCAGATAGGTGTTCTGCGGGCCGATCACGATGATCAGCGACAGCCCGAACAGCAGGCCGGCGACGAGCGCGGCGAGGGCCACCGAGGTCATGCCGCCAGTCAAGCGCGTAGCAAGGCATCAAGACAGCTGATGATTCTCATGCAGCGTTAGCATCGCTGATGATGCGTCTTGATCCCGCCCAGCTGGACGCCCTCGCTGCCGCCGTGGCCGAGGGGACGTTCGACGCCGCCGCGCGCACGCTGCACGTCACCCCGTCCGCGATCAGCCAGCGCATCAAAGCCCTCGAGAGCTCGACCGGGCGTGTGCTGCTCATCCGCAGCAGACCGATCCGGCCCACCGAGGCGGGCCAGGCGCTGCTGCGGCTCGCCCGGCAACTGCAGCTGATGACCTCGGACGCCCTGGACGAGATCGGCGCCGACGACGCCGGCACCCTTCCGGTCGTGCGACTCGCGGTCAACGCCGACAGCCTGGACACCTGGTTCGTCGCCGCGCTGTCGGCCCTCGACCCACCGGATCCCGTGGTCGTCTTCGACATCCGCCGCGACGATCAGGAGCGCACGACCGACCTGCTGCGCCGCGGCGAGGTGATGGCCGCCGTGACGTCGTCCGCGCAGGCGGTGGCCGGCTGCAGCGTCGAGCGGCTCGGCGTGATGCGCTACCGCCCGACGGCCACCCGCGCCTTCGCCGCGCGCTGGTTCGCCGACGGCGTCACGCCGCACACGCTCGAACGCGCGCCGGTCGTGATCTTCGATCGTGAGGACCAGCTGCAGGATGCCTACCTGCGCCGCCGTGCCCGCCGCGCGCTGCACCCGCCGCGCCACTACGTCCCCGGGTCGAAGGCGTTCGTCGACGCGGTCCGCCACGGGCTGGGCTGGGGCATGCTGCCCGATCTGCAGACCGAACCGCTCGCCGACGGCGACCTCGTGGTGCTCGACGCGAAGGGCGCGGTGGACGTCGCGCTGTACTGGCAGCAGTGGCGGTTGCGGTCACCGTCGCTGGACCGGGTCGGCGCCGCCGTGCGGGCCGCGGCGGCGGCGATCCACTGACCGGCCGTATGGTCGAGGCAGAGCCACCGCCTGCCGAGGAGTGCGCACGATGCTGAGCCCCGTCGTCGTCCCCGATCCGTCGCTGCCGCCGTCGGTCACGATCTGGGAGGTCGGCCCGCGCGACGGGCTGCAGAACGAGTCGGCCGTGGTGGCCACGGACGTCAAGGCGCAGTTCATCGAACGCCTCGCCGCTGCCGGGCTGCGGACGGTCGAGGCGACGAGCATGGTGCACCCGAAGTGGGTGCCGCAGTTGGCCGACGCCGAGGAGCTGCTGAGCCGGCTGCCCGCGCTCGACGGCGTGCGGCTGCCCGTCCTCGTCCCCAACGAGCGCGGCCTCGCTCGCGCGCAGGAACACGGCGTGCGCGACATCGCCGTGTTCCTCTCGGCCACCGAGACGTTCTCGCAGAAGAACCTGAACCGCAGCGTGGCCGACGCGCTCGCGATGACCGTCCCTGTCGTCGCGACCGCGAAGGCAGCCGGGCTCGGGGTGCGCGGCTACGTCTCGATGTGCTTCGCCGACCCGTGGGAGGGACGGACCGAGATCGGCCGTGTCGTCGACGTGTGCGCGCAGCTGCTCGAGATGGGCGTGGACGAGCTGTCTCTCGGCGACACGATCGGCGTCGCGACCGCGGGGCACGTCACCGCGCTGCTCGCGGCGCTGACCGGCGCGGGCATCGGCGTCGACCGGCTCGGCGTGCACTTCCACGACACCTACGGGCAGGCACTCGCCAACACCCTCGCCGCGCTGCGGTCCGGGGTGACCGTCGTCGACTCGTCCGCGGGCGGGCTGGGCGGCTGCCCGTTCGCCAAGAACGCCACCGGCAACCTCGCGACCGAGGACCTCGTCTGGATGCTGCACGGGCTGGGCATCCAGACCGGCGTCGACCTGCCCGCCCTCGTGCGCACGTCGCAGTGGATGGCGGCGCAGCTCGGCCGGCCCAGCGCGTCCCGGGTGGTGGCGGCACTCGGCCCCGAACTCGCCGAAGCGGACGCCCTGTCCGACTCCGACTCCGGCTCCGACTCCGACTCCGACTCCGGCTCCGGCGGCGACTCCGACTCCGACCGGGCCGGCGATGCGGCCGAGGCGACTGCGGCCCGATGACGCCGGGGTGCTGTTTCCGGTGTCGTGGACGCGGGTAGGAGGCCTCGCATGAGGGCTGGCGGGGCGACCACGGTCTCCCGCGCGTACGGCCTCGACGGGGACTCGCCGGGACGCATCCGGCGCTGGGCCGTCGAGAACCTCGAATCGCTGCTTCCCGCGGAGTGCGGGCAGACCGGCGTCATCGACGAAGCCGAGCTGATCGTCAGTGAGCTGCTCACCAACGCCCTGCTCACCCACTGCACGCGGGTCGTGCTCGACCTGTGCATCGATGACGAGCGCATCCGTGTCGAGGTGTTCGACGACGCGCCCGGACGCCCGACGCTGCTACGCGCGGCCGTCGACGACGAGCGCGGGCGCGGCATCGCGATCGTCGCCGAGCTGTCGAGCGACTGGGGCGTGCAGCCCGTGGAACACGGCAAGAAGGTGTGGGCCGAACTGCTGATCCACGACGACGGCACCTCCGCCGGAGCGTGATCGGGAAGCAGCGCGACGTCCCGTACGTTGGACCGATCATGAAGATCGAGATCTGGTCCGACGTCGTGTGCCCCTGGTGCTATCTCGGCACCCGCCGCCTGGAGCTCGCCCTCGAGGGCTTCGAGCACCGGGACGAGGTCGAGGTCGTGCACCGCTCGTACCAGCTCGATCCGTCCGCCCCGACCGATCACACCGTCGAGACGGTCGGCGTGCTCGCGTCCAAGTACGGCATGACCCGCGCCCAGGCCGAGCAGGCGCAGCGCGAGATGGAGCAGCGCGCCGCTGCCGACGGACTGGACTACCACCTGGACGGTCAGCACACCGGCAACACGTTCGACGCCCACCGGCTGCTGCATTACGCCGCTGCCGAGGGAAAGCAGGCCGCGCTCGTCGACCGGCTGTTCCGCGCCTACTTCTCCGAGCAGCGCTCGGTGTTCGACAACGCGGCGCTGCAGCAGCTGGGCGAGGATGCCGGCCTGGACGCCGCCGGCGTCGCCGCGGTGCTGGCGAGCGATCGGTACGCCGACGCGGTGGCGGCCGACATCGAGCAGGCGCGCGAGTACGGCATCACCGGCGTGCCGTTCTTCGTCATCGACGGTCGCTTCGGCATCTCCGGCGCGCAGCCGGCCGAGCTGCTCGCCGGTGCGCTCGACCAGGCATGGAGCGCAGGCGCGCCCGCCTGAACCACGTCAGTCGATCCAGGCACCACGCTGCATGACGCGGGCGACCCGCAGCTCGTCGTCGAGCACGACCAGGTCGGCGGCCAGGCCGGTACGGATCGCGCCGGTCTCGTCCTGCAGGCCGAGCACCCGCGCCGGGTTCGCCGACAGCGCGGCCGAGGCGACCCCGATCGGCAGGCCCACCTCGCGCACCGCGCGACGCAGCGCGACGTCCAGGGTCAGCGTGCTGCCGGCGAGGCTGTGCCCCTTCGCGAGGCGCGCCTCACCGTCGCGCACGACCACGGTCTGCTCGCCCAGCGTGTAGTCGCCGTCGCCGACCCCGGTCGCGCTGATCGCGTCGGTGACGAACGCGAGCGAGCCCGGCGCGGCGCGGGCGACCAGCCGGACGAGCGCGTCGTGGACGTGCACGCCGTCGTTGATCAGTTCGACCGTGACGCCGGCGTCCAGGGCCGCGATCGCCGGCCCGGGTTCGCGCTGGCCGATCGGTCCCATCGCGTTGAACAGGTGCGTCGCGAGCGAGGCGCCCGCGGCGAATCCCGCCGCGGCCTGCGCATAGCTGGCGTCGGTGTGCCCGACCGCGGCGACGACGCCGGAAGCGACGAGATCCTCGATCAGCTCGAGCGCACCGGGCAGCTCGGGCGCGACCGTCATCGTGCGCAGGTGCCCCTGACCGGCCTCGACCAGCTTGCGCAGCACGTCCGGATCGGGGCGCAGCAGGCTCTCCGGCCGCTGCGCGCCGCAGCGGGCGGTCGCGAGGAACGGCCCCTCCAGATGCGTGCCGGCGATCTCGCCGCGTTCGGCGAGCGAGGCAGCCCAGCCGAGCTGCTCGCACATCAGTTCGACCGGCTGCGCCATCAGCGACACCAGCGATCGGGTCGTCCCGTGCCTCCGGTGGAACGCGACCGACGTCGCCATGTCCGCGGCGCCCTTGGTGACGTCGGCGCCACCACCGCCGTGGACGTGCAGATCGATGAAGCCCGGCACCAGCCAGCCGCCGCCGAGGTCGACGATCTCACCCGCCGGCGCCGGACCGGTGCCGACGGCGGCGAGGCGGTCACCGTCGACCTGCACCCAGCCGTCGTCGAGCACGCCCTCCGGAGTGACGATCCGGGCACCGATGAGGACGGGCATCAACGCACACCTTCCGTGGTTCGCGCCGGACGCACGCCGGCCAGCTGCCAGGCGAGCCGAGCGGCGCCGATGCGGCCGGCGCGGGCGCCGAGCCGAGCGGGCATGACTGGGGGAGCGGATCGCCAGACCAGCCGGCGGGCGAGTTCGGCGCGCAGCGGCACGAGCAGCGCATCACCCGCGTCCGCGAGCCCGCCGCCGATCACGATCGTCGCCGGATCGTTCAGCATCGTGTCGGTGGCACAGGCCAGGGCAAGCGCCTCGACCGCCTCGGCCCACACCGCGTCGGCGTGCGCGTCGGCGCCGAGGCGGCCGACGATCTGCTCGGCGGTCAGCGCGGAGCCGGCGCGCGTCGCGTAGCGGCGGGCAATGGCCGATGCCGACGCGTACGCCTCAAGGCAGCCGATCTGTCCGCACACGCACGTCTCGCCCTCGGGGTGGACCGGGATGTGCCCGATCTCGCCCGCGCCACCGGTCGCGCCGCGCTCGGCCGTCCCGCCGCGCACGTGCACCCCCGCGATGCCCGTGCCCAGCGAGACGAACAGGACGTCGTCGTCGGGATCGTCCGCCTCGGCCAGCGCCGCCGCCGTGACGTCGTGCTCGAGAGCCACCGGCAACCGGGTCGTCTCGGCCAGCACGTCGCGGATCGGCTCGTCGCGCCACGCGACGTTGACCGCGTACCGCGCGATGCCGGCGACGCGGTCGACGACACCCGGGGCGGTGAGGCCGACGGCCACCGTGTCGCCGGTACGCAGCGAGGCTGCGGTTTCGACCACCGCTTCGGTCAGGGCGGCCGCGGTCGCCGGGGTCGGCGTGACGACCTCGGCCTCGACCGTCCAGTCGTCGGCGAAGCGCGCACCCTTGATCGTTGTGCCGCCGACGTCGATGCCCAGCACGTTGGCCGTCATCCCTTCACCGCGCCCGAGGTGAGCCCGGCGGCGATGCGGCTCTGGAAGATGACGAACAGGATCACGACGGGCAGCGACGTCAGCGTGGCCGCAGCCATCAGACCGCCGTAGTCGGCGCCGTGGGTCGGGCTGGACTGGAACACCAGCAGGTAGACCATGATCGTCTGCTTGTTGTTGTCGAGCAGCAGGGTGTTGGCGAGGACGAACTCGTTCCACGCGAGCACCCAGCCGTAGACGCCCGTCGCGACCAGGCCGGGTCCGACGAGCGGCAGGATGATCTTGTAGAAGACCTGGAAGCGCGAGCAGCCGTCCATGAGCGCCGCCTCGTCCAACTCCTGCGGGATGTTCGCGATGAACGTCCGCAGCGTCCACACGGTGAACGGCATGCTGAACATCAGATAGGCGATCACGACGCCGGGCAGCGTGTTCTTCAGCTGGGCGTTGTCGAGCAGCAGCGACATCGGGATCGTCAGCGCCGTCAGCGGGATCATCTGCACGATCAGCACGACGACGATGAACACGTGCCGCCCGACGAACCGGAACCGGGCGATCGCCAGCGCGCCGAGGAACCCGATCACCAGGCTGATCGCGACGGTCGCCACCGTGATCACGAAGCTGTTGCGGATGTCGTCGCGGAACAGCGGGTCGTCGAGCACCTCGGCGAACGCGCGCCACGTCGGGTGATGCGGCCAGAACTGCGGGACGAGCTGGTTGATGTCGCTGCTCGTCTTGAACGCCGTGATCAGCATCCAGAAGATCGGGAAGCCGAGGACGATCGCGATCAGCACGGCCAGCGCGTTCCAGCCGCCGGTGCTCCAGCGCCGACGACGGCGGGCGATCGGGCGGGCCGAGGTCGTGGTGGACGTGCCCACCGACGACACCGGGCGCGTCGGCTCGAGCACCGCGCTCATTCGGCGTCTCCGATCTTGAACAGCTGGCGGATGTAGAACGCCATCACGACGACGAGACACAGCATCATCAGCACGGCCAAGGTCGAGCCGGTGTTGTAGTGACTGCTGCTCACGCCCTGGGTGTACATGTAGATGCCCAGCGTCTGGTAGCCCGGCTCGGGATGGCCGTTGCGCATGAACCAGATCTGGCTGAACACGCCGAAGTCCCAGATCACCGACAGCGCGGTCAGGATGACCAGCAGCGGGCGCAGGAACGGCAGCGTGACGTGCCGGAACGCCGACCACGGCCCGGCGCCGTCGCAGCGCGCGGCCTCCAGGACCTCCTTCGGGATCTGCGTGATGCCGGCGTGCAGCGAGATCGCGAGCAGCGGGATGGCGCCCCACACCACGACGAGCGTGACGACCGCGAGGCCGGAGTGCGGGTTCGCGAACCAGTCGTGACCCTGCATGCTCAGGCCGGGCAGCTTGCCGAGCACGTAGTTCACGACGCCGTACTGGTTGTTGAACAACCACGCGAAGACCTGGGTCGAGACGGTGGACGGCACCGCCCAGCAGAACAGCAGCACCGCGACCAGCAGCAGCCGTGCCCACTTCGACACCCGGTTGAGCAGCAGCGCGATCAGCACGCCGACGACGACGCTGAGCACGACGTTGACGGCGGTGAAGACGACGGAGCGGACGAGGCTGGACCAGAAGTCGCTGCTGGTCAGCGCGTCCGCGTAGTTGCTCAGCCCGGTGAAAGCGGTGCTGCCGCCGTTGTGGAACAGCGCGTACTTGCCGGACTGCTGCTTCTCCAGAGAGAGCGTGATGATCTTGACGAGCGGCCATCCCGCGACCAGCAGGATGACGAGCACCGCGGGTAGCGCCAGCAGGTAGGGGATACCGCCGCCCCGACGCAGCGAGGAGACCCGATGCCGCCGCTCCACTCTCGGCGGTACTGCGGTGCCGGTGGCGGTCATCGGGCCTCCTCGGACGTGCGGGCTACGGGTGGAGCGGCCGAACTCAGCCGGTCGAGTTCAGCGTCGAGGCGATCTTCGCGTCCGCGGTCTTGGCCGCGTCGGCGATGCTCGCCTTGCCCGTCGCGATGGATTCCAGCATGTCCTGGAGGATGTTGTTCGACTCGACGTTGGCCCAGTTGGCCGTGTTCGGGACGAACCAGGTGTCCTTGGCCGCCTCACCGGTCGACTGGTTGGCCTGCGACTGCTTCTCGTAGACGCTGAGCAGGTTCGTCGTGTTCGGGATCGCGTACTTGGCGAGCAGCTTCTGGCTGGTCGTGTCGGTGTAGTACTTGATCCACTCGGCGCCCAGGCCGGCGTTCTTCGCCTTCTCGGGCACTGCCAGGTCGGAGCCGCCGAGGAACGACGGCGTGTAGTGGCCGGCCGACGTGCCCGGGAGCGGGAACGTCGAGATGTCCTTGGTGAGCTTCGGGTTGCCGGTCTTCGGTGCGATGACCGAGCCGACCTCCCAGCCGTTGCCGAGGATCGCGGCGACGTGGCCCTGCGCCATGACCGAGTCCTGCGTGCTCTCGTCGAGCGTCGCGCCGCCGGTCGAGTAGGTCGTCGCGAGCGTCTTCCACTCGGCCAGACCCTGCTGCGCCTGCGGGCTCTCCAGGTCGCCGACCCACTTGCCACCCTGCTGCGAGGCGATCTTGCCGCCGGCACCGTAGACCAGCGACATCGCGGCGTACCAGTACTTGCCCGGCATGTAGAACGCCGAGAAGTTCGGGTCGCCCGAGTTGGCGGCCTTGACCTTCGCGAGATCGGCGTTGAGCTCGCTCAGCGTGGTCGGCACGGTGGTGACCCCGGCCTTGTCCCACAGGTCTTTGCGGTAGATCACCACGCGGCTGCCCGCGTAGTAGGGGACGGCCTCGAGCTTGCCGTCGGGGGACGTGCCGGACTCGGCGAGGCCCTGCAGCCAGGTGCCGGAGTTGGCGAAGTCGGACTTGTCCTTGGTCAGGTCGGTGAACGCGCCCGCGGAGATGTAGGACGCGGTCTGGGTGTTGCCCAGTTCGACGACGTCGGGGATGCCGGAGTTCCCGGCGAAGGTGGAGTCCAGCTTGGTGGTGTAGTTCGCCCACTGCTGCCACTCGATCTTGACGTGCGCGCCCGTCGCCTTCTCGAAGCGCTGGGTCGCCTGGGTGACGACCGCCGGCCACCCGGTCTTCGCGTCGCTCTGCAGCCACACGGTGATCGTCTTGCCCTTGCCGTCGGTGCTCAGCGCGGCTCCGGAGCCGCCGCCGTTGGAACCAGAGGAGCTGCAGCCGCTGACGACGGTCGCCGCAATCGCGGCCACCGCTGTCGCGCCCAGGACAGTGCGCTTCACGCTCGCCTCCCACGGAGAGTCTTCGGGTCGGGCACGAAGCCAACCAGCCGCGACCAGGATTGGTGTAGACGACTGGGAGTATTGGCCTAGACCATTTTTGCTGTCAAGGGTTCGGACGACCCGGTGCGGCGCGTTGTTATGCATCCGAGACGTCGCGCGCAGCGAGCGCCGCACGCAACGTCGGCGTGTGGGTGGCCCGCAGCAACGCGTCGGACGCGTCCACGCCGAGGACGATCGCGATGACCGCGGCGCGTGCGTTGCCCGCACAGGCGTCCAGCGCTCGTTCGGCCGTCGCGCGGTCGCTTCCCGCGATCTCGGTGACGATGCTGATCGCGCGCTCGCGCAGCTTCGCGTTGGCCGGTTCGACATCGACCATCAGATCGCCGTGCACCCGGCCGAAGCGCACCATCGCGGCGGTGGTGATCGCGTTGAGCACGACCTTCTGCGCGGTGCCGGCGGTGAGCCGGGTCGAGTCGCGCAGCACCTCCGGGCCGACGACCGCCTCGACCGCCACTGTCGCGCGCGCCGCCAGCGGCGATCCGATGCGGTTCACCACCGCGATCACCACCGCGCCGGCAGCGCAGGCCGCCTCGGCCATCGCGAGCGTGTACGGCGTCGAACCGCTGGCCGCGACCGCGATCAGCACGTCCCGGTCGGTGAGCGCGAGCCCATCGAGGTCCGCGTGCACCAGGGCGAGATCGTCCTCATCGTGATCGGTGCTGCCCGCTCCACCCGCCACGCGCGCCTCGACGAGTGCGCGGTCCAGGCCGAACGTCCCGGGCAGTTCGGCCGCCTCGGCGACCGCGATGCGTCCGGACGTCCCGGCGCCGACGAGCACCACCCTCCCGCCGAGCTCGAGACGGCTGCACACCAGTTCGGCTGCTGCGGCGACCGACGCCGCCGCGTTCCGCACGGCGGGAACGACACGTTCCTCGGCGCGCAGCAGCAGTTCGACGACGTCGGCGGTGGGCAGCAGGTCCAGCTGGGGGCGTTCGGTACTCACGTCGTAGATCGTCACAGCGCCATCGTCACAGTCGTCAGTGGGTCTCGGTGACCTTCGACAGCCCCCGCGGCCGGTCCGGATCGCCGCCGCGGTCGAGCGCGAGCCGCCACGCGAGCTGTTGCAGCGGCAGGATCTCGAGCACCGGCAGCAGCTCTTCCGGGACGCCGTCGGCGACGACCGGGACACCGTCGGGCGGCCCGATGCGCAGGACGTCGGCGTGGAGCGCGGCCAGCCTGTCGAGGACGGGCTGCAGTGCCGCGCCGCCACGCCCGCCGGTCTCGACGGCCAGGACCGGGACGTCGACACTCACCATCGCGAGCGGGCCGTGCAGCAGATCGGCGCCGGAGAACGCCTGCGCGGCGAGGTAGCTCGTCTCCATCAGCTTGAGCGCGGCCTCGCGCGCCGTCGCGTACGAGTAGCCGCGCGCGGTGGTGACCAGCCGTTCGGCGAAGCGGTAGCGGGCGGCCGCGGCGGCGCCCGCACCGGTGGCGAGCGTCGCCGCGGCGGCGTCCGGCAGCGCCGCGGCCGCGGTCGTCGCGTCCGGACCGCCGAGCAGCAGGTACAGGGCCAACAGCTCGGCTGTATAGGTCTTGGTGGCGGCGACTGCACGCTCGGCGCCGGCGCGGACGTCGACGTGCCACTCGGCCGCCGCGGCCAGCGCGGAGCTCGGGTTGTTCGTGACGGCAACCGTCGCGGCCCCGGCCCGCCGCGCGGCGGCGAGTGAGTCGACCAGGTCGGGCGAGCCGCCCGACTGGCTGACCGCCACGAACAGCACGTCCCGCAGGTCCTGGTCGGCGCGGTACACCGTCGTCGTCGAGGGCGACACCAGCCCGGCCGGCAGCCCCCAGCCGATCTCGACGAGGTACTTCGCGTACAGCGCGGCGTGGTCGCTCGTGCCGCGGGCGGCGAAGAGCACGAACCGCGGCGCGCGGGCGCGCAGCACGTCCGCGACCCCCGCGATCTCGCCCGCTCCCTCGCGCAGCAGCCGGGCCAGGACGCCCGGCTGCTCGGCGACCTCAGCCGCCATCAGCGCGCCCGGCGCGCTCTGTTCCACCGACGTCATCTGCCCACTCCTGCCGGGGTGTCTACGTGTTCGGCCAGTCGTTGCGCCGCCGCCTTGAGCAGTCCCGGTGCGATGCCCCGGGTGCGGACCACCGGCAGGTCGCCGACATCGGCCGGCCAGCCTACGTCGACCACGACCGACCCGGGCCGGGTGCGCGCGAGTTCGAGCAGCTTCCGCTGCCACGGATGCAGTTCGGGATCCTTGACCACGACGACGAGCGTGCACCCGCGCGGCGCCAGGAACTGCAGCCCCGCGTCGTCACCCGGCGGTTCGACCTGGATCAGCTCGGTGCCCGGGACGAGTGCGGCAAGTTCGGCACCGAGCGACCACGGCAGCACGCCGGTGGCCATGCCTCCGGGCGGGCGTGCCTCAAGGACTACAGGACGGCTGAGTACAGGCAGGCTGCCAAGCACTTCGATGCTGCGTGCAGCGATGTCAGCAGCATCGTCGGAGACGTCGTCGACCGCGCTCGCACGTGCCGGCGAGGCGAGGCGTGCGGTGCGGGCGGCTGCGTCCTCGAGGCGGGCCGGGTCCAACCGTCCCTCGTCGATTGCGCGCTGTACCGCGGCGGGGATCTCGGTGACGAGTTCCGGATAGTCCAGCGCGCCGCTTTCGATCGCGTCGGCGCCGGCGATCAGTGCTTGGACGAATCCCTCGACCATGCCGAGCGTCCCCGACAGCGCCTTCATCTCCAGGGCGTCGGTCATGACGGTGCCGGTGAAGCCGAGTTCGCCGCGCAGCGCGTCGGTCGTCACGGCAGGGCTGATCGTCGCCAGCCGCTCAGCGTCCAGTGCCGGCGCGACGAGGTGGCCGGTCATGACCGCGCGCGCCCCGGCCTCGATCGCCGCCCGGAACGGGACGAACTCGACGTCGCGCAGCTGGTCGATCGAGCGGTCCAGGCGGGCAATCTCGTGATGCGAGTCGTTGCGCGTCGCGCCGTGGCCGGGAAAGTGCTTCGCGCACGCAGCGACACCGACGGACTGCAGCCCGCGCACCGCCGCCGCGACGTGCCGGGCCGCGACGCGCGGATCGTCCGAGAACGCACGCAGCCCGATCACCGGGTTGAGCGGGTCGATGTTGACGTCCGCGACCGGGGCGAGGTCGGTCGTCACGCCGGCCTCGGCACAGCGCGCGCCGATGCCGCGGTACACCGCCTCGGTGGCGTCCGGATCGTCCAGCCGGCCGAGTGCGGCCGCGCCGGGGGAGGCGCTGCCGCGCACGGTGTCGAGGCGGGTGACGTCACCGCCCTCCTCGTCCAGGGCGATGACGATGTCGCGCCCGGCGGCCGCCCGGAGTTGTGCGGTCAGGCGGCCAACACGGGTGCCGTCGCCGAGGTTCGAGCCGAACAGCACGACGCCGCCGAGGCCGTCGGCCAGGGCATCCGACAGCCACGCCGGGATCTCGGTTCCCACGAAACCCAGCAGCAGGCTGGACAATGACAGGCGCCGGACGTCAGGGCTCATCGAGCGAGTACTCCGCAGCTGGGACCGGAATGGACTAGACAATTTCGAGGATGTCGCGTTCCGTCCGCGTGTGTCAATGGTGTAAACATATTCGGGACGACCTGGCGGCGCGACGGAGGCACCGTGGAGATGACGAGCGCGTCCGCTGCGCGCGAGCCGAAGTACTACCTCGTCAAACGGCACCTGCTCGACATCATCGAGTCGCTGCCGCCGGGTAGTGCCGTGCCGACCGAGCGGGTGCTGACGGTCGAGCTGGCCACGTCGCGCACGACCGTCCGGCGCGCGCTGGCCGAGCTGGTCGGTGAGGGACGGCTCGTCCGACGCCAGGGCTCGGGCACGTTCGTCGCCGAGCCGAAGATCCAGTGGCCGCTGCAGATGACCAGCTTCACCGCGCAGGCGTCCACCGCGGGCTACGTCACCACCACCCGGCTGCTCGAGGCGGTCCGCACCCGCGCGGCTGAGGACGTCGCCCAGCGTCTGGGCGTGCGCACCGGTGGGCCGGTCTACTGCGTCGAGCGCCTGCGCCTGGTCGACGACGCGCCGATGGCCGTCGAGACCGTGTACCTGTCCGCGGCGCGGTTCCCCGGCCTGATCGGCCAGATCCGCAAGGCCTCCTCGCTGTACCGCGTGCTCGCCGACAGCTACCAGGTCGTTCCGGTCGAGGCGGAGGAGACGATCGAGACCGCCTCGGCCTCGCCGCGCGAGGCCGAGCTGCTCGGCGTCGACACCGGCTCGCCGATCCTCGTGCTCGGGCGGCACAGCTTCGACGCCGGCGGCGAACCGGTCGAGTACGTACGCAGCTGGTACCGCGGTGACCGCTACACGTTCGTCGCGAGGCTGCGGGCTCCGTAGCGGTCAGGCCGCGTGGCCGCCGTGGCCGGGCTGGTGCCCGGGCGGGCCGCCGGGCGCATGACCGGGCGGGCCGTGCCCGGCGGGACCGCCCGCCGCGGGGCCGGCAGGAGGCCCGGGTTTCGGAGCCTTCGGCGCGGCCGGGTGGTGTGCCTTGGCGGCGGCCTTCGCGGCGGCTCTGGCCGCCTTCGGGTGGTGCGGCTTCTTGGTCGTGTCGGCCGCGACGGACGGTGCGGACGAACCGGCGTGCGTGCGGTGTGCCGCGGTCGGCGTCGTGGATCCGGTCGGTGCGGCGAGCGGGGAGTTGGACGGGCTGTTCGCGCCCTGACCGGCGGTGGCGGAGTTGCTGCCGAGGGCGACGGCGAGGATCGCACCCAGCGCGACCACCGCGGCGGCTGCGCCGATCGCCCAGCCCATCGGCGTGGGCCGCCATCTGCGCCGGCGGGCGACGGCCAACGGCGCGGTGGTGCCGATCGCGGCGCCGAGTACGACCGTCGCGTCGTCGAGACCGCGCAGCGCGCCGGCGACCGCTGCGGCGGACGGGCGCTGCGTGGGATCGTCCGCCGTCATCCGCTCGAGCAGGTGCTGCCAGCCCGGGCCGAGCGCCGCGGGGATCGCCGGCCGGCGGCGCAGCCGCGCGAGCGCCGCTTCGACGCCGGAGCCGGGGTAGGCGGCGACCCCGGTCAGGCACTCGAGCAGCACCAGCCCCAGGGAGTAGATGTCGCTCGCGCCGGTGACGTCCTGACCACGGGTCTGCTCCGGGCTGAGGTAGTTGGCGGTGCCGACCGTCGTGCCCGTCATCGTGTGCCGAGTGCCCTCGAGCAGGCGGGCGACGCCGAAGTCGGTGAGCTTGGCGGTGGGGACGCCGTCGGGGCCGTCGGCGAGCAGGACGTTCGCGGGCTTGAGGTCGCGGTGCACGATCTGGCGGGCATGCACGTGGGCCAGAGCGTCGGCCAGCTGCGCGCCGATGGAGGCGACGACGTGCGGCGGCATCGGACCGTCCGCGATCCGGGCGGCGAGGTTCGGGCCGTCCACCAGTTCCATGACGAGGTACGCGAACGGGGCGGCCGGCTCGGACTCGTCGCGCCCGGCGTCGTACACGGTCACGATCCCCGGATGGCGCAGGCCTGCGGCGAGATGCACCTCGTCGGTGTTGCGGCCGGAGAACGCGTCGGTCATCTCGCCGCGCCGGAACACCTTCACGGCCACATCACGCTCGAGCAGCAGGTCGCGTGCCCGGAACACCTCGGCCATCCCGCCGGAACCGAGCCGCGGGCCGAGCCGATAGCGACCCTGCAGCAGGTTCGCGGAAGTGGGTGTGGATGTCATGTCCATCGGGGCGGGGCGTCTCCTCGTCTTCGACCTGTCCAGTAGTACCCCGCCGATCGCATGGACAAACGCCGGCGCGCGCCATCGCTAGGCTCGGGGCCGTCCGCTCCGCACGCGGAACCGGACCGCGGGAACCAATCGGGGGAACCGAATCGGGGGGAACCCGGACGACACGCCGTTCGTCCGAGGAGTAGGACGGTCGATGACCGCAGCAGTTCGAGCGCGCCCCGGCACCGGCCGGGGCACCCCGACGAGAGATGAGGGCAGTCCGATGGGTGTCAGTCTGACCAAGGGCGGGAACGTCTCGCTGACCAAGGAGGCGCCGGGCCTGACCGCGGTGCTGGCCGGTCTGGGGTGGGACGCGCGCACGACCTCGGGCGCGGAGTTCGACCTGGACGCGAGCGCGTTGATGGTCAACGCGAGCGGCAAGATCCTCAGCGACCAGCACTTCGTCTTCTTCAACAACCTGACCAGCCCGGACGGCTCGGTCGAGCACACCGGCGACAACCTCACCGGTGAGGGCGAGGGCGACGACGAGGCGATCAAGGTGAACCTCGCGTCGGTCCCGGCAGAGGTCGACAAGATCACGTTCGCGGTGTCGATCTACGAGGCCGAGCAGCGTGGCCAGTCCTTCGGGCAGGTGCGCAACGCCTACATCCGCATCGTGAACCAGGCCGACGGGTCCGAGATCGCCCGCTACGACCTGTCCGAGGACGCCTCCACCGAGACGGCGATGATCTTCGGTGAGCTCTACCGCCGTGACAACGAGTGGAAGTTCCGCGCGGTCGGCCAGGGCTACAGCACCGGGCTCGCGGGCATCGCCCGCGACTTCGGCGTGAACGTCTGAGCTCGCGGCTGAGCGGGCCGGAAACCCAGGCATGCTGAGAAACTTCTACGGCGCCTTCGGGGTCGCCGCGGTCGGCCTCGTCCTCGCCGGCATCTACGACGGGGGGACGGGTGTCGCGCTCGCGGCGATCCTGGCCGTCCTCGAGATCTCGCTGTCGTTCGACAACGCGGTCGTCAACGCGACCGTCCTGGTTCGGCTGAACCCGTTCTGGCAGAAGATCTTCCTGACCGTCGGTGTCGTGATCGCGGTCTTCGGCATGCGCTTCGTGTTTCCGCTGCTGATCGTCGGGATCACCGCGAAGCTCAATCCGGTCGAGGCGATCCGGCTCGCGCTGAAGAACGGCGACCCGCACACGCCGGGGACGTACGGGTTCCTGCTGAAGGAGGCCCACCCCGCGATCGCGGCGTTCGGTGGCGTGTTCCTGTTGCTGATCTTCTTCGAGTTCATCTTCGAGGAGCGCGAGATCACCTGGCTGTCGTGGCTCGAGCGGCCGCTGGCCAAGATCGGCAAGCTCGACCAGCTCGGCGTCGTGCTGACCCTCGCGCTGCTGTTCGTCGCCGCCTACACCCTGGCGCCCGACAACAAGGTGTCCACGGTGCTCGGCTCGGGCGTCCTCGGCATCGCGACGTTCCTGCTGGTCAACGGGCTCGGCGGGTTGTTCGACACCGAGGACGCCGAGGACGCCGACGGGGAAACGGCCGACGAGGTACGGGCCGAAGCGGTGGAGGCCGAGGAGGCCATCGCCGAGCGGCAGCGCAGGGCCGGCCGCGCGGTCGGGGCCGCCGGTAAGGCCGCGCTGTTCCTGTTCCTCTACCTCGAGGTCCTGGACGCGTCGTTCAGCTTCGACGGCGTCGTCGGTGCCTTCGCGATCACCAGCGACCCGATCATCATCGCGATCGGTCTGGGCATCGGCGCCATGTTCATCCGCTCGCTCACCGTCTTCCTGGTCCGCAAGGGCACGCTCTCGGAGTACGTCTTCCTCGAGCACGGAGCCCTGTGGGCGATCGGCGCGCTGGCGGTCATCCTGCTGGCCACGATCAAGTGGGACGTCCCCGAGGTCGTCACCGGCCTGATCGGCGTCGCGTTCATCGGCGCCGCGCTGGCCTCGTCCATAGTCCGGAACCGGCGCGAAGTCGTCGCCGGTCCGGCCTGACCCTCCGAACGGAGGACCCCGTGCCCATCGACTACACCAAGCGCCCGAAGACGCCCGACACCCCGCCGGCCCCGGCGGCCGAGGGCGGACGAGTCGTCCTGACCAAGTCCGCGCCGAGCGTCTCGCTGGTCAAGCACGCCGCGGCGTCCGGATCCCTGCGCGTGAACCTGAACTGGAGCGCCCGGCAGAGCGGTGGTGGGTTGTTCCGGCGCCCGTCCCAACTCGACCTCGATCTCGGCTGCCTGTGGGAGTTCACGGACGGGTCGAAGGGCGTCGTCCAGGCGCTCGGCAACGCGTTCGAGGCCCGCTTCCACGGCCAGACGGTGATCCGGCTCGACGGCGACGACCGGTCCGGTGCGGTCGCGGGCGGCGAGAACCTGTACATCGACCTCGCGCACGCGGCCGACATCAAGCGCATCCTCGTCTTCGCGCTGATCTACGAAGGCGCTGCGAACTGGGCCGCCGCCGACGGCGTCGCGACGCTGTTCCCGGCGACCGGACCCGAGGTGGTCGTCCGCCTCGACGAGGCGCGCGACGGCGCACGCATCTGCGCGATCGCGATGCTCGAGAGCCGCAACGGCGAGCTCGTCGTCGACCGGCTCGTCAACTACATCGACGGCGGGCAGCGGCTGCTCGACGAGACGTACGGTTGGGGAATGCGCTGGCAGGCCGGGCGCAAGTAGCCCGAACCACCAGCCGGTAGGCATAGGAGAAGACATGTCCGAGCTCGACCTCGGTTCGACGCCCACGCAGGCCGCGGCGCCGGCCGCACCCGCGGCAGCCGCCGCGCCCGGCGGCCTGGTGCTCGCCCCGCCCGCGCCCGTCCAGGTGGTGCAGGACGAGCAGGTCGCCGGCGCCGTCCCGATCGACGAGGCCACCAAGACCGCGCTGCAGCAGCGTGCCGAGGCGTTCGCGGCCGAGCTCGCCGCCATCGACTCGCACTCGCCCGAGTTCACCAAGAAGATCGAGACGATCACTTCGATGGGTGACAAGGACCTGCGCGCGTCCGCCGCGGTGTCGAACCGGATGCTCGACCGGCCGGCCGCCGTGGTGAAGGGCAGCAAGGGCGGCGGGGCCGGTGACGCGCAGACCCGGGTCGCGGGCACGCTCACCGAGCTGCGCCAGACCGTCACCGAGCTCGACCCGAACCGCGCCGACCTCACCGGCATGAAGAAGGTGCTGAAGTGGCTGCCGGGCGGTGACAAGATCGAGCGCTACTTCCAGAAGTACGAGTCGGCGCAGTCGCAGTTGAACGCGATCATCAAGGCCCTCGAGTCCGGCCAGGACGAGCTGCGCAAGGACAACGCCGCCATCGAGACCGAGAAGGTCAACATGTGGACGACGATGGGCAAGTTGTCCGAGTACAACCAGCTGGCCGCCGCGCTCGACGAGGCGGTGACGAACAAGGTCGCCGAGCTGGAGGCTGCCGGCAAGACCGAAGAGGCCAACGCGCTGAAGTCCGACGCGCTGTTCGCGATCCGGCAGCGACGGCAGGACATCATGACCCAGATGGCCGTCGCCGTGCAGGGCTATCTCGCGCTCGACCTGATCCGCAAGAACAACCTCGAGCTGATCAAGGGCGTCGACCGCGCGCAGACGACGACGATCTCGGCGCTGCGCACCGCGGTGATCGTGTCGCAGGCGCTGTCGCGGCAGAAGCTCGTCCTCGACCAGATCACCGCGTTGAACACCACGACGTCCAACCTGATCGAGTCGACGTCCAACCAGCTGCGCATCCAGGGCGGCGAGATCAACCAGCAGGCTGCCGCGACCACGATCGACATCCAGAAGCTGCAGACCGCGTTCGACAACGTCTTCCAGACCATGGACGCGATCGACACGTTCCGTGCGCAGGCCGTCGACTCGATGGCGCAGACGGTCACCGCGCTCGAGGGCCAGATCGAGCGTGCCAAGCCCTACTTGGAGCGCACCCGCCGGGGCGAAGGGTCGACCCAGACCCAGCTGCCCTCGTAGGCGACCTCGTAGCCGACCTTGTAGGCGACCTCGTAGCGATCAGCTCAGCGCTGGCGGATTAGGCTGGCGCGGATGTCCCTCTTCCATCGCGCACACGATCGGGCGCAGGACGCGCTCGGCCCGCACGAGGACCCGAAGGACCAGCCCGAGGCGTTGCTCTCGGCGGTGTTCGACCTGGTGCGGGAGGTCAACCGCGACGCCGGGAAACTTCCCGGCGAAGCGGTCGTCGTCGCGCGCCGTGTGCTCGACGTGCTGCGCGAGCTCGTCGAGACGTCCACCGACCGCGAGTTGGACGTCCGTGCGGTGGTCGCGATCCGGGGGTTCCTCGAGGACTACCTGCCGACGACGCTGCGCGCCTACCTCGCGCTGGACGAGGACACCGTCGATGTCGTGCGCCCGTCCGGCCGGACCCCGAAGCAGTCGTTGATCGAACAGCTGGACGTGCTGTGGGGTTCGGCGATGGACCTGCTGGACGCCTCGCGCGCGCACGACGCGGACGCGCTGATGGCGCAGGGCAGCTTCCTGCAGACGAAGTTCACCGGCTCGGATCTCGACCTGTGACGGGGCGTTGATGGCGCAGATGAAGCGGGGCGCGAACGTCGCGCTCACCCGCGAGATCCCCGACCTCAAGGGCCTGGTCGTCGGCGTCCGCTGGAACGCCGGCGCCGAGACCGTGCTCGCCGACAACCTCGTTCTCGCAGCCATCCTGTGCGATCGACCCGGCCACGCGATCTCGGACGAGTCGTTCGTGTTCTTCAATCAACTGTCCTCGCCGGACGGTTCGGTGCAGCAGCTGACCGAGGCGCTCGACGGCGACAACGAGCAGCTCGAGATCGATCTGGCCGACGTTCCCGCCGACGTCGAGCGCATCGTCGTCGTGCTGTACGTCAACGACGGGCCGGCGCAGCGCCGCACGCTCGGCCGGCTGCGCTCGTGCGTCGTGCGCGTGCTGAATCTCGACGGCAACACCGAGCTCGTCCGCTCCGAGGAGCTCGCGACCGGGCTGCGGGACGAGACCGCGCTCGCACTCGGCGAGGTGTACCGGCACGACGGTTGGAAGTTCCGTGTTCTCGGCGACGGGTACGCGAACGGGGTCGCGGACATCGCCGCCGACTACGGCATCACGCTCTGATGCCGATCCCGGACCCGGCGAGCGCGCCGCCGCGCACCGACCTGCCGTGGTTGCGCCATCGCGACGTGCCGACGCCGGCTGCCGCTGCGCCGGACGCCGCTGTGCCGGCCGCCGCTGCGCCCACCGATGCGCCCACCGATGCGCCCACCGATGCGCAGCCCGCGTCGCGAGCGGTCGCGGACTTCTTCGGCGGACATGCCGACCGCCCGCGACGCGGCGCGCCAGCCGTCCCCGCTCCGCCGACCCCGCCCGCTCCCGCGTCGCCCCCTCCCGCGTCGCCCCCTCCCGCGTCGTCCGCGCCCGCGTCGTCCGCCGGTTCGTCCTCGCTGGACCTCGACGAGCCGACCAGCCCCGCGGAGCCACCGCGTGCTTCCCGCACCCCGCTCGCCCCGCCGGCATCCCCGCCGGCCGGCCGCCGGTACGTCCCGCCGCGCGCCGTCGGCAACCAGCGGCTGCGGCTCTCACCGACCGACCCGACGGTGACGCTCACCCGGTTGCAGACCGGTATCGGCATGCTCACGATCGAGGCGGCCGCCTCCGCCGAGGTCGGGGACCTGCGCATCGGTGCCGCCTACGAACTCGCCGACGGCTTCACCTCGACCGTCCAGTCGACGCAGGGCAATCGGCACGCGCCGCCGGACTCTCGCCGGCCCGTCCTCGTCGCGGGACACGACCGGTTCCAGCGCATCCTCCTCGACTGCCGCCAGTGCGCGAGCCTGCGGCGCATGGTCGTCTATGCCTTCTCGGAGGCGCGCGCCCCGCTCAACTGGGGCGGGACGCTCACCGTCGAGACGTTCGGCGGCGCCCGCATCGAGGCACCCATGGAAGGTCTGGTCAGCGGCGACGTCGCCGCGCTGGTGTCGCTGTACTTCGTGCGTGGCGAGTTCGTCGTGCGCGCCGAGATGCAGACGCTGTTCGGTGACGTCCGTGATGTGTGCCAGGCCTATGGGTTCGACCGGATCTCATGGGTGGACGCTCGCACGCCGCTCGACTGAGCCATTCGCAACTTGCCCTGACAGCGCGGCAGCGTGTCGTCGGTTCGGTCTTGGGCTGCGTGAATGTGCGGTTCGATCTTGGGCTGCGTGAATGTGCGTCGCGTGGTGGGCTGCGTGAATGTGCGCCCTTCGACACTCATTAAGGGCCTTTCACGTTTACGAAGGGCGCACATTCACTCCGCCCCCGCTGTTGGGTAGCTGGAAGCTGTGGGTCGCCTTTCGGTTTTGCTCCTCGCTTTGGCCGGGTGGTTCGCTGCGGTTCTCGCTTTTCAGTTGTGTCGCTCGTGGCGTCGTGGGGTTTGCGATGGGTCCAGCCATGTGGGCGCGAGCCAG
>Ga0164242_10000550_pt1 | contig 45383 bp, 43 predicted proteins | sample OricomgcompostMG_FD_108783 | JGI IMG/M metagenome (GOLD analysis project Ga0164242, IMG submission 108783) | Miracle-Growth compost microbial communities from Emeryville, California, USA - Original compost - Miracle growth compost (MG) ... | reverse complement strand
TACACCAATATTATACGAGCTATGTAAACTTACTCCACTACTATTTATATCATATACTTGCATGGTATTATTTGAACTTGATTGTACCCAAGAAGGGTTTAATAACCAATAATTATTTCCACTTGGATTATATACAAATTCACTACCTTCTCCTACATTTTGTGCAACAAGAATATTTTTAGAGCCACTAACTACATCACCTTTAGGATTGGCTATTGTGCCATTCCCTGGTAATGTCATATCAACAATTGAATAATAGAGGTTGCCAGAAGAACTGTTTTCAGTTGCAGTAGTAATTTCAAAGACATAATATTTATTACAGTCATTTGGAAAAGGCACTGTCAATCCAGTTCCTTCTGAGGCATTACCTCCTGTTAATAAACCAGAACCATTTGGCATAACTTGGTGCGAAGCATCCACAATTTTTATTCCGTCTGTGTAGAATAATAATGAACCATCAATAGAGCTTGAAACAACTGATGATCCAGCATAAGCATAAGGCGTGTAATAATTATTTACGGTATTAACAGTTGAATTATTTAAATTAAAGAATAATCCAGCACTGGAAGGTCCAAAATGCCAATTTACTCTTTCATTTTGAGCAAAAGCACTCACATTAATAGTGATGAAGAGCAGAATGAAAATAATGTGTTTTGTCATTTGATTAAATAGACGCAAAAAACAATAAATGGTTGACTAATAAGTAAAATTAGAGCTTTTATCTGAATAAAAAAATCCTCGACGAGTATACGAAGAGGATCTTTTTAATTTATTTTATTCAAATTTTAAGCGTGAACACCTAAAACTTGTGCCATTTTCATTCCAATTTGAGCTGGAGAATCAACAACGTGAATTCCACACTCTTTTAAAATTCTTTTCTTAGCTTCTGCAGTGTCATTTTCTCCACCAACAATAGCACCTGCGTGACCCATTGTTCTTCCTTTTGGAGCAGTTTCACCTGCGATGAATCCAACAACTGGTTTTGTGCCGTGAGCTTTGATCCACATAGCAGCATCAGCTTCTAAATTACCACCAATCTCACCGATCATTACAATTCCTTCTGTTTCTGGATCATTCATCAATAATTCAACAGCTTCTTTTGTTGTTGTTCCAATGATTGGATCTCCACCAATTCCAATAGCAGTTGTAATTCCTAATCCTGCTTTTGCAACTTGGTCAGCAGCTTCGTATGTTAATGTTCCTGATTTAGAAACAATTCCAATTTTACCTTTTTTGAATACAAATCCAGGCATGATTCCAACTTTAGCACTTCCTGCACTGATAACACCAGGACAGTTAGGTCCAATTAAACGACAATCATAATTTTGGATATATTCTTTAACAGACATCATGTCTTTAACTGGAATTCCTTCTGTGATACAAATAATCACTTTGATACCTGCATTGGCAGCTTCCATAATCGCATCTGCAGCGAAAGCTGGTGGAACGAAAATAATAGAAACATTTGCTCCTTTTTGGTCTACAGCTTCTTTAACTGTATTAAATACAGGACGATCTAAGTGACTAGTTCCACCTTTTCCAGGAGTAACGCCACCTACAACGTTTGTTCCATATTCTATCATTTGACTAGCATGAAAGGTTCCTTCACTTCCAGTAAATCCTTGTACGATTACTTTTGAATCATTATTAACGAGTACGCTCATTTTTTTCAGAAATTTATTTCAATTTTAAAGACAGCCAAAAATACAAGTTTATGAACTATTTGACAAGATAATTTATGATTAAATTTAATCAATCTTGTTTAATATTGTGTTTATCCACCTTTCAGGACTAGTTCCGTCAAGCCATAAGGTAGATTTCTCTCTTTTAAACCAAGTAATTTGACGTTTTGCATACCTTCTTGTGTTTTGCTGAATCAGACCGATCATTTCTTCCTTCGAAATTTGATTGTCCAGATACATGAAAACTTCTTTATAGCCAACTGAATTTAATGCTTGTTTGCCACGAAATTGCTGTACGTTTTTTACTTCGTCAATTAACCCATTTTGAACCATTTGAATTACGCGATTGTCGATTTTCTCATATAACTTACTTCTTAAGTGGTCAATAGCAAAATAGTGAATTGAAAAAGGACGTTCTTTTGGTTTGTTTTTTTGGAAATCACTCATTTTCTTTCCGCTTTCTAGGATAACTTCTAAAGCACGAATAATACGATGAGAATTTTGAATGTCAATCATTGAATAATAGGAAGAATCTTTTTCGTTTAATTCCTTTTGAAGATTTGCTAATCCATTCTCTTCAAATTCTTTATTTAATTGATTTCTAATTTCTTCATTTCTAGGTAAGTCATCGATTCCTTTGCAAACAGCATCAATGTATAGTCCTGAACCACCAACGAGTATTGCATAATCTTTTTCCTTGAATTCATCCTCTAAAATCGCTAGTGCATCGTGTTCAAATTGACCGCTGGTGTAATCTTCTTGGATAGAATGCGAATCTATAAAGTAATGTTTAATTCCACCCATTTCAACTAAAGAAGGCTTTGCTGTTCCAATCGATAATTCGTTGAAAAATTGACGACTATCTGCAGAAAGTATAGAACAGTCCAAAGTTTTAGCAAGTGAAACCGATAAAGCTGTTTTTCCACTCGCTGTTGGTCCGCCAATTACGATAAGTGTTTTTTGTGTGTTCAAAGTTTATTCTGGAAATGCAGTTTTGTATTCAATATAACGCGATAAAATATCATTTACATATTTAATTACTCGAGTTCCTTTAAATGCTCCACTTTTTACTAAATTATCGTTGTAAAATTGTGGAATGGAGAGTTTTTTAACATATACTTCTACGTTGTCTTTCCATACAAGTGGATTTAAATCATATTTTTCGGTTAATTTTTGAGCATCTATTATATGCCCAGCTCCAGCATTGTATGAAGCCAACATAAATTTTATGCGATCATTTTCATCTGGAATGTTTTTCCACATGTTGTAAACATGGCTGATATATTTTAATCCGCCTTTTATTTGAACTTCTGGAGGTGAATCTGGGTAAACTCCAAAGCGAGCTCCAGTTCCTGGCATAAATTGCATTAATCCATAAGCTCCAGCCCACGATTCTAGGTTGGGAATAAATTTTGATTCTTGATAAATAATGGCAGAAATTAATCTCCAATCCAGCCCAATTTTTTTCGATTCTTTCTTTATAATGGCATCATAAGGAGAGATTTTTCCTCCTCCTTTACTCGAATATACATCTTGTGATTTATTCGTAAATTCGGATATTTCAAAATATTTATGCTTTAAGAATTTGTAAAGCGGTAGTTTTAAAAAAACCTTAAGCCATTCGTCAATTGATTTTTTTAACTGAATATTTTCTTTTGCAATTCCAAATGCAATTTGCTGTTTTAAACTTAGTTCTAAATCAATATCAAGATTATCGTAAAAACGTTGATTTACAAGAGCAATATCTTTATCAACAACCGTGTATTTTATTTCTCCATTCGAAACTTGTTCTATCAAATCTTCCGTTTCTACTTCGCCAGATTCGGGTATAATGAAAATTGTATCACCAATTTCATCCATCAGATTCACTAAACGCGTGTAATGAATGGAGTTTTTCCAAACATGGACTGTCTTTTTCGCTAGTTCAATTGGATCTGTAATTAAGGAATCTTTCCATTGTCTGGTTTTCATTCTTCGCCAATTATCAGGTTTTTTTTGAACTAAAACTTGACTTGTTCTTAAATAGGGGCGTGAAAAACTAATTACTTTCTTCCGTTCTTTCGTTATCGTGTAATTACAAGCGAGTAAATCTCCTTTTCCTTCATTTAAATCATCAACAGCGTCATCTAAGTTTTTCATGACTTTAACTTCCAATTCTACTCCTAAATCATTTGCGAAATTTTTTAAAATTTCATATTCAAATCCCATTTTTTTTCCGCGATAAATGAAGTATGAAGTAGTACTGTTTTCTGCTAAAACAATTAGTTTGCCTCGTTTTATAATACGTTCTAAACTTAAATCGATTGCTTTTGAACTTTCATTTTCAGAATTATTGGAGTTAATTAAACCTTCACATTTTGATACAATAATAATCGTAGCAATTACGCTGAAAATAACTGCAATAAACGTATATGAAAGTTTAATTTTCTTCATTTAATAGTGGAAGATAATTTAAATAATTTGAATATAAAGGGAATTTTTATTCACAGAATAAATAGTTGGCAATTTAAAAGTAGACTATTTTTAGGTCTTTTTTATTTCAATATCCTTTAAATATCCTTGTTATATAGCTTGTTGTATTAAATGTTGTCATTGATTTAAAGTTACTGAAATTTTTAATATAAATTGTTAATAATGCACTAATTTTTTTTATTGATAATATTAGATGAATACATATTTTTCTGTTTTTAACAAATGATTATCTTTAAACCCAAATATAACGATGATGGTCATAATTAAAGAAATAAAAAATAATGTTTTGTGGTTGAAGTTTAATCGACCTGAAGTATTTAATTCATTCAATCAAGAAATGGCTTTTGCGCTTCAAAAGGAATTAGATGATGCTGCTCAATCAAAAGAAGTGAGAGCAATTGTCCTAACTGGAGAAGGAAAAGCATTTTGTGCTGGACAAGATTTAGCAGAAGCTACTGATCCAAATGGACCACCACTACAATCAATCGTTTCAAAACATTATAATCCAATTATAGAAAAAATAAGAGCAATCGAAAAACCTGTAATTGCTTGTGTCAACGGTGTTGCTGCTGGAGCAGGTGCAAATATTGCGTTAGCTTGTGATATTGTTTTCGCAGGTAATTCAGCAAGTTTTATTCAAGCTTTTTCTAAAATAGGACTTATTCCAGATAGTGGTGGAACATTTTTTCTTCCTCGATTAGTTGGTTTCCAAAAAGCAATGGCTTTGATGATGTCCGCAGATAAAGTAGGAGCAGAAGAAGCTGAAAAAATGGGAATGATTTATAAAGCCATTCCGGATGAAACTTTGCTTGCTGTTACAACTCAATTTGCAGAAAATCTAGCTCAAATGCCAACAAGAGGACTTGGGTTAACGAAAAAAGCAATGAATGCTTCCATGTCAAATTCGTTGACAGAGCAATTAGCTGTTGAAGAAAAACTGCAAACTGAAGCTGGACAAACACATGATTTCAGAGAAGGTACAATGGCATTTATAGAAAAAAGAAAACCTGTTTTTAAAGGAGAATAACACGAAATATACATGGAAAAAATTGGCGTTTTAGGAGCAGGAACAATGGGAGAAGGTATAGCGCAAGTTGCAGCTACTTACGGACATCAAGTGATATTAATTGATATAAATGCAGAACAATTAAAGAAAGCAAATGCTTCTCTTCAAAAAATACTTAATCGTTTAGTAGAAAAAGAAAAAATCACACAAGAAAAAGCAAATTCTGTACTAGGAAATATTACGTTTTCTTCATCTATTGCTGATTTTGCTCCGTGTGATCTAATTATCGAAGCTATTGTAGAAAATATTGAAGTAAAGAAAAAAGTATTCACAGAAATTGAAAGTAAAGTAAGTGCAGATTGTATTTTAGCTTCAAACACATCTTCATTGTCTATTGCAAGTATTGGTGCAACGCTTTCTAATCCTTCAAGAGTTATTGGAATTCACTTCTTTAATCCAGCTCCATTAATGCCTTTGGTAGAAATTATTCCAGCAGTTCAAACTTCTGAAAATACGATTCAAACTGCAAAAAGATTAATTGATAGCTGGAAAAAAACGAGTGTTCTTGTAAAAGATACGCCAGGTTTCATTGTAAACCGTATCGCTCGTCCTTTTTACGGAGAAGCTATGCGTATTTATGAAGAAGGAATCGCAGATTTTGCAACTATTGATTGGGCAATGACAACCTTTGGTGGATTTAAAATGGGACCTTTTACCTTGATGGATTACATTGGAAATGATGTGAATTATATGGTCACAGAATCTGTTTTTACCGCATTTTATTTTGATCCACGTTATAAACCTTCGTTTACGCAAAAAAGACATTCAGAAGCTGGTTATTACGGAAGAAAATCGGGTAGAGGATACTACAATTATGCAGAAGGAGTGGAGTTACCAGTTCCCACGCAAGATGAAAAAATAGGAAAAGAAATTTTCAATAGAATATTAATGATGCTTATAAATGAGGCGATTGACGCTGTTTTCTTGCAAATTGCTTCAAAAGAAGATATTGATTTAGCAATGATAAAAGGTGTGAATTATCCCAAAGGATTATTGAAATGGGCAGATGAAATTGGATTGAAAAATGTGCTTACACAATTGGAAAATATGTTCCATGAATACGGAGAAGATCGCTATCGCCCAAGTCCATTATTGAGAAGAATGGTCAGTCAAAACAAACAATTTTTTAGCTAGAAGTTATTAATCAGCGTGAACATTTTCGAGTTATTTTACTTTATAAAAATACTTGATTTGTCATCTGAATGATTACTTTTAGCCTTTCTATTAATCAATTCAAACGCTAAAACTTATTAAAAATAGTACTAAAAATGAGCTTATTTACACGAAAACCATTAGACTTATTACTCGCTGAAGCAAATGATTCAGAAAAAGGACTTAAAAAAACACTCACATCTCGATCGTTAATTGCATTAGGAATTGGAGCTATCATTGGAGCAGGATTATTCTCAATTACAGGAATTGCTGCTGCAGATTATGCAGGTCCTGGAATTATGATTTCATTCGTTATCGCAGCAATTGGTTGTGGTTTTGCTGGACTTTGTTACGCTGAATTTTCTTCAATGATTCCAGTTGCGGGAAGTGCCTATACTTACTCTTTCGCAACTATGGGTGAGTTTTTAGCGTGGATTATTGGATGGGATTTAGTCTTGGAATATGCTGTTGGAGCGGCAACTGTTGCTTCGAGTTGGTCAGGATATCTTTCAAAATTATTTGAATCATTTGGTGTTTCTTTGCCACATGAGTTAATGATGACTCCTTTTGATACAGCAACTTATGCAGACGGAACCATGGTTCATGGTATAATGAATCTACCTGCTGTTTTTATTGTTACTGTGATGTCATTGATTTTAATTAAGGGAACAAGTGAATCTGCTCGTTTAAATGCAATTATTGTCATATTAAAAGTTTCCATTGTTGTTATTTTTATCGTAGTTGGATTGAGTTATGTGAATGTAGATAATTTAAAACCACTTATTCCAGAAAATAAAGGTGGATTTGGACATTATGGTTGGAGTGGTATAATTCGAGCCGCAGCAGTGGTCTTTTTTGCATACATTGGATTTGACGCAGTTTCTACTGCGGCACAAGAGACGAAAAATCCTAAAAAATCGATGCCAATTGGTATTATGGGTTCTCTTGCAATCTGTACTGTTTTGTATATTCTTTTCGCTTATGTGATGGTTGGTGTAGTTCATTATTCTGCGTTTGGAGCAGGAGATGCAAGTAGTCATTTGGCACCAGTTGCTATAGCGATTGATCACATGGGAATAATGGGAGCTGATGGAATTATTACACCTGCTTATCCATGGTTAAATACAACGATTATTGTAGCTATTTTATTAGGTTATTCTTCGGTTATTTTAGTGATGCTTTTAGGACAAAGTCGTGTGTTTTACTCGATGAGCAAAGATGGTTTAGTTCCATCAATTTTTTCTAAACTTCATCCAAATTTCCGTACTCCATACAAATCAAACCTATTCTTTTTAATTTTTGTAAGTGCGTTTGCTGCTTTTATTCCAGGTAGAATTGTAGGAGAAATGACGAGTATTGGAACATTGTTCGCGTTTATTTTGGTTTGTGTTGGTGTAATTATCATGCGTAAAAAAATGCCTGAAGCACCTCGCGCCTTTAGAGTTCCGTTAGTTCCGTTAATTCCAATTTTAGGAGTTCTTGTTTGTTTATTCATGATGGTTTTCCTTCCTTTTGATACATGGATTCGCTTAATCGTATGGATGATTATTGGTATGGATGTTTATTTGTTCTTTGGAATGAAAAACAGTGTTCTGAATAAAGGAAACTTTGATAAGAAAAGCATAAATACAGTATTGTTTGTAAGTATATTTATGACATTATTGTTGATTGTTCTTGCAATCCTTCATCACATGAGTGGCGCAAACGAAGTAGGATTATATTATTTCTCGATGTCATTTGCTATAGTTCACTTGATTTTCTATAGTTTAAAAGCACTTACAGGAAAATAGATTTAAAAAATATTTTTTATTGTTGCTTAAAGGATTTTGTTACCTTTGCAACCTTGAAAATCAAGACAACATGTCAGTAGGAATAAAAATATTTGCAGGAAGAGCTTCTCAAACAATCGCAGAAAAGATTGCAACATCTTTTGGTGTAAGTCTCGGTGATGTTAAAGTTACTGATTTTTCCGATGGTGAATTTCAACCATCTTTGGAAGAAACAGTTCGTGGACAAGATGTATTTATCGTACAATCTACCATGCCACCTGTTGATAATTTATTTGAATTATTATTGATGGTAGATGCAGCAAAAAGAGCTTCTGCTCGTAAAATTATTGCTGTTATTCCTTATTTTGGATTTGCTCGTCAAGACAGAAAAGATAAACCTCGTGTTGCAATTGGTGCTAAGCTTGTTGCAAATATGTTAATGGCTGCTGGAGTTGATCGTTTAATAACGATGGATTTACATGCAGATCAAATTCAAGGATTTTTTGAAGTTCCAGTTGATCATTTATATGCTTCTACTTTGTTTTTTAACGAAATGCAAGCATCTAACAACGGAAACTTAATAATGGCAGCTCCTGATGCTGGAGGTGCGAAACGTGCCAATTCTTACGCTAAGAAATTAGATGTTGGATTAGCAATTTGCCATAAACAAAGAAAAATTGCCAATGAAGTCGCTGAAATGACCGTTATTGGAGATGTAGAAGGAAAAGACGTTATTTTAATTGATGATATGTGCGATACAGCAGGTACATTAACTAAAGCAGCAGATCTTTTCATTAGCAAAGGAGCTTTGAGCGTTCGCGCATTCTGTACACATGCTGTGTTGTCAGGACCTGCAATTGAGCGTATCAATAACTCAAGTTTAACAGAATTAATTGTTACAGATACTATTCCGTTGAAACAAAAATGCGATAAAATAAGAGTGCTTTCAGTAGCAGATTTATTTGCAGATGTTATTCGACGATTGGTAAACAATCAATCTATTAGTTCACATTTTATTATATCTTAAAAATAAAAACAAATGAAAGAAGTATCGTTGAGCGGTTCTCCGAGAGAGAACGTAGGGAAGAAAGATGCTAAAGCAGTTAGAAATGCAGGTAATGTACCTTGTGTGCTTTATGGATCTGGAGAGCAAACTCATTTTTCCGCAAAATTATTAGATCTTGAGCGTATTGTTTATACGCCAGATGTTTTCAAAATAAACATTACAGTTGGTGGTAAAAAATCAAGTGCAATTATTCAAGAACGTCAACATGACCCTGTTACTGACAGAATTCGTCATATTGATTTCTTAGAAGTGGATGATAAAAAAGCAATCAAAGTATCGTTGCCTGTTCGTATTAAAGGTTCTTCTCCTGGTGTTTTAGCTGGAGGTAAATTACAACAAGTTTTCCGTACCTTGAAAGTAGTTGGTTTAGCAAAAGATATTCCTGCTGAAATTACATTAGATATTTCAAAATTAGAAATTGGTAATGCAATTCGTGTGAAACATATTGAATTAAAAGGTGTTAAATTAATTGACCCTGCTAATGCAGTTGTTGTTTCTATCAAAATGGCACGTGGAGCGAAAAAAGCTGAAGTTGCTGCAACGAAAGAAGCATAATCCTCCTATAATTATAAAAAAGTCTTCCCCAATTTGGTGGAAGACTTTTTTTTGTCTCTTATTTTTTTGTGATTTAATCTGCTTTTTCAGTAGTTTCTGCCTCAGGTTCTTTTTCATCGCATGGAGTACTTTCTTGCTCACCATAAAATTCAACCTTGTCAAATTGAAGTAAAGTGATGAAGTTGGTTGAAACTTGTCGCGTTAAAATTGCCTGGATTAAACCTGTTGTTCTTCTGTATAATATTTGAATTTCACTCACGTAAACACTGTCTCTATATATTTTCTTTGAAAGTAAATTATTGATCTCATCATATTCATACGTGTAGCTCATTTCAGATTTTCCCATCATTGTTGAAACAATTTTGAGTTCTTGTAACAAGCCTTTGCTATTGTAAGTATAAGTAGTTTTCTTGTCTCCAGAAGTTACTTTAAGTGATTCTGTTTCTTCGGTGAGGTAATCATTCTGATCGAAGTGACTTACTTTTTCTTGAAAAGGCTTTCCATAACTGTTGTAATAAATTCTTTTCTCTATGCCAGGATAATTTTGGTAACTAGATGTCTCATAAGTAATGGTGAAGTTTTTTTCTAGCTCAAAATGTATTTTATCTTGCCCTTTATTCAAATCTCTTCTAAATTCTTCTCGAACAACTCGGCCAATACTGTCATATTCATACAAATAGGCATAAAAACCATAATGATCCGATTTGCGTTTAACTTTTAAAAATCCATTTGGGTTATATACGTATTGTGTTACAACAGTGTCTAAACCTACGTTTGTTTGTACCGTTTCATATTTTTGAACCAATCGTCCAAGTGTATCAAATTCATACACATAAATGAGGTCGGAAGGACGAATTTGATCATTCATTCTTTTGGTAGAAAAATGTCCGATGATTCGCTTTATTTTATTCGCTTGTATATTTTCAGTATTAAAAAAAGGCTCATCCGTAAACGCTTCTCCACGAATGTTGTTGAGCATTTGACTAAATGAATAGGAAGATAATAACAAGATAATTAAAAACAATTTGCTTTTCATAGTACAAAAAAAATAATAATTGAAGTTCTATCGTATGAACTTTACAATTATTGTGCGCAACGGATTGTTAATTACGTTTATTAAGAATTATTAACGCATCTGTAACCTTCTTTTCAGGATATTGACATGTTTTATTCTCGCAAATATAAATGAGCGTTTCATCTAGCTTAAATCTATCTTTGGTCAATTCAAGCGAATTTTCTGTTGCAGAAGCAATCAGAATAGTTTGTGGAATATAATTTTTATTGAGTTCAATTGCTTTCTCTTTGAAGTCATTTCCAATAATGACAGTTTCATAAAATTTTTGAGTGAAATTCATCAATAACAAACTCCAATTACTGTATCCTGAACCGTAATTTTCCATTCCACCATAGACATTGCTTAACATTTGTTTTGCTCTTTCAATGTAATCTTCTTTTTGTAAGAGTGTGCCCAACTTAAAAAGATTATTCGCCATCTGTGAGTTGGAAGAAGAAATAACATTATCCGTAATTTCCATTTTTCGTGCAATTAACGCTGAAGCTGAATCTGTGAAAAAGAACATTTTAGATACTCCATCACCAAAATGGAGTATTACATATTCCATTATTTTTTCAGCTTTCTTGAGCCAATTCTCATCACATGTTACTGAATATAAGTCTAACCAAGCAGAAATAACAAAAGCGTAATCTTCTAAAAATCCGTCAATGGTTGCTTTACCGTTTTTGAAGGTGTGATAAAGTTTTCCATCTGCTTTGAGTTGATATTTTTCTATCCAATCGGCAATCTCTAAACTGAGTTTTAAATAATGTTCATTTCCAATGGCTTGGAAGCAATCAGTAAGTCCAGAAATTAATAATGCATTCCAAGAAGTGAGAGATTTGTCGTCTAAACCGGGTGCAATTCGCTGTTCTCTAATTTGAAGAAGATGTGCGATTACTTTTTCTAATTTTTCATTGAATTCTTTTTCATCTAAATTATTAGCAAGCGCAAATTCTTCAGCTGATTGACTTCTTAATAGAATATAGCTTTCTTCTTCCGACCAATATCCTTTTTGATTTACATTAAAATAAACTGAAAACCATTCGAAATCATCTTTTAGAATTTCTTTTAACTCATCTTTATTCCAGATGTAATATTTCCCTTCTTTTCCTTCGCTATCTGCATCTAAAGCTGAGTAATAACTTCCAAATTCGCTTTTCATTTCTCTTTCAAGCCATGCAATAGTTTGTTCGATAACTTGACGAAATTCATCGGTTTTAAAAACTTTATATCCTTGCGCATAAAGCGATATAAGTTGTGCATTATCGTAAAGCATTTTCTCAAAGTGAGGCACTTTCCAAAAACTATCTGTTGAATATCTCGAGAATCCACCACCAATTTGATCGTAAATTCCACCTTGAGCCATTTTCTGTAAAGTGATAAAAACCTGTTTTTTTAATGCTTCATCTTCTTGATTGATAGCATAGCGAAGTAAAAATAAATAATTGTTTGGTAAAGGGAATTTTGGTGCGCGATTACTTCCTCCTTCGCTATTGTCTAATTGTTGTTTCCAAATTCGAACGATGTCATTTAATTTTTCATGCGAGAATTCTTCAATTACAGTTAGCTCAGAAATTAGTTCACTTTTATGAATTCCGTCTTTTAACTGCGCAGCATAATCGTAAAATTTGGCTGTATCATTATGGTATCCATCTGCTAAACTTTCTAAAATATGTGTCCACTGATCACTTGGAAAATATGTTCCGCCATAAACTGGACTTCCATCTGGTAAACTAAAGCAATTGAGCGGCCAACCACCTCTGTTTGTCATAAGTTGAACGGCAGTCATGTAAATCTGATCTACGTCGGGTCGTTCTTCTCTATCTACTTTGATACAAACAAAATGTTCGTTCATTAAATCGGCAATAGCTTCATTTTCAAAAGATTCACGTTCCATTACGTGACACCAATGACAAGAAGAATATCCAATAGAAATCAACACTAATTTGTTCTCTTTTTTTGCTTTTTCAAAAGCATTCGTAGACCATGGAACCCAATTTACTGGATTGTGAGCGTGTTGTAATAAGTAAGGTGAAGTTTCATGAATAAGTTCATTCGTATGGTTGCTTGAAGACATATTAGTCGATTTAAAATCCATTAAAGTTGCCAATTCCTAGTTCGGATGGCTTGAAAGAGCGCATTTCATCAACGGGAAAGCTTTTTAAGATTCCTTTTGCGCTCACTTTTAATTTCCCGATTATTCGAAATTCAATTTGTTTTTTTAATGCCCATCCAATTAATGTCGCCAATCCATTTTTAGAGGCATCTTTTAAATCTCCTTTTACAATCACAGAATAAGCTTGTTCAGTATTCTTCTGTAATTTGAGCGATTTTTCTAGATGAACAGTTCCTATTTCTTTATCAGATGATACTAATTGAAATTTACTTGGACGTATTTTTATGTCGTAACTATTCGGATTGTTAATTACCACATCCATGGAAAGCGTAATTTCTCCATCTTCCATTTTTAGAACTTTCGCATTTTGAATTCCTTTGTATTGAACTTCTTGATATTGAACGCAACTATTGAGTGTAAATAATAAAATAGAGAAACAAAAAAGAATATTTTTTTTCATGAGATTATACTATTAATAAGCGCCAAACCATCTTTTGATTGTCCATTCGATAACGAAAAGTAAAATGATGATGAAAAATAGAAGTTTATAATCCAATAAATCATTCATGGCAACTTCTTGATATCGAATAGAGCTTATTTCATTGCGACTTTCTATATCTTTTATCATTTTATTCCAATTTTTAAATGGGTAGAAAGCACCTTTGGTAGAAGTTGCTATTTCGTTCAATAAAACAAAGTCTGAGTTTAGATTTAAAGATTCTAGCGATATATCTGTTACGACAAACTCACCTTCTTTTTCATAGCTTTTACCTCCAAAAGACGTTGTTGCTTTCCACATGTATTTACCTGCTTCAAAACGTCCTATGTTCAATTGGTAATCTTTTTCATTTTTAGAAAATACCGTAGAAGAAATCATCTTTTTCTTCTCATTCATCACATTTAATTGAATTTCTGGAGTGGTGATTAATTGAAAAGCATCGTTGTAAAATTCAGATCTGAAAATTATTTCATCTTGAGTCGTAGCGTTTTTAGGCGGAAAAACACGTAGTTTAGATGTATTTTGTTTCACAGATAAATATTGAATCAGTTTTGAAATTAACTCATCAAAAGCTTCTGTATTACCATATTTAACTTGCTCTGATAATCTCCAACTCCACAATCCATCTCCGTAAATCACACCAATTTTTTGTTCACCTAAATTATTTAAGCTGATTAATTGGCGTTGAAGTACTACATTATCCATTTTTTGGTAGAGTAGTGTATTTCCCCATTTCGTCCAACTGTTAACAAAAGGAACTGTTAAAGGAGGAAGTGTTTTTAATCTATTTTTGAATTGTTCAGAAAATTCAATTAATGAGAAGGCAGGATTAAAAATACCTTGAACACGATCAGTTTTTGAAGAACTCGCTCCAGAAACTCCAATATTCAACCTTGCTAATCCATTATTGCTCAAGTTGGAACCTAAAAGAATTAAAACTGGTTTCTTTGTTGAGTAAATTTGTTGCCATAATTTTTCACTGTATGGAGAAGTAGGAGCATGGAAAATCACCAAATCACATTCGGGTAAATTCGTTAAATCACTCGCAAAACTAATTTCAGTTTCAACATTATTATCTTTCTTTAATACAGCGTTGATTGCTCCAATATCTGGGTGAATTCCATTTGAAATGAGTAATATTTTAGTTCGTTTATCGATAATTTCAATATAAATCGATTTCTGGTTATTGATATAGGTATGTTCTTTTTCTGAACTCGAAATTTCTACTGTAAATCGCTGATAACCTTTTCCTTTTGCAGTAACTTGAAACTGATGAGTAAAATGAATGTCACTTGAAGCATCAAATGTCAAATGATGACTTTCAATTAAAGTTCCATTTTGAAAGAGCTTTAAATCTGCAGATTTTCCATTAAATTGTTGAGCAAGACCTTCTACTTCAATTGGGAAGATTGCTCCAGAAAAAGCTACGTCATTTCCAAAAACAGTTTGTATAGCTAGATCTTTTCTCAGAATAGTGTCGCCAACTCCAATGCTAAAAACAGGAACGAAATCGAGTTTTTTGGAACTGTAAGCTGGGTGAACTCCTTCATTGTAATTTCCATCTGAAACCAGAAAAATAGCTCCTAAATTTCGTTGTACATAATTCTCATGAATATGTTCAAACACACTCGAAATATTGGTTTTTTTATGAGGAAAAGAATAAGAAAGTGTGTCGGAAATAGATTCTCCGAATCCAATTGGTTTAATAATGTATTTATCTCCAAATTGTTCGGTAAGTTGTTCTATTTTTTTAGGTAGTTCATTTCTTATTTGAAGTGAATCAGCGTAGTTTAGCATAGATTCACTTTCATCTAAAGCGACAAAAAGTATCGGTTTTTCTTCTCGATAAGAAGTGTACGACAAATAAATACCGAGTAATAAAATACTGATAAGAAAAAGTCCTAATCCTCTTAAAGAAGCTAATAAAGCCCTAACTCTAGATGAATAAAGTGTGTTTTTAGGGAAATAGTAGAAAAAAACAGCAATTGCTCCGCAAAGAATAAAAAGCGGAATACTCCACCAAAGCGATATGTCGGCTATTAATTTCAATTTGAAGTGTAAAATTAATCGAAATTCTCGGCTTCTCTATGAAATAGATGGCTTAATTTGAAATCTTTCTTTTTGAATAAATAGTTGAAAATATAGATAGGAAAAATGCTACAGGAAGAATACCGGCTTGTGTTTCAAGATAAGATTCTACCAACATTGAAATGACGAAAATAACAACTATCCAACGAATCATATAGGCTTGTTTATTGGGAACATAAATAAATGCAACCAAAAACATTCCTATTAAAGAGATACTACCTAGGATGCCAAGAGCTAATTGAGTATTTAATAACTGATTATGCGCATTCAAATTTTCTTTGGCAACTCCTGTATATCCTTTCTTTGTATTTCGATATTTCAATACATCTTTAATATCACCAGTTCCTACGCCAAAAAATGGATGTTCTTTTATTAATTCTGTGGCAGTTCTCCACATTAAAATACGTGCGTCATTACTTTCAGTTGAAGTGATATCAATTTTTTTATGTTGACCAAGTTCTGCTATCATAATCTCAAAGCGGTCTTTTATAGAGGGTAAAGTAGTGCTTAAAATGACTGTTCCACCAATTAACACTAATAATAATAGAATTATTGATTTCCATTTTTTTGTTTCGATAATCGCATAAATTACGATACATAAAACGCTTAAAACAAGTAATAAAATACCCATTTTTGAGCCTGTTATAAAAATTGCAGCAAGAATAAGTAATATCGAAATCAAAAAACTAAATCTAAACTTTCTTTTTTGAATCATGTAAAAAGAAAGATACGTAATTGCAATACACAAATAAGCGTCCCAATAACTTCTGTGCATGGTCCAAGAAAAATCGGAAAGCATAGAAAGTTGGATGTTGTGCGTTTTCGTATATTGATTAATTGCCAGAATGTAAGCAATAATGACTGACACTATTGCTCCAAGTGTAAAAGCATTTAGAATTTGATTGATTTTAATAGGCGTTTTTTTGAATGCAACTGCAATTGGAAATAATATAAAAACAGCTTTCATACCTAAATCCATTTGAGCGAATCCCATGTTCTGTGTATTCCATAATCCCAAAACATGTGATAAATAGAATAAAATCATCCAAGGAGTGGCAGTTTTGAAATTACTTATCTTTTTTAAGAAAAATTTCGGTTCGAAATCTGAAATAAGAATGTTTGCAACAAGTAAAACGGATGCTAAACCAAGTAGTTTCGGAGCTAAACAAATTAGAAAAGCAAAGAGTATAAAACCCCAATCGCTTTTTATTTTACTTATACCTCGTTTTTTTTTCTCAAAAGAAGAAAGTTCGATTACGACCATATTTTATTGAGGTAAATGTAACAGAAAATTTGAAAGTTAAACTAAGTTTGTTAAATTCCAGAAGGCAGTACCTCAAGAAATTTAACAAACTTTTTATTAAAATTTATTCATAACCTGCAGACACAGTCCATAATCTTGCCGCTGAATTTGGTTCATCCCAACTAATACCGCCATTCGATGTTGTCCAAACTCTATTTGCTGGATCTACACCCCAAGCATGTAAATCATCACCGTATGCTGATATTTGCATAAGACCTACAACACTTGAATTTGGTTGAGTAAATACTCCAGTATTTGAGTTTTTCTTCCAGATATTATACCCACCATTTTGAAGAAACCAAGCCCCTCCAGCCCATATTGCTGAAACATATCTTGGAGTTACGGGAGTTGACTGATAATTCCATGTTCCTAATGAGTAATCGTAGTTAAATAATTTATATGTACCAGAATTCAATTGAACTATCCAACAAAAGTTATCAACAGTGTTCGCTACGCTCATATACCTTACATTTTGAATTGAAGAGAACAAAGACCAACTTTGACCTCCATCTTGTGTAATATACATTGTCCCGCCAAAGCCCATTCCTAAAGCCACCTGATCAGTAAATGATGTTATATAATAACCTTGAGCCAATGAATTTGGCTCATACCACGATGCACCATCCCATTTCCAAATATGTTGATTGATATCAACTCCCCAAACACCTCCTCCATACGTTGAAACATTCACAAATTCTAGTCTAGCTGCTGAGTTCGGTTCAAACCAAGAAGAACCATCCCATTTCCATACTGTATTTCCTGCTCCTACGCCCCAAATGGCTACGCCAGATTTTGAATGGGATTGGTTAAGTTTATTGATTAAAGCAGGAAGTTTTTTCATGTCAAAATGAGGAAGTTTTGCCATGTATTCATTGTATCTTTTTTCCTCTTCCACAGGATTCTTTGAATATTCTTTTATCCATCTTTCATCAATTTGATTTGTCTCATCTATTTTTTGATTTGATTCAACAACTTTTTTTTTCTGAATTATTGGTTCTGCTTTTCTACATGAAACTATCAGTAATGCTATACTAACTAGTGTAAATAGTTTTTTTGTGTAATTTTTTTTCATGATACATTTTTTAAGTTAATAAATTTTGTAAATCAATAATAATCAATTTTTTCATGACTGCAAAATATATTTTGCTGTATTCTTTTAAAAAGATGTTTATTTGCATCATCTAGTTAATTGTGTTTCACGATTAGATGGCCCTTTTCTTAAAAGAATAAAATGAATAATTCCTTTTAAATATCCCAATCCATAACCAAGATGAAGAATTGGAAATGTTTTAAAAATTCCTAGCTTTTCATTAATTCCTTTTCCATTTTTGATAGCAAAATAAAATCCCATTAATAAATAAATAAGTAAAAATAAACTTGAAATTAATGCAAGGTATTCATTTATAATAAAAGTGAATGGGAAAAGGATTAAAAATAAGACAAATATTGGTGGAATCATTTGTCGAGTTGTTGTAAGAGCATTATGTTTTTTATTCACAAAAACTTTCCAATATCCATATTGGAAGAATTGTTTGTAAAGTCCTTTAAAACTTGCTCTCACATAATATCTTAAAGAAATATCATGCTCAAAATAGATTTTACCTCCGTTTTTTGTCACTCTAAAATTAAAATCATCATCTTGATTCCTAACTAATTGTTCATCAAAAAAACCAATTTTATCAAAAACCCAATACGGATACATCGGACTGGTTACAGTATCTGTAAAACCTGATTTTTTAAGAATTCTGAAATTACCGATTCCCATTCCAAAAGTAGTATTCATAGCCTTTGAAATAATTTCACTATTGGTATTCGTGTATTCATTTATAAGCTGACCACCAACGCACCAAATAGAGGAGTCATTTTGCAAAATTTCTACAGATCTTTTGATGTAATTAGTTGAAACGATGTGTCTAGCTCCGATAATTTGAACAAAATCGACTTTTCCGCCAGCGTAAATTCCTAAATTGAAGGCAAAAGGTGTCAATTGTTTTTTATTATCGACCAAAACTAATAACGGATATTTTTTTTGCAATTCAGAAATCACTTCTCGTGTTCCATCATCACTCATTCCGTCAACAACAAAAACAGACATTTGAGTATCTTGGGGTAATTCACAAACAAAAATTGCATCAACACATTCTTTTATATATGGTTTTTCATTTCTACAAGGAATTACAACTGATATTTTCATGTTTTGTAAATAGTAAAGTGTTTTTCAATTGATAATGGTACTTCATGAAACTTCGATGAATTCAAAAGTAGATAATATAATTAAAAAAAGGTCATTTTTCAAAAGTAATAGTATTATAAACCTGAGTTCGATTAATAAATTGCTAATTGATTTGTACTTTCCACATCAAATTTGATTGCAGGTTTTTTAGGGAAAAAACTATACGTAATTAATCCAGAAATTAGGTTTGCGATAAAATTTTGAAAACATCTATGTCGTGAATGTTCTACTTGACAAATATTTTTTAACTCATCATTTATTGTTTCAATAACAGACCTTTTTCGTAATAAAATTTTGTCCTTTAATTCAAGTAAACAATTCTTCATTTTATCTCTTATTCCAGTTATTAACTGCACACCATCAACAAATAATAGCTGAGTAAGTTTTGCTGAAATATATCCTTTATCGGCGTAAAGTTTACCTTTAATTTTTTCAAGAAACTTTGAGTCATTTAATGGGTTTCGGTCATCAACATTTCCTTGCGTTATGATAAAATTCAAAACATCACCTTTCTCATTTACAATGAGATGTAGTTTAAATCCATAAAACCATCCCATGGTGGATTTTCCAACAGTCGCTATACCTTTAAAAACTTTATTTGACTTAATTCTCTTATTTTTACATACCCGAATTGATGTAGAATCTACATACGTAATCCCGGTGCAATCACCCAAACATTGCATTTTCAAAAATAGTGTCATTGGTAAGACAACTTGTTGTGAAAGCTCTACAAATCGATTGTAAGAAACTGTATTTGGAAATAAGTGGGTTAAATGCTTTTGAACATAATGCAAGTAAAAATGTTTCAAGTTTTTATGTTGCATTCCATGAAAAATAATCAAAATTGTGATGATTTCGCTGTGCGCCATTTTTGGTTTTTTCTTAGCTGTTTTTCCAAGTAAATGCCCTTGAATTGACTTTTGAAATTCTGTGCAAAATTCATCTGTAATGTAGAAAATTTCAGTAATTTTATCCTGAGTGAAATACATAAATTTAGTTTAAATCATTAATATTCAGAGAATTAAAGATACTAAATGTATTTCACTTATTTATTTAATTTTAATATAAGTTGCTAACAATCAATTGGTTAATAATCGAACTCAGGTTATTAAATATTAGCATTATGTAACATGTTAAAAAAACATAGCTAGCACTCTTATTTTTAATATACAAGGGTGTTTAATCAAATAATTCCTAAAATATTGAAAAGGTTAACAAATTGATAAAATTTATAAACCAATGCTTATTTATTGAAAATGTATGTATATTTGAGATAGATGTATATACGGATATTTATTAATTTAAAAAAGAAAAGAGATGAATATAAATAATAAAATGCAGATAAAAAAAGGTCTATTATCGTTGATTGGAATATTGTTTTTATTTAATTATAGTAACTCTCAAACCATAGCTGCCGTAGCTCCTTATCCTAACATTACAATTACAACGAGTGATTTTAATACTTTAGAGCAAACTAGTGATGATTTCTCTGGAATGTTAAAGGTGATAGGACTTAATACTAATTCAAATCCTGTTTGGCCTTATGTTTATTATTCTACAACGGATAAGTGGCCAGAAGGTACATGGGGGAGAGGTTATAATTCAGAATATGCTGGTTTTGTTAATGGCCAGAATGTTGATGGACAATATGAATTCTTAAACAATAATAATGAAGGTAAATATTGGGCTTGTCACCCATTAATGAGAAGGGTTGCACAGTTTGTCACTGGACACATACACCTGTATTTAGTTGGGCATAATATGAGTTATAATCAAGATAAAATTGAAAAAGGAATTGATTACATTCTTACACAGCAAAATACAAGCGGGAATAATTCTGGAGGGTTTTGTTGGTGGGCATATCGTCAAAACAAAACAAATATAAATATGAATATTTCTGAAAACGAAGTAGAACCATATGAGACGGCTTATGCACTTCAAGCTCTATCTGAGTATATTCTATCCGGATTAACTTATAGAAAAAATGAAGTAATATTGGCCATTCAGATGGCTTCAAATTATATGTATAATGTTGATTGGAATTCAACTTCATTAAATTCAAATGTTAGAGCACTTGGTTTATGGTCATTAAGTGATGCTTATAAAGTGACGAATGAATGTATGGCTTACACTAAAATAAAACAAATTAGTAATATACTAATAACTGATCAAAATGCAATTGGAATATGGGAAACTGGAACTAAAGATGCTGATGGTCCAAATTTTATATGGCATGACACTAAAATTGAATATCATATGATGACTCTAAGAGGTTTAATAGAGGCCTTTAATGTTACACCTAGTCAAGATGAAGGATTTAAATATAATTTATCTAATACTATAAAAAACGGAGTTAATCATTTTATTAATTATCGAATATCTTCATCAAGCCCTAACGTAAAATACGCATATAAATATCTAAACGGTGATGATGTTCCATATTGGATTGCACCTGAAGAGAATCAATATGGATCTCAAGATATTCTTGAACCAATTATTAAACTAACCTACTATGCGCAAAATAGTAGTTTCTTTAACTCGAGTGAAAGAACTTCATTAAGAAATCTATCAAATAAGCTTGCAGGTGGTTTTGTTTTTGGTAATTGGAGACATTTTAAAGCCTCATGCCTATATGCTGATTATATGGATGCTATAGATAATTCTACAAATATTTTTAATTGGACTAGTTCTGATATATATTATAATGCTCCGAATATTACTGATAGAGTTGTCTCTGGTGATTTTGATAATGATGGATTCGAAGATGATATTGCTACTTTTTATGACTATGGTAATCAACATACAACAATGCATATCTGGAAATCGAATGGAAGTTCATATTCTTATTTATGGAGTTGGGATGTAAATGGTTTTGATGCCAATAAAATAACAGGGAGAGTTGTTTCTGGTGATTTTGATGGTGACGGGTACAAAGATGATATTGCTGCGTTTTATGATTATGGTAATCAAGTAACTAAGGCAGTTCTATGGAGATCAAATGGACTTTCTTTTGCGTATTCATGGGCATGGGAAACTTCTGGTTATGATGCCAATAAAATAACAGGAAGAGTAGTTTCTGCTGATTTTAATCATGATGGACTAGATGATATTGCCGCATTTTATGATTACGGCAATCAAGTAACAAAGATAAATTTATGGAAATCAAATGGACTTTCTTTTGCGTATTCATGGGCATGGGAAAGCACAGGTTTTGATGCTAATAAAATAACAGGAAGAGTAGTTTCTGGTGATTTTGATTATGACACATTTAAAGATGATATCGCTGCTTTTTATGATGAAGGTAATCAAGTAACTAGGATAAATCTGTGGAAAGGATTTGGCTCTACTTTTTTTTATTCATCGGTATGGGAAACTTTTGGTTATGATGCTAATAAAATAACAGGAAGAGTAGTTTCTGGTGATTTTGATAGTGACGGATCCAAAGATGATATTGCTGCTTTTTATGAATACTCCGATCAATCAACGAAAATGCATTTATGGAAATTAAGTGGGCCAACATTTGATTATTCGTGGGCATGGGAGAATTCTGGTTTTGATGCTGGTAAAATAACAGGAAGAGTAGTTTCTGGTGATTTTGGACAAAGTTGTAAATTAAGTGATATATCTACTTTTTATAACTATGGTATTGACAACACAAGAGTTCTTACATTTTTAGACAACGAATACCAAGGTTCTACGAGTTGGTGGATACCTTGTTCTACATCACCATATATTGATAGATGTGATGATAAGAAAAATAGAAGTAATAAAAGTATTAGCAATAGTGAATTTAAAAATTTTGAAATATTGACATCTTTATTTTTAGTTTCCCCCAATCCTTTTACAGACAATATAAAAATCACACAAAATTCTGATAGTGAAATTAGTATTAGTCTTACTAATTTAAATGGTCAACTTGTTTTTAATCAAAAAACATCTGACTTACGATTCACTATTAATACAGAGTCACTTGCAAAAGGAATTTACATGTTAAAAATCCAATCAAATGATAAATTGGAGAATTTTAAATTAGTTAAAAACTAAATTTTAATATCTTGGAAACCAAATAGTATAGATAAAATTGAGGAAGAAAACAAAAGGAATAGCGCTTTATTAGGTCAAATTTTGATAAAAACTCATCATATTCAAACGTGTATTATCTTTTGTAATACCTGAAATTTTTTGTTGATTGATTTTGTAGCAGGCTTCTTTATCAATTGATAAGGCTTCGATAAGTGGATTCATATTAGGTTTTTCGATAATACCATTCACTTTATCTACTATCCATTCATGATTTACAGCTAAATCAGAAACTACGGGAATACAATTTGCCGAAAGAGCTTCCATTAAACTCACTGAGGTTCCATCACTTTCAGGAATTGAAATATAGATCGAAGACTTTGAATACCATTCAGCGTTTTCTTTTTCATTTAACCAACCAACAAATTTTACTTTTTCCTCTATATCGTTCGATTTGACTAATTGTTTTAGATTTTCCGTTTCTGAACCTGTTGCGCCAACCACAAGCGTCCAATTTGGATTTATTTTTACAAAATCCACAAAATATAATATGATTTGATCAATTCTGTAAAGTGATTTATGTAGGCGATTTGAATAAATTATTTTTTCTTTTAATTTAGGTTCAATCGTATTTATACCATATTGCCAAGAGATATATTTATTTTTAGATGGGACTAATTTCTCCATTGCTTGTATCAAGGAAGTTGCATCAGCTGTTACAATAGTGGATGTTTTTAATACAAATTGCACCATTTTTTTAAAAATCCAATTCTTTTGAGGAACTAACAAAACATCACTTCCCCAAGCCGTTGTAATCAATTTTCGATTTTGTTTTTTAGCGATACAAGCAATTACAAAAGCAAATCGATTAATCTGATGGCAATGAATAATATCTGGATTAAGTTCTTTGATATACTTTTTAATTGAAAAATAAGCTTTGAGAAGTTTGATTGGATTTTTTGTTCGTAATGAAATTACTTTTTCTTTTTGATTAAACCAAGTCACAGGAGTTTCCAGTAAAAATGAAAATTCAGCATTTTCCAAATGCATATTTTTAAGAAAACCTTGTACATGAATAGAATCTGAACCAACAATTAATACTTTCATTCGCTAATTAATTGGTAAATAATTTTCTTTAATTTTTCAACTTGCTCTTTTCTGTGTAAGGTTTGAATATTAGTCTGACTTGCAACTCTCTGCGAATTATTTTTCCAATCATTGTATGCAACTAGAATACAATTCTCTATTTCATTAATGTTTTTAAAATCAGCAATATACCCACAATTGAAATCATTTAGCAATTTTGCAGCTACATCATTTTTATCTACAATACCTAAAACAGGCTTCTGAACGGAGATGTAATCGAATAATTTACCTGTATAGATTCCTTTTTGAATGGTATCAGGATGGATTAATAAGTTAATATCCATTTTAGACATCGATTCAATAGCATCTTTATATTTTAATTCTGGTAAAAGTTGAATATGTTCTTTAATTGCATTCGGAATCGAAAAATTAGCATGGGCGCCAACGATTTTCACAGAAATAGGTAAGTTTTCTTTTGCCAAAAGATTCTTTAGTGCTTCAAAAAAAGTATCTGGTTTTCTTATGCCATAAAAGCTTCCAAAATAACCGATATTAAAAGCTACATTTTTTTCTTGATTTGACTTCTCTACATGAAAATTATGATCAAATCCATTTCTAATTTCTTCAAAATAGTTGACGTTAGGCATTAATTTTTTGAAATCATCAACTATTGGCTGGCTAACTGATAAAATAGCATTTGCCTTTTTATTGATTTTTTGTTCGAGTTCTATGAATCTATCTTTTTCCTTTGATCCAATAAAAGGATTGCAACTCATCTCATCACGCATATCTGCAATCCATGGAATAGTTGGATTCTTATCTAAAAAGTTCATGGCAACCAAATGTGGTTCAATTGGAGAATAAGAACTTAAAATTAAATCAAACTTATTAGTTTTCTGAATGCTAATCATTTTATTTAGAACGCTTTTCTGCCATTTTTTGAGTTTTGAAATACCAAAAAAAGCAGAAAGTATATTGAGTGCACTGATGAAATTATGTCTGAACCAACCATCCGTTGTTTTGTGTTTGAATTTTTCTAAAATAGAAGTGGATGGAAAATAATAAACTTTACAAGATTCAAAAGTATCTTCTCGCTCAGTATCTCCAAGCGTAAAAACACTTACATCAAAATCAGTGGACAAGTATTTTGCAAATGCACTCATTCTATTTACAGCAACGCCATTTTCAGGTGGAAACCAAGTTGTAATAAGTGCAATATGTGGTTTTTGTTGACTCATTTTGTAACTGTTTCAATATAGTTTTTTAATACTTTATCTCTATCAAGGTTTTCTTTTATCCAATTCTGATTTTCAGTATTTGATTGTAATTGTCGTTCAGTAATTTTTTCGTTTAATTGAATTATCGATTTCGTCAATTCAACTGAATTTGTTGCCAAAAGTGTTTTTTCATGTGGATTATTCCAAATTACTTCAAGTCCATAAGATAGTGCTTCCATAATGGATAAAGAATAACCATCATGCTCAGTCATTCTTACAAATATAGGACATTTTTTATAGTGTTCAATAACTTGATTTTTATCTGCCCAACCTAAAAAAGTAATATTTGGAAGTTTTTCTAATCCTTCACCATCAGTACCCATGACGTACAATTGAATGTTTTGAAAAGAACGCATAGCCTCTAAAATTACTTCCCAGCCGTAAAATGATTCTCTTCCTTTTCCTAAATAGGTAAGGATATTTATTTCAGAATATTGTGTAGTTGTAGTTATTGGTTTTAAACTTTTAAAAGATAATAGTTTTGCCTCAATTCCAAGTTCGTCTAATTCTTTTTGCAACCAAGGTGCATCTGTGAAATGAGTAGCATAATCTAAATATGTATTTAGTACAGCTTTATTTTCTATTCGTTCTCTTAGTAAAAGTACATCTGTACCTTGCCATTGCATGATAAGCGGTTTTTTGAAGCGCATAGCCCAAGATAAAGAACCGCTTTTATCAGATACGCCATTCATAGAGATTACTTTATTACAGAATGGTAAACTCAAAAGAAATTTAATTTGCGCCCATTTTGACTGATATGTATTTAAAAAAACAAATTGATTTTTTGAATCAAAAGTAGTTAACTCATTGACCAACTTTTCTGTAAAATAGGGTAATCCATTATATAACAGTCGCATGATGATCTTTTTTAGCTAAATATAAGTACCAACTTATCAATGTGATATAGTAGAAAGACATAACGATAGAATATCCAATGAGTACTTTTTCAAAGCTATAATTCATTTTACTAAGTCCAAACAATACCATTAAACCTGCAGCATAACCTAATACACTCAACCCAAAAGCTTGTTTTTGTTTGTTAAAGATGATTGGTGTAGCAGAAATAGGAGAGGTTAAAAATTGAAAAAATAAAGCAGGTGCCATAATTTGAGCAAAAACACCAGCTAACTTCCATTTTTCTCCTAAATACCAAGAGAATAAAGTCGGTCCAAATAATAAAACGACAACACCAAATGGCAACGCAAATAGCAACGCCGTTTTTAATGTTCTGTTTTGAATAGAGGTTACATCCTTATTTTCCCGTTTCTTTTTACTTGCTTCAGAATAATATAGTTGAGAAACGGCAGTAGAAACTAATTGAATTGGCGCTCTAACATAGCGATTCATTATCGAAAAAAGGCCCAATACCAATGCTCCAAATTCATGTGTAATCAACCAAAAAATAAGAAATTGACTAGCTAGAATATCTGTAAAAGCATGTAGAGAGTTGATGGTTGGAAAGTCTTTATATTTTCTAACTAAATTTCGAGCAAATTTTCGATTCCACTTAAAAGGAACCCAAGATTTTCGAATGGCAGGAAGAAACATGACGATTGATATTAAGTTAGATAAAATCCATCCGTAGATAAGTCCACTTACTCCCCAGCCTAAGTATCCTAATAATACTGCAACTCCATTGTTTGTAATTGATTGAACAATCCTGTTCATTGAAATAAGCGCAAATTTTCGCTCACGCAACATCCAGTTAGCTTGCATGTTGTAAAATGCATAGCTAAAAAGAGCTAAAGGAACAAAAATTAAAAATGTAGGTAACACTGCATCATCGTACCATTTTCCAATAGCATCCCTGAAAATGTATATTAAAATACTAAGACAGAATAAAACACTTAGAATTATGCTTGAAATAATAAACAATGTTTGTGCATGTTTATTTTTTTTTGGAAGAACGAATGCTAAATCAAATCTGCCAGCTGAGATGATACCAATTAATGAAACGATCGCAATGAAATTGGCTTGAACCGCAAAATCTTCAGGAAGGTATAGTCTGCCAAGAATAGGGGCGACAATCAATGGAACAATCTGTCCAATCGAATTCCCCGAGAGCATTGTAATAAAATTGGCGTTATACTTCTTTTTCTCTGCTTTTTCCAAGTTCTTTTTCTTGTGGATTGATTTGCAAATATAAAACTGCTACAGTTGCAATAAATATCCAATTTATATCCAAAATTAAGAAACTTGATGGAAGATTAGATGCAATTCCAAAAAGACCGATACCAAAAACGAACCAAAACCGAATATAGTACGATTTGGTTTTATCCCTAATCATTTTAATGCAGCTAATCAGTAAAAAGATGGGAATGGTTAATCCAATTAATCCTAATTGAGAAATTAGTTCAATAAGGTAATTATGTGGACTAAGTAAAGTTCCGGTTTCATTAGGTAATTTGTCTCCACGAATAAGATATCTGAATTGTCCTGGTCCAACCCCCATCAAGTGACTTTCTTTGAATAGGTATAGACCATTTAAGATTAGATTTTTTCTCAATTGAAAAGAACCTAACCCAGATTGATTATTGTCATATTGGTTCACGGCTTTGTAAATAGCATCTTCACCATATTTTTTGATAAAACTTTGTGCTGGAACTACATAGGGTTTATTCAAAGAATCTTTTACAATAATAATATTTTGAATACGGTAATGATTCCCATCTTTCCACATGGGGCCAAAATAGAGCGGATTACTTGCTATAAGTACAATTAACATCCCTGCTGCAAACACAATTCCATATCGGTAAGTGTTCAGGAATTTCCTCCAATCATAGAAATTCATGATGATAACTGTTAGGCAAACGGATAATGCTAAAAATTTACCAAAGCGCACATCTCCCATGAAACTTATGAAATAAATGAGAATAAACAGTGCGAAAATAGCTCCTTTACTCTTACGGAATCTTTCATCTAACCATAACAAAAGAATAGATAAAATAAAGATGTATGCTAAATAGTTATTTGGATTGTCATACGTGAAAATAGGTGCGTACGTCCAGTTTCCTGCTTGAATATTCCATATTTTTTCCGTGTATTTTCCAGCAAAATGGATTCCAGTTAGCATTTCGAAAATTCCGAAGAATAATAGAGTTCCCAAAAAGATTCGAATACCAATTCGTAGAACATCGTTAAAACGATCTGTTCCCATAATCTTATAGCCCATCACAAAATTGGCAATCGTAATCCATTGGAGTCCCCAGCTTCTAATGTCGATAATGGCTTCTGTTTTGCCTTCTAAAAAGGGAAAACGAATGAGTGAATAGATAAGCGGTAAAGCTAATATCGCTAAAATGAGAAATTCTTTCTTTTTCCAATCAAATTTAATCTTTGTTAGGCTTATGAAAAATATACCCAACATGAAAATTAAAGCAGGATAGATAGTCATAAATCCTATTGAGAATGAAAGACATGAAGCTCCAAAAGGTATTGAAATAAACCAGCTAATAAATATATTGCGATATGATTGATTGGAGATAAATCCCATAGTTTAATCTTATGTTAACTTCTATTTATTTCGCGTAATTAATTGCTCGTTTTTCACGAATTACAGTCACTTTTACTTGTCCTGGATAAGTCATTTCTTCTTGTATTTGTTGGGAAATTAAGAATGATAATTCATCTGCACGCGTATCAGAAACTTTTTCACTTTCTACCATAATACGAAGTTCTCTACCTGCTTGAATAGCATAAGCTTGGGAAACTCCTTCATAAGAAAGTGCTACGTTTTCTAGATCTTTAATACGTTTGATGTACGACTCAACCATTTCACGTCTAGCTCCTGGTCTAGCTCCCGAAATAGCATCACAAACTTGAACAATAGGAGAGATGAGTGTTGTCATTTCTATTTCGTCGTGGTGAGCTCCAATTGCATTACAAACGTCTGGTTTCTCATTGTATTTTTCTGCCATTTTCATACCTAAAATAGCATGTGGCAATTCTGGTTCTTCGTCTGGAACTTTACCAATATCATGTAAAAGTCCTGCTCTTTTTGCCACTTTCACATTTAATCCTAACTCCGCAGCCATTATAGCACAAAGGTTAGCAACTTCACGTGAGTGTTGTAATAAGTTTTGACCGTAAGAAGATCTAAATTTCATTCTACCAACAGCACGCGTTAACTCTGGATGTAATCCGTGAATTCCTAAATCGATACACGTTCTTTTTCCTGTTTCGATAATTTCTTCTTCGAGTGATTTTTTTGTTTTGTTGACAACCTCTTCAATTCGAGCTGGGTGAATACGTCCATCAGAAACCAATTGGTGTAAAGATAAACGTGCAATTTCTCTTCTAACTGGATCAAAACAAGAAAGAATAATTGCTTCTGGTGTATCATCAACGATAATTTCTACTCCAGTTGCAGCTTCTAAAGCACGGATATTTCTTCCTTCACGACCAATAATACGTCCTTTTACTTCATCACTTTCAATGTTGAAGACAGAAACTGAATTTTCTACTGCTTGTTCTGTTGCTACACGCTGAATAGATTGAATAACGATTTTTTTAGCTTCTCTGTTGGCATTTAATTTCGCTTCATCTGTAATATCTTTGATGTAAGTCATTGCGCCAGTTCTCGCTTCGTCTTTCAACGCTTCCATCATCATGTTTTTTGCTTCTTCAGAAGACATTCCTGAAATTTTCGAAAGCTCTGCAACACGTTTTTGTTGAATTTTGTCGAGTTCTGATTTTTTAATTTCAATAACTTCTAAATGACTATCTAAATCATGTGATTTCTTTTCAATTTCATTTTCTTTACGCGTTACTTCTTCCATTTTTTGAGAAAGAGAACGTTCGCGAGCTTTTGCTTTATCTTCAAGAGATTGATAGCGTCTTTCTTTTTCTCTCATTGAAGATTCGTGCTCGTCTTTGAGTTGTAAAAATTTCTCTTTTGCTTGAAGTAACTTGTCTTTTTTAAGTGATTCGCCTTGTTTTTCTGCTTCTTCTAAAATACTTTCTCTTTTCTTTTTGAGAATTACATTGAGTACAATAACTGCCGCGATTGCTCCGCCTACAATTCCTACAATAATACCTATAATCAATTCCATGTCTGTTTGAATAATTTTTTAATTTAATATTAATAAATTAATACAAAACTGATAACGGCATTAAACACATTTAATTGGAAAAAAGAAAAACAAAAAAGAAGACTATTTACTGATATCATTCAAAAGCTCTTTTAATTGAGCTTTAGCATCAGAAAAATCAACTTGTTCGCTATGTGATTTCACGCTTTTCGGGGATGCCGAAAGTTGAAGCGCTGTCATAGCTAACAAATCTTGCATGTCTTTAACGGCATAATTCTCCTGCAGTAATTTAACTCTGCGATTAATTTCGTCGGCAGCATTTTGAATAGCATCTACTTCCGATTCTTCAACCGTTAATGGATACGTTCTTCCGGCTACAACTACTTTTATAGACAATTTTGCCATTTCTCTTTATCTTTTTAGATGATGAATACATTCATCAATTTCTTTCACCAATTCATCCACTCTTTCGTGCACGTTTACTGTTGTCTCAACAGTAGATACAGGGATATTTTTGTGCTTAAGCTCTTCAGTTAATTGCATTAACTTTGCTTCACTTTCAGTCTTTTGAGCAGTGGTTTCAATTAATTCAGCTTTTAAACGATCAATTTCTAATGTTTTCAAATCGACCTCTTCCTTTAGTCTTTTCGATTGATTAGCAACTTGTTGTATTAAGCTTAATAATTCTTCCATACTGCTTTTTTCACTTTGCACAAATGTAACATTACAGACGTAAATTTCAAATTTTATGTGAATATTATTCAATTTTAATTTTTGTTTTCCTCTGCTGTGGCTATATTTGTAAGCTATGGTACGAATAGTTTTATGGATTTTGGTTAATTTTTTCTCATTTATTTCAAATTCTAATGCACAAGAACGCTATGATGCAGATTTGACATCTCCTTTGGGTATTCCAATTGTTCTAGCTGCTAATTTTGGAGAATTACGTCCAAATCATTTCCATACAGGTATCGACATAAAAACAAATGGCAAAGAAGGATTCAAGGTGTATTCTGTTGCAGATGGCTATGTTTCTAGAATTCACATTTCTCCTTATGGATATGGAAAAGCGATTTATGTGAATCATCCTCAGCTTGGTATAACGACTGTTTATGCGCATTGTAGTGGGTTTGCTAATGTAATTGATTCTACGCTACTTGCTTATCAACGTGCTGAAAAAAGTAATCAGGTAGATTATTATTTATCTCCTGAAGACTTACCTGTAATACAAGGGGAGAATATTGCTTTTTCTGGAAATACAGGCGGTTCAACAGCTCCTCATTTACATTTCGAAATTAGAGATATGTGGAATGAACATCCTTATAATCCATTATTATTTCATTTTTTGGATTCCATAGCTGATAATCGCTATCCTGAAATTAATGGTGTTAAAATTTATGCATTAAGTAAATTGGGTTATCCAATTCCTAATCAATATAGCTATTTGAAATTAATTCAATCCAAAGGTGAATATAGAATTCATAATGATACATGTTCTATTCCTGCTTCTTATTGTTCAGAAAATGGTGGAATTGGTTTTTCTGTTGATGCTATAGATCGATTGAATGATGCCAATAATCCTTGTGGAATTTATGAAAGTAATTTGTTATTGAATAAAGATACTGTTTTTAGACAGAACATGTCTGAACTCGATTTTTCGACAAATCGTCAAATTAATACACATATTGATTATCAAGAATCAATTACTCGTGGAAGAAAATATCAAAAGCAATTTAAAACGCCTCACAATCAATTAGCGATTTATCCCTTAGCTTCCAATGGAGTTTTACCAGTCAATCCAAATCAATCTTATCAAATTGAATATAATTGCAAGGATACTAGAAACAATACAACTAAATTGGCTTTTGAACTGAAAGTTTTGAATGGTGATAGGAGAGAAGAGAATACACCTTACGATATATATTCACTAAATTATCTATATCCAGATAGCACGTATGAGTTTAAAGATGAAAATCGCCAAATAAATTTTCCAGCTTATACTATTTATGAACCGTGTCCTAAAATGGTTATGTTCACTCCAAATACTGTTGTTTTTGGAGAAAGTACAACGCCTATAAATAATGAATTTGTATTAAAATGGAAATTGTCCTCAGTGCCAAATTACTCAAGTCAAACAGTGATTGCTGTAAAAGATGATAGAGGAAGAAGTAAAGCTTTAAATACAACGCTTGAAAATGATTATTTGATTGCAACTCCGAAGCAATTAGGAACATTTTATGTTACAAAAGATACGATTCAACCTACGGTAAAAGCGTATAATTTTTCGGCTAAAACCCAGTTCAAGAAAGGCATAGTTTTGAAATGGAAAATTAGCGATGACTTTTCAGGAATAAAAGATTACAATTTATACATTGATGGTGTTTGGCAAGTGCTGGATTATGAATATAAAAGAAGTGAAATTTTCACTACTTTGCCAGCGCTTTCTATTGGAAATCACGAACTTAAATTGGTGGTTTCTGACGAAGTAGGAAATACAAATGAATCAGTTTTTACTATTCAGATTACAGATTAGCAGATTGCTAATTGCGGATTGTTTTTATTTCGGGAACTGATTATTTTGAATGTATTCTTCTTTTACTATAAGTTGTACGTTTAAACCAAGTATAACCGCAAAGTTCGCAAAGATTTTCGCAAAGGGTAAAGAAAGTCATTGTGTCCTTTGTGTAAACGTTGTGCGCTTTGTGGTAAAAAAACAACCACAATGTTCACTATGAAGGCACTAAGTTCACAAAGAAAAAAGAAAATCTTTGCGACCATTGCGTAACCTTGGCGAGCATAGTGGTTAAAAACTCAAAAGAAGCGAAAACCTTTAAGGACGCTGATCAATATAATAAAGCAACGAAGCAATTGCTGCGCAACCTAATTCTAGTTCGCGTTTGTTTACGTTTTCAAACACGTCGTTTGGAGAATGGTGAATATCGAAATAACGTTGAGAATCGGGTAAAAAACCAAATAAAGCAATGTTTGGAAACTGATTTTTCAGAGGAGAAACATCAACTCCAGAATGTCCTTTTTCAAAAATATGTAATTGATATTGCTTTAATTTTGGCGCTAAACTTTGTAAAAAACTGACATCATCATCAGAGCCATCGCATTCAAATCCTCTTGGTACAAATCCTCCTAAATCACTTTCTATAGCGGCGATATGTTCTTCGCCTTTTTCTTTTACCCAAGTTGCGTAGGTTTCTCCACCTTGATTTCCGTTTTCTTCATTCATAAAAAACACAACACGAATTGTATGAAGAGGTTTGTAATTCAATACTTTTAAAATACGCAAAGCTTCGAGTGAATGCATTACACCTGCGCCATCATCGTGAGCGCCTTCTGCAGTATCCCAAGAATCTAAATGTCCACCAACGGTAATAATTTGATTGGGATATTTTGAACCTGTAATTTCAGCAATAACATTAAAAGATGGAGCTGGATCAAACCATTTGCAATCCATCTCAAAGACAAAATTTGCTTTTTGAGTTTTTAAGATTTGTGATAATTTTTCAGCATCAAAAGTAGAAATCGCAGCTGCTGGAATTTTCTGAATACTATCTTGATAATGCATTGTTCCTGTATGTGGATAAATATCTATCGGTAATCCCAGTGAACGAATAATAACAGCTTTTGCACCTAATTTCGCACTTTCAGAAGCTCCATTTCCACGAACGGGATAAGCGTTTCCATAAGCTTCAAGTGTATTTACAAGATCTTCGTTCATGGGTTCGTTGATAAACACAATTTTATCTTTTACTAATGATGTATTTGCATTCATAAGAGCTTTCAATGTTTTGAACTCAATAACTTCTGCTTCCATTAAACCAGAAGTCCCTACACTTCCTCCTAAAGCAAGTAGATGAACTTTGATAATTTCTCCTTTTTCTGTTCTAATCCAACCTTTTTCGGGAGTTCCTCTTTCCCAATGTGGCACCATGATAGCTTGTAAATAGACTTTATCAAAATGATAGCTTTCCATTTTTTGTTTTGACCAATCTACAGCCATTTTTGCACCAGCAGAACCAGAAAGTCTATTGCCGATATCTTTACAAAGACTTCGTAAGTTTTCATACGATTCTCCTTTGGAAAGAGCTGTATTATAAATGTTTCGGATAAAAATGGAGTCGTTTTGTGCTTTTGCAGAAAGACAAATCAAGCTAATAAAAAGAATTTTAAACATAAAAAGAGTTTTGACGAATGTAGAAAAATATTGGAAATTAGCTATTTATTATTTCTCTTTTAACTTATTCCGTAAGAGAAGAAAAATCGCTATCCAATTATAGCCATTTCTTCTTTCTAAAATAGTAAACCATTCCAAGTGTAGTGATTGCCATAGCTCCAAGCGTAATGAAATAAGCATACTTATAATGTAGTTCTGGCATAAATTCAAAGTTCATTCCATAAACTCCAACAATAAATGTCAAAGGAATAAAAATGGCGCCAATAATGGTCAACACTTTCATTATTTCATTCATTTTATTGCTTAGTGAAGCATAATAGAGTTGACTTAACCCTTCTAAAATTTGTTTGTTGGTTTCCATCTCATCAATGATAGCAAGACAATCATCTTTCAGATTTTGAAAGTAATGTATATTTTGAATTTCTAGAAAACGTTCATGTCCACTTGAGAGCACACTTACAACCTCTTTCATTGGAAAAGCAGCACGTTTAAGGTAAATGAGCTTTCTTTTTTGCTCGTCGATTTTATGAAGTGTAGCTTCGCTAGGTTGTGTTGAAGTTTCGTTATCAATGACTTCTACTTGGTCGATAATCTCATCCAATACTTCAAAGTAGTTATCGATTATTGCTTCTAGTAGCTTATTTAAAAGATAGTCAGATTTTTTAGTGCGAATAATTCCTTCTTTATTTACGAGACGTTTACGAATTTCTCCAAAATGATCAGACGGTTTTTCTTGAAAAGACACCACATAATTATCGGTTAAAATAAAACTAATTTGTTCTGTTTTTAATTTTTTCCCGGCCGTAGGTAAAGCAGAGGTAATAGAAAAGAAAATATAATTTTCATATTCTTCTACTTTTGCTCGCTTTTGCGTATAAATAATGTCCGCTCGTGTTGTAGGATGTATACTTAATAATTCACTTACTTTTTTTAGTTCGTCATCGGTTAATCCACGGTGAAAATTAAGCCAAGAAGTATCTGCTGTTTTTGTGATTTCTTTAATCTCGTCAAAAGAATCGATACCTTTCTTTATGGAGATTTCGTCAGCATTATATGTGTATATTTGAACTTCTTTGTGCTTCATTTGGACTGGTTTTATAATCTTATTTAGATTTCTTTAGTCTCTTTTCTTCCTTTTTTTCTTTCGGAGTTTTAGCAGCTTCTTTTTTAACGTTCTTCTGTGCGTCTTTACCTTTTGCCATTATATTTGTTTTTAATTTTTATGGTTTAAATCTAATCATAAATTATAGATGTTGTTGTAGGTAGTTTTATTTTTTTTATCGTAAATGAAAATATGCTGAAATCCAATACCAATATTCATATTAATACATATCCTAATGTAATAATTTAATTAAAAGTTTTAGTTCTAGCTTAGTATTTATTCAGAAGGCCGATGGCTGATTTCTCTTGTACTTTTCTCTTGTAAAACTTAGATTAACTCATCAATCCTTTTTGCTAATTCTCTATCTTTATCTGTAATGGTATTACCTTTGTCGTGAGTAGTTAGCGTTATGTTAACCGTATTATAAACATTGCTCCATTCTGGATGATGGTTCATCTTTTCTGCAACCATAGCTACTTTCGTCATAAACGACCATGCTTCTATAAAGTCTTTAAACTTGAAGCTTCTATTAAGCGAGTTATTTTCTTCTTTCCAGTTCATAATTTGCTGTTTTTGATTCAGTTCTATACCTCATGGATAATTAATTTCAAGAGAGAATATTTTCTTAAGAATTTATTTCGTGTATTCCATATAATTTCGGTACAATGCAGTCCCAACCGTACGTGTCTTATAGTTTTACTCTAAAAATATCGGAAACTTGTCTCTCTACATGTATGATGAAAACTTTTTCTGGTTTATTTTTATTTCACTTAACCAGTTAATTAATTCTTTTTGGTCGCCATGTGCAGACAAACCGTTAATGATTTTAATTTCAGCTTTTACTTCGTAATACTTACCGTAAATTGTAATTTCATTATTGAATTCTATCTCTTCAAAAGATTAGATTAATTAGAAGACTTGTTTTAATCTAATTTTTCTTGATCAATCTCAGCTTGATTAATAAACATATATCTATCATGAGATATTTTTTCTGAAATATAGCTTGTTATTTCAAGATCAAGTATGTCGTCTTTCAAAATTTCACCAGTGTATTTAATCACACCATCTTGCAATTCAATTAAGAATGAGATTGTATTATCTTTCAAATTAAAATTTCCTTTTGGAATAGTTTTATTTTCTAGATTAAACCACTTTTTAATTTGTTGAGGGTTTCCAGTTGTCGTTGTTGTCGTAATAATATCTCCATATTTATAAAATCGGATATACTCATTAGTTGCTACTAAATCTGAAGTGTCTTTTATTTTCACATATATACCGTCATATCTTAAGTTTTGAGCGTATATATTAGAACTTAAAGCGAGCGCTAGAAAAAATAAAAATTTCATACTATTTTGATTTAAAATTAGGTGGGCGAAGATAATTAACATTTACAAAGTACAGAGAAGTAATTTCAGAATTCTTCATAATGAAGTGCAATATTAATTTTCTCCTCAACAAATCAGCAAAAGTCTATGCTCTCCAACTTTTTCTTTTGGTGCACGATGAATACAGGGAAGAACGTTACTTTCAGGATGGTCAATTGCTAACTTCCATAAATGACCAAGACCTAAATTGATTGGTTGTGCATCAGGATTTGGTTGATAGTGCAAATCAAAGAAATTTTCGATTAAAAAGGATTCAAAGCCTTCGTCTGATCCGTTATATAGTTTTTTGAGTTCAGTGCGTATTTCTGGAACAAGTACTTTTTGTTCGGCTTGTGAGTTGGGTAATATATCGCTAGACTCACCATAATAAGTACATAAAAAAGTATCAGTTGGAATAGGGGAGCGGTCTACATGAAAAGAGTAGACATCAGTTGGAAAAAATGGAAAAGCATCATCTCTTTCATAATACTTAATCACATTAAGCGTTGGAGCTGCACCATGATCTCTCAATAGCTTCAAGTCATTTAAAAGAATATCACGTGCAAGATTTCCTTGTTCACTCAACTGAAGTTCACGAAGTTCTTCTTCATCTAGTGTCGTCATATTTTCGTTGAACGTTACTTTTCTAACAATCTCAGAAAAATCACCTATAAGTTTACGCTTCCAACAAAGCGCATTTATTTCTCCATGAAAAGGAGTAGAAACAAGCTTTTGAAAATTGGTTACCGATTGAATTTGATTTTCAGCGCTTGATAAATCTATCATAGTGGGTTATTAAGTAAAGTTTGATTTTTAAAACTTTTGCTTATTTATCTTATTCTAATTGCTTGAAGTGGTTGACTAAAAGGTACTTTCTCGTCGTAATTTTGCAAATACTTCGCATCAGTCACCTGAATAACCACTTTAAATTGAGGCCATTTATCAAATTGGAAATAGGAGATAAAGTCTTCTGGTTTTAAAGCACCAAAACGTTTCGGAAATTCAACTTTTGCGGTTTGATTAATCTTTGTACTGCTGATTACTTTACTCTGAACTTTCAATGCGAACTCTGGCTCTTTATAGGTATATCTGTCTGTCTTTGGAATTAAGTCAGCACTTTTAAATTCTGAATTAATAACATCACTCAATGGATGTCCTGCATCTAAAAATTCATTCGTAGCGTTAAGCCACGGCGCTGCTAGAAGACACATGGCATTTGCACTTTTTGAATCGATTGCAAGCATTTTCTGACTAAAGGTAATTATCTTTAACTCCAATGTTCTATCATTTATTTTCGATTCATAAATGACTGGAAGATTATTCGTGCTTAGTATATAGTCGATGTTAAAAGGCTTCGGTAATTTTCGTTTAGTCGTATCAAAAATCATTTCTGTAATAATACATTCATCAACTATTGGCGTTAATTTAAATGGTGCATACATTGAGACCATGTAGTCATCTAAATAGTCTTGCAGCTTATCCTTATCTTCTATTACTTCAAGTATTGACCAGGTATTTTCAATTTTAACAACGACACCGAAAGTCTTCACGCCATTGCACTCAACAGTTGCAAGTTTGTTTTCGATGTCATTCATTATTTCTTCTGAAAATTGTCGAGCTTCTTTTGAAGAATCAGCGATATATTCTGCTATTTCAAATTGTGGAACCCAAATTATTTCATGTTCACTTTTGAGAAGCAGATTATCAGCCATGTATTTCCAAATCGGCATCATACCTGCATGCTCGTCATTACCTTTAGCAGAAGCCTTCACTTTTTTAGTGATGATTGGTTTACACGCATCATATTCCATGGAAGGATCAAAAGATGCAGATTCCCATTCGCTATCTTTGGTCATGTGTTCAATTCAAGCAGCATCGGTGACTTCAATTTCCATTTTACCTTTAAGCCAATTGGATTTTGTATTCCAATAAACATTACCATCATCTGCTAAAATTTCATCGGATGGTTTATTGTCTAATGTTACTTTTACGGATTTCACAAAACCTTTTGCATTTTTCTTAGCCCAAGCACTATCACTCAAATCGTCAAAATCGACTACTTCTGCTAATTTACTCTCCTTACCAGCATTATCGTATAATAAACTTAATGCAAACCCAGGAGATGCTGGTATTTCCATACTATCGCGATTAGTAACTTTTATATTTAATGTGATTTTAGTTTTTTCTATTTTTAGAACCTTGATTTCATATAATTCAGAACTCATATTTTGTTGTATTAGGGTTAGTTATTTTTTTGAATTTAAAGATAATTCTTTTTTATTTATTGCTAATAAATTCTGCAGGAATTATGGTAGTCTCTGGACAATTAAAATTCTGTAGTACATTCTTAAATTTCTCTGTTATTCCAAATTCGGGATGGTCCATAAACCCAAAAATATCCTCATGGTCATATTGATCTGGATAAACTTGTAAAATAAGTGCATCTTCCGTCTTTTCTCGAAGCATATTTTTCATTTTATCTGGATTGAATTGTAAAGTATACCCTTTACACTCACCGCATATTTCAGAGTAATCATAAGCAATCGGGATATTTCTCACCTTCGCATTTAAAACCGCTAAACAAATGAATTTTGGCAATTCTTTTGGTCCATCATAGTATTTGGATTTCTTAACGGTAACTTTTATAGGCGCGAAACCTGTTATATTTTGTTTTATAAGTTCATTGTAAAGTGCCTCGGTTACCATGAGTGCACCTAGCGTAGAAAATAAGTCTTCACCTTTATACCATTCAATTATTAATTCTATTTCTGAGAATTTAATATGTTCTGCAATTTCTTTTTTGCACGTACTGCATTTAAGTTGTACTGCTTTGAAGGTGTTTTCTCCTAAAGCTCCTAAAGGATTAGAACAATATAAGGTATATATTTTTGATTCCATTTTCGTTTTAATTGTCTAAGATATTAAGTTATTTTGGTTCGTTATTGCATATTACGCAACCATCATAATGCTTGTATATTTTATGTTTCAGGCATTTATCATACTTGTTTGTCTCTCCAGTGAAATCATATATTTCATAATCTTGTCTATTCTGTTCTATCATTTCTGATTTAAAAAGTTGAATCATTTTTCTAAATTTAACTAGTTGACTAAATAGAAAATCTTCATTTGGAATATATGAAAGGTATTTCCAGTTAGTCTTCTGAAATATTGAGTCAATAACATCTAAAATAAATTTTTTCTGATTATCAAATTCTTGTTTATTCCATATGATTTCTGAAATATCAAATCCTAGCATTCCAATTCCCATAATGTCCCAGTCATGTTCTCCAAACCAAATCATTATGTCTTTTTGATACTCCTCAATGGCCAAATCAGTACCCGCTAAACAAAATGTTTCAATAAATACAGATGTTGCCCCATTACTCATCTGAATCTTTTCATCAGTTGCTTTTATGTTGGTGAAAGTATTTGCCATCTATTTTAATTATTGCTAATGTGCGATTATAGAACATATGTTCTATATCCACTACAGAAAGCTGTCGTAAATATACTTAACCCAAATTTAATTATTCAATCGGAATCTTTATTGCTTTTATGTTATTTATTCCTGTTATTAAATCTGAAATTGAATCTTTAAGACTATTTGGAATTGGAAATTAATTATCGTAATCTTGAAGGCTTATAATTACTATGAAAAAAACATACTGCTTTCTTGCTTTCATTTGCTGCATATCTGGACATTTTTTCGGACAGCAATTGTTTGATTTTGAAAATGCTCGGTGGGACATCACTATGATGAATTGGAATAAAAACGAGTTTAAAGTTTCCAGTCAGAAAGTTTTTCAAACAACCAGTAAAATTGGTAAAATAGACACTACGGGTTATTGCTATTATAAATTGAACACATCCATGGCCTTTAATTTAAATGGCATCGAGCAAAACCAGTTCTTAATTAGACAGGATACTGTATCAGGAAGGGTATTTGTTAGGTCTTTTATGGATGAAACGGAAGAGTTTTTATTGTATGATTTTAATCTTAATGTAGGTGATACCTTTCACACTGTTTTAACGAGCCAATTGAAGGGCGAATTAATTGTTACACGAATTGTAAATAGTGGAACAAGTGAAAAACCTGTACGATCAATTGAAGCAAGATTAACTGAAGGTGGTATGCTTTTTAAGTTTACTGAAGGCATAGGCTGTCTAAATGGCTTTTTAGTGAATTTAACTTCGGATGGAACGAATGTTCCAATTTTGAAATGTTTTTATTTGAATACCGAATTAGTGTACAGTATAGGAGATGATTGTCCACCAACCCCCAAATTGAATTCAAGGTGACGACTAAGCTAAGTAACGGAGTTGTCCCGAAGGGAGGCTCTGTTTTCTTAGGTTTTGTTGTAGTGTGTTTATTTTAGACTGATGGATTCACTTGGATTTGTCCTCCGATTGCTTTCAATACTTTCATAATTGTCGCAAATTGAGGTTTAGCCCCATCTGATAATGCTTTGTACAAACTAGGTCTGCTCAAACCAGTTTCTTCCGAAATTTTGGTCATTCCGATAGCCTTTGCTATATGTCCAATTGCATTGATAATATCAGCATTACTACCTTCTTCTAAAACAGTATTTAGATATTCAGTAATCATTTCTTTACTGTCTAAATAGTCTGCTATGTCAAATTTTGAAGTTTCCATATTTTCTATTTATTTAATTTATCCCAAATTTATTCACGCTTTTTATTTCTTTTCTGTGTTCATGAGTAGCTTCGCTAGTTCTTTCGCTTTCGCAATGTCCTTTTGTTGAGTAGATTTGTCACCGCCAATCAATAGGATAATTACTTTTTCATCTTTTTGTTTGAAGTAAACACGATAACCTTTAGAGAAGTTCACCCGTATTTCCTGAATTCCGTCGCCAACAGATTTACAATCACCAAAATGACCGTCGTTTTCAATTTTCTGAAGTCTGAACAAAATTTTCGCTTAGGCTTTAAGGTCTTTTAACTTTCTTAACCATTTGTCGAATTCTGATGTTTTTTCAATAAAGAACATAATAAATGTATCTACTTGGATACAAACCTACATCTTTTTTTTGAATTATTATAGTTCAAATTGAATTTTCATGGAATATTACGGATTTGTATATGAAAAGTAGCGCTGAAAATAAGCGATAACTTTTCGGATGAAACACAAGCCGAATTTTTAAATTTTACTAATTATTTTATTTTTGGGAATTTGTCCAACAAGCTGTTGGATTTTTTCAATCTCAATATTTGAAGCAGAATAAAACTCAAACCATTGCTTCATTGAAAATAGGTTTGACCTAGAAAATCCTTTTTGATTTGGAAATTCATTTTTCAAGTCTTTTGATAGTTGTTCAACTACAGAAGAACCCCAATTTGAATCAGAAATTTTTTGATGATATTGATTGTAACATATATATAAAACTACCTAATCACAAAATTCAAATTATCTACGTTCTTGTGATAGTAGTTTAGTAGCTTCGTTTTCAAATCTTTGTTGCTTTGCATTTCTTTGTAACACAGTTTTCTAATGTCTATTAAGAAGCTGTCAAAATCGTTGAATTCAGTTGTTTTTTCTTTGGTAGTTTTGTTTTTGAACAATTCAAATTCTGCATAAAAAAGAGGAACTTTTCGTTTATTGAGATAACTAAAAATTGCTTCAAAAGTAAAAGCTTCTAATACAGTTAAATCTCTATCTGATTTATATTCATCTTGTCCATTAATTCCTATGCAAACATGCGTTTGAATAGTTGTATCTTCTTTATTTATTGCGTCGCAAAAGAAAAATTTTGAAGCCACGAGCATAAGTTCATCTATTGAAAAAGTATCTGCTTTTGCATTCCAAGTAACAAGATTCTTAGGTGTTAAAGCTGAAAAATAACTTTTAATCTGAGTTGAATTTACAACCTGCTGACAATATTCATTTTGTATTTTTTCATCATCTGGATAAAACTTCGCAAAATCTCCAAATTGACTCGGATCTTTAAATAAAATATACTGAAATCTGTTGTTATGTTTATTTAGAAACTTACTAAACGCATCATTTTTGTGCTCAATAATAGTAGGACTAACTACTTTTGAGAATTCTCCGTCATCTTCTATTACAGCAACTTCTAAGGTAAAATAATTACAGTAATTAAGCTCTTGCGCAAAAGCTTTTACGGTTATTAAAAGTGAAAGGATGAGTAGGTGTTTTTTCATATTGTGTTAACGGTTAGTAAATGAAAAGTAGGCGACTTCGCAGTACTTTTCTGTCAAATTTTACAAAAATTGAAGCTAGCTACACTCATTGATTTCATTCTGGCTAACCTAATTTTAGATACATTGTTTGATATTATTTTTTATCGGACAATTCACCAATAATAAGCTTATACTAAGATCAAGTATTCTCAAATTTAATTTTCTCTATTAAATCTTTGAAATATTCAGGACTCCAAATATTTAAAGCATCATCATTTTGAATAAACTTAACAACATCCTCTTTAATACTACTAAAAGAAACTGATTTAATCTTGGCATCTAATAACTCGATAATCTGTTCATTAGAAATACTATTATCTTTCCAATCGTTTGTGTCTTTTGCCCTAGTTAGAAAATGATTTACATCCAAGGGAATTCCTTTTTTGATATACCATTCTAAATCATACCAATCCCTACCTTTGACTCTATTTTGCCACTTTCTAAAAAGCAGGGCATGCATTTTACCTGCAAATAAACTTGATTTAGTAAAACATTTCACATAAAAAGAAAATGGACGTAGTAATAACTTTTCTTCGGTTCTGAAATTCAATGGAGGCTGTCGATCCACTTCTATTTTTATTTTCAAAGTCTTGTTAGAATGTACTCCAGTTTCTTTGATGATGTCTACGAGTACAATTTCTTGCCATATTGTTTCAGCTTTTAGAAAAGCAGAATCAATAGCTGTTTGTTTAGTTTTTTTCTTTTCCTTAATACTAACAGTCAATCCTAATGATTTAAATTCATCTAAAATAGCTTTGAAATAAGGCTCAATTGAAAAATTTGAATCCGGTTTAAGTAAGGAAAAATCTAAATCTTCTGAATACCTATCCAATCCATAAAGAATTCGGAGAGCTGTTCCTCCATAAAAAGCCGCTTTCTCAAAAAAGTCAGTTCTTGATAAACCTGCTAAAGTTATTTCTTGCATTATTTCTCGTAATGCAGATAATATTTCTTCTTCATTTTGAGGATTATATTCTTCTATCCACTCTTTTATCATAATTCTATCAATGTTTTAATAAGCATTTCTAGACTGCTTTTTTTAGGAGCATTTTTAATCCATAACTCCATAACTTTGGTATCTAATGTTTTTAATATTTCACTATCTATACGAAGATCTTCCATTAAAAACGCTCTTGTTTGTTTGATGCTTCTAAGATGAATTTTGGATGTTAGCACAACTTTATCACATAAAGCTTTTTCGGGTGAGGCAACTAATATTGTTTGTTTAGGTGAATATTCTATGCTTTTTATTCCATAAGAATAATAGGGAGTTTTTAATTGTTGGTAGCTAAATCGTCCAACAGCAGTTTTATATAACTTGGATGTTTTTATGGTCACTGAACTTATTTCATAAGTTCTTTCTGGTATCATGTTCCAATAAGATAATGCGGACTCTAATGACACATAACTAGGTCCTCTAAGGTGATTCGCTATTAGAAAAGGTTCAGGTGTTGGTAAGTCCATTGTAGGCCCTGTTATATATAGTCCTCTTCTAATTGAAATAAGCTCTTTGCTTTTAATAAGTTCACTGATTTTATCATTTGGACGCTGATAATCATTTAGTAATTCTAAAATCAAGTGTCTAGATATAGGAGCCTCAGCATATTCTTTTACCACCTTTCTAAAATCCATTTTGTAATTTTTTTAATAGATAATCGGTTAATATCCGATTATGTTATGTAAATATACTAAATATCTATACAAAACAAGTATATAATCGGTATTATTCCGATTATATGTTTATATTATTACATTTATATTGAGATGAAACGAACTTATTAGAATGCCATTAATGTTGGTAACGTTTTGGCTATGCGTAGTGCGGGATTTCAAGGCACTTCACATTCGGTTTAGCGATATGTTTATTAATATTCATTACTTTCATTTTAGCACTAAAACCCGCATTACGTATAGGTTTTGTGTGTGCTCTGCATGAGCAGAAGCACACGCTTGTGTAAGCTATCATAAAAATTCAAAAATACAAATATATTTTATGATATCAAACTAAGTGTGTGTGATTTTTCCAGAGGGTGTAAGTCCC
>Ga0164242_10000549_pt1 | contig 45385 bp, 45 predicted proteins | sample OricomgcompostMG_FD_108783 | JGI IMG/M metagenome (GOLD analysis project Ga0164242, IMG submission 108783) | Miracle-Growth compost microbial communities from Emeryville, California, USA - Original compost - Miracle growth compost (MG) ... | reverse complement strand
TCGGCCTTCGCATCGGGATAGGTCTCGGCGAGGATCCGGTCGATCTTGCGGGCGCGCCTGACCAGGCTGACGGACGGCGGCGGAATGATCGGCACGGCAGGCACGGGCCAAGGGTACGGCGCGCCACCGACAGCCCAGTCATCCCCTTGACACACAGCACGGGTAGGCTGCCACGGAGCAGACTTCCACCGAATGTGACCGATCCCACCGCTAAGATCACGACGACCGCACGATTGGCGGCGGGGGGATTCGAATAAGGAGATTGGCGTGGACAACGACGTACTCCGGCAGGCGCCGCTGTTCAGTGCGCTCGACGACGAGTCGATGGCAGCGCTGCACGCCTCGATGTCGGAGACCAAGCTCCGCCGAGGCGACGTTCTGTTCCACGAAGGCGACGCGGGCGACAAGCTCTACGTCGTGCTCGAGGGCAAGGTGAAGCTCGGCCGGACCTCCTCCGACGGCCGGGAGAACCTGCTAGCCATCATGGGCCCCGGCCAGATGTTCGGCGAGCTCTCGCTCTTCGACCCGGGTCCGCGCTCGGCGACCGTCACCGCCGTCACCGACGCGACCTTCGCCTCGCTGTCGCACGAGGACCTGCTCAAGTGGCTCGACGGCCGTCCGGTCGTCGCCCGGGGGCTTCTGGCGCAACTGGCAGGCCGCCTCCGCAAGGCCAACGACGTCGTCGCCGACCTGGTCTTCTCCGACGTGCCCGGCCGCGTTGCCAAGGCATTGCTCGACCTGGCCGACCGCTTCGGCCGCACCGCCGACGACGGCGTCCACGTCCACCACGACCTCACCCAGGAGGAGCTCGCTCAGCTGGTCGGCGCCTCCCGTGAGACGGTGAACAAGGCGCTGGCCGACTTCGCGGCTCGCGGCTGGCTGCGCCTCGAGCCCCGCTCGGTCGTGATCATGGATGTGGAGCGGATGGCTCGCCGCGCCAGGTAGATCGATCCTCTGCTTCCAGCCGGCGCCTCGAAACTGTCACGGTGATAGTTCGGGGCGCCGGTGACATTTCCGCCGCCTCACTCGCGACGCAAACTGCCACCGTGATAGTTCGCAACTGTCACGGTGACACTTGGCGAAGCCCTGTTAGCGCCTCAGATAGTCCAGCTGCGCCCGCACCGACAGCTCCGCCGCCCCCCACAGCACCGGGTCGACATCGGCGTACACGATCTCCACGACGCGGCGCGGGAGCTCCTCGGAGGGCACCTCCTCCGAGGCCAGTACGCCGAGAGCAGCCGAGACCTGCTCCAGCCGCGAGCGCCGGTGTGCGAGGTAGAAGTCGAGTGCGGCCAGCGCATCGCCGATGACCGGACCGTGACCGGGCCAGATCGCTGCTGCCTCCTGCTCGGCGGCGAGGGCGTGCAGCCGGTCGAGCGAGTCGAGATAGGCACCGAGCTGGCCGTCGGGATGAGCGACGACGGTGGTACCGCGACCGAGCACGGTGTCTCCGGTCAGGACGGCGCCGTCGGCGGGCAGCCAGAAGGAGAGCGAGTCGGCGGTGTGGCCGGGCGTCGCGACGACATGCAGCTCCAGGCCATCGACCGAGACCACATCGCCGCCGGCGAGACCCTCCCCGCCCAGGCGGTACGCCGGATCCAGTGCGCGCACCGGCGCGCCTACTCGCTCGCCGAACGCTCGCGCAGCCTCGGAGTGGTCGATGTGGTGGTGAGTGAGGAGGATCGCCCCGACCTCACCTGCGACTTCCGCGACAGCGTCGAGGTGCGCCGGCTCCAGCGGCCCGGGATCGATGACGACCGAGCGCCGCGCGCCCGGCTCGCGCAGCACCCAGGTGTTAGTGCCGTCCAGGGTCATCGGGTTGGGGTTGCCGGCGAGCACGCAGACACCGCGCTCGCCGAAGCTCCCGCCAGCCCAACGCTTCGCGTCTCCGGAACCCGCCGCCGTCACAGCCGTCCCCGCTCCCGCAGCAGGACGTCATAGCCCGGTGGCATCGTCAGCCTGCCGTCCTCCACGGCGGGCGTGTGCATCGCGACCCGTCGCGGCGCGGCCGCAGCGAGCAGTGCGTCCGCATCCGGGTAGTGCGCCACGTCGAGGCAGGTGAGGTAGGTCGGCGGCATCAGCGCCAGCTCACCGCGCTCGGCCTCCTCGGCGGCCTGCAGCGCCGGCACCCAGCGCACCGCGACCGACTCGGTCGACACATCGCGTGTCACCTGTCCCGGCGGGAGCGCCGCCACGAAGAACCACGTGCGATAGCGCTTCGGCTCGATGACCGGCGTACACCAACCCGACCATGCGCCGAGCAGGTCCGACCGAAGCACCAGGCCGCGTCGCTCGAGCAGCTCCGACAGCGACAGCGAGCGCGACTCCAGAGCGACCCGATCGGCCTCCCATTCCTCGCCGCTGACATCCGCCACCACGTCGTCCCCGGAGGGCCCGGCCAGCAGCACACCGCACTCCTCGAAGGTCTCGCGTACCGCTGCACAGACCAGCGCACGCGCCTCTGCCACCTCACAGCCGAGCCGTTCCGCCCATTCCTCGGGGGACGGGCCGGCCCACGGCACCTCTTCGGCGGCATCTCGGGGGTCGACGCCACCGCCGGGGAACACCGCCTTTCCGGCAGCGAAGGCCATCGAGCGGTTCCGCACCAGCAGATAGACCTCCGGCCCGGACGCCCCGGCACGCGTGAGCACCACCGTGGCGGCGTCGCGCGGCTCAGCAGGAACCCGGCGACCGTCGGCGTACTCCTGGGCGAGGGCGATCGCCTCGGCCGGCAGGGTGGCCGGGGGCAGACGGACCGCCATCAGGCGACCTCGACGACGATCTCGACCTCGACAGGGCTATCCAGCGGCAGGACCGGAGCCGCGACCGCGGAGCGGGCGTGCACGCCCGCGTCCCCGAAGGCCTTGCCGAGTAGCTCGGAGGCGCCGTTCGCGACGCCCGGCTGGCCGGTGAAGTCGGGCGTCGAGGCCACGAAGGCGACCACCTTCACCACGCGCACCACCTTGGTGAGGTCGCCGATCTCGGCCTTGACCGCGGCGATCGCGTTGAGGGCGCACTGCTGCGCGCATTCGTAGGCCTCCTCCGGCGTCACCTCGCCGCCGACCTTCCCGGTCGTCATCAGGGTGCCGTCGCGCATCGGCAGCTGGCCAGATGTGTAGACGTAGTTGCCGGTCCGGACCGCCGGAACGTAGACCGCGACCGGGGGGACGACCTCGGGGACCGTCAGGCCGAGCTCGGCGAGTGCCTCTTCGGGGGTCGCCATCACTCCGCCGGCCGCTTGAAGTAACCGACCAGGTTGCCCGACCCATTGTCGGTGATGGTGACGAGCTCCCATCCGTCCTGGCCGAAGTTGTTGAGGATCTGCGTTGCGGCGTGGTTGAGGATCGGCGCCACCTGGTACTCCCACTGGGTCATGTCTCGCACCCTACTGCGCCGCCTTCCCGGGCCCGCTAAGTTGCCGCCATGACGGATCTTCAGGAGTACGTCGACGTCTGGTGGCACTCGGTCAACGACCTCATCTCGCTCGCCGAGGAGCTGACCGCTGAGGAGTGGGAGCGGCCCACCGACCTGCCCGGCTGGGACGTGCGCGCGGTGCTCTCGCACATCGCCCATCTCGAGGGTGTCCTCGGTGGCGGTCCGCAGGAGCAGGCCGAGGTGCCGGAGCTTTCCCACGTCAGCGGACCGATGGGCCAGTTCACCGAGATCGGCGTGATCACGCGTCGCGACACGCGGCCGGCCGAGATCGTCGACCAGATCCGCCGCTACACCGCAGCGCGTCACGACGACCTCACCGCCACTCCACCCACGGACGCGGCGGCGCCCGCCCCAGGACTCTTCGGTGCGATCGGCTGGTCCACCGGCCTACTGCTGCGCAACCGCCCGCTCGACGTGTGGATGCATGAGCAGGACGTCCGCCGCGCCACTGGCCGCCCCGGCAATCTCGACACCCCCGGCGCACGCCACAGCGCGACCTACCTTCTGGAGAGCCTCGGCTTCGTCCTCGGCAAGCGCGCCGGCGCCGCTCCCGGCACCACCCTCCTCGTGTACGTCGAGGGCCACCCGCCGACCGCCGTCACCGTCAACAGTTCCGGCCGCGGCGAAGTGCTTGCCGAGGAGCCGAGCGAGCCGACGGTCACGTTGCGGATGGACCGGGAGACGTTCCTGCTGCTGGCGGGCGGTCGGCGTCCGGCCGCAGCCGAACACGTCACCGTGGAGGGCGATCGTGACCTAGCCGCCCGCGTGTTGGCGGGCCTCGCTGTGACGCCCTGACCCAACGGTTGAACGCTTGCTCAGCGCGGACGGCGCGCTGGCGCTGGTTGCGCATCTGTTCAGTGACGACAGCCATCCCTGCACCATCTGAACAGCCGCTCAAATCACCGACCCAGGCCCCGCCCGCTGAACAACCGCTCAAATCACCGACCCCAGGCCTCCCGTCTGAGCGACCGTTCACGACCGCCGCCGACTCGCCGCACCGTCAGCGCCGCTGCGGGTGCGGCGTCTCGCCGCGCGCCAGCATCGCCACGAACGACCCGATCCGGCGTTCGCGCGCCTTGTCGTCCTTGATCGCGGTGAGTCGGTGGTAGAGGGCGTAGCGGTTCTGAGAGGTCAAAGTGTCGTAGGTGGCCTGAGCAGCCGGATCGGCAGCGATCGCAGCCAGCAGGTCCGGCGGCATCACCGCCGACGCCGATCCGGCGTAGGCGGCGTCCCACCGGCCGTCGGCCCGGGCAGCCTCGACCACCGCGAGCCCGGCCGGGGTCATCCGGCCCTCCTCGATCAGCCGCTCGACGTGGCCGACGTTGCGCGCCGACCACCGGCTGCGCGGGCCACGGGGCGTGGTGCGTTGGAAGGTCGTGTGATCGTCGCGGCGGCGTACTTGCCCATCGATCCAGCCGAAGCACAGCGACTCGTCGAGCGCCGCGGCATAGTCGAGGGCGGTGGTCGTCCCGCCCTTGCGGGAGAGCACCAGCCACACGCCGGGCGAAGTCGCGTGGTGCTCGACCAGCCACCCCCGCCAGGCGGCGGCATCGGGAAGCAGCAGCTCTGGCAGCTCGAGCGCCATCAGACCAGTCCCGTCAGATCGACGGCATCGCTGCAGAGAGTGCGGTACGTCGCCAACGCCATACCCACGAACCTAGACCCCGCCACCGACAGCGCCGCTAGAGTCGCGTTCATGTCCTCCGACTGGCCACGCGTGCAGTTACACGTCGTCACCGGGAAGGGCGGCACCGGGAAGTCCACGGTCGCCGCCGCCCTCGCGCTCGCCCTGGCCGGGCACGGCAAGAACGTGCTGCTCTGTGAGGTCGAGGGGCGCCAGGGGGTCGCCCGGATGTTCGACACCGACCCGCTCCCCTACGCCGAGACCCGGATCGCGACCGGTCTGCGCACCGGCAGCGCGGAGCCCGGCAGCGTCTACGCCCTCCACATCGACGCCGAGGCCGCCCTGCTCGAGTACCTCCGGATGTATTACAAGCTCGGACCTGCCGGCCGCGCCCTCGACCGCTTCGGCGTGATCGAGTTCGCCACCACCGTCGCCCCCGGTGTGCGCGACGTCCTGCTCACCGGAAAAGTCTTCGAAGCGGTCCAGCGCAACAGCCGGAACAAAGGCGCGCGGCAGTACGACGCGGTCGTCCTCGACGCACCGCCGACGGGCCGGATCACCTCGTTCCTCAACGTGTCCGAGTCGGTGGCGGGCCTGGCCAAGGTCGGCCCGATCAAGAACCAGGCTGACACCATGATGACGCTCTTCCGCTCGCCGCGGACCGCCGTACACCTGGTCACGCTCCTGGAGGAGATGCCCGTCCAGGAGACGGCCGACGGCATCGCCGAACTGCGGAGGGCCAGGCTGCCGGTCGGGGGCGTGATCGTCGACCAGGTCCGGCCGCGCGACCTTCCCCAGGAGGCGCTCGCCGCGGCGCGGGCCGGCACGCTCGACCGTGCCGCGATCGCGCGCGACCTCACCTCCGCGGGTCTCGAGCCCTCCGATGCCCTCCTCGGCGGGCTGCTGACCGAGGCGGCCGAGCATGCTGAGCGACGGGCACTGGAGGACGAGCAACGCACCGTCGTGGAGGGCCTCGGCGTACCGACCTACGAGCTGGAGCGGGTTGCGGGCGGCATCGACCTCGGTGGCCTCTACCAGCTGGCGACCGAGCTGAAGAGGCAGGGCATGGCATGAGCACGAGCAGCGGTACGGCCGGAGCGCTCGACGTCGACGCGCTCCTCGACGACCGGCAGACCCGGATCATCGTCTGCTGCGGCTCAGGCGGCGTCGGCAAGACCACGACCAGTGCGGCCCTGGCGCTGCGCGCGGCCGAGCGCGGTCGCAAGGTCGTCGTCCTCACCATCGACCCCGCACGCAGGCTCGCCCAGTCGATGGGGATCGAACAGCTCGACAACACCCCACGGCCGGTGCCAGGAGTGGGTGGCACAGAGTCGGAGACCGCGGGTCACCTCGACGCGATGATGCTCGACATGAAGCGCACCTTCGACGAGGTCGTGCTCAGCCAGGCCAGCCCCGAGAAGGCCCAGCAGATTCTGCAGAACCCCTTCTACATCGCGCTCAGCTCCAGCTTCGCCGGCACGCAGGAGTACATGGCGATGGAGAAGCTCGGCCAGCTCCACCGGGACGCCCAGCGCAGCGGCGCCTACGACCTGATCGTGGTCGACACGCCACCATCACGCAGCGCGCTCGACTTCCTCGACGCCCCCGAGCGGCTCTCCAGCTTTCTCGACGGACGCTTCATCCGGCTCATGCTGGCGCCCGCCCGCGGGCCGGCGCGACTGATGTCGGCCGGCTTCGCGATGGTCACCGGCGCACTGAGCAAGGTGCTGGGCGGCCAGTTCCTCAAGGACCTGCAGACGTTCGTAAGCGCGCTCGACACCGTGTTCGGCGGCTTCCGCGCACGGGCCCAGCAGACATACGCCCTGCTCCAAGCGAGAGGTACGGCGTTCCTGGTCGTGGCGGCGCCGGAGGACGACGCGCTGCGCGAGGCGGCGTACTTCGTCGAGCGGCTCCAGGGCGACCGGATGCCGCTGGCCGGTCTGGTCGTCAATCGGGCGACCTCCTCCGGGCACAGCGACCTGTCCGCGGCCGCAGCGACAGCGGCGACCGAGCGACTGGCGGGCGCAGGGTCAGACCATGCCGACATCACCGCGGGACTGCTACGGATCCATGCCGACCGCGAGCGACTGGTCACCCGCCAGCGCACCCTGCGGCAGCGCTTCGCCGCGGCACACCCACAGGTGCCGGCCGTCGTCGTACCGGCCCTCGCCGGGGACGTGCACGACCTGGATGGCCTGCGCGCCGTCGGTCGGCTGCTCGCCGAGACGCCCACCGAGCGCTGATCAGCCGATCAGGCGGGAGTGGTCTCCTTGGTCATCGCCGCCTCGAGCACCGACCGCCAGGAGGCGGACGGCCTGCGGCGGAGGAGCGCACGACGCTCCCGCTCGGTCATGCCGCCCCACACGCCCCACTCGATCTGATTGTCGAGGGCCTCGGCGAGGCATTCGGTACGCACAGCGCAACCGCTGCATACCTGCTTGGCCTTGTTCTGTTCGGCCCCACGCACGAACAACGCGTCCGGCTGCTCCGCACGGCAGGCAGCCTTGGGCGTCCAGTCTTCAACCCACATGTGTGTCCCCAGATGAAATTCGCACCGAGAAGCGCGTGTCCCCACGACCGCGCTGCCGGCTTCGTACCCGTGGGGTAAACCTAAATGTGTCCTGAACGCCGCAACAGGCTCTTTTCGACCCCTCAGGAGTAGTCCGAACTAACTAGGCCGCGGGGTCACGCGGCCTGGGGTCCCCCGTCGCGGAGGACGGTGGTTCAGGCCTGCCCAGGTACCCTGATCGGCATGTCTCAGCAGGTGCCGCCTTCTCGCGTCCTCAGTCACCTGGGCGTGATGGGGGTCCTCGCCATCGTGCTCGGCGTCGTGGTCGCCGGTATCGCAATCCCGTTCGCGGGCGTGGCCGGCATCGGTGCGCGCGAGGTCGCCAAGACCGTCGACCACCTTCCGGCGGCGTTCGACACCGGCACGCTGCCGCAGACCACACGCATCCTGGACGCCAACGGCAACCTGATCACGACGCTGTACGACCAGAATCGCGTCTACCGCCCGCTCGACCAGATCTCGCGCAACATGACGTCGGCGATCGTCTCGATCGAGGACTACCGCTTCTACCAGCACGGTGCGATCGATCTGAAGGGCACGCTGCGTGCCTTCGTCACCAACCAAGCCAACGACGGCACCGTCCAAGGCGGCTCCTCGATCACCCAGCAGCTGGTCAAGCAGACCCTGCTGACCCAGGCCGCGGAGTCGGGCAACAAGGCGGCCATGAAGGCGGCCACCGCCGATACCTATGCTCGCAAGCTCAAGGAGCTGCGCTACGCGATCGCGCTGGAGCAGGCGCACAGCAAGGACTGGATCCTCGAGCGCTACCTCAACACCGCGTACTTCGGTGACGGCGCGTACGGCGTGCAGGCGGCCGCTCGGCACTACTTCGACGTCAACGCCAACCAGCTCACGGTGAAGCAGAGCGCGATGCTGGCGGGCCTGGTGAAGAACCCGACCGGCTATGACCCGACCAACTATCCCGACGCCGCCATCACCCGTCGCAACATCGTGCTGGACCGCGAGGCGCAGTTGCACGTCATCACCACCGACGAGGCCGCGGCGCTGAAGAAGAAGAAGCTCGGCCTCCACGTCCAGCCCTCGCAGAACGGCTGCGTGAACGCCACCGCGCCGTTCTTCTGCGACTACGTCGTCAACTACCTCGAGCAGGACCCCGACCTCGGCTCCACCGTTGACGCACGCAAGAAGCTGCTCTACTCCGGCGGCCTGGTCATCCACACCACCCTGGAGTCGGCCAACCAGAAGGCCGCCGACGCCGCAGTCGCCAAGAACGTCTATCCCACCGACAACGCGGTCGGCGCCATCGCCGAGGTGCAGCCCGGCACCGGCAACGTCCTAACCCTCGCCCAGTCCCGCCCGATGGGTGCGGACCGCAAGAAGGGCCAGAGCTACATCAACTACACGATCCCGCAGGAGATGGGCGGGTCGGCCGGCTTCCAGGCCGGATCGACGTTCAAGCTCTTCGTGCTGGCCAGCGCGATCGAGGACCACATTCCGACCTCGACCAAGTTCAACTCCCAGTCGCCGATGACGTTCAACCAGGCCGACTACCGGAACTGCCCGGGTGCGCCCCAATGGGGTGGCCCGTGGGAGGTGCACAACGAGACCGGGACCGGCATCTTCGACATGTACAAGGCCACCCAGCTCTCGATCAACACCTACTTCACCCAGCTCGAGCAGCTGACCGGCATCTGCCAGCCGTTCGCGCTGGCCAAGCAGATGGGGGTCGACCTGACCGACCCCAACGGCGCGCCAGGTACGCGGGCCGGTGCCGAACGGACCCCGTCGTTCACGCTGGGCATCCCGAGCGTCAGCCCGCTGGAGATGGCCAGCGCCTACGCCACCTTCCCGGCCCGCGGCAAGCACTGCGACCCCCGCCCGGTCACCTCGATCGACGACGCGGCCGGCCACCAGATCAAGTCCTACCCGACCTCGTGCAAGCAGGTCATGCCGGACTGGGTCGCCGATCAGGTCAACGACATCACCAAGGGGGTCCAGGAGCCGGGTGGCTTCGGTGGCCAGCACGGGTTGAACCTCACCACCGCCTCCGGCCAGACCATCCCCTCCGGCGGCAAGACCGGTACGACACAGTCCGACAAGTCAGTGTGGTTCGACGGCTACACCCCGCAGATCTCGACCGTCGCGATGATCGCCGGCGCCAACAGCCTCGGTACGCCGATCTCGCTGGATGACGTCCCCGTCGGTGGCTATGTGCACGGCGACGTGTCCGGCTCCGGCTTCGCGGGCCCGATGTGGGGCGATGCGATGCACCCGATCCAGACCTCGCTGCAGCCGATCCCGTTCCACCCGATCGACAAGGCCGCCGAGCTGGGCAAGGAGAGCACCGTCCCGAGCGTCAGCGGGCTGAGCGTCGCCAAGGCGAAGAGCGTGCTGGAGTCGGCCGGCTTCCACGCCGCCACCGGTCCCCACGTCGACTCCACCTACTCCGCCGGCACGGTTGTCTACGGCTCGCCGTCGGGCACCGCACCCACGGGTTCGGTGATCATGCTCTACGTCTCGACCGGCCACGCGCCCGCGCCGCCGCCGACCAAGAAGAAGAGCAAGAAGAGCGGCGGGAAGCCGAAGACCCGGTCACAGACCATCCCCAACCCCGGCGGCCACTTCCCACCCGGGTTCGGTCACGGCCACGGCCGCTGATCCCTTCGACGTCAAGACGAGCTCCGGCCCGCACCGATAGCGGTGCGGGCCGGAGCCGTTCCGACGGTCAGGCGCCGAGTTGGCGGCGTACCTCCGCGGCGACCGCGCCGCCGTCCGCACGGCCCTTGACCTGCGGCGTCACCACGCCCATCACCTTGCCCATCGCCTTCACGTCACTGGCACCGGTCTGCTCGATCGCCTTGGCCACGAGATCGCTGATCTCCTCGGGTGAGAGCTGAGCGGGGAGATACTCCACGATGACGGCCGCCTCCGCGGTCTCCTTGGCGGCCTGCTCCGCACGACCTCCATCGGAGAAGGCCACCGCTGCCTCACGACGCTTCTTCGCCTCGGTGGAGAGGACGCCGATGATCTCGTCGTCGGAGAGCTGGCGGGCCTGCTTGCCCGCGACCTCGGCGTTGGTAATGGCGGTGAGGATCATCCGCAGGGTGCTGGAACGCACCTCGTCGCGCGCCTTCATCGCAGCAGTCAGGTCGGTGCGGATCGTCTCCTTGAGGCTCATGTTTGCCATTGTGACAGGCTTGGAGCGTGAAGCTCCGCACGGTTTTCGGCCCCCTGCTCGGCACAGGCATGTTCGCCGGGGCCGGCCTGACCGCCTACGCGATGTGGGAGGCGCGCCAGTACACCCTGCGCGAAATCACCGTGCCCGCGCTGCCGGCCGGTGCCGAGCCGTTACGGGTGCTACATCTCTCCGACATCCACCTCGTGCCCAGCCAGCAGCGCAAGCGCGACTGGCTGGCCGGCCTGGCGCTGCTGCGCCCCGACCTGGTCGTCGACACCGGCGACAATCTCTCGCACCAGGGAGCGGTACCGCCGCTGCTCGAGGCGTTCGGCGGGCTGCTCGACGTACCGGGTGTCTTCGTGCACGGCTCCAACGACTACTTCGAGCCTCGGCTGCGCAATCCGTTCCGCTACCTCCTGCCCGATGACGGCAAGCGCCACACCAAAGTGCCGCAGCTGCCGTGGCGCGAGCTCACCGCAGGATTCACCACGGCGGGGTGGACCGATCTGACCAACCGCGCCGCCCGGCTGACGATCAAGGGGATCGACATCGCGTTCGCAGGCGTCGATGATCCTCATCTCGGCTACGACCGACTCGATGCCATCGGCGGCCAGGCGCCGGCCGATGCCGACCTCCGCCTCGGTGTCACGCACGCGCCCTACTTGCGCGTGTTGGACCGGTTCGCCGAGGACGGGTACGACGCGATCCTCGCCGGTCACACCCACGGTGGACAGGTCTGCCTTCCCCGCCTCGGCGGGGGTGGCCGGGCGCTGACCACCAACTGCGACATCGACACCGCGCGCGCACGCGGACTGCACCACCATGGACAGTCCTGGCTCCACGTCTCGGCCGGCCTGGGGACCTCGCCGTACGCACGGATCCGGGTCGCCTGCAGGCCGGAGGCGACCCTGCTGACATTCACCGCACGGCCCGATTAGAGGTCACCCCGCGGGCTCCGCTATGCTCCCGTTCGTTGCGAAACGCGGAAGCGGGAAGCAATTCGGGGTGTGGCGCAGCTTGGTAGCGCGCTTCGTTCGGGACGAAGAGGCCGCAGGTTCAAATCCTGTCACCCCGACCATGTGGAGGTCCCGGGTCCATCAGGATCCGGGGCCTTTTCTCTTGCAGTCGAACGAATACTCATTCCAGCTGTGTGACACCGGTCAGGACATGAGCGCCCCCGCCGATCCTTCTCAGGTGAAGACCGCCCGCCCGCCCCGTTTCCGCCGTACCAGCCTGATCGCTCTCGTCACAGCTTTCGTGGCCTTGGCTGTCTGCCTCGCCACAGTCGTCGGAGCTGCCGATGCCCAGCCGGTGAGTGCGCGGAAGAAGCTGCCGGCCTACGACGTCGACATGAGCGGCCCTGCGCTCCCCCAGAACCCGGGCAACCCGCTCGCCGGCGGCTCGTGGTCGGTCAACACCGGCTACTGGGACAGCCTCTACCCAGCCTATGCGGCGGCGACGGGCACGGACCGGACCTACCTCGCCAAGTCGGCCCTGCAGCCACGGGCGCTGTGGTTCACGATCGGCAACTCGGCCGGCCGTGACGGTGCGATCTCGGACTACATCGCCCAGGAGCAGCACGGCGATCCGAACGTCCTCGTGCAGCTCGCGATCTTCGGCATCTGGGGCTACCAGGGTGAGGGCGCAAGGCTCAAGCACGGGCTGACCAGCAAGGAGAAGGCGGACTACCGGACCTGGATCCAGCAGACCTCCGCGCAGATCGGCAGCTCACGCGTCGCGGTCGTCCTCGAGCCGGACCTCGCGCTGACCTTCAACCGGGCCACCAAGGCGAAGAGGCAGCGGACGAAGGGGGCGAAGGCCCGCCAGAAGCTCGCCCGCTACGCTGCGGCGACCTTCCACGCCCACAACCCTCGGGCGGCCGTCTACCTCGACGCCGGCGACGCCGACTGGCTCACCGCCGGGCAGGCCGCGAAGCTGCTGAAGCGCTCCGGCGTGCGGTATGCCCGCGGCTTCGCGCTCGGCGCGACCCACTACTCCTCGACCCAGTCCGACATCGAGCACGGCGCCGACATCGCTGCAGCGCTGCGCGCCAAGGGCATCACCAGCCACTTCGTGATCGACACCGCCGACAATGGCCGACCGTTCACCTACAGCCAGTTCTACAAGCGGCATCCGCACGGCTTCTTCGACAACTCCGCACCGTGCAAGAAGCCGACAGCCACGGTCTGCAACGCGCTCGGCGTACCACCGACTTGGAAGGTCACCTCGACCCCGCTGTCACTGAGCACCACCGAGCGCAGCGAGGCGGCTAGCGACGTCGACGGCTACCTCTGGTTCGGCCGCCCGTGGCTGAAGAACCAGGCCACGCCGTTCGTGCGGTCCAAGGCGATCAGGGCCGGTGAGTACTCACCCTTCTGAGCTCGGCCGCCGAGAAGTGGCACACTGCCTCCATGGGGTCTGACGACGAGTCGAAGCTCGCCGCGCCGAAGCTCTTCGGGCGGAAGAAGGGTGGCAGTACGCCGCCGGCAGCCGAGCCGGCGGCGGCGCCGGAGACGGAGCACACCGAAGCCCAGCCCACCGAAGCCCAGCCCACCGAAGCCCAGCCCACTGCGGAGTTGAGGCCCGAGCCGGAGCCGACCGCCGTACTGGACCCGGTGCCAGCAGCCGCTCCAGAACCACCTGCGGCCGACTCTGAAGCCCCGCAGAGCTCCCGGGCGAAGGCGGCCAGGCCCAAGCCGGCGAAGCCAGCCAAGGAGAAGCCGGCAAAGGAACCGCGGGTCCCGAAGCGTCCCCGCACCGCTCCGGTCCTGTCGGGCGGGCAGGCAGTGGCCCTCACCGGACTGCTGGTGGGGCTGTTCCTGGTGCTCGCGACGTTCGGCTCACTTCACCTGTGCTCGACTGTTCGCGGCGCCTCGACCTGCGGAGGCCAGGCCGGCTTCCCGCTGCTGCTCGCGATCGGCATCATCGCGGTCGTCGGCGGCGGGGCACTGTTGCGCGCGTTCCTGATCAAGTCGCCGATGGGCGACAGCTTCCTCGCGGTCGCTCTCGTGGCGGTGCTGACGGTGCTCTTCTTGCACAACCACTACGACGCGTGGTGGATGATCATCGCCGTTCCAGTGCTCACCATCCTGGCCTTCTTGCTGGCGCACTGGGTGAGCGTGACCTACATCGACCCGATGGACGAGTAGGCCCCGCCGAATTTCTACAATCTCGCGAGGAGTCAGATCCTCGAAGCGACGATCTCCGCGAGCTGCACGGTGTTGAGGGCGGCGCCCTTGCGCAGGTTGTCGTTGCTGACGAACAGCGCGAGCCCGCGATTGCCGGGGACACCCTCGTCCTGGCGGATGCGACCGACGTAGGACGGGTCCCTGCCGGCGGCGTGCAGGGGGTTAGGTACGTCGACCACCTCAACGCCCGGCGCGTCCGCGAGCAGCTCGCGGGCCTTCTCCGGGGTCATCTCCGCGCCGAACTCGGCGTTGATCGACAGCGAGTGGCCGGTCACGACCGGGACGCGCACGCAGATGCCGCTGACCCGCAGCTCCGGGATCGAGAGGATCTTGCGGGACTCGTTGCGGAGCTTCTGCTCCTCGTCGGTCTCGCCGCGACCGTCATCGACCAACGCGCCAGCGTAGGGAAGGACGTTGTAGGCGATGTTCGCGATGTACGTCTTCGGCTCCGGCAGCGTCACGGCGGAGCCGTCGTAGGCGAGCTCACGGGCCTTGTCGCCGGCCGCGGCCACCTGGGACACGAGCTCCTCGACGCCTGCCACACCCGAGCCCGAGACGGCCTGGTAGGTGGAGACGATAAGACGCTCGAGGCGCGCCGCGTCGTGCAGCGGCTTGAGCACCGGCATCGCCGCCATCGTGGTGCAGTTGGGGTTGGCGATGATGCCCTGCCCGGCCTCGATCACGGCGTCCATCGCACCCGGGTTGACCTCGGAGACCACCAGCGGGATCGACGGGTCCTTGCGCCAGGCGCTGGAGTTGTCGATCACGATGACACCCGCCTCGGCGAACTTCGGCGCGAGGTTGCGGGAGGTCGTCGCTCCCGCGGAGAAGATCGCGATATCGAGACCGCTCGGGTCGGCCGTAGCGGCGTCCTCGACGACGACCTCCTTGTCGCCGAACCGGATCGACTTGCCGGCGCTGCGGGCGCTGGCGAAGAAGCGGACCTCCCCCACCGGGAACTCCCGGGAGAGCAGGATCTCACGTACCGCGACGCCGACCTGGCCGGTCGCGCCGACGAGGCCGATGTTGACAGGGCGGATGGTGCTCATCGACCGGTGCCTCCGTAGACGACTGCCTCGATCTCGTCGGTGCCGAGATCGAAGGTGGCGTGCGCGGCATTGACCGCGTCCTGGATCTGGGACTCGGAGACGACGACCGAGACCCGGATCTCCGAGGTGGAGATCATCTCGATGTTGATGCCGGCGTCCGAGAGCGACTCGAAGAATCGGGCTGTGATGCCCGGGGCCGAACTCATGCCCGCGCCGACGATCGAGACCTTGCCGACCGAGTCGTCGTACTGCAGGCGGTCATAGCCGACGTCGGCCTGGAGCCGCGCCAACGCGGTCATCGCGGTCTGCCCCTCACCACGGGGCAGCGTGAAGGAGATGTCCGTCAGGCCGGTCGCCGCAGCCGACACGTTCTGCACGATCATGTCGATGTTGACCTGGGCTTCGGCCAGGGCACGGAAGATCGCAGCAGCCTCGCCCGGCTTGTCCGGCACGCCGACGACCGTGATCTTGGCCTGACTCCGGTCGTGTGCGACGCCGGTGATGATGGCAGCTTCCATGGTTCCGTCGGTCCCGTCCTTCTTGACGTCTTCAGCCTTGACCACCCACGTGCCCTCCTTCTCCGAGAAGGAGGACCGGACATGGATCGGCATCTCGTAGCGGCGCGCGTACTCGACGCAGCGCAGGTGCAGGATCTTGGCGCCCTGGGCAGCCATCTCCAGCGTCTCCTCGTAGGAGATGCGCGGGACCTTGCGGGCCCGCGGCTCGATGCGGGGGTCGGCGGTGAAGATGCCGTCGACGTCGGAGTAGATCTCGCAGACATCGGCCTTCAGTGCGACCGCGAGCGCGACGGCGGTCGTATCGGAGCCGCCACGGCCGAGCGTGGTGATGTCCTTGGTGGTCTGCGAGACGCCCTGGAACCCGGCGACGATCGCGATCGCACCCTCACCGATAGCGGTCTCGATGCGACCCGGCGTGACGTCGATGATCTTCGCCCGGCCGTGCTCGGAGTCGGTGATGACTCCCGCCTGGGAGCCGGTGAAGGAGCGCGCTTCGTGGCCGAGGTTCTGGATCGCCATCGCGAGCACTGCCATCGAGATCCGCTCACCCGCGGTGAGCAGCATGTCGAGCTCGCGTGCTGGCGGCAGCGGGGTGACCTCGTTGGCCAGGTCGATCAGCTCGTCGGTCGTGTCACCCATCGCGGAGACCACGACCACGACCTGGTGGCCCTGCTTCTTGGTGTTCACGATCCGCTGCGCGACCCGCTTCACGCCGGCGGCATCGGCGACGGACGAACCGCCGTACTTCTGGACGACAATGCCCACGTGGAAATCCTCGGGAATGTTGCAGGGGAAGAGCGACGCCGATTCTACCGGCGCTCGACCTCGTCCTCCTCCAACATCTCATTAGCCGCAGCTACGTCCTCGTCCTCGCCGGTGAAGGGCTCGGTGTCGAGTCGGTCGTGTGCCACCACCGTCAGCAACGCATTGAGTACGGCGCCGGCGAGGTTGCCCCAGTTGCTGACATAGCTGAACTGCCACCACCACAGCGCTTCGTCGGCGTCCCCGCGACGGTGGTGCCGCAGGCCGTACTCGAGGTCGGTGACGATGCTTGCGATGTCGTCGGAGATCTGACTGTCCACGACCTCCGGCTCGTAGGGATCGAAGACGAAGCTGTAGGTGTCGACGCTGTCGAGGAGCTTCGCCAGGCCTATCCGCAGCTCGTCGACGTCGGCCTCCTCACCCACGTCCGGCTGGTACTCCTCACGAGGCTCGAAGTCCTGGTGCGCACCGAGGCGGGCGCCGGTGAACAGCACCTGGCTCACCTCGAGCAGCAGCAGCGGTACGGCGCTGCCGGGGTTGCCCTCGGCCGCGATCGCCCGGACCGCGATCAGGAAGCTCTCCACGGAGTCGGCGATCTGGGTGGAGAAGTCCTCACCCTCGCTCGTGGTCACTGCACTGGTCATGCGCGTACCGCCTTCCTCTTGCGGTTCATTCAGCCGAACGCCCCATGATCACTCGGCGGACCGTCGACCCACGAAGGCCCGGCCGAGAGTGACCTCGTCGGCGTACTCCAAGTCTCCGCCCACAGGTAGCCCGCTCGCCAGTCTTGTCACACGCAGGCCGAGCGGGCTGAGCAGCCGGGTGAGATAGGTGGCCGTCGCCTCGCCCTCGAGATTGGGATCGGTGGCGAGGATGATCTCGGTCAGAGTGGTGTCGTTGAGCCGCCCCATCAACTCGCGGATGTGGAGCTGGTCGGGGCCGATGCCGTCGATCGGGCTGATCGCTCCGCCGAGCACGTGGTAACGGCCCTTGAACTCGCGGGTCCGCTCGATCGCGACGACGTCCTTGTACTCCTCGACCACGCACAGCACGGTCGGGTCACGCCGCGGGTCGCGGCAGATCCGGCAGGTCTCCTCCTCGGAGACGTTGAAGCAGATGGTGCAGAACTTCACCCTCTGCTTCACCTCGACCAGCACGGTCGCGAGTCGCTGCACGTCGACCGGGTCGGCCTGCAGCAGGTGGAACGCGATCCGCTGCGCGCTCTTCGGACCCACGCCCGGCAGCCGACCGAGCTCGTCGATCAGGTCTTGGACGACGCCTTCGTACAACTTGTCCTACTTCTCTTGCCTGGTCGGGGACTGCTCAGAAACCGAGCTGACCCGGCGCAGCCGTCGGGCCGCCACCCATGCCGCCGAGGCCGCCGGTGATCGGGCCGAGGGCCTGACCGGCGAGGGCGTCGGCCTGGTTCTTGGCATCGCGGTACGCGGCCACGATGACCGCCGCGAGGTCCTCGAGGTCATCGGGGTCGTTGCCGTCGAACTCTCCCTGGCGGATCTCGAGGCTGACAAGCTCCCCGACGCCGTTGACCTTCGCTGTGACCGCACCACCCGCGACCGTGCCCTCGACGGTCTGCTCGGCGAGCTGGTCCTGGGCGGAGGCGAGCTGCTCCTGCATCTGCTGCGCCTGCTGGAGGAGGGCGCTGAGGTCGAGACCCCCGCCACCGAGCGCGTCGAACGGATTCTGCGTCATGTTGTTGCTCCTAGGCTGCCTACTGGTGGCGGATCTCTTCGATGATCTGGGCGCCGAGCTCGCGTTGCAGCAGCTCAGCGCCGCCGAGCTGCTCATCTTCGAACGGCTGGTCGTCAGGATGTACGTCGGCGTCGCGGGCCGCCATGTCGGCCATCTGCGCCGCGCGGCTCTGCTCGACGGGGTTGTCCGGCAGTCCGCCCCTGCGCGTCGGCTGGATCGCCTCGCGGGCGGCCCGGGACGCATCGAACGCCGGCGCCGGGCCGGTCTGCTCGGCCTGATGCTGCGGCGGCGTTTCGTCCCACGGCGGCGGCTCGGGCGGCGTGCCGTGATCGTCCCACGGCGCGGGAGCCGGGGAGGGCGACTGCGCAGGTTGCGCGGGCTGCTGATGCTGCTCCGGCGCCTGGGCCTGCTGCGGCTGCTGGAACGACGGTGCCGCCTGTTGGTTGCCGCCGCCGGACGCGCCTGGATCGACGATCGCCTCGATCCTCCACTCCGCGCCGATCACATCGGTGATCGCCTGCTTGAGTGGCGGCTCGTGGTTGCCGCGGGTGAACTGCTCGCGTAGCCCCTGCGTCGCGAAGCCGATGGTGAGCACGTCTCCATCGAGCCCCATCACCTGGGCGTTGTGGCTGACCAGCGTCCAGGTGGCCTTGCGCAGCCGACTGAGCGCGGTGACCACGTCAGGCCACAGACGCCGTACGTCGACCGACCCCATCCCGCTACTGGAGCCGTTGCCGGAGCCGCTGCTTGGCGGCGTTGCAGGTGGAGCCGCCGCGGACTGCTGCGATTGCGCAGTCGGCGACGTCGGAGCGGGCTCCGGCTGCTCGCCGGCGCCCTGCCGATCGGGAACCTCCCTGCCGGGGGCCGGCGCAGGCCTGGCCGGTGCGGGAGACGCCGGGGCAGATGTCTGCGGAGGTGCTTCCTGCTCGGCTCGGCCGGGGCCTCCCACCGAGGGGCGGAGCACCGGCCGATCCTGGGCCGGCGGGGCTGCCGGAGCGGGGGGCGCCGCTGTGGGGACACCGCTGACGGACATCCGGCGCTCGAGCCGGTCGAGCCGCGCCGCCAAGCCCTCGACACCGTGGTCGGCACCGGGCAGCAAGACCCGGGCGCAGATCAGCTCGAGCAGCAGGCGCGGCGCCGTCGCACCACGCATCTCGGTCAGACCCGTCGCCACCAGGTCGGCGGCGCGGCTGAGGTCATGGACACCGAAGCGGGTGGCCTGCGCGACGAGCCGCTCCCCTGCGTCCTCGGCGACGTCGATCAGCCCCGTGGCAGGCGCGTCCGGGACCGCCGCCACGATGACCAGGTCACGCAGCCGGCGCAGAAGATCCTCGGTGAACCGGCGCGGGTCCTGCCCGGTCTCGATCACCTTGTCGACGACACCGAAGACGGCCGCACCGTCACCGGCGGCGAAGGCATCGATCACCTCGTCGAGCAGACTCTCGGGCGTATACCCGAGCAGGCCAGCCGCGAGGTCGTAGGTGACCCCCTCGGGACCTGAGCCACCGAGCAGCTGATCCATGACGGACAACGTGTCACGGGCGGAGCCGCCGCCCGCGCGTACGACGAGGGGCAGAGCCGCCGGCTCGACCCGGACGCCCTCCTTCTCGCACAGCTCGCCGAGGTAGGACGTCAGCAGGCGCGGCGGGATCAGCCGGAACGGATAGTGGTGTGTGCGCGAGCGGATGGTCGGGATGACCTTCTCCGGCTCGGTCGTCGCGAAGATGAACCGCAGATGCTCCGGGGGCTCCTCGACCAGCTTGAGCAGCGCGTTGAAGCCCTGCGTGGAGACCATGTGGGCCTCATCGATGATGTAGACCTTGTACCGGCTCCTGACCGGTGCGAAGAACGCCTTCTCGCGCAGGTCGCGCGCGTCATCGACGCCACCGTGAGAGGCAGCGTCGATCTCGATCACATCGATGCTGCCCGGCCCACCGCGAGCCAGGTCACGGCAGGACTCGCACTCGCCGCAGGGATCGGCGACCGGCGCCTTCTCGCAGTTGAGCGCACGGGCCAGGATGCGCGCCGAGGTGGTCTTGCCACAGCCGCGCGGGCCGGAGAAGAGATAGGCGTGGTTGACCCGGTTGTTCGCAAGGGCAGAGCGCAGCGGCTCCGTGACGTGCTCCTGCCCGATGACCTCCTGGAAGGTCTCGGGTCGGTAGCGCCGATACAGCGCGAGGGGGGACTCCACCCCATGAACCCTAACGACCACCACCGACAGGTGCCGCATGCCAGTGTGGAACGTGCGCGTACGGACGACGGACGAGCGGCGAGACCGCTACCACCGCCAGACATGAGCGGCCAGCGTCTCAGCCTCGGGAGGGAGACCTCGGAGGAAAGGGAAAGGCCCCCCACGCACCCGGCAGAGCTCTCCTACCCTTGCTGCCTTCCGGCCCTGGGGGATTCGGCGAGATGCCGCCACATGGGGGGTTGCGGAGAGTCTAGGTGAGGCAGGGGCCAGCGCCCAAAGCGGGCCCCGCTTCAACGGCGCGACGCTCAGTGCAGGACGAGCCAGAGCCCGACCACGGTCGGGAGCAGGCCGAGCAGCAGCCACGGGTTGCGCGGATCGTGCTTGTGGATCGCCTGACCGAGGATCACCGCGGCGACACCGAACAGGCCGGCGATGATGCTGAGCCCGATCTGGCCACTGCGCTGGTGGGTCATCGTCGCTGCGATCACGATGCCGACGCAGAGGTGCGCGATGGTGAAGACCGCGAGCACCGAGAGGACCCAGCGCTGCACATGGGTAAGCGACTTGTCGTTGACCGGTCGCACGAGGTTGTTCGGGTCCATCAGGTGACGCGGTCGCTTGACCGGCTTCTCCAGGCTCTCCACGTATTAATTTGTACACCAACTATTGGTACACTCACAATGTGACGTCCAAGACCCTCCCAGGCGTGGAGGACCCTCTCGCCCTCGACCAGCAGGTCTGCTTCGCCCTCGCGATCGCGGCTCGGTCGGTGATAGCGCTCTATCGGCCCGTGCTCGAGCCGCTGGGGCTCACCCACCCGCAGTACCTCGTCATGCTCGCTCTCTGGGAGCGCGAGCCGCGCCGGGTCGGAGACCTCGCCAAGGCACTGCAGCTCGACCCCGGCACGCTCTCCCCGCTGCTCAAGCGTCTGGAATCGACCGGTTACCTACGCCGAGAGAAGGACCCCCAGGACGAGCGCGCGCTGGCCGTCGTACTGACCGATCGCGGGCGTGCCCTGCGCGAGGACGCGCTGGCCATCCCACCCGCCATCGTGGAGCGGCTCGGAATGCCCCTCGAGGAGCTGCTCGAGCTGCATCGCCGACTCACCTCGGTCATCGCCGTGGCGACCTCCTGAGCCTCGTCCCAGCCTCGTCCCAGCACCGTCTCGCCCCGATTTCGGACGTGCTGCGGGCACCGGTAAGGTACGCCACGGATCTGTCGCCTAGTGGCCTATGGCGCTCGCTTGGAAAGCGGGTTGGGTTAACGCCCTCGGGGGTTCGAATCCCCCCAGATCCGCCAGCACAGAAGCGGCCCCTCACCTGCGGAGACGCGGGCGCGGGGCCGCTTCGCATAGCCGGGCGGGACCGTCCTCAGCCGAGGGGGTTGTCCACCATGTTGCCGATGATGCCTCGGAGCACGTTGGTGCCGTCTTCGTCGCGAAGCGACGCGTACCAGGCCTCCGTCTGTGCCGGATCGGAGCCGTGCATGAGCTCCGCTCGGCGGCGCGCCCAGAGCACGAGGTCGCCGGCCCGCTGGGTCCGGGCCGCCGCGTAGCGCACCAACGTGTCCGGCACGCTGATCGTGGTGGTGGCGAACGCCCGCTCCAACATCACGGTGTCCTCCAGGGCCGAGCAGCCGCCCTGCCCGATGTCAGGCGTCGTGTTGTGGGCGGCATCGCCGAGCAGCGCCACCCGCCCCCTGACCCAGGTGTGGAACGGATCGAGGTCGAAGATCTCCACCCGGTTGGTAGTCGCCGGGTCGAGGACCGAGATGAGCCGCTGCACCGGCGGCGCCCAGCCGGCGAAGTGTCCGGCGAGCGTCTCCCTGGCACTGCCTCGCTCGTAAGGCAGACCGGGCGGCTCGACGACGTCGAAGAAGAAGTAGAACCGACCGCCGCCGACAGGCATCACCGAGACCCGCTTGCCCTCGCCCACCCAGAGAGTCCACTGGTCGGGCGGAGCGATGCTCGGGTCGGCCTCCACCAGCCCGTTGAAGTTCACATAGCCGGCGTAGCGCCGCTCGAGCTCCGCACCCACGACATACGAGCGGGCCAGCGACTTGGCGCCGTCGGCGGCGATCAGCACATCGCCGACCGCCGTCGTACCGTCGGCGAAGGTCACCGTGACCGACCGCTCGTCCTGCTCGAGGCCAGCCATCCGCTTGCCGAACCGGATCTCCTTCTCGCCGAAGGCGTCCATCAGCATCGCCTGGAGCTCGGCCCGCGCTATCGGGTACGGCCGCTGGCCCATCCGCTCGGTGACCGGGTCCATGCTGAAGCGGCACATCGTCTCCCCTGTGAACGCCTCGCGATAGGACATGTACTCCATCCGTCCGCCGAGGGCCGCCGTCTGCGGGCCGAGACCCAGCCAGTTGAGCACCTTGACACCGTTGGGCCATACCGAGATGGCGGCGCCCACCGGCCTGTTCTCGGTGACCTGCTCATAGATCTCGACGTCGTGGCCCAGCCTCCGTAGCGCGATGCCGGCGCTGGCGCCGCCGATGCCGGCACCGATGATGATGATCTTCACGTGTTCGCTTCCGTTCGCGGGTCGTCAGAGGTCGGTCGTCAGAGGTCGAGCGTGAGCACGGGCGTCCAGGACCGTGACACGCACACGTTGATCTGGGTGTTGGCCGCATGCTCGGCCGCCGTCTGGACCTCGTCCCGGTGGTCCGGGACGCCGTCGACGACCCCGGTGAGACAGGATCCGCAGATCCCCTGCTCGCAGGAGAGCACGACGCCGTACCCACAGCGCTCCAGGACCTCTGCGATGGTCTCGCCCTCGTCGACCGCCATCCGCTCGCCCGTGGACGCGGCGACCACGGTGAACCCGGCACCGCCGAGGTCGATCGGCTCCTCGACGACGAAGCGCTCGACGTGGACACGATCGGCGGGAACGCCTGCTGCGGCGGCACGCTCGCGCACCGCGTCGAGGAAGCCCGCCGGACCGCAGGCATAGACCACCGTGCCGGGCGTGATCGACCACGGCGGCCGCGACGCACGGAGGGAGTCACCCAGGTCGCTGCGATGACGGCGCAGGCGATCGGCGTACACCTGGCTGGCCAGATACTCCTCCAGGGGCAGCTCGCCCCGGCTGTAACAGTGCAGTTCGAAGCCGACGCCGCGTTCATGTAGTCCACCCGCTATCCCCAGGAGGGGCGTCAGGCCGATACCGCCGCCCACGAGTACGACGTGGTCCACGTCCTCGGGCACGGGAAATGTCGAGCGCGGCGCCGAGATCGTCAACAGATCCCCCACCCGCAGGCTCTCGTGGACGTGCCGGGAGCCGCCCCTGCCTTCCGGCTCGCGCTGGACGCAGATGAGGTAACGGCTCGGGTCGGTGACGTCGAGGAGCGAGTACTGCCGCACGACCGTGCCGGTTGCGGTCGCGAGATGGAGGTCGACATGCGCCCCGGGCTCGGCCCGCGGCAGCTCTCCCTCCACCGGCCGCAGCTCGATGAGCAGCGACCGCGCCGAGGCCAGGGTCTGGGCGTGCACCACCACCGGGATCGTGCTCATACGGTGAAGAACGTGCTCAGGCCGAGCGCACGCAGGGCACGGCGGTATGCGATCGAGGAGCGGTCGGCGGGGATGTGGACCTCGAGCTTCGGGTCGAGCGGCAGGTTCTCGGGCTTCTGCGCCTCGACCATCGCCCGGTCCTCCTCGAAGATCTGCTGGTTGAAGTCGTAGACGTCCTGGAGCGGCCCATCGGTGTCGAAGTCACGCACCCGGGCGTCGAACATCCGGGTCTGCTTGGCCGAGACGGGCGAGGCGGCGTTCATGATCGAGAGCTTGGTGCCGTCGGGGAAGTCGATGACGAGGGTCGCCGTGAACGGGACGTGGAGGCGGAAGTGCCGCAGCCACACGTAGTCCGGGTCTGCCTTGAGGCCCGTGCTGTGCGGGTAGTTGCCCATGCTGGACAGATAGCGGGCCTCGAAGCCGTCGGGCGTGGTCTCGACCGTGTAGTCGGGGACCTCCGCGTTCTCCGGGTCCGCAAACGAGGCCTCGTGCACGAAGGCGAAGTGGGCGACGTCCAGGAACCCCTCGACCTGGCGTCCGGCGAAGGCGGCCACGTCGATGGGCGGGCAGTTGATCTGCTGGAAGCCCGCGTCGTCCCAGTGCGGCACCGGCGGGATCGCCGCCATCTCGACGGGGTCGGAGGGCAGGCTGGCCAGGCAGGTCCACACCAGGCCGTAGCGCTCGATCGCGCCATACGCGTGGAGGTTCATCCGGGCGGGAATCTTGTTCGTCGGGTGAGCCGGGATCGCCGTACACGCGCCTGCGGCACCGAAGCGCAGACCGTGGTACGGGCAGCGGATGCCGAGCCCGTCGTCGAACGCCTTGCCCAGGGAGAGCTGCATGCCGCGGTGGGGACAGAGGTTGTCGGCCACCACGATCCGGCCCTCGAAGCGATAGATCACCAGGGGTTGGTCGAGGAGCGTGACACCCTGCGGGTCGGCGGTGACCTCGCTGGCGATGGCGACCGGATACCAGTACCGAGCGATGATCTGCCAGTCATCCGGGTCGAAGGTGCAACGGCGTGGAACAGGAAGGACGCGGTCGGCGTACGGGAGCTTGGCGGCGGAGACGTCGATGGACACGGTGGACTCCTGGGGTGGTCGAGAGGTCGGCTGGGACTGGCGTGCCGCGCGCCTGAAGGCGGCAGGAGAAACGAACGTCTCGCGCGTCAGTGGCCGTGGGCGATGAGGCCGTGCGGCCAGGCCGCGCCGTGACAGGCACGACAGAGGTCGGGCGCCGTCTTCGTCATCGGCATCGCTTTCCTCCTCGATCGCGCGGGGCTGCGGCTTCCTTCGATGAAGCCAGTCTGCGAGACCCATGTGTCGGCGGCGTTACGCAGCGATCTCCGGTGAGCGCGGACCTGAAGCGGCCGGCGGCCGGATGGGAACACGCATGAAACAAACGTTCCATAGGGTGCCGTCGTGGCGATCCCCCATCTCGAACTCGGCAGCGGAGAGATCCGCGGTGCCTACCTGCCCAGCACGACCGACGACGTGCTCTGGGGCCGGCTCCCCTGCGGGGCTGACGCTCCCGCGCTGTCGATCAGCCCCGGGGACGAGATCACCGTCGACACCCTGAGCCACGAGGGGATCCTCGAGGACCAGGGTCGTGACCCGCGAGCCTTCTTCGGTCCGTACGACGTCGACGTACTCGACGACGCGATCGCGCTTGCGGCCAGCTCCGTCCGCCGGGATCCACGCTCGGACGGACCTCACATCGTGAGCCGTCCGATCGAGGTCGCCGGCGCGCTGCCCGGTGACCTCCTGGCGATCACCGTGCTGGAGACGACGCCGCGGGTGCCGTACGGCGTGATCTCCAACCGGCACGGGCGTGGCGCGCTGCCCGGCGAGTTCCCCCGCAATGAGGCACCCGTGCACTCCGTGTTCGCGCGAGTGGACGAGGACGGCTCCCACGGCGTGCTGCCGTTGCGCGAGGACGGCACCGGCGCCGCGGCCCGGTTCGCGCTCGCGCCGTTCCTGGGGATCATGGGCGTGGCCGTCGCCGGCGATGGCCGACCGCACTCGGTCCCTCCGGGGTCGCATGGAGGCAACCTCGACATCCGCCTGCTCACGCGCGGCAGCACCCTCTATCTGCCTGTCCAGGTGGCGGGCGCCCTGGCGTACGTCGGCGACCCGCACTTCGCCCAGGGCGACGGCGAGGTCAGCCTCACCGCGATGGAGGCCAGTCTGCGGGCCACGCTCCGTCTCGATGTGGTCGCACGCGAGGAGGCGGTACGACGCTTCGGCGACCTGGCCGGCCCGCTGGCAGAGACGGCCGAGTTCCTCGTGCCGACCGGGCTCGACGAGGACCTCGACGCCGCCGTACAGAACTGCGTGCGGGCGGCGATCGCGCTGATCGGCGCGCGCTTCGGCATGGACGAGCGGCTCGCCTACGCCTATCTGTCGGCAGCGACCGACTTCCGCATCTCCCAGGTCGTCGACATCGTGAAGGGTGTGCACGCCACCATCCGGAAGGCGGACTTCCCGTCGTGACCGGTGCGGCACCGCGGCCCGTTGCGAGTGGCCTGATGGACGCCTTCTGGGCCTACGAGCGAGCGCTGATGGCCGACGACCTGGCGATGCTCGACCGACTCTTCGCCGAGGGGCCGGGCACACTGCGCGGCGACGCGGAGGGACTACTGGTCGGCCACGAGCAGATCAGCGCGTTCCGTGGCGGCCGGGGCGGCGCCGCGGCCCGCACGATCGTCCAGACCCATGTGCAGGTGATCGACGAGGGCCATGCTCTCGTCGTCGCCATCACCGAGCTGGCCCGGGGCGGACGCGGTCAGCAGACCCAGCTGTGGGAGCGCTCCGCCGACCGGTCACACGGCCTCGACGGCTGGCAGGTCACCGCCGCCTACGTCGCGGTACCCGCACCGGCCCTCGACACCCGCATCTGGCGCGTGGTCGGCGACCCGTTGGTCCGGCCGGCGCAGCAGGGGTCGCTGACCGGGGAGACCGTCGCGGTCAAGGATCTGTACGCCGTCCAGGGCCACCCGATCTCGGCCGGGAACCCGGCCTTCCTCGCACAGGCCGCACCCGAGGCCGAGCACTCCCACGCGGTCCGGGCCCTGCTCGGAGCCGGAGCGGCGGTACGCGGCATCGCCCGCACCGATGAGTTCGCCTACAGCCTCGCCGGCCAGAACGCGCACTACGGCACACCTCCGAACCCGCGCGCTCCGCGCCGCATTCCGGGAGGGTCGACCTCGGGATCGGCGACAGCGGTGGCTCTGGGCCACGCGACCATCGGCCTGGGCACCGACACCGGCGGCTCGATCCGCGTACCCGCCGCCTACCAGGGACTCTTCGGCATCCGCACCACGCACGGCGCCGTCGACCGCACCGGCCTGCTTCCCCTCGCGCCGAGCTTCGACACCGTCGGCTGGCTGACGCGCTCGCCGGAGCTGCTGGCGGCGGTCGGCGAGGTACTTCTGCCCCCTGCCCGGTTCGACGGCTCGCGGCAGCTCGTCGTACTGCCGGAGCTGCTCGAGCTGGCCATGCCGGAGGTCGCTGCGGCGATCGAGGCCTGGCTGCCGACCGACGTCATCCGCGAGGACCGGCGGCTGGACGGGCTCGGCGCCTGGCTGAGCGCCTTCCAGGCCTGGCAGGCCTTCGAGGCCTGGCAGTCCCACGGCGCGTGGCTCGCCTCCCGGCTGGACACCCTCGGCGCCGACGTCCGCGGCCGCTTCGAGACCGCCGCACGCATCACGCCCCAACAGGCACGGGCGGCCGAGGAGGTCGTGCAGACAGCGAGGCACGCGATCCGCGAGCTGGTCGGCGACCGCGTGCTCGTCCTCCCCAGCGCCGCGTCGACCGCGCCTCTTCCCACCGAGGCCCAGGCGGTCCGCGATGCCACCATGCGGCTGACCTGCCTTGCCGGGCTGGGCGGGCTACCGGCGGTGAGCCTGCCCCTGCGCGCCGCCGGCGAGCTCCCCTGCGGCGTCTGCCTCGTCGCCGCCCCCGGACGCGATCGCGATCTGCTCGACCTGGCGCGCCAGTTCAGTTCTTAACGAACATGAAACGCGGGTTTCAGTCGTGGTTACATCTGTTCCATATGGTCGACGCATACCGACCGACCAGGCGCGCCGAGAAGGATGGGATCGTGCAGATAGAGGAGTTCAACGAGTTGGACGCCGGCCGTGCCGCCGACGCTGTCCGGCCGTGTGCGGCGATCGAGTCGTTCGTCTCGGCAGTGGTCGCCGGACGACCGTACGCCGACCTCGCCGCCCTCCTGCACGCCGCCGAGGCACAGGCTGCCGAGTGGACTACCGCCGAGGTCGACGCCGCTCTGAAAGACCATCCGCGCATCGGTGAGCGGCCGGCCCGCGGCAGCACCAGCGCCGCCCTGTCCCGAGCGGAACAGGCAGGAGTGTCAGGTGACGCCGGCGTACGGCAGCGCCTCGCCGAAGGCAACCAACGCTACGAGGAGCGATTCGGCCGCATCTACCTGGTCCGTGCCAAGGGGCGCAGCGCCGAGGAGTTGCTCGATCTCCTGGATCAGCGGCTGGGTCACGACGCTGTCACCGAGGAGGCGGTCGTCCGTCAGCAGCTAGCGGAGATCGCGCTGCTGCGGCTGGCCGGCCTGTTCGAGGACGTCGCATGAGCTGCACGGTCAGCACCCACGTGCTCGACGCAGAGCGCGGCCGCCCGGCGGCAGGCATGTCGCTTCTGCTCGCGCTCGACGACGGGACCACCTGGACGGGCACCACCGACGACGACGGCCGCGCCCGAGTGGACGCCGAGGTACCCGCCGGCATCCACACCCTGACCTTCGCGACCGGTCCCTGGTTCAGCGGCCAGGGACGCGCCACGTTCTACCCCACCATCAGCGTGACCTTCGAAGCAGTCGACGACGAGCACCACCACGTCGCGCTGCTGCTGAGCCCGTTCGCCTACACCACCTACCGCGGGAGCTGAGCGTGAGACTCGACGCGATCCGAGCGCAGCGGGTCCTGATCGGCGACGACTTCGTGGCCGCCACCCTGCGGCTGCATCACGGCCTGATCGAGGCCATCGACTCCGTGGACGCGCCCTGCTCGGGACTCGTCCTCGAGCTGCCGGACACGGCCTACCTGGTCCCCGGGGTGGTCGATACGCACGTCCACATCAACGAGCCGGGCCGCACGCACTGGGAGGGCTTCCGCAGCGCCACCGAGGCTGCTGCGCTCGGCGGCGCCACGACGCTGATCGACATGCCGCTCAACTCGGTGCCGCCCACCACCACTCTGGCCGGCCTCCGGGCGAAGCAGGACGCCGCGGCACGCCAGCTGATGGTGGACGTCGGCTTCTGGGGCGGCGCCGTGCCGGGGAATCTCCGCGACCTGGCGCCCCTGTGGGACGCCGGCGTCTTCGGGTTCAAGTGCTTCCTGGCGCCGTCCGGCGTGGACGAGTTCCCGCCGCTCGACGCCCCGGGGTTCGCCGCGGCACTGGCGGAGATCGCGCGCTTCGGCGGCCTGATGATCGTGCACGCGGAGGACGCCGGGATCCTCGAGGCGCATGCGCCCACGTCCGGCAGCCGGGCGTACGCCGACTTCCTGCTCAGCCGGCCCGACGAGGCCGAGCTGGCCGCAATCCGCCAGGTGCTGGACGGTGCGCGCGAGACCGGGGCGCGGGTGCACATCCTGCACCTCTCCTCGGCGCGCGCCCTGGATCTGATCAAGGACGGGAAGGACGAGGGTCTTCCACTCACCGTCGAGACGTGTCCGCACTACCTGTGCTTCGCCAGCGAGCGGATCCCCGACGCCGCGCCGCAGTTCAAGTGCTGCCCTCCGATCCGCGACATCGGCAACCGCGAGGAGCTGTGGCAGGCGCTGCGCGCCGGGATCATCGACACGATCGTCAGCGACCACTCCCCCGCCACCGCGGAGGAGAAGAGTCGCGGCGACGGCGACCTACACCAGGCCTGGGGCGGCGTCTCCGGCCTACAGGTCGGCTTCAGCGCCGTCGCAGCCGAGGCCAGGCGCCGCAACATCCCGCTGAGCCAGGTCAGTCGCTGGATGTCGCGCAACACGGCCGACCTCGTCGGCCTGAGCGGGAAGGGCCGCATCGAGGTCGGCGCCGATGCCGATCTCGGCGTGTATGACACCGGCGTGGAGTACCGCGTCGACGCCACCCGGCTCGCCCACCGCAACCCGATCTCGGCGTACGACGGTCTGCGCTTCGGCGGCCGCATCACCCGGACGATCGTCCGCGGGAACGCGATCGACGTCGAACGCCCCGACCACACGTGGGGACACCAGCTCAGGAGGGTCTCGTGACGCTGCTTCCCCGTCCGTCGACCGCGCCGCTCTCGATGCCGCCGCGACTGTTGATGGGCCCCGGTCCGATCACCGTCGATCCGCGCGTGCTGCAGGCGATGTCGACCCAGCTCGTCGGACAGTTCGACCCTGCCATGACCGCCGTGATGGGTGAGGTGATGGCGCTCTATCGCACCGTCTTCGCGACCGCGAACGACCAGACCTTCCTCGTCGACGGCACCTCACGCGCCGGGATCGAGGCCGCCCTCGTGTCGCTGCTCGAGCCTGGCGACCGGGTCCTCGTGCCGGTCTTCGGCCGGTTCGGCCACCTGCTCGTCGAGATCGCCGAGCGCTGCGGCGCCGAGGTGCACACCATCGACGTGCCCTGGGGCGAGGTGGTCCCGCCGGAGACGGTCGAGGACGCCGTGCGCGCCGTACGTCCGAAGGTGGTCGCCATCGTCCAGGGCGACACCTCGACCACGATGTGCCAGCCACTCGCCGACATCGGTGCCATCTGCCGCGAGCACGACGCTCTGCTGTACGTCGACGCGACCGCCTCCCTCGGCGGCAACCCCTTCGACGCCGATGTCTGGGGTGTCGACATCGCGACAGCCGGACTGCAGAAGTGCCTGGGCGGCCCGTCGGGTAGCTCCCCCATCACGATCTCGCCGCGAGCGGTCGAGGTGATCGGTCGCCGCAAGCACGTCGAGGCCGGCATCCGCGCTGAGACCGACGTCAGCAGCGGCGTCCGGATCGCGTCGAACTACCTCGACCTCGCCCAGGTGATGGACTACTGGGGACCGCGGCGGCTCAACCACCACACCGAGGCGACCACGATGCTGTACGCCGCCCGCGAGTGTGCCCGGCTCCTCGTCGAGGAGGGGCTGTCGAACGCGATCGACCGCCATCGGCTGCACGGCGCGGCGATGCTGGCCGGCGTCCAGGGGCTCGGGCTGAGCGTCTTCGGCGACGTCGGCCACAAGATGTCGAACGTCGTGGCCGTCCACATCCCCGACGGCGTGAACGGCGATCGGGTCCGAGAGGGCCTGCTCGCCGACTACGGCATCGAGATCGGAACCTCGTTCGGTCCGCTCCACGGCAAGGTGTGGCGGATCGGCACGATGGGCTACAACGCCCGGAAGGACGCCGTCATGCTGACCCTCGCGGCCCTCGAGCAAGCACTACGGTCCGCCGGCGCCCCAGTCGTCACCGGCGGCGGCGTGGGCGCTGCCCACGAGATCTATGAAGGGGCCGCCTCGTGACCATCCCCGTGACGACCAGCACCGACGCCGCCGACGTGCTGCGCCGGTGCAGCGAGCTCGACCGGTTCTCGGCCAGCCCCACCCATCTCGAGCGGACCTACCTGACGCCGGAGCACGCGGCGGCCAACCGGGCAACGGCCGGCTGGATGCAGGAGGCTGGCCTGCGTACCTGGGTCGACGCCGCCGGCAACCAGTACGGCCGCCGCGAAGGTACGACGCCCGGCCTGCCCGCGCTGCTGCTCGGCAGCCATCTGGACACCGTCCCCGACGCTGGGTCGTACGACGGCATGCTCGGCGTACTGATGGCGATCGCGGTGGCCGAACGGCTCCGCGACGTCGACCTGCCGTTCGCTCTCGAGGTCGTCGGCTTCAGCGACGAGGAGGGCACCCGCTTCGACAAGGCCCTCCTCGGCAGCCAGGCCGCCGCCGGCACCTGGGATCCCGCGTGGTGGGGTCTGCGCGACCAGGCCGGCGTCACCCTCCGCCAGGCGTTCCTCGACTTCGGCCTGGACCCGCGACGGGTCGGCGAGGCCGCGCGCCGGCCCGAGGAGCTCGTCGGCTATCTCGAGGCCCATATCGAGCAGGGGCCGCTGTTGGAGGCCGCCGACAGGTCGCTGGGATACGTCACCGCGATCGCCGGCGCCCGCCGATTCCGGCTCACCGTCCACGGCGAGGCACGACACGCCGGAGGAACGCCCTACGACCGCCGCAAGGACGCGCTCGTCGGCGCGTCCGAGGCGATCGTCGTCATCGAGCGACTCGCGCGAGCGAGCTCGTGCATCGCGACCGTGGGACGAATCGAGGTGCGGCCGGGCGCGGTGAACGTCATCGCGGGGCAGGCCGACTTCACCCTGGACCTGCGGGCAGCGACCGATCCCGAGCGGGATGCGATGTGGGCACGCATGGAGGCCGAGATCGTGGCGCTCTGCGACGCCCGAGGGCTGCGTCTCAGCGTCGAGGAGAACCACCACGCCTTCGCCGCTCCGTGCGCGCCCTGGCTGCAGGACGCCGTACGCGGCGGCATCACCGCGACCGATGCGAGCTATCCCCCGGGAACCGAGCCGATGGGACTGTGGAGCCGTGCCGGTCACGACGCCATGGCCATCGCAGCCGTGAGCGATGTAGGAATGCTCTTCGTGCGCTGCTATGACGGGATCAGCCATCACCCGGGCGAGGACGTCCGAGAGATCGACGTTGCCCGCGGTCTCGACGCGTTCGAGAGCGCGGTCCTCGAGGTCGCTCGCGTCGTACGGGAGCGCGCGTGACACCGCAGGCGACGGGGCGTCGCATCGATGAGCGCATCGCACTGTGTCACGACGCCCTGCCGCCGCAGGAACGCCGAGCCGCGGACGCGCTGCTCACCCACCTCGACGATCTGGCCACCTATCGGGCGGCCGAGCTCGCCAGCCTCGCCGGCGTCTCCAAGGCGACGATGAGCCGGCTCTTCCGGTCCCTCGGCTTCGCCGACTTCGACGAGGTGCGCGACCATGTGCGCGCCCTGCGCGTCGCCGGCGAGCCGCGCCGCACCGAGGGCACCCCGAGTCTCGCCGGGCACGCCACGAACGAGGCCGAGGCCATCGGCCGGCTCCTCGAGACCGCCCCGATCCCGCAGGCCGTCGCCATGCTCGCGGAGGCTCGCCGTGTCCTCGTCGTCGGCTGGCGGAACAGCTACCCGGTGGCGCTGCATCTGCGCGAGCAGCTGGCCCAGATCCGCGACTCCGTCACGATCGGCCCGCAGCCCGGGCAGACGGTCGGCGAGGAGCTGGCCGGCATCGAGGCCGACGACGTCGTGGTGGCGGTCGGCTTCCGCAGGCGACCCGCTGTCTTCTCCTCCTTCGTCGGTGAGGCGGTCCACTCAGGTGCCGCTGTCATCGTCCTGGCCGACCCGACCGGCGCGCCTCACCTTCGCCGCGCCACCCTCCCCCTGGAGTGTCCGGTCCAGGGCGCCCTCGCCTTCGACTCCTACGCCGCTGCGATGAGCCTGGTCAGCGTGCTGGCCGACGGTGTGCTCGAGCGGCGCGGACGCGCGGGCCGAGACCGCACCTCCGCCGTCGCATCGGCATACGACCGTCTGGGTGAGATCGAGTGAGGCGACGTCAACCGGCTCGCCGCTCCACCACCCAGCTGTCCCCGGTGCGAGTGCAGAGCAGCCGGTTGGACGGCCCGTCCTGGTCGCCTCGCCAGAACGCGATCCGCCGCGGGATGAGCACGTAGCCCACCCAGGTCCGTGGCGGCTCCAGCTCCGGATGGGCCTGGTCGAAGGCGGCCCACGTGGAGCGGCGCTCCTCGGCCCGCGCGGCAGCGGCCTCGTCCTCGTTGAGCCAGGCGAGGAGCTGCAGATAGCGCGACCGGCGCGCATAGGCCTCCCGCTGCCCCGTCTCGTTCTGTACGACGACGTCGCCGGTCACCACGAGCTGCCGTGCCAGGCCCGGCCAGACCACCGCCACGCTCGCCCGCGGAACCGCAGCGAGCTCGGCCGCCTTCCGCGAGCGGCTGTCGGTGTGGAAGGCGATGCGGCCCTCGGCATCACAGCGCGAGAGCAGCACGTGCCGGCTGTCCGGGTAGCCGTCGGCGTCGATGGTGGACAGCGTCATCAGCGGCGTGGTGTCGCCGTCGCACCGGGCGAGCCAGCCCCGCAGCAGGGCGTGGGGGTCGACGACCGCGTCGTCGACCCCCACGTCGTACCCGAAGCTGTCGTCCGGGTTCACCCGACCCGCTTGTGGTCGAAGCGGGCGATCTCGTGCAGTGACGCGACCGCCTGGGCCACGGAGGCGTCGTACAGGCGTGCCCCGAAGGCGGTGGTGGCCTGGGTGGGATCGCCGACCACCCCGCCGGTGCCGAAGTCGCTGGAGAGCCAGCCGAAGCTGACCGGCATCCCGTTGAAGCCGATGTGCTGGAAGTCCGCGAGGTGCTCGGGCACCCAGCGCTCGGCACGGCTCAGGTCCACCAGGTCGGGACGCATGTGCATCACGATCGAGGTCTCGGCAGCCCCGCCGTGGATACCGAGGTTGCGCTCGTCGAGGCCCTCACCCGCCGGCGGCTCGGTGCGGATCAGGGTCGGCATCAGGAAGGTCTTGAGCCCGTAGAGCTTGCGGATCTCGCGGAGCACGACCTGGAGCAGCGCGGTGTTGCCGCCGTGTCCGTTGGCGAAGACCAGGGTGCCGGCGCCCATCAGGTCGACGGCGCGGCCGATCTCCACGCAGGTCCGGTACATCGTGTCCCAGTCGAGCCAGACGGTGCCGGGCGCCCAGCTGTGCTCGTCGGACTTGGTGAAGGCGAGCGTGGGCAGGCGCCAGATGTCGAGCCCGTCGGCCGCAGCCTGCTCGACGGCGGCGCCGCCGATCGTGTCGGCGAGCAGGTAGTCGGTGATCAGCGGCAGGTGCGGCCCGTGGTGCTCGATCGCCCCGGTGCCCACCACCACGATGGTCTCGCGGGTGAAGTCGGCGGCGACGTCCGGGCCGGCCAGCTCGACGAGGTTGCGGCTCATGCCATCAGCCCCTCTGCCACGGCTTGGTCATTGACATGTCCCACCGGCTGCGCCGACGCGGTGCTGTCTCCTGCCGTGACGTCGGCGGGAGCACCCAGCTTGCCCGGGTTGAGCAGCCCATCCGGATCGGTCCTCGCCTTGAGGGCGAGCACGTTGTCGATGTCGTGGTCGACGTACCACTGGTGCGGGCTGTGCACCCGGACGCCGAGCTCGGCGAGCTTCGGGTAGCCGGCGTACACGTCCTCCGCCTCCGTGTACGGCGCCGCGAGCATGCCGATCGGGAAGAGATGTGCCGCCTCGATGTGCAGCATCCCGCCCGGGTAGACCGCGTGCACCTCATCGATCCGGTCGATGAGCGCCTCGCCGCCGACCTCGACGTGGAAGTAGGTGGTCTCCGGCGTGTTCTTCTTCAGCCAGTAGATGGGGTGGTTGTAGGAGAGCATCGAGAGCCGCACCGACTCCCGCATCCCCTCGCGCACGTCGAGCACCGCACCGCCGGCGGTCTCGATCAGGCTGCGGGCCTCGGCGAGGGTGGCCGCATCGAGGATGGCGCGCAGGCTGCAGCCGTCCTTGGGGATGCCGGGGTCGTCGGGGAGCTTGGCGCTGATCGCGGCGGTGTCGGCCGAGACCAGGCGCGGCGCGGGCTCCAGGCTGCGGAGCGAACGCAGCACCGCCTGGGCGGCCTCGAAGGAGGGGAAGGAGGCGTACAGAGAGCGCCAGTCCTGGGCCGGCTCGAGCCGCACGCTGGCACGGGCGATGACGCCTGCGGTGCCGTAGGTGTGCACGAAGGTCTGTGCCTCCTCGCTCTCGACGTGCAGAAGCGTCGGCTCCTCGCCCGGCAGCGCGACGTCCAGCGCGGTGACGAAGCCCATCCAGTTGGAGCCGTGTGTGATCGAGCCGGTGCCACCCGAGCCGCCGGAGAGGAAGCCACCGATGGTGCTCTGCGCGGTCGAGGGATACATCCACAGCTGTTGGCCCGCCTCGTTGGCGGCCTGCTCCATCGCGATCATGGTCGCGCCGGCCTCCGCGGTGATCACGCCCTCCGTGATCGACACGACTGCACGGGCACGGCTGGTGTCGAGCACGAGACCGCCGCGCATGGGGATGCCCTGGCCGTAGTTGCCGGTGCCCTTGCCGCGTGGTGTGAGCGGGACGCGATGGCGGTACGCCGCGGAGACCACCGCGGCGATCTCCTCGGCGTCGGTCGGCCAGGCGACGAGGTCGGCGAGACCGAGCGGGAGCTGCTCGGAGATGATCGGCGACATCGTCGCCTCGTCGACCGAGGCGCGCTCGCGGGTGCGCTGGTCGGCGCTGACGCCGCGCTCGCCGAGGAGCTGCACAAGCTCGCTGTGGAGGGCCGCGATGGCCCCGGGTGCAACCGTTGGGATGCTCACTGTGGTCCTTCGTTGGTGGATCGGGCCCGGGGCCGCCGCAGGTGGCGCGACGGCCCCGGGAAGTGGTCAGAAACCGAGCGAGATCTTCTTGTCCAGGAACTGGTTGGTGAACAGGTCCTGGGGCTTGAGCCCAGACTTCACGCCAGCGTCCTTGGTCTTGTCGAAGATCGGCACAGCGACGTTCATGAACTGCTGCACGCGGGCCGTGTCGAGGTCGCCGACGTAGCCGTCGGGCCCGTCGGATGCGATCTTCAGCGACTTCATCTGGTCGGCGGCGAACTTGCCGACCTGGGCGTCGTACGTCCAACCGTTGTTGTACGAGTCCACGAGCTTGTCGATGAGGTCGTTGGTCGGGGCGGGGTTCTTGAAGTAGTCGACGTCGGCCTGCTGCATCACCGGCACCAGCTTCTGCAGGCACGGGCTCAGCTTCTGCAGATCACCGGTGCGCACCGACATCGTCTCCGGGTACGGGTCCCAGCCGGTGTCGGCGATGAGCTGGTACTTGACCGGCTTGTCCCATGCCTTGATCTCGTGTTGGTAGATGTAGGGCTCGGCGGTGGCGAAGCCCTGCTGAGCCGACTTGCCCTGGTCGGTGACGAACTTGGCCGGGGTGCCGTCATAGGAGCCGTCCGTGCTGTCCTTGGCCAGGTAGCCGGCATCGATCAGGTGCTCCATGTAGGCAGCTCCGCTGAAGTAGCGGACCACGCCACCGGTCTTCTGCAGGGCGGTGCCAAGGCTCTTGATGTCGGTGACGCCGGGATACTTCGCCGGGTCCCACATCACGACCATGGGCGACTTGTCGTTCTCGGCGAAGACCGCCGTGGTCGGCAGCTTGCCGGAGAACTCGACGGCCTCGTCGGTGGAGACGTAGCCCAGGGTGATCGACTTGTCCTGGTACATCTGCGAGCTGACGGTGGAGTAGCCGATCGCCGGGCCGCCGGCCCGGATCTCGAGCTTCACCCCGGTCGGCTGGCCGTTCGCATACAAGTCGCCGGTGACGCTCTTCTTGTTGCTGTCGATGCTCGGGTTCGGGCCGAGCATCTGGTACAGGTGTCCGTGGTCGGCCTCAGGGTTCCAGTCGGTCTGGACGACGACCGTCGAGGGGCACACGCCCGAGAGGTCGACGGCCGGACCGGTCGCCGTCGAGGAGGCAGCAGCGGGAGCGCTGCTGGTGCTGTCGGCGGCGTCGGACGAGCCGCTGCCGCAGGCGCTGGCAGCGAGAGCAAGAGCGCCGAGAATCGCTCCGGCAGCGGTCACACGCGATCGAGTGCGCATGGTTCTCCGTTTCCTTGGGTGGGTGCGGGTACTGCGGATGGACGGTGCGGACGACCTCGGCCGCGGGATGATCTGCGCTGGTGGCTAGCGGAACGAGTACCAGCGGCCGATCGCGAGCCTCCCGAGAAGCCCGAAGAGCAGGAACACGACGACGCCGAGCAGCGACGCGGTGAGGATGGCGGCGTACAGCTCCGGGCCGAGGAGACGCGAGGCGTCGACCTGGATCAAGACGCCCAGACCGGGCGTGCCGCGTTGGAAGAACTGGTCGCCGACGATGGCGCCGACCACCGAGAGGCCGGCGGCGGTGCGCAGGCCTACGAAGATGTTCGGCAGGGCGGCCGGGACCTGCAGCTTCACCAGCCGGGTCCAGGCGCGGGCGCCTTGGAGCTGGAAGAGCTCACGCTGACCCTGATCGGTGGCCTGGAGCCCGAAGAGGGTGTTGGAGACCATCGGGAACAGCGAGATCATCACCGTGACGATCACCCGTGACTTGAACTCGTAGCCGGCCAGCGCGCCGATCATCGGGACCAGCGCCAGGATCGGGATGCACTGCAGGATGACGGCGTACGGGTAGAGCGACTGCTCGACCCACTTGGCCTGCGCCATCACCACCGCCCAGACGACGCCGATCACGATCGCCAGCGCCAGGCCGGTCAGCGCGACTTCGGTGGAGCGCCACAGCGAGACGAGCAGGTCGTGCCGGGTCCCGGCGTCGAGGAACATCGCATGGAAGACGTCGTGCGGGTACGGCACGAGGTAGGGCAGGCCCTTGTCCGCATAGTGCTTCGCGGCGAGATACCAGAGGCCGATGAGCGCGGCGAAGACCACGATGACCTTCCACCACGACATGCGGATGAGACTGTTGAGTGAGGCAGCACGAGGTGCGGCGGTGGTGGTGCTCGCGATCGTGCCCGCGGCTTCGGCGGCGGCCATCAGCGGTGTCCTTCCCGGAGGGCGTGGGAGACCTCACCCACGAGCTCACCGAACTCGGGGGTGAAGCGGATGTCGGGGTCGCGGGGCATGTCGAACGGCACGTCGAAGGTGGCGACGACGTTGCCGGGTCGGCCCGACATCACCACGACCTTGGTCGAGAGGTAGACCGCCTCGGAGACGGAGTGGGTGATGAAGAGACCCGCGAACCCCTGCTCGACGAAGAGCCGCAGCAGCTCGTCGTTGAGCCGCTCTCGGGTGATCTCGTCGAGGGCTCCGAACGGCTCGTCGAAGAGGAACAGCTCGGGGTCGAGGGTGAGCGAGCGGGCCAGCGAGACCCGCATCCGCATGCCGCCCGACAACTGCCGGGGCAGGGACTTCTCGAAGCCCTTCAGGCCGACCAGCTCGATCGCCTTCGCAGCCTTGGCGGCACGGACGGCGCGCGAGGTGCGGCCGTCCAGCTCGGCGAGCAGCTCGACGTTCTTGGCGACGTTGCGCCACGGCAGCAGAGTGGCGTCCTGGAAGACGTAGCCGATGTGGTCGGTGTTGACCGTGGTGACGCCGTCGGAGGCCGTCTCGAGACCCGAGGCGATGCGCAGCAGGGTGGACTTCCCACACCCCGACGGACCGACGACGGAGACGAACTCGCCGCGGCGCACGGCCAGGTCGACGCCGCGCAGCGCCACGGTCCCGTTGGGGAAGGTCATCTCGGTGTTCTTGAAGTCCAGCAGCACCCCGGTCGGTGGTGCGGCGGACTCGGCGGTCACGGTCACGGTCACGGGAGCTCCTAGGGCGTCTCAGGCGGAGAGGACGGGTACGGCGACGCTGCGGTGCAGCTCGGATCGGGCCACCATCCGGCCTTCGTGGATGACGATCCGGTCAGCCGGGGCGTTGGCGATGGCGTCGAGGAGATTGGTGGCGCGGACGGCGAGCAGCTCAGCGCGGGCGCCAACTCGAGGCCCGGCGTCGGGCAGCCCCATCACCGAGCGGGCGCCGTCGCTGACCAGGTGCCAGGCCTCGGTCGGCGGCAGGTGTCCGGCGCTGACCAACAGCGAGGCGGTCTCGAGGGCGTCGCTGCGGCCCACGGGGTTGAACGGGTCACGCACGTTGTCGGCACCCGCGGCGACGCGGACCCCCGCGTCGATCAGCTCACGCAGGGCGGTCAGTCCGCGCGGCCTGGCGACGGCGTGCTGCCAGCCCTGGAGGTAGAGGTTGGTGATGGGGTTCGCGATCACACCGATGTCCGAGCGCCTGACTTCGTCGATCACCTCGGCCAGCTGCTGGGCGGGCATCGTGCCGAGGCGACAGCAGTGCCCGGCCGAGTACTGCCGGTCGCGCCGCAGGTCGCGGACCGCCCGGGCGTACACATCGAGCGTCACCGGACCGTCGAGGCTCTCGTCGGTGTGCAGGTCCATCCCCACCCCGCGCCGTGCGGCGATCGCTACCAGGCGGTGGACCTCGGCCAGCGGGTCAGCGGCCAGGTGTGGCGCGCCACCGACCAGATCGAGGCCAGCGTCGAGCGCGGCCTCGAGGTCGGCGTCGACGGTGAAGGTGCTGCACAGCCCGACCAGCTCGATGTCCACGAGGCCGACGAGCTCATCGCGTACCCGCACCAGCGCCTCGGCGCCTCGGGTCGGCACTCCCGGGTGCACGTCGACGTGCGTGCGGATGGAGGTGATGCCGTTGGCCACCATCGTCAACGCCTGGGTGCGGGCCCGCTCTGCGATCGAGTCCACACTCATCGTGGCGGCGTACGCCGTCCAGGAGGCGATCGCCGAGTCGAGGCCGCCCAGGGGCGGATTGATCAGGTCGAAGCTGAGGGCTTTGTCAAGGTGCGTGTGGGGCTCGGCGGGAGCGGTCAGTAGCAGCCAGCCGTCGAGGTCCACCGTGGCTTCCGGATCGACGATCGGAATGCTGCCGGCCGGCGCGACCGCCGCCACCACGGCTCCGTCGAGCACGACGTCGCAGCGCAGGCCCTCGGCGAGGGTCGCGTGTCGCAGCAGCGTCACGGGGCTTCGAACCAACGTCATGGAAGGACCGTACGAAACGCCAGTTTCGTACGTGTAAAGAGCAGTGCCAGGCAATATTTCGGCGCATTGCCTCGTGTTACCAGTGTCTGAACTTATGCGCCCGCTCCCGCGTGCCCGCCCCTCGGCGCTGTTCTGAGACGTTCGTTCCAGGGCTAGGTTGACGGCCATGACCACGGATCTGATCCCTCTGCGTGTGGCAGCGCGGCGCGATGTGGCGGCCAACGTCGTCGAGCTCCGGCTCATCGGCGCCGACGGCTCGGCGCTCCCCTCGTGGGAGCCGGGCGCCCATATCGACCTGGTGCTGCCGGGTGGCGTCGAGCGGCAGTACTCCCTCTGTGGGCCACGCGGGAGCGACGCCTGGGCGGTGGCGGTGCTGCGCGAGCCGGCCGGAAGGGGCGGGTCGGCGTACGTGCACGACGAGCTGGTCGTCGGCGCCGCGGTCGCGGCCAGGATGCCGCGTCACCACTTCACCTTCGACCCAGAGCGACCGGCCCTCTTCGTCGCCGGCGGGATCGGCATCACGCCACTGCTGTCGATGATGGCCGCCGCCGAGGCAGCGGACGTCGACTGGTCGCTCGCCTATGCCGGCCGGAGCCGCGAGGCGATGGCGTACCTCTCCCGGCTGGAACGGGAGTACGGCGCCCGGGTGGCGGCCTACCCCGCCACCGAACGACGACTCGACCTGCCCCAGGTCCTGGCCGAAGCTCGCGGAGCGAACCGCGTCGTCTATTGCTGCGGGCCGGCGCGGCTGATCGAGGACGTCGAGCGACTCTCCGCCGACGCACCGGCCGGCTCGGTGCGCTTCGAGCGCTTCGAGCCGAAAGCGACCGAGCCGCACCCCGAGGTCGCCTTCGAGATCGAGGCCGGTGGCCAGGTGCTCACCGTTCCTCCGGACCGCTCCATCCTCGAGGTCTGCGAGGACGCGGGCATGCTGGTGCTCTCCTCCTGCCGGGAAGGGACCTGCGGCACCTGCGAGACCCCACTGCTGGAGGGCAACGCCGACCACCGCGACTCGGTGCTCACTCCGGCCGAGCAGGCCGAGGACCGCAGTCTGATGATCTGCGTCTCCCGTGCCCTGTCGCCACGGCTCGTCCTCGATCTGTGACACCCCACCGACTCATCCGAGGAGAAGCATGCTGACGCTGCGCGACGCCGTGGCGGTCGTCGGTGAGACCGGCGACACGGACCGCACCGAGAGGCCGGGCGACCTGGCCCTGCCGAGCTCCGTCGACGAGACGCTCGACGTGAGTGGCTGCGTGGTCACGCCCGGCCTGGTCAACGCCCACCACCACCTCTTGCAGAGCGCGTTCCGCACACTGCCCGGCACCCGTGGCGTGACGATGCGGGACTGGCTGCCGGCGATGGCCACCGCCTACGGCCGGGCGGGCCACGATCCCGAGATGTACGGGCTAGCGGCGAGCGTGGGTGCCGCCGAGGGACTGCTGTGCGGGGTGACGACCGTTGCCGACCATCACCTCAACTGGCCGCACGACGCCTCGGTCGAGGCGACCGTCGAACTCGCGGCAGCGACCGTCGCCGCGGTGCGATCGGTCGGGCAGCGGCTGGTTTTCGTACGCGGTTCGGCTCGCGACGACGCCGCCTGGGCAGCCGCGTCGGCCGAAGCGATCGTCGAGGCGCTTCTCCCTGGCGCGCCCAAAGGGGTCAGCGCCGACGGCATGCTCCAGCTCGCGGTCGGTCCGGCGGGAGCGCACTCCGACGGCCCGGAGACCTTCGCTGCCCTGCGCGACGTGGCGGTCCGGCACGGCCTGCGACGCCGTACCCAGGCGAACGAGCAGGTCGACACCGCGATCGCGCTCGAGCGCTATGGCCGGCGCCCGATCGACCTGCTCGACGAGTGGGGATGGCTCGAACCGGGTGTGACGATCGCGCACCTGTGCGACGTCACCGACGACGAGATCGACCGGCTCGCCGACGCCGGCGTCACCGCCACACATGCACCCGGCTGCGACGTGCCGATGGGGTGGGGCGTCGCCCCGGTGGCCAAGCTGCTCGCGGCCGGGATCCCTACCGGGCTCGGCACCAGCGGTGGGGGCAGCAACGACGCCGGTCATCTGCTCGCCGATGCCCGGTTGGCGCTGCAGGTCTCCGGGCTGGTGGGTCCGCAGCTCCCCGCACGGACGGTGCTCGACATGGCGACAGCAGGCTCCGCGGCTGGACTCGGACGCGCCGACATCGGCCATCTGGGTGTGGGTACGGCGGGCGACGCCTGCGTCTGGGACGTGAGCGGTGTCGCCGACGCCGGCATCGCCGATCCCGTCGCCGGGCTGCTCTGGGGTTCGCCCGGCCGTCGGCCGCGTCACGTGATCGTCGGCGGCCGCGTCGTGGTCCGCGACTACCGGCTCACCCAGGTCGACGAACACGAGCTGGTCGCGCGGCTGCGGGAACGGCTGCGCCGTACGCCGCCGGCGTAACCGCATTCATCGGGCCAGCGCCGACAGTCGTCCGAGCCCGGCCGCGCCCACCAGCTCCCTCGCCGCCGCACGGGAGCGCTGCGCGACCTCGGCGACGTCGACCGTCACCACGTCGCCGCCGGCGAGGCTGAGGACACCGTCGACCCAGACCTCCTTGACCTCGCGGCTCCCTGCCACGAAGACGACCGCCTGGTACGGGTCGTGGATGTTGGCCAGCGTGGGGCTCGCGCCGTCGAAGACGACGAGATCGGCCTTCTTGCCCAGTTCGAGCGAACCGATCTCATCCTCCATCCGCAACGCGCGCGCCCCGCCGATCGTCGCCATCTCGAAGGCCTCGCGGGCCTGCATCGCCGTTGCCTGCAGGTCACGCACCCGCGCCAGCAACGCAGCGGTCTTGATCGCCTGGAGGTAGTCCTGGCTGTCGTTCGAGGCAGCACCGTCCACACCGATGCCGACATCGACACCCAGCTGGCGCAGCTCGGCCACCGGAGCGATGCCGGAGGCGAGGATGCCGTTGGCCACAGGATTGTGCGCCACCCCGACGCGATGCTCCGCCATCAGCTGTCGGTCTGCCCGGTCGACCCACACACAGTGCGCCGCCAGCGTAGGCGCGGCGAAGAGCCCCTCGTGCGCGCAATGGCCGACGACGGTGCGGCCGGTCCGCAGGTGCGTGGCGGTGACCTCCTCACGGATCTCCTGGACGTGGATGTGCACGCCGTGGCCACCCTCGATCGCGTAGCGCACCGTCTCGGTGAACATCGCGTCCGACTGGAGCCCCAACGCACCGACCCCGACCCGGAAGGTGGAGAGCCGGGACGCCTTGGCGGCCTCCTGCAGCGCGTGGTGCTCCTCGAACTCCGCGGCGATCGCGGCGCCCGGTCGCTGGTCGCCGGCCCCGAAGGAGACGACGCCCCGAAGGTTGAGGTCGTCGAGGGCCTGTACGACGTGCGGCGTGATCGGGGTGCCGACGCCCGGGTCGCAGACGAACATGTCGTTGGCTGTGGTGACGCCTGAGCGCAGCATCTGGATGCCGGCGACGAGCGTGCCGACATACGCGATCTCCGGCGTGTAGTGCGGACGCAGCGGGTTGATCAGATCGTGGATCCACTCCCAGAGGGTCAGGTCACTGCCGATGCCCGTGACGAGGCCCTCCGAGAAGTGGCCGTGGGTGTTGACGAATCCGGGAGCGACGATGTCGTAGGCACCGCCGTGCACCGGTGCGTCGGGGTACCGGATGGCGAGCTCCGAGTACGGCCCGATGGCGATGATCCGGTCGCGGTCGATCACCACCGCACCGTCTGCGAGTGGCTCTGTGCCCATCACCCAGCCGCCGCGAATCATCTGGGGCATGCCTCGACTCCCGTCACCTCGCCCGAAGGAGCGCGGTCCTTCGCGTTCCCACCGGAGGCTAGGTCCGGCCGCGGCCTGGATGGGGATGCGTCACGCGATGTTTACAGCACCCGCCGAACGTTTTCGCTGCCGTTACAACGCCGCGGTGGTCACGCCGGCTGGGCAACCTCCGCAGCGGGCGTGAGATGACGTTCCACCAGCTCGCGCCAGGGTGCGACCTCGGCGAAGGTCGCCGCCATCACCTCGAGGGCGGGCTGGTGGAACTGCTCGGGCGCGGAACAGCAGTCGGAGGCGACGAGCATCTCGAAGTCGCGCTGCTGTCCCGACCGCACGGTGGACTCGACGCAGATGGAGGTGACGACGCCGGTCACCAGAAGCCGGGTAACGCCGAGACCGCGCAGCACCGTCTCCAGGTCGGTATAGAGGAACGCGTCATAGCGGGACTTGTCGATGATCGCGTCCTCCGGGTGCGCGGCGAGGGAGTCGTGGATGTCGGCGTCCCAGCTGCCCCGCACGAGCGGCGGCGGATCCATCGGAAGCGTGGCCAGCATCGCCGGCGGTGCCTCGACGAAGTCAGGCCGGAAGACGTGCCGGGTGTAGACGACCGGCAGTCCGATGTCCCGCGCGGCGGAGAGCAGGGCGACGTTCTCCGCGATCACCGCCGGGACGTCGGGCAGCCCAAGGCCCTGGCTGGGCAGCGAGCCGTTCTCGTGGATGAAGCCGTTCTGCATGTCGATGACGAGGATCGCGGTGGTCATGTCTCTCTCCTTCTGGAACGTTGGATGTGGTCGGATCAGGCGGCGATCGCCGGTACGCCGAGGTGCCACGCGGTGCCACGCTGGAACGCGTCCGCAGCGCGCAGGACGGTGGCCTCGTCGAAGGGCCGCCCGGCCAGCTGCATCGCCAGCGGGAGACCGGCCTCGGTGAAGCCGACCGGCACGCTGGCGACCGGATGTCCGGTGAGATCCCAGAACGGCGTGTTGACCGCCCGGAACCACCGGCCCATGTCGCCCTCGAGCTCGGCGAGCGACAGCGCACCCTGGAACGCCGCCGGGGTCAGGACGAGGTCGACCTTCGAGAAGACCTCGTCGCGGACGGCCTTCTGCACGACTCGACGGGCGCGCTGCGCCTGGACGTAGTCGGCTGCGGAGTAGAACGATCCGGCGGCCAGACTGGCCCGGACGCCGAACGAGTAGTCGGCCAGCCGGGTCTGCGCGTCGGGCAGGTGGTAGGCGCCGGCCTCCCCCGCGTTGATCGGCCAGAGGCAGCCGGTGCCCTCCTCGTACAG